>Ga0302314_10022287_pt1 | contig 10391 bp, 9 predicted proteins | sample III_Palsa_N2_3_FD_200533 | JGI IMG/M metagenome (GOLD analysis project Ga0302314, IMG submission 200533) | Peat permafrost microbial communities from Stordalen Mire near Abisko, Sweden - III_Palsa_N2_3 | ecosystem: Environmental > Terrestrial > Soil > Palsa > Peat permafrost | place: Sweden... | reverse complement strand
AGCTCCTCGGCGATGCCGCCCACCGTCTCGAGCGCCTGGTAGATCGGCACCGTGCCGATGGGAACCGGGCTGTTGCGCAGGATCCAGTCGCGCGTGGTGTGGATGTTGGCGCCGGTGGACAGGTCCATCACCGTGTCCGCGCCCCAGCGCGTGGCCCACACGAGCTTGTCGACCTCCTCCTCGATGCTCGAGGTGGTCGCCGAGTTGCCGATGTTGGCGTTGACCTTGACGAGGAAGTTGCGCCCGATCGCCATCGGCTCGAGCTCGGGGTGGTTGATGTTGGCCGGGATGATCGCGCGGCCGCGCGCCACCTCGTCGCGCACGAACTCGGGCGTGATGCGCGCGGGAATCGTCGCGCCGTGCGCGTCGCCGCGCAGCCGGTGCTCGCGCTGCGCGCTGTTGAGGTATTCGGCCATCCACTCGTGGCGGCCGTTCTCGCGCAGCGCGACGAACTCCATCTCCGGCGTGACGATCCCGCGCCGCGCGTAGTGCAGCTGCGTCACGTTGCGGCCGGGGATCGCGCGGCGCGGCGTGCGCTGCAGGCCATCGGCTTCGCGCCGCAGCGACGCGATGCGGGCCGCCGCGGCGCCGGCCGACGGTGCCCGTGCGCGCTGGCCGTCGTCCACCGGCGCGGCGGTGCGGCCGGCGTAGGACTCGCTGTCGCTGCGTGCCGCGATCCAGCGCGAGCGCACCGTCTCGAGGCCGCGGCGCAGGTCGATCAGCGCGGTCGGGTCGGTGTACGGCCCCGACGTGTCGTAGACGGTGACCTTCTCGCCGTTGGTGAGCGCGATCTCGCGCATCGGCACGCTGACGCCGGGCTGCAGGCCCTGCACGCGCACCTTGCGCGAGGCCGGCAGCGGTTGGCGCGACGTGGAGGCGGCGTGGCCGCAATCGAGGACGTCCGGCGCGTTGGCGGCGGCCGAGGCTTGCGGCGTGTTCGGCGAATGGGGGTCGACAGGCAATGTCATCTGAGCTCCGGTCCAGGTTCAAGTCTTCTTGCTCCGGACGGTGCTCCGATCTCTTCGGGGTGGCCTGGTGGGCGCCCCGGTGGTCGTCTGCAGCTCTCCTTACGCCGGTACTAGCCGGTTCAAGTTCTCGGGTTCGACCTAGATTACCCATCCATTGGTCGTCTCAGCATCTCTTGGCGGATGCACCCCGGAGCGAACCGCAGTTTACGTCGGGCGCGTTGCTCTGCAATGACTATTTCCGGGTATATCGAAACACGGGGAGGGGGTATGTCAATAGTCTGACTTTTGTGGTCGGCTGCACGAGGTGGTTCGGAGGGTCCGGTTGCGCTCGGGGTTGCGGTGTTGCAGTGATTGCGCTTTTGCCTGCGGCGCTTGGCCTGCCGCGCAGCGGCGGGCCAAGCGCCGCAGGCAACCGCCTCGAATCCCGCGGAAACCATGGTTATTAAACAAAACGTTTATAAATTACCCGACAATGGCACCATGCCCGCGACGCTTTCCCTGAACCCGCCACCGACCACCGTCCGCCACCCCTACTGGATCCTCGCCGCCGTCTGCCTGCTGGGCCTGATGAGCACCGTCGGCGTGGCGATGCCCTATCCGATCCTCGCGCCGATCTTCGTCGGCGGCCCGGTGGACGGGTTCACGCACTTCGCCGGGATGCAGCCGTCGGTGCTGATGGGCATCGCGCTGGCGGCCAATCCGCTGGGCATCCTGATCGGCAGCCTGGTGTCGGGGCCGCTGTCCGATCGCCATGGCCGGCGGCTGGTGCTGGCGGTCACGCTCGTGGCGACGCTCGCGGGCCACCTGCTCACGGCCTGGGCGCTGTTGAGGCGCGACTATCCGTTGTTCGCGCTGGCGCGTTTCGGCACGGGGCTGGTGGAGAGCAACACCGCCGTCGCGCGCGCGATGCTGGCCGACATGCACGAGCAGATCGACCGCACCCGCGCCTTCGCGCTGCTCAACGCCTGCATGTACGCGGGCTGGCTGCTCGGTCCGCTGGTGGGCGGGCTCACGCTGCCGCTGGGCGAGCCGGTGCCGTTCGTGCTGGCCGCCGCGATGACGCTGCCGTGCGTGGCGGTGCTGTTCCTCGGCCTGCCGACGGCGCCGAGGCCGGCCGCGAACGCGGCGCCGCGGCGCAACGTGCTGGCCCTGCTGCGCGCCGATCGCACGCTGGGCCTCATCTTCGGGCTGCAGCTGGCGTACACGTTGTCGCTGAACACGCTGTACGAGTTCTCGCCGCTGTGGATGCTGCGCAATGCCGGCTTCGGCAGCCGCGGCATCGCGGTCGTCACCGCCGGCCAATGCGCGGCGATGACGCTCACCAGCGTGCTGGCCGGCCGCTTCGGATCGGGCGGCGCGGGCGCGCATCCGCTGCGCCGCGCGGCGAACTTCGCACTGGTCGCGGCGGTCTGCCTGAGCCTGATGGCGGTGTTGCCGGGACGCCTGGGCATCTTCGTGATCATGGCGATGGGCGTGCCGACCGCGATGTACAACGCGGTGATGCCGGCGTGGATGTCCGAGCGCTTCGCCGAGCACGGGCAAGGCCGCATCATGGGGCTGCTGTCGACCATCTTCTGCGTGGCCAACGTGATCGTCGCGCTCGGCGGCGGCTGGATCGCGCTGCTGTCGGTGCGCTGGATCATGGCGCTGGGCGGCGTCGCGGCGATCGTGTCGGCCCTGTTGATGCTGCGCCTCGCGCGCACGGAGGCGGCGAGCGCCGCGGCGGCATGAACAACGCCCGGCCGCCCGAAGGCCTTCACGCCGCAGCCGACAGGCGGAGGGTCGCCCGATGACCTCGACGCCCGACCGCCTGCTGTACCAGCTCAAGAGCCGCGGCCCGCAGCCGGCGGCCACGCTGGCCGGCGCCTGCGCGATCACGCCGATGGGCGCGCACAAGCAGCTGCAGTCGCTGCAGGCGCAGGGCCTGGTGAGCGCGCACGACGAGGCCGACGGCCCGGGCCGCCCCAAGCGGATGTGGACGCTGACGCCCGCCGGCCACGCGCGCTTCCCCGACCGCCACGGCGACCTGGCCGTGCAGCTGATCCGCCAGGCGGCCGCGGTGCTGGGGCCGGAGGCGGTCGATCGCCTGATCGCGGCGCGTGAACAGGAGCAGCAGGCCGGCTACGACGCGGCGCTGTCCGGCCTGTCGACGCTGGGCGGGCGCGTGCGCCGGCTCGCCGAGCTGCGCTCGGGCGAGGGCTACATGGCGCGCGCCGAGAAGCACGGCAGGTCCTGGCTGCTGGTGGAAGACCACTGCCCGATCTGCGCCGCGGCTAGCACCTGCCAGGGCCTGTGCCGCTCCGAGCTGCAGATCTTCGCGCGCTGCCTGGGCGCCGGCGTGCGGGTGGAGCGCGTCGAGCACGTCCTTGCCGGCGCAAGGCGTTGTGCGTACCGGGTCAGCCCCCAGGGCAAGTCCTGACGAGCACGCCGATTGCCAGGCTGAATCCGTTGGGTGCGCGGCTTCGTATCCAGGGGAGAACAAACCGCATCGCCGAGGAGTCCCGCATGTCCACTGCCACCGCCCGCGCCGTCGGCTGGGTCGAACAAGGCCTGGTGCCGGATCGCGTCGTCCGTCTGGGCATCCGCCGCCTGCTCAAGGAACGGCTGGCCGAGATGCACGCGACCGACGCCGAGGCCGCCGAGGAGATGAACCAGGCGTTCATCGCCGCGATGCGCGATGCGCCGATCGCGCTGCTGCCCGAGAAGGCCAACGAGCAGCACTACGAGGTGCCCGCCGAGTTCTTCGCGCGCGCGCTGGGCCCGCACCGCAAGTACAGCAGCTGCTACTGGGGCGACGGCGCCGAGACGCTCGCCCAGGCCGAGGCCGCCGCGCTGCGCCTGACCTGCGAACGCGCCGGGCTGCAGGACGGCCAGGACATCCTCGAACTCGGCTGCGGCTGGGGCTCGCTGAGCCTGTGGATGGCCGACCGCTATCGCCGCAGCCACATCACGGCGGTGTCGAACTCGCATTCGCAGCGGCGCCATATCGAGCGCGAGGCGCAAGCGCGCGGGCTCGCCAACCTGCGGGTGGTCACGCGCGACGTCAACGAGTTCGACACCGCGGCCGGCCACTTCGACCGCGTCGTGTCGGTGGAGATGTTCGAGCACCTGCGCAACTGGCCCGGGATGTTCTCGCGCGTCGCGCGCTGGCTCAAGCCCGACGGCCGCTTCTTCATGCACGTGTTCGCGACCCGCGGCGCGCCGTACGCGTTCGTCGAGCGCGACGCCAGCGACTGGATGAGCCGCCATTTCTTTTCCGGCGGCATGATGCCCGGCGACGACCTCGCGCTGAACTTCCAGGACGACCTGAGGCTCGCGCGTCGGTGGCGCTGGGACGGCACGCACTACCAGAAGACGTCGGAGGCCTGGCTGCGCAACATGGACGAGGCGCGCGACGAGCTGCTGCCGCTGATGCACGCCACGTACGGCGAGTCCGCGGAGATCTGGTGGCAGCGCTGGCGTCTCTTCTTCATGTCGGTGGCCGAGCTGTTCGGCTACGAGGACGGACAGCAGTGGTGGGTGAGCCACTACCTGTTCGACAAGCGAACGTGAGCCTGTCGCACGCGATCGCCCCCGCGCGCGCGCGTGACGCCCGCGCGCCCTCGCTCGCGCGCCGGCTCGTCAACTTCGCGGTCTACGAGGCGGCTTGGTTCGCGTGCATCTTCGGCGTCGCGCACGGCCGGCCGCTGTGGGGCACGGCGGCGGTCGGCGCGGCGATCGCGTGGCATGTCGCGATCTCCGCGCGGCCGGCCGCCGAGCTGGCGTTGATCGTCATCCTCTGCGCGATCGGGCTCGTGGCCGAGTCGCTGGTCGTCGCGCAGGGCAACGTCGCCTACCCCGCCGGCCAGCCGGTGGCGTGGCTCGCGCCGTACTGGTTGGTCGCGCTGTGGGGCGAGTTCGGCATCGCGCTCAACGTCACGCTGCGCTGGCTCAAGCGCAAGCCCTGGCTCGCGGCGCTGCTGGGCGCGGTGTTCGGGCCGCTGTCGTTCATGGGCGGCGTGCGCATGGGCGGCGCGCGCTTCGTCGACGAGCCGGCCGCGCTCGTCACGCTGGTGCTCATGTGGGCGGTGCTGATGCCGCTCGTGATGTGGATCTCCGATCGTTTCGACGGCGTCGTGCCGACCCCTCATGCCTGACTTCGCTTCGCTCCTTCCCATCGCGCTGGGCGGCCTCGCGCTGATCGCCCTGCTCGCGTTCGGCACCTGGATCGCCAGCCTCGTGCGGCGCGACGCCAGCCTCGTCGACCGCATGTGGTCGCTGATGATCGCCGGGCCGACGCTGGTGTACGCGGCACACACGTCGTGGGCGGGCCCGCGCGCGTTTGCCGTGCTGACGCTGGTGCTCGCGTGGGGCCTCCGGTTGGCGGCCTACATCACGTGGCGCAACTGGGGCCACGGCGAGGACCGGCGCTACCAGCAGATCCGCGCGCGCAACCAGCCGAACTTCGCGTTCAGGAGCCTCTACCTGATCTTCGCGCTGCAGATGGTGCTGGCATGGATCGTGTCGGCGCCGACGCTGGCTGCGCTCGCCGGCCGCCACGCGTTCGGCGTGCTCGACGTCGTCGGCATCGTCGTCGCGCTGGCCGGCTTCCTGTTCGAGGCGATCGCAGACGCGCAGATGGCCGCGTTCAAGCGCGATGCCGCCAACAAGGGCCAGGTGATGGATCGCGGCCTGTGGCGCACCACGCGTCACCCGAACTACTTCGGCGAGGCCTGCTTCTGGTGGGGCATCGGGCTGGTCGCGCTCGGCGCCGGCGGCGTCGGTGCGATCTGGACGCTGCTGTCGCCGCTGATGATGACGGTGCTGCTGCTGAAGGTGTCGGGCGTCGCGATGCTGGAGAAGGACATCGGAGAACGCCGGCCCGCCTACCGCGACTACATCGCGCGCACCAATGCGTTCATCCCCGGACCGCCGCGCCGCAAGGGGACCTCCGCATGAAGCGCACGCTCGCCGTCGCCCTGCTCGCGGCGACGGTCGCCGCGCACGCGGCCGACGGCACGCGCGTCTACGCGTTCAAGGCCTTCCTCGACGACAAGCCGATCGGCGAACACCGCTTCACGGTGGTCACCGACGGCAACGACCGCCGGGTCACCAGCGAGGCCGACTTCGCGGTGAAGTTCATCGGCATCACCGCCTACCACTACCACCACCATGCGCAGGAACTGTGGTCGGGCGACTGCCTGGCCGCGCTCGCGTCCAGCACCGACGACGACGGCAAGGCCGCCAGCGTGAAGCTCGTGAAGAACGGGGATGTCGACGAGATCGCGACCGGCGCCGGCACGAAGACCGAGTCCGGCTGCCTCATGACGTACGCGTACTGGAACCCGGCGATGCGCGAGCAGAGGCGGCTGCTCAATCCGCAGACCGGCAAGGTGGACGCGGTGACCGTGTCGCGCATGGCCGATGGCCACGTCACGGTGGACGGCAAGGACGTCGCCGCGACTGACTGGCGCATCACCGGCGGCGAGTCGCCGGTGGATGTCTGGATCTCGGCGCAGGGCGACTGGGTCGGCCTCGATTCGATGGTCAGCAACGGCAGGCACAGGCTCACCTACCGGCGCTGACCAGGCCCGTTGCGCAACGGCCGAGCGGCGTTGTAAGCAGTTGCGGTAAGCGGCCACGTCCTGCCGCTCATCTCGCGTTCGGTTTCCGGCGGCGTTCCTAGACTTCCCGACAGTGCCCCCGCGGCTGTTCGCGCGGGCCTGTCCTCATGTCGAACACGCTGCTCATCCATGCCTCGGGCCTCGCCGCCCTGGCCCTCAACGTCGTCGCGCTCGTGTGCACCTGCGAGCGCTCGCTGCGCCTGCGCTCGGGCGTCGCCGGCATGATCTGGGCGCTCAACAACTTCCTGATGGGCGCCAACGTGGCCGCCGCGTTGAGCGTGGTCAGCGCGGGCCGCACCGCCACCGCGGCCGTGACGCTGGGCGCGCGCCGTTCGCGCGCGATCGGCTTCGCGATCTTCGCGGCGTTGACGCTGGTCGTCGGCTGGATGACCTGGGGCGGCTTCGCCTCGCTGCTGATGATCGTCGCCTCGCTGATGTCGACCTACGCCGTGTTCCACCTCACCGGCCGCTCGCTGCGCTGGGTGATGCTGGCGGTGTCGGCGCTGTGGATGTTCAACGCGTGGAGCCTCGGCTCGTGGGAGCAGATGGCGGGCAACGTGATCAGCGCGGCGGCCTCGCTGTACGGCGCGTGCCGGATCGGCCGCAACATCAGGGCCTGAGAACCTGTGAACGAACCCGCCACGCCCGCTCGTCCCGTCAAAACACGCCCGCTCTGCGTTGCAAATGCTCGTCGTAGCCCGAGCTACGTCTGCGCTTTGCGCCTTGATCGGACGCGTTTTGACGGCCCGCTCGGTCGCGTCGGATTCATTCACAGGTTCTGAGGCCGCCCGCGGCCGCCGCCGCGCGGTACTGTCCCGGCGTCATGCCCCAGGCGGCCTTGAAGCGCCGCACCAGGTGGCTCGCGCTCGCGTGGCCGGTCGCGCGCGCGACCTCGTCCAGCGGCGGCGGGCGGCGCGAGCGCAGCAGCGCCGCGGCGCGGTCGATGCGGCGGGCGACGATCCATTCGTGCGGCGCGACGCCCAGCGAGGCGCGGAACGCGTGCGCGAAGTGCGTCTCCGACAGCGCGCAGAACGCGGCCATCTCGCCGATCGTCACCGGCTGCGCGAGGTGCGCGTCCAGCCAGTCGACGAGGCGCCGTCGCAGCGCCGGCGCGAGTCCGCCGCGGATGTCGCCGCGCGGCGCGCGTCCGGCGTGGCGCGCGAGGACGTGCGCGAGCGCCGCGTGGCCGATCTCGTTGGCGGCGATGCGCGCGCCGGCGTCGTCCCAGTCCAGCGTCGCCAGGCGCGCGAACTGGGCGACGAGTTGCGGGTCGTCGCAGAAGTTGAGCTCGGGCAGCCGCACCTCGCGCGGCTCGCGATCGAGCAGGCGCAGCGCCAGCGGGCCGAGGCGCTCGGGCTCGAAGTACAGGTGCATGAAGGTCTGCTCGGTGCCGACGACCCAGTTCACCTCGTGCCCGGCCGGCATCAGGCACAGCTTGCCCGGCGCGCCGCGTTCCGAGGGTGCATCCTCGCGATAGGTGCCGTGGCCGCCGCGCAGGTACAGCGACAGCGTGTGGTGGCGCGGCAGGTAGCGCGTGGCGTCGAAGCTGTTCGACCACTGCGCCACGGCCAGGCCGTCGCCCAGCGCCGCGCGCCGGTGCAGGCGGGCGCGCGAACGCGCGAGCACGTCGAAGACGTCGGCGGGAGCGGAGGATGCGGCGGCGGACATGGCGGAGGATGCTGTCGGCGAACTCTAGCGCGCCGGCGCCGCGCGTGCGCGCGGGACGCGCACGTTTGCGTGCGCGCGGGACGCGCACGCAAACGCAGGAACGTGCAATTCCGCCCGTCCACGGCCGGGCAGACTGCGGCGCATGACACCCGTCCTCTACACCCTCACCGTCCTGATCTGGGGCACCACCTGGATCGCCCTCAAGCTGCAGCTCGGCAGCGTGCCCATTCCCTGGTCCATCGCCTGGCGCTTCGCGCTCGCGGCCGTCGTGCTGTTCGCCTGGCTGGCCGCGCGCGGCCGGCTGCGGCTGCCGCGGCGCGAGGCGCGCTGGCTGGTGCTGGCCCAGGGGCTGTGCCTGTTCTGCGTCAACTTCATCTGCTTCCTCAACGCGAGCCGCACGATCGCCAGCGGGTTGGTCGCGGTGGTGTTCTCGACGGCGACGCTGTGGAACGCGCTCGGCGCGCGCCTTGTGTTCAAGCGGCCGCTGACGCCCACCATCGTCGGCGGCGGCGCGCTCGGCCTGGCCGGCCTGCTGCTGATGTTCTGGCCGGAGCTCGCGCGCCACGGCGCGTCGGCCGGCACCTGGCGCGGGCTCGCGTTCGCGCTGGTCGGCACCTTGTGCTTCTCGTGCGGCAACCTGCTGTCCGCGTGCATGCAGGCGCTCGGCGAGACGCCCGCGCTGACCAACGCGTGGGGCATGCTGGTGGGCACGCTCGTGCTGGTGGCCGGCTGCGCCGCGTTCGGCATCGCGCCGTCGTTCGACGCGTCGCCCACCTACGTCGGCGCCTGGCTGTACCTGGCCGTGCCCGGTTCGGTGATCGGCTTCACGGCCTACCTGATGCTGGTCGGCCGCCTCGGCCCCGAGCGCGCCGCCTACTGCACGGTGCTGTTCCCGCTGGTGGCGCTGGCCGTCTCGTCGGTGGTGGAGGACTACCGCTGGACGGGCGCCGCGCTCGCCGGCCTGGCGCTTGTGATGGCCGGCAACGTGCTGGTGTTCCGCAAGCCCGCTGCGCGGCCGCCCGCGGCCTGACGGCGACGCGCGAGGGCTTCCTCTGCACCGCCGCGCGTTTTTGCTGCAGACTGGCGGGATGGACAAGCACTACCTGCAGCCGCTCTTCGAGCCCGAGGCGATCGTCGTGTTCGCCGCGCGGCATTCCGATCCCGCGTTGCAGACGGCCCAGGGCCGCGCGCTGACCGAGGCGATCCGCGCGCAGCGCTTCAGCGGCACGATCCGCTTCCTGGAGATCGGCAGCGCCGCCACGTCGGGCACGCTGGCCGAGCTGTCGCAGACGCGCGCCGACCTGGCCATCATCGCGCTGCCGCCCAAGGACATCGCCGCCGCGCTCGAGGTGGCCGGCCGCATCGCCTGCCGCGCGGCGCTGATCATCTCGAACGGCGTGACGGCCGACCACGCCGCCGAGCTGCGCAAGATCGCGCACCGCGAAGGCGTGCTCCTGCTGGGCCCGAACAGCCTGGGCTTCCAGCGTCCGAAGCTGAACCTCGACGCGAGCGCCGCCGGGCCGCTGGCGCGCGCCGGATCGCTGGGCGTCGTGTGCCAGTCGGGCGCGCTCACGGCCGCGATGCTGGACTGGGCGCGTTCCAACGGCGTCGGCTTCTCGCTGGTCGCGGCCATCGGCCCGCACACCGACGTCGACATCGCGCAGGTGCTCGACTACCTGGCCAACGACCCGCAGACGCAGTCCATCATCGTCTACCTCGAGGGCATCGGCAGCGCGCGCCGCTTCATGAGCGCGCTGCGCTCGGCGGCGATCGCCAAGCCCGTGGTCGTGCTCAAGGCCGGCCGCAGGCTGGCCGGCAACGAGGCGGCGCAGACGCACAGCGCGGCGTCGGTGGGCAGCGACGAGGTGTTCGACGCCGCGCTGCGGCGCGCCGGCGCGGTGCGCGTGCGCTCGTTCGTCGAGGTGTTCTCCGCGGCCAAGTGCCTGGCCTCCCGCCATCGGCCGGTGGGGCCGCGTCTCGCGCTGGTGACCAACGGCGGCGGCCCGGGCGTGCTGGCGGCCGACTGGGTCAACGAGATCGGGCTGAAGCTGGGCAGGCTGTCGTCGGCGTCGGTCGCGGCGCTGCGGCCCATCCTGCCGGACGTGGCATCGGTGTCCGACCTCATCGACGTGTCGGAGGACGCGTCGCCCGA
>Ga0302314_10022286_pt1 | contig 10391 bp, 8 predicted proteins | sample III_Palsa_N2_3_FD_200533 | JGI IMG/M metagenome (GOLD analysis project Ga0302314, IMG submission 200533) | Peat permafrost microbial communities from Stordalen Mire near Abisko, Sweden - III_Palsa_N2_3 | ecosystem: Environmental > Terrestrial > Soil > Palsa > Peat permafrost | place: Sweden... | reverse complement strand
GAGCTGCCGGTCGCGCCCAGGCACACCACCGAGGCCGTGCTCGAACTCGAAGGCAAGTACCTGGGCACCACCACCGCCGGGAACTGGCTGGACCGGATCGTCGCGCACCACCTGGGCGACCGCAGCCTGGTGGAGCTGACGCTCACCGGGGAGGGGCTGACCGTGGTCCGCCCGGCCTCCGCCGACTTCTTCGTCCCGGTCGCCGCACTGCGCGGGGCCCGCACCGACGAACGGCTCGCCGGCAAGGTGGTCCCCGAGGGCGGCCTGCTGGTGGTCACCTGGGAGCACGGCGGAACCCTGCTGGACAGCGGGTTCCGGGCGGACCACCCGGCCGACCACGAGCAGTGGGTCACCGCGGTCGAGGTCCTGATGCAGGCCCACGCCCGGGTGGTCGCGCAGGACGCGGAAGCCCGGGCGACCGAAGCCCAGGCGACCGAAGCAACCGCAGCAGCTGCGGTAAGCACCGTTGAAATCAAGGAAGGCGCATGATGACCGCACCGGCAACCACCCCCGCGGCCCAGCGCCGGGAGCGAGTCCCGGCGGTCTACGTCCTGGAGGACGGCCGGGTGTTCCACGGCCAGGCGTACGGGGCGATCGGCGAGACCTTCGGCGAGGCCGTCTTCAACACCGGCATGACCGGCTACCAGGAGACCCTGACCGACCCCTCGTACCACCGCCAGGTGGTGGCGATGACCGCTCCGCAGATCGGCAACACCGGCGTCAACGACGAGGACCAGGAGTCCTCGCGGATCTGGGTCGCCGGGTACGTGGTGCGCGACCCCTCCCGGGTCGCCTCCAACTGGCGCTCCCGCCGCTCGCTGGACGAGGAGCTGGTCGCGCAGGGCATCGTCGGGATCAGCGGGGTGGACACCCGGGCGCTGACCCGGCACCTGCGCGAGCGTGGCGCGATGCGCTGCGGGATCTTCTCCGGCCCGGCCGTCGCGGACGAGGCGGCGCTGCTGGAGCGGGTCCGCCGGGCCCCGGAGATGGCCGGCGCCGACCTGTGCGGCGAGGTCGCCACGGACGCGGCCTATGTCGTCCCGGCGATCGGCACCAAGCGGTTCACCGTGGCCGCGCTGGACCTCGGCATCAAGGGGATGACCCCGCACCGGATGGCCGAGCGCGGCATCGAGGTGCACGTGCTGCCGGCCAACGCCACCGCCGAGGAGGTCTACGCGGTCGCCCCCGACGGCGTGTTCTTCTCCAACGGCCCGGGCGACCCGGCGACCGCCGAGGGCCAGGTCGCGCTGCTGCGCGAGGTGCTGGCCCGGAAGACCCCGTTCTTCGGGATCTGCTTCGGCAACCAGTTGCTCGGCCGGGCGCTGGGCTTCGGCACCTACAAGCTGAAGTACGGCCACCGCGGTATCAACCAGCCGGTGCAGGACCGCAGCACCGGCAAGGTCGAGGTCACCGCGCACAACCACGGCTTCGCCGTGGACGCGCCCCTCGACGGCGACGCGCAGACCCCGTACGGCCGGGTCACCGTCTCCCATGTGTGCCTGAACGACAATGTGGTCGAGGGCCTGCAGTGCCTGGACCAGCCTGCCTTCAGCGTCCAGTACCACCCTGAGGCGGCGGCGGGCCCGCATGACGCCGCCTACCTCTTTGATCGCTTCGTGACCCTGATGGAGGGCCAGCGTGCCTAAGCGCACTGACATCCAGTCCGTTCTCGTCATCGGGTCCGGCCCGATCGTCATCGGTCAGGCGGCCGAGTTCGACTACTCGGGCACCCAGGCCTGCCGGGTGCTCAAGGCCGAGGGCCTGCGGGTGATCCTGGTCAACTCCAACCCGGCCACGATCATGACCGACCCGGAGATCGCCGACGCCACCTATGTCGAGCCGATCACCCCGGAGTACGTCGAGAAGATCATCGCCAAGGAGCGCCCCGACGTCCTGCTGCCGACCCTGGGCGGGCAGACCGCGCTGAACACCGCGATCTCGCTGCACGCCGACGGCACCCTGGACAAGTACGGGGTCGAGCTGATCGGCGCGAACGTCGAGGCCATCAACAAGGGCGAGGACCGGCAGCTGTTCAAGGGTGTGGTCGAGGCGGTCAAGGCCAAGATCGGCTACGGCGAGTCCGCCCGCTCGGTGATCTGCCACACCATGGACGAGGTGATCGCCGGGGTGGACACCCTCGGCGGCTACCCGGTCGTGGTCCGGCCCTCCTTCACCATGGGCGGCGCCGGTTCCGGTTTCGCCCACGACGAGGACGAGCTGCGCCGGATCGCCGGGCAGGGCCTGACCCTGTCGCCGACCACCGAGGTGCTCCTGGAGGAGTCCATCCTCGGCTGGAAGGAGTACGAGCTGGAGCTGATGCGCGACCGCAACGACAACGTCGTGGTCGTCTGCTCGATCGAGAACTTCGACCCGATGGGCGTGCACACCGGCGACTCCATCACCGTCGCTCCGGCGATGACCCTGACCGACCGCGAGTACCAGCGGCTGCGCGACATCGGCATCGCCATCATCCGCGAGGTCGGCGTCGACACCGGCGGCTGCAACATCCAGTTCGCGATCAACCCGGACGACGGCCGGATCATCGTGATCGAGATGAACCCCCGGGTCTCCCGGTCCTCGGCGCTGGCGTCCAAGGCCACCGGGTTCCCGATCGCCAAGATCGCGGCCAAGCTGGCGGTCGGCTACACCCTGGACGAGATCCCCAACGACATCACCGAGAAGACCCCGGCCTCGTTCGAGCCGACCCTCGACTACGTGGTGGTCAAGGTCCCGCGGTTCGCCTTCGAGAAGTTCCCCTCGGCCGACTCCACGCTGACCACCACCATGAAGTCGGTCGGCGAGGCGATGGCCCTGGGCCGGAACTTTCCCGAGGCGCTGAACAAGGCGCTGCGCTCGCTGGAGAAGAAGGGCTCGCAGTTCTTCTTCGGCAAGCACGGCAGCTCCACCGGCGAGCCGGACGAACTCGGCGACCTGGACCGGCTGCTGGCCAAGGCCGCGATCCCGACCGACGGCCGGATCAACACGGTGATGGACGCGATCCGCGCCGGGGCCACCCCGGAGCAGGTCTTCGAGTCCACCCGGATCGACCCCTGGTTCGTGGACCAGCTGTTCCTGATCCACGAGATCGCCGAGGAGCTGACCGAGGCCGACAAGCTCACCCCGGAGCTGCTGCGGTACGCCAAGCGGCACGGCTTCTCCGACCAGCAGATCGGCGAGATCCGCGGCCTGTCCGCGGACGTGGTCCGCGAGGTGCGGCACGCGCTGGGCATCCGCCCGGTGTTCAAGACCGTGGACACCTGCGCCGCCGAGTTCGCCGCCAAGACCCCGTACTTCTACTCGTCCTACGACGAGGAGAGCGAGGTCGCGCCGCGCACCAAGCCCGCCGTGCTGATCCTCGGCTCCGGGCCGAACCGGATCGGCCAGGGCATCGAGTTCGACTACTCCTGCGTGCACGCCTCCTTCGCGCTGCACGACGCCGGGTACGAGACCGTCATGGTCAACTGCAACCCGGAGACCGTCTCCACCGACTACGACACCTCCGACCGGCTCTACTTCGAGCCGCTGACGCTGGAGGACGTGCTGGAGGTGGTCCACGCCGAGACCCTGGCCGGACCGGTGGCCGGTGTCATCGTCCAGCTCGGCGGCCAGACCCCGCTGGGGCTGGCCCAGGCGCTCAAGGACAACGGGGTGCCGATCGTCGGCACCCAGCCCGAGGCCATCGACCTGGCCGAGGAGCGCGGCGCGTTCGGCCGGGTGCTGCACGAGGCCGGACTGCCGGCGCCCAAGCACGGCACCGCCTTCTCCTTCGAGGAGGCCAAGGCCATCGCCGACGAGATCGGCTACCCGGTGCTGGCCCGCCCCTCGTACGTGCTCGGCGGGCGCGGCATGGAGATCGTCTACGACGAGCCCTCGCTGGCCGACTACCTCAAGCGCCACGCCGGACTGATCTCCGAGCACCCGGTGCTGATCGACCGGTTCCTCGACGACGCCATCGAGATCGACGTGGACGCCCTCTACGACGGCACCGAGCTCTACCTCGGCGGCGTCATGGAGCACATCGAGGAGGCCGGCATCCACTCCGGCGACTCCGCCTGCGCGCTGCCGCCGATCACCCTCGGCGGCTACGACATCAAGCGGCTGCGGACCTCGACCGAGGCCATCGCCAAGGGCGTCGGCGTGCGCGGGCTGATCAACATCCAGTTCGCCCTGGCCGGGGACATCCTCTACGTGCTGGAGGCCAACCCGCGCGCCTCGCGCACCGTCCCGTTCACCTCCAAGGCCACCGCCGTGCCGCTGGCCAAGGCGGCGGCCCGGATCTCGCTCGGCACCAGCATCGCCGAGCTGCGGGCCGAGGGCATGCTGCCCAAGCAGGGCGACGGCGGCACGCTGCCGATCGACTCGCCGATCGCGGTCAAGGAGGCCGTGATGCCGTGGAGCCGGTTCCGCGACATCCACGGACGCGGCGTCGACACCGTGCTCGGCCCGGAGATGCGCTCCACCGGCGAGGTCATGGGCATCGACACCAACTTCGGCACCGCCTACGCCAAGTCCCAGGCCGGCGCCTACGGCGCACTGCCGGTCAAGGGCCGGGTCTTCGTCTCGGTCGCCAACCGCGACAAGCGCAACCTGGTCTTCCCGGCCCGGGCGCTGGTCGGCCTCGGCTTCGAGGTGCTGGCCACCTCCGGCACCGCCGACGTGCTGCGGCGCAACGGCATCGAGGCCACCGTGGTGCGCAAGCACAGCGACGGCCCGGGCCCGGACGGCGAGCGCACGATCGTCCAGCTGATCCACGACGGCGAGGTCGACCTGATCATCAACACCCCCTACGGCACCGGCAGCCGCCTGGACGGGTACGAGATCCGCACCGCCGCGGTGGCCCGCTCGGTCCCGTGCCTGACCACGGTCCAGGGCATGGGCGCGGCGGTCCAGGGCATCGACGCGCTGATCCGCGGCGACGTCGGCGTGCGCTCGCTGCAGGAGCACGCGGCCCAGCTCAACGCCTCGCGCTGACGCCGGCCGCCAGGGGGCGCGGGCAACCGCGCCCCCAGGCCGCCGCCCCCGGGTAGCCGCCACCGAACGCCCGCTGAAAGGCGAAGTCTTGTACCGCACGCTGTTCAACCTCGTCTTCCGGCGGATGGGCCCGGAGCGGGCGCACCACCTGGCCTTCTTCTGGATCCGGCTGGCCGCCGCCGTCCCCGGGCTGCGCACCCTGGTCGCGGCGGTGCTCGCGCCCCGGGACCCGGCGCTGCGGACCCGGGCGCTGGGCCTGGAGCTGCCCGGTCCGTTCGGGCTCGCGGCCGGGTTCGACAAGAACGCGGTGGGCATCGACGGCCTGGCCATGCTCGGCTTCGACTACGTGGAGATCGGCACGGTCACCGCGGAACCCCAGCCCGGCAACCCCGCGCCCCGGCTGTTCCGGCTGATCGAGGACCGGGCGCTGATCAACCGGATGGGCTTCAACAACGAGGGCTCGGCCGCCGTCGCCGCCCGGCTGGCCGCCCGCCCGGGACGCTCGCGGACCGTGGTCGGCGTGAACATCGGTAAGACCAAGGTCGTCCCCGAGGCCGAGGCCGTCGCCGACTACATCGCCAGCACCGAGCGGTTGGCCCGGCACGCCGACTACTTCGTGGTCAACGTCAGCTCGCCGAACACCCCGGGGCTGCGGAACCTCCAGGCGGTGGACCAGCTCCGGCCGCTGCTCACCGCGGTCCGGGCGACCCTGGACTCGTCGTCCACCCGAGGGCACGTCCCGCTGCTGGTCAAGATCGCGCCCGACCTGGCCGACGCCGACATCGACGAGGTCGCCGACCTGGCCCTGGAGCTCGGGCTGGACGGCATCATCGCCACCAACACCACCATCGGCCGCGAGGGGCTGCGCACCGACGCCGCCAAGGTCGCCGCCGCCGGGGCCGGAGGGCTGTCCGGCGCGCCGCTCAAGGCCCGCGCACTGGAGGTGCTGCGCCGACTGCACGCCCGGACCGGGGACCGGCTGACGCTGGTGTCGGTCGGCGGCATCGAGACCGCGGACGACGCCTGGGAGCGGATCCTGGCCGGGGCCACCCTGATCCAGGGCTACAGCGCCTTCATCTACGAGGGCCCGTTCTGGTGCCGCAGGCTGCACCGGGGACTGGCCGCCCGGCTGCGCGCCAGCGGCCATGGCACCCTGAGCGAAGCAGTCGGCGCGTCCACGAGAGGGTGATCGCATGGCGCATCCTGTCCAGCTCCAGGCCGAGCTGCTGGAGCTGACCCCGGTCGGGGCCTACCACCGGATGGTGCTGCGGGCCCCCGGGGTGGCCGAGCGGGTCCGGCCGGGGCACTTCGCCGCCCTGGCCGTGGGCGGGCCGGAGTCGTCCATGCTGCTGCGCCGCGCGTTCACCATCCACCGCGCCGACCCCGCCGCCGAGACCGTCTCGCTGCTGGTCGACGCCCGCGACCGGGGCGCCCGGGAGCTGCTGCGGTACCGGCCGGGCGATCCGGTCGACCTGATCGCGCCGCTCGGCACGGCCTTCCCGCTGCCGGCCGGGCCGCTGACGGCGCTGCTGGTGGCCGGGGACCACGGCAGCGCGGCACTGTTCCCGCTGGCCGAGCTGATCCGCGCGGGCGGCGGCTCGGTCGGCTTCATCCTGGGCGCGGCCACGGCCGCCCGGCTCTACGGCGTGGACCAGGCGCAGGCGCTGACCCCGGACGTCCTGGTGACCACCGAGGACGGCTCCAGCGGGATAAAGGGCCGGGCCACGCTGCCGCTGGCGGAGGCGCTGAAGGCGATCGGGGCCGAGGCGGTCTACTCCTGCGGGCCGATGGAACTGCTCGCCGAGGTCACCGGGATCGCCACCGACGAGGGGGTGCGCGGCTTCTGCGCGGTCCAGACGGACATGGCCTGCGGCATCGGCGTGTGCCTGAGCTGCGTGCTCCCGGCGGTCGGGGAGGACGGGGTCAGCCGCTTCGTCCGGGCCTGCGTCGAGGGCCCGTGCTTCGACGGCAGCCGGATCCGCTGGTCCGACCTCGGCAGCGTTCCGGCCGACCTGTACGGCGCGGTGGCGATGGGAGCGAGCGAGTGATGGACGGTACCCCCGAGCCGGCGCCCGACCTGACCGCCCCCGACCCGGCAGCGGTGGACCTGACCGCGGTGGACCTGACCGCGCCCTTCGGTGGCGGCACGCTGCCCAACCCGGTCAGCACCGCCTCCGGCTGCGCGGGCTACGGACGGGAGATCGCCCGGTTCCAGCCGTTGGCGGAGCTGGGGTCGATCACCACCCGGACGATCATGCCGCACCCCCGCGCCGGGCAGCCGACCCCGCGTACCGCGGAGACCCCCAGCGGCATGCTCAACGCCGTCGGCCTGCCGGGCGTCGGCGTCGAGCACTTCGTCGAGCACGAGCTGCCCTGGCTGGCCGAGCGCGGCGCGCGGGTGCTGGTGTCGGTCGCGGGGGAGCGGGTGGAGGAGTTCGCCGAGATCGCCCGGCTGCTGGTCGGCCGCCCCGGAGTGGTCGGCATCGAGGCCAACCTCGCCTGCCCGAACCACGACAACCGGGGCCTGGCCTTCGGCGGCAACCCGGCGACCTCCTACGACGTGATCGCGGCGGTCCGGGAGACAGCGGACCCGCGGATACCGGTGTACGCCAAGCTCACCCCGGACGTCACCTCGGTCACCGAGATCGCGGCGGCCTGCGTCAAGGCCGGCGCGGACGGACTGTCCATGATCAACACGCTGCTCGGGATGGCCGTCGACACCAGCACCATGCGTCCGGCCCTGGCCGGGGAGAGCGGCGGGCTGTCCGGACCGGCGATCCGCCCGGTGGCCGTCCGCTGCGTCTACCAGGTCCACGCGGCGATGCGTTCCGGCGCGGTCCCGCAGGTGCCCATCATGGGGATGGGCGGGATCAGGAGCGGCCTGGACGCCCTGGAGTTCGTGCTCGCCGGGGCCTCCGGGGTGGCGGTGGGCACCGCGGTGTTCAACGACCCGTCCGCGCCGCTGCGGGTGCTGGCCGAACTGCGCGCGGCCCTGGCCGAGCGCGGCTTCAGCCGCTTCGCCGACGCGGTCGGCCATGCCCACCGCCCGTCCTGAGACCGCCCACCGCCCGTCCTGAGACCATTGACCGAGTCAGCACCGAGCGACCGAGTCAGCCCCCCAGACCCGAGGAGACCCCCCTGATGACCGTGCCCTTCGGTACCCGCCTGCGCGAGGCCATGGACACCCGAGGCCCGCTCTGCGTCGGCATCGACCCGCACGCGGCGCTGTTGGAGGCCTGGGGGCTCGGCGACGACGCGTCCGGGTTGGAACGGTTCAGCCGCACCGTGGTGGAGGCGCTGGCCGACCGGGTGGCCGTGCTCAAGCCGCAGGCCGCCTTCTTCGAGCGCTTCGGCAGCAAGGGGATCGCGGTGCTGGAGCGGACCGTCGCCGACGCCCGCGCGGCCGGGGCGCTGGTGCTGATGGACGCCAAGCGCGGCGACATCGGCTCCACCATGGCCGCCTATGCCGACGCCTTCCTCGCCCCCGGCAGCCCGCTGTTCTCGGACGCGGTCACGGTCTCGCCGTACCTGGGCTTCGGCTCGCTGCGTCCGGCCCTGGACGCCGCCCGGGCCAACGGCGGCGGGGTGTTCGTGCTGGCGCTGACCTCCAACCCGGAGGGGCACGAGGTCCAGCACGCGGTGGGCGAGGACGGGCTGACCGTCGCCCAGTCCGTGCTGCGCCGGCTCGCGGCCGAGAACGCCGGGGCGCGGCCGCTGGGCTCCTTCGGCGCGGTGGTGGGCGCGACGCTCAAGGGCATCGACGCCGACCTCGCCGTCAACGGGCCGCTGTTGGCCCCCGGCATCGGCGCGCAGGGAGCCACCGCGGCTGACATTCCCGGTCTGTTCGGAACGGCTTCCAGCAACGTGGTTCCGAGCGTTTCCCGGGACGTTCTCAAGCACGGGCCCTCGGTTCCGGCACTGCGTGAGGCGTCGGCACGGTTCGTGGACGAGGTGCGCAAGGCAATCGGTTGAAAGTTCGACTTTATTGCCCGTCGGTGTGATGGATTTGTGAATGCTCTGTGATGGTCTGACCAGCGGATACGCTCCGGCCGTCGGTCTCGGGAAGCGGCGGTGCTCCCGGGAAAGTCCCACGGTCGTCACCGTTGCCGCTGCGCCTCCCGTGCGACCGGGTGCTATGTCCGGATAAGTCCTGGTCAGCAGAGTCTGACCAGGACTTTTCTGCTGTTTTTCCTGACGCGGGCGACCCGGAGGGGTAGTGTCCGGCGTTAGGTCCACCAAGGGGCGTTTTCCTTGTTGCTCTCGCAGGTCAGAGCCGCTAGGTTCCTCGGCGGTCCCGCACAGTCCTGTCCCATTCGTTCGAAATCACTGAGGTGAACGGCGTGGCACTTCCGCCCCTTACCCCTGAGCAGCGCACCGCTGCGCTCGCCAAGGCAGCTGAGGCTCGCCGGGAGCGCGCCGAGATCAAGAACCGGCTGAAGCACAGCGGCGCGTCCCTGCACGAGGTCATCAAGGCCGGCCAGGAGAACGACGTCATCGGGAAGATGAAGGTGAGCGCCCTGCTGGAGTCGCTTCCCGGTGTCGGCAAGGTCCGGGCCAGGCAGATCATGGAGCGCCTGGGAATCTCCGAGTCGCGCCGTGTGCGCGGTCTCGGCACGAACCAGATCGCCTCGCTGGAGCGCGAGTTCGGCGGAGCCTCCGCCTGATCTGGCCCGGTGGTTCGGAAACCCTCAGGGTTCCTGGATAATCGGTACATGAGTGAACGTCCAAGGCTGACCGTGCTCTCCGGCCCCTCAGGGGTCGGCAAGAGCACGGTCGTCAGCTTTTTGCGGGGCCAGCACCCCGAGGTATGGCTCTCCGTGTCCGCCACCACTCGCAAGCCGAGGCCGGGCGAGCGCGACGGCATCCACTACCACTTCGTCGACGAGGACCAGTTCGCCAAGATGGTCGCCAACGGCGAGCTGCTGGAGTGGGCCGTCTTCGCCGGGAACCACTACGGCACCCCCCGCCAGGCGGTGCTGGACAAGCTGTCGGCCGGTGTGCCGGTGCTGCTGGAGATCGACCTCCAGGGCGCCCGGCAGGTCCGCGAGTCCATGCCCGAGGCCCAGCTGCTGTTCCTCGCCCCACCCTCGTGGGAGGAGCTGGTCCGGCGGCTGACCGGACGCGGCACCGAGCCGCAGGACGTCATCGAGGAGCGGCTGCGCGCGGCCAGGATCGAGCTCGCCGCGGAGAGCGAATTCGACGCGACGCTGGTCAACACGTCCGTCGAGGGTGTAGCGGTCGAGCTGCTAGCCTTGCTCAACGTGGTCTGATCTCTTTTTTCGGCCGCACAGGTTCACAAAGTCTCAGACTTCTTCTTCCGGAAGGTTCCCGCGTGTCCTCTTCGATGACAGCGCCCGAAGGCATCATCAACCCGCCGATCGATGAGCTGCTTGAGGCCACCGACTCCAAGTACAGCCTGG
>Ga0302314_10022283_pt1 | contig 10393 bp, 3 predicted proteins | sample III_Palsa_N2_3_FD_200533 | JGI IMG/M metagenome (GOLD analysis project Ga0302314, IMG submission 200533) | Peat permafrost microbial communities from Stordalen Mire near Abisko, Sweden - III_Palsa_N2_3 | ecosystem: Environmental > Terrestrial > Soil > Palsa > Peat permafrost | place: Sweden... | reverse complement strand
GAAAACGATAGAGATTTCGGCAATCTCGGGACTGAGGCCGAGGTCTTTCTCGGCGGAGACGAGGTTGACTGCCAGCGTGTCGTACGACCCGCCTGTGCCGAACCCGGTGGGCCACACCGTTCCATAGTAGGAGAGAACCTGCTTCCAGGATCGGCGCGTTGCAGCTTTGCAGAAGAACACCATGCCGACGCACCACACGACAATCACGATCATGTCCCACACCACACATTGACCGTAGAGGGCAAGGCCGCGGTAGCCGAACTTGAGCGGGATGCCGATTGCGAGGCAGCCGATCATGATGGGGTAATACCAGAGCAGCTCGCGAAAGACCTTCAGTATCCCATCTCCGGCTGCGATGAAGCCATGCGCCGCGGGTTTCAGCACGGGCACCGTAGCCGTGAGCCAACCGATCAGGATCGCTCCACCGAGAGCCTGCAGCAGTGGTTGCTGCGAGAGCACGTGAGAGAGTGTCGCGGCAATCTGCCGGCCCCAGCCGAGAGGGCTGGGCAACGGAACCCCGGCGCGCACCACAGGCAAGCCCGACAGCACGCCGATCCATCCCGTCGCGTAGATCAAGGACACAACTCCCATCAGGATATAGAGGACTACGATGCGAAGAAACAGCCTGCCCGCCTGGCTCTTGTGATGCAGGATGAGCTTCGCTGTCGCTGCTGTTAGCAGATGGAACACTAACAGTGCGGCCATGGTCACGATAAAACGTGGAAAGTAGGTGCCACTGAGGTAGATGCCTCTGACGATTGGGCTGTGTGGGAACAGCAGACCAAGCTCAAAACCCAACCCGAGCAGCGAGAGGACCTTGAACGGTAAGGGAATAGCAGCGATCCCCTGCACCCATTTTCCAAAAGCTGCACTGCTAATCTTTGCCGACCACCCCATGCGATATGCCTTTCACCGACCTGCCGTTTGCAAGAAAAACCCACTCAGGTTTTGGAGTAGGCTAGAAGGTCGCGTTCGATATCGTTTGCGGCTACGCGGAGTGGCGCCTCTCCAGAGACTCATAGTTGGATGTAGAACAACAACACAGTGGGCTGGAGACCGCGATCAACATAGGATTAGGTTAGCAATGCGATAAATTGGAGTCAACAAAGCTTTCCCGGCGTGATTGGATGAGTTGTTGAGCAACGGCGTTACATGATTCCAGACTAGGCAGGTCGACCGCGTTGGCTTCCATGTTGCCGATGCATTTCGATTTACTTGCATTGCATCCCCGGAACCGTGAGAATTCGTGATGCCGAATAAACTCGGCTATACGAACAGGGCAAACATGAAAATGACAAATAATCTTGGGCTGACGCTCGCGCTGATGGGTGCCACGTTGACGATGGCAGGACAGATAACAGCGGGACCGAAGGTTGCACAGCACAAGCCGGAAGGCCCATGTGACATCTACGCTGCCGCCGGCGACCCCTGCGTGGCGGCCCACAGCACCACGCGCGCGCTGTATGCATCTTATAATGGCCCGCTGTACCAGGTTCTGCGCCAATCGGACCGCAAGACATTGGACATCGGAGTTGTCCAGCCCAACGGATTGGATGCGGGCGGGTACGCCGACGCGGCCGCCCAGGACGCCTTCTGCGCCAACACATACTGCTGGATCGCCACGATCTACGATCAGTCCGGCAAGCACAACGACCTGACCCAGCCGCCCCGCGGTGGATTCAGCGGACCAGCCATGGGCGGCTTCGACAACCTCCCGATTGCCGATATGGCGCCGATTACGATCATGGGCCACAAGACTTATGGAGTCTTCATCGAGCCGGGCATGGGCCTGCGTGAGGACGACGCGAAGGGCACCGCAGTCGACGACCAGGCCGAAGGGCAGTACTGGGTCATCAACGGCCAACACTACAACTCCGGCTGCTGCTTCGACTACGGCAACGCCGAGACCGACAGCCGCGACGACGGCAACGGAACAATGGAAACTACGTATTACGGCGATGCGCCCAACTGGTATCACGGTCCGCCCCCCGGGCCATGGACCATGACGGACCAGGAGAACAACCTGGTCGGCTGTGTGAACCCGGATGGATCCAAGCTGTGCGCAAACCTGCCGAGCATCCCCTGGCGATTCGTGACCGCGATCGCCAAGGGCGAGCCGCACCACTGGACGTCCATGGGCGGAGACGCGCAGCAGGGTGCCCTATCGCTCATGTTCAGCGGACCGCGTGTCAACTCTACTTACGACCCCATGCGCAAACAGGGAGCCATTCTTCTCGGCAATGGCGGCGACAACAGCAACAGCTCGCAGGGCACCTTCTATGAAGGCGCGATGACCGCGGCGGGCACCTTCCCGACGGACGCGACCGATCAGCTAGTGCAGGCCAACGTCGTGAGCGCGAGGTATGGCGTGCCTTCGCTGCTTCTCACGCCGGCGACAGTATTTACGCTTCACACTTCACGCTCAGGACTGCAGACCTTCTCCCCGGGTACTTCGCAGGAGATCATTGTCACGTTTACGAATATCACAGTTGCACCGGCGACAGGCGTCCAGTTGGACATCTCCGCACCGAAGGGGTGGACCGTCATGGCAACTGGGATCAGTGCGGTCCCTGGTCCGGTTGCACCGGGTGCGAGCGTGAGTGCGCCCTTCAAAGTCACCTCAGGGCCGACGGCGTTCAACGGAGACCTGGTCGGCAACGCCTCCTGGACGAATTCTACGAGCGGCAGGAAGCTATCCGAGACAACGGTCGAGAAGGTGCGGAACGTCGCCCCGATCAAGATCAACGAGTTCAGCACCCAATCGGCTGGCGCGTTCATCGAGCTTTACAACGCCGGGGCCAACACCCTCGATCTCTCCAACTGGACGCTGACCGAGCACCCGACCCAGCAGGCGATCTTCTCAATGGTGAAGATCCCGGCCGGAACGAAGCTCTCGGCCTATGGTTTCTACCTGCTCGGCCTGTCGAACTCAGGGCTTGCGGCTGCTGCGCGCGCGGGCGACAGTGTGATCCACGTCAGGAGCACGGCCGGCATGACGGTCGGCGATTCCATTGGCATCGACACCGGCTCCGGCATGGAGAAACGCAAAATTGTGACCGTTGGGGCTGCGGCCAGCGCCAGTACGACGCTGTGGCAACCCCTCCCTGAAGGACCCATCGTCACGATTCCGGCCGGCTCGACCAATGTGCCAGTCACGAGTACGGCCGGCTTCGAGGTGGGCCGGAAGATTGCTCTTGGCTACGGTGCCACCTACCCAGTCGTCGCAACGGACGCGGAGAAATACGAGGTGGCAACGATCACCGCGGTCGGCAAGCCAGGCACGCAGGCATATCTGGGGGCGGACGCGCCAGCCGGCTCGACCAACATTAAAGTGACGTCTGTCGCCAACATCTCCGTCGGTGACAAGATCAGGTTGGACATCGACAGCGCCGGACACGGGATTGAAGCCGTCACCGTCACACAGGTTGGCACACAGGCGAGCCGCTCGGCGCTGTCGGCGGATGCGAGCACCGGAACGACCAATATCAAGATCCGCAATGCGAACGGCTTTGCTGTAGGCGACAAGATAACCGTTGGCGCCACTGCGGAGACGGTCACCGTCGCCACCGTCGGCGCCCCAAGTCCGGCCGGCACCAGTGTGGACTTTACGCCGGCGCTCACGCGACCGCATCCCAGCGGCGAGCAGGTGATCCATCCGGGCACGGGCCTCGACTTAGCGACTCCCCTTCAGTTCAACCATGCGGCCAACCTGCCCTTCAGCGACCGGGGAACAGGGATCAGCTTCCAACCGGCGGCGGCCTTTGCCCACTCAAGCAACGAACCCCTCCAGGCGCTCGGCGCCGGTATCACGCTCGACAGCCCACTGGCCAGGGAACATGCGATCGATGCGGTTGTGCGAGATGCCGCAGTGACGACCGCGGGCTACCAGGGAACACCGTCGCCCAACCAGTGGTTCGGAGGCCCTGCGCTCTCGCCCAGCGCCGGCAGCATGGTGTTACGCGACGCCGCTGGACTTGTCGTCGACAGCCTCAACTACGGCCTCCTCGTCGACCCATGGGCGGCCGAGGGTTACCAGGCTGCCCCCGGATCGGGGGAGAGTGGCTGCCGCGCACCTACGCCCAGCTCGGCCATTGGCTTCGGGCCAGCCGGTTTGGCCGCCACGAGCTATAAGAGCGCGGGCCGCTACCCGGACGGCGCGGACACAGACAGCAACTGCGCCGATTTTCTGACGCAGGCCGCTGCGCCTCTGGCAGCCGCTTCTTCCGCCGGCACCACCAATATCAAGATCGCCGATGTGGAGGGCTTTGACGCTGGCCAGACGATCATGATCGAGGTCGGCGCCAACCAGGAGACCGCCGTCATCGCGACCGTGGGCACGGCGGGCGCCACCACGGTGGAAGCCGCCACCGGCGTGGGCGCGACAACGATCCCTGTCGCCAACGCGTTTGGCTTCCGGCCCGGCCAGACCATCACCATCGACAGCGGCGCGAACTCTGAGACGGCGGTTGTTGCCTCCGGCGGCAGACGAGGTGCGCCGGCCATCCCCGTCACCGAGCCGCTGAAGGTTGCTCATGGCGCCGGCGCTCAGGTGTCCGGCACCGGCATCACCGTCACCACTCCCCTCACCCGCGCTCATGCCAACGGAGCGCAGGTTGCCAACAACATCCCTACTCCCGGTGCGGCCAACCGCTATTCGAGGAGACTTCAATGAGGGTGTATGGACAGGTATTTGGGCTGACCCTGCAGCGAGAAATCACGGGGCAATGGGGGCGGAACCGTGGATGTGGAAGGGCAGAAAGATACCGGAGTCTGTGGACGGCTGGCCGCCGCCGATGTAGAGGTCGTAGTCACCGGGACGCACGCTACGATCACCGGTGGGCGAGACGAAGCTGAGCTGACGCGCTTCGATCGTGAACTGGACCGTGGTGGTGCCGCCATGGGCCAAATGCACTTTGTCAAAATTCACCAGAACGTGGTGCGGCGCGCCGACAAGATTCTTTGGGATGAGGTAGGCCTCCACCGTTTCGTCTCCATCGAGGCCGCCGGCATTCGCCAGGTCCACACTCCCTACGAGGGAGTCACCGGCTTTGAGATTCACGGTGGACAGTTTGCCATTGGAGTACTTGAAATGCGTATAGGAAAGCCCGTATCCGAATGAGTAGAGTGGCTGGCCGGTGAAGTAACGGTAGGTGCGGTCCGTCATGGAGTAATCCTCGAAGGGAGGGAGTTGGGTGGTGGATGCGTAGAAGGTGACGGGCAGGCGGCCGGACGGATTGTTGTCTCCGAAGAGCGTGTCTACGATGGCTGTGCCACCGGACTCGCCGGGGTACCAGGCTTCGAGAATCGCGGATGCTTTCTGTGCGGCGCTTTGGAGTGCAAGCGCACTGCCGTTCATCAAGACAATGACCAGGGGTTTGCCGGTTGCGGCGAGGGCCTCGACGAGCTGCATCTGGACTTCGGGGAGTTCGATGGACGTTCGATCGCCACCCTCGAATCCTTTGACGTGCAGCGGCATCTCCTCACCTTCAATCTCCGGGCTAAGGCCGAGGAACGCGATGACCGTATCCGAACTCGCCGCCGCGGCGACAGCCTGATTTCGCAGAGCGGCCGCGGGCGGGTCCCATGCAAAGGTGAGGCCGGCTCCGAAGTGGGGCGAGTCGTGGGTGTATTCGATGCGGATGGGATGAGGTTTGGTGTCGGCGAAGGTAAGGATGAAGGGCTTGGTGGGTGCGCGGCGGCCTTGTGTGGGCGCGTGATCGAAATCGAAGGCCAGTTTGCCGTCGAGCCAGACGCGGACAGTCTCGCCGTCCTCGCACGTGCTGCAGTGCGCCATGGAGAAATCGAAGCTGATTGCGCCTGATGCGGGAGGCGTGAAGAAGCCAGTCCAGCGAACCGAGAAAGTCTTGCCCGAGACGCCAGGCACAGGAGACGCGCCGTTCCAGTCGAAGTCGATCGCCTGATCGATGCGGCTGAGAGCGGCGGTGCCAGTAAACCCTGCCCATCCGAAGTAGTCGGCCTCGAGGCCGCGCTGACTGACTCCATTGTGGGTTAAAGAGAAAGCCGTGGCTGGAACGGGCACGGGAACTCCGTCGACATAGGGCGAGCCCTGGCTGTAGGTGACATGCTGCGGAAGGCGCCGCTCCAGCGCGGCCAGTGGCGTGACCGGGTTGGATGCCACGGCATTGTAGTTTCCTTCGAGCGCAGGCAGCGCAGCGGCATTGGGTCCGACTACCGCGATCGACTTCAAGGATGGAGAGAGTGGAAGAGTGGCGCGATCGTTTTTCAGCAGAACCATCGAAGCGCGGGCGGCCTGGAGCGAGAGCGCTGCGTGCGCAGTGGAATTATCCTCGGAAGGCGGGATGCTGTTGTAGGGGACGCTGGCTTCAGGATCAAACATGCCCAGGCGAAAGCGCGCGGTGAAGAGTCGCTTGATGGCCGCGTCGATCTCGGTTTCGCTCACCAGGCCCTGATGCACGGCATCGAAAAGCGCCGCGTACTCCTTTCCGCAGCTTAGGTCAGTGCCCGCTTTCAGAGAGGAAGCGGCAGCGTGGGGCAGATCCTGCGCGAATTTGTGTCCGACGGCGACGTCAGTGATGGCGGCGCAGTCGGAGACAACGTATCCGGCGAAGTGCCAGTCCTGCTTGAGCTTCTGCTGGAGCAGCATCAGGCTGGCGCAGGCTGGCGATCCATCGACAGAGTTGTAGGCACACATGATGCTGCCGGCGTGGTCGTCCACCACGAGTTTGCGAAAGGCCGGCAGGTAAGTGTCTTCCAGATCGTGCGGTGATACCACGGCGTCAAACGTATGGCGCTCGGACTCAGGACCACTGTGGACGGCGAAGTGTTTGGGTGTTGCGACTGTCTTGAGGTAATCGGGATTGGAGCCCTGCAGGCCGCGGACAAAGGCGGATCCGATTTGAGCGGTGAGGAACGGATCTTCGCCGTAGGTCTCCTGGCCGCGGCCCCATCGCGGGTCGCGATCGATGTTGATATTGGGTGACCAGAAGGTAAGGCCGTAGTAGATGGAGTGATTATCTTCGCGCTGGGCCTGGTTGTATTTGGCACGCGCTTCGGTCGAGATCGTATCGGCCACCTGATGGATGAGGCCGGTGTCCCACGTGGCCGCCAGACCGATAGCCTGTGGGAAGACCGTTGCATAGCCGGAGCGGGCAACCCCGTGCAGACCTTCGTTCCACCAGTTATACGCGGCAATATGCAGACGCGAAATGGCGGGCGCGTCGTTCTGCATCTGCGAGATTTTTTCTTCGAGCGTCATGCGGCCGACGAGGTCGTCCACGCGTTGGGTTACTGGAAGAGCCGGGTTGAGGTAGGGATTGGAGACGGCGGACGTCTGCGCGAGCAGCGTCAATGCGAAGCCCAGAACAAAAAACGTTGCGAACGCCGCGTGCATACGCGGCTTCGAGGGGGTGTGGGTCGTTGTGCCGCGCGCGTAAGTGGAGTGTTGGCCCATGGATTGAGAGCTATGGCTTGAAACGGCGGTCGATGCAGTCGCGGACGGCGAAGTAAGCGGGAGTTGGGAGATACTGCGCATCAAACGGCAGGGAGCGCTGCGGACGGTTCGGCTGTTTGCGATGATGGGTTGGGCCATCGTTCAGCCAGGTGCGGCGATCACTTACGCCCCAGGTGAGCATCAGCTTCACCGCGGGACTCGCCAACGCTATGTGCAGGAACTGGCGATACGTTTCAGCCACCGCCTGGTCGCGATGAGCGACGTCGTCATCGGCGATATCGTCTTCGTTGACGTCCAACTCCGTCAGGTAGACTTCGAGACCCATCGCGTGGATGGCCTGAATGTAATCGGTGAGGCCGCGGCCGATGGAATTCGGGGAGCCAGCCTTGATGTGCGACTGGACCCCAACCGCATCCAGGGGAACATTTTTTTGACGCAGGCGTTCGAGCAGAGCGAGGATGCTCGCGCGGCGGGCGGCATTTTCATCGCTGTCATACTCGACGCCGTAGTCGTTGTAGCTCAGCTTGACGTGCGGGTCGGCTTCGCGGGCCGTGCGATAGGCGAGTTCGATGTAGTCCGGGCCGATGGTCTCGTACCAGAAAGACTTGCGCAGACCATCGGGCTGGCCATCCGCAGGGAAAATGGCCTCATTCACAACGTCCCACGAATGGACGCGCCCACGGTAGCGGCTAACCACGGTTCGAATATGGTCGATCAGAAGCTGCCGCACATTCGACTGGGCGGCATCCTTGCGCAGCCAGTCCGGCACGGAGTTGTGCCACACGAGGGTGTGGCCGCGAACTTGCATGGCATGCTGTGCGGCGAAGGCGAAGAGCGCTTCGCTGTGGGTGAAGTCGAAGGTTGTGGAGGTTGGCCGGAGGGCCCGCCACTTCAATTCGTTTTCGGGAACGAGGAGTGCGTATTGCTCGGCAACCAGCTGCTGCAGGGCTGGATCGCTTTGGAGATCGTGCGCAGCGACCGCAGCGCCGGCAATCAGTCCGCTGCGACGTGCGTGTTCCTTGAGCGAGTTCGCTCCCCGCAGGGCTGCGGTTGCGGCTGGCAGAGTGGCGGGCGGTGGGCCGAAGTCTGGAGGCGGATAACGCTCCGGCTGCGGCGCGCTGTTGGCCGTCATCTCATCGGGCCTGACCGGCGGGGACTGCGCGGCAGGGGTGAGAAGCTGAGCCAGGAGGCTGCGCGACGCGTGAGGAAGCATCGCCACCGCGGCTGCCCTGGAGCCTAGTGCTAGAAGTGCCCGGCGAGTTGCCATAGCGATCCCGAAGTCCGAAGGAGAGTAGTGCAGCGATGACGAAGGAGGCGCGAACGCAGATGCAGTCGCGCCTCCAGGGTGGTGCCGATGGTTAGAACACCAGCTTCAGCGAAAACTGAGCAATGCGCGGATCGTTGGTGATGTCCGCGTTTTGCGGAGTCGTGCTGGTGACCTGGCCGAAGTTGCCGGCGGTGGCAGCCGAATTGGGGTCTCCGAAGTTGGTGTGGTTCAGCAGGTTGAAGTATTCGGCGCGGAACTGCAAATAGATCCGCTCATTGAATGGGAACTTCCGCGCGATGCTCGCGTCCCAGTCCGCATATTGCGGGCCAACCAGAGAGCCTTTGACGAACGTCCCGTAATTCCCTGCTGTCGGGTCGACAAAGCTGGCCGGATTCAGATAGGACTTGCAGTGGGTTCCGGCCGCGCATGCGGAGCCGCCGTAAGCGGGCCCGATCTGAATGGCGCGGTCGCGACTCTGTCCCGATCCGTCGGCGTTGGAGCTGTTGGAGGTAATGGTGAGCGGGTCGCCGCTGCGAAAGACGAAAAGCCCGGACAACTGCCAGCCGTTGGCGATGTATTGCACCGCTGCGGGTGCATCGTTGAGAAACTTAGGAACGGTGTAGACGTAGGACATCGACGCAATATTTCGATGGTCGAAATCGGCCGGGCCGTAGTCCAGCGACTTGAAGTTCGCCACATTGATGGGATAGACGTAGGAGTTGCCCGCGCCGATCGACGTCGCCGCAGCGTTGAACGGCATGTTGTTGAGCGCTTTCGACCAGGTGTAATTGAACAGCAACGTCAGCCCGTAGCGCACACGCTGCTCGACCGAGAGCTGCAGCGCGTTGTAGTTGGTGCTGGCGCCGGTGTTGGCTTCGGTCAGCGTTGAGGTGTAGCAACTGTTGGTGGTGGCGCACCCGGCCTGATTGTAGACGCGTGTTCCGTTGATGAACGGATTGAGTTCAATCGGAACCCAGTCGTGCGTGCTGTGCTCACCAACATACGCGACGCGCCCAATGGCGCCCGAGGTCAACTGCTGCTCAACAGCAAGGTTCCAGTTATAGGTGATCGAGTCCTGGAAGCCACGGAACGGGTCGTAGGTGAGGAAGCCCTGGGGCGGAATAGCCGCTGTGCTGGGCGGAGGCTGCGGCGCGGGGAACGGATTGGGTGTCCCGTAGCTGCCATATGGGTCGTTGAAGGTGATCTTGGCGCCGCCCGCATTGGTCACATCGACATTGGTGATGAACGGCGAAGTGTTCGTATAGATGTTGAAGAGGGTGCTGTTGATGCGGGTGTCGTAGAAGGTGCCCGCGCCGCCGCGCACGCTGGTCTTGCCGGTGCCGAAAACGTCGTAGGCGAATCCAACTCGCGGCATGAAGTGGGTGAAGGAGGATGGAACGCCGTTGGGGTTGAAGCCCGCGTCACCCGCGAACAGGAGCCCGGACGGGGCGTTGGGGTAGATCTTCGAGTGCACATTCGCTGCCCAGACGGCTGGAAAGAAGCTCCCCATGCGGCCCTGCATCTCGCGCCAGGGCTTGAAGGGTTCGTAGCGGATGCCGTAGTTGAGCGTAAGCCGGCGGGTGACCTTCCAGGTATCCTGCGCGTATGCGCCAGTAAAGATGTCGCGTGCATTGAAGAACTGGCCTGAAGCTTGCGAGAACTCCTCGACGTAACCGAACAAGAAGCTCGCCATG
>Ga0302314_10022281_pt1 | contig 10393 bp, 12 predicted proteins | sample III_Palsa_N2_3_FD_200533 | JGI IMG/M metagenome (GOLD analysis project Ga0302314, IMG submission 200533) | Peat permafrost microbial communities from Stordalen Mire near Abisko, Sweden - III_Palsa_N2_3 | ecosystem: Environmental > Terrestrial > Soil > Palsa > Peat permafrost | place: Sweden... | reverse complement strand
ATTCGAACCTACGAAGGCGTAAGCCGGCAGATTTACAGTCTGCTCCCGTTGGCCGCTTGGGTACCCCTCCGCGAAAAACGAGCCGCGTATTCTGATTTCGCCGCCCAGCCCTGTCAATGCACAAATCGGGCCATCGGCGCTTATCGCAAGTCCAGTCGCCCTGCCTCGGCCTCGCCCAGATGCCGCCACTGGCCCGCGCGCAGGTCTGCCGGCAAGGCGATGGGCCCGTAGCGCAGTCGCGAGAGGCGGCTGACCTCAAAACCGACCGCCTCCCAGAGACGACGCACCTCTCTATTACGTCCCTCGTGCAAGACCACGCGAAACCAGGTGTGGGAGGCTCGGGAGCCGCTCGGGGCTGCCGCCTCGATGCGATCAAATCGCGCCGGACCATCCTCCAGCGTGACGCCGTGCGTCAGCCGATCGAGCACCGTGGCGTCCGGGCGGCCGCGCACGCGCACGAGATATTCGCGCTCGAGCTGTGAGGAGGGGTGCATGAGGCGGTGTGCGAGCGCGCCATCGGTCGTGAACAGCAACAGGCCCGTCGTGTTCACGTCGAGTCGTCCGATCGCGACCCAGCGGCCGCGCTGCGGCTCGGGCAAGCGCTCGAATACCGTGGGTCTGCCGGCCGGATCCGAGCGCGTCGTGACCTCGCCCGCCGGCTTGTGATAGAGCAAGACCTCGCGCCTCATGGCTGCGAGTGCGCCCAGGGCGAGCCGACGACCGTCGAGGCGAATGTCGGCGTCCTCGGCGACGCGTGCGCCAAGCACCGCCGCGCCGCCGTTGATCGTCAGGCGCCCGGAGCGGATCCATTGCTCGATCTGCCGGCGCGAGCCATGCCCGGCCGCGGCCAGCAATTTCTGCACGCGCTCGCTCAAGCTCCCCTGCCGTGCGCGCGCGCCGTGCGTGTCGACCTCAGCGGATCGGCAGCGAGATCTTGCGGAACAGCTCGGTCTGCACCTCGGCATCGCGCGCCTCGATGGCGCGATCGACCAGGCGACGCGTGAGGTGCGGCCCAAACAGCTGGATGAAGTCGTAGGCGAAATTGCGCAGCAAAGTACCGCGCCGAAAGCCGATCCAGGTCGTATGGATCGGAAACAGATGCGAGGCGTCGATCACCGTGAAGTCACTGTCCTGTGCGGGATCGATCGCCACGCTGGCGACGATGCCCACGCCCAGACCCAGGCGCACGTAAGTCTTGATGACATCCGAGTCGCGGGCCGTCAGCGCCACTCTGGGCGTGAGGCCCTCGCGCGCAAAGACGGTGTGGATCGAGGAGGAGCCGGTGAAGCTGAAGACATAGGTGACCAACGGATACGGCGCAAGATCCTGCAGCGTGAGCTTCTCGACGCGCGCGAGCGGATGGTGCTTGAGCACGATGACCTGCCGGTACCAGCGGTAAACCGGAAGCAACACGAGCCCTGGGAACAGGCCATCGGAGCCGGTGGCAATCGCGAGCTGCACGCGATCGGCCGCGACCATCTCGCCAATCTGCTCCGAGGTGCCCTGATGCAGATGCAGCTCGACCTCCGGGTAGCGCTCACGAAACGTGTGCACGACCGGCGGCAGTACGTAGCGCGCCTGGGTATGAGTAGTGGCGATCGAGAGCGTGCCGCGATTGTCCTGGTTGAGGTCGGCGGCGACCGCCTTGAGGCTGTCGATTTCAGCCAAGGCGCGATTGGCATACTCGAGCACTGTCGTGCCCTGGGGCGTCACGCGGGAGAACGCCCGGCCCTCTCGCACGAATAAATCGAATCCCAGCTCGCGCTCGAGCGCCTTGAGCGCGCGACTGATCGCCGGCTGCGAAGTCCCCAGCGCCGAGGCCGCCTGAGTCACCGACAGCCCGTGGCGGGCAATCGCGACTGCATATTGCAGCTGATGGAAATTCATAGCGCACGATACCGCCAATACGGGGTGCGAATTATAACAAAATGTTATTAAAAGATGCCCTCTTGCTTATCGCTCGTCCGCTGGCGGCGGATTAGAGTGGCCGTCCCGAAGACGGGACCTGCCCGGTGAACCAATGATTTACGACAGCATACTGGGCACGATCGGCCGCACGCCCATCGTGCGCATCCAGCGCTTGGCGCCCCCGCACGTCACCATGTATGTGAAGTGCGAATTCTTCAATCCAGGCTCTTCGGTCAAGGATCGACTGGCGATTGCGATCATCGAGGACGCCGAGGCGCGCGGCACGATCAAGCCGGGTCAGACCGTCGTGGAGGCGACCTCAGGCAATACCGGCATCGCGCTGGCGATGGTCTGCGCAGCCAAGGGCTACCCCTTCGTCGCGGTCATGGTCGAGACCTTCTCGGTTGAGCGACGCAAGATCATGCGCATGCTCGGGGCACGCGTGATCCTCACGCCGGCGGCCGGCCGCGGTAGCGGCATGGTGCAAAAAGCCGAGGAGCTGGCGCAAAAGCACGGCTGGTTTCTGGCCAGGCAGTTCGACAACCCCGCTAACCCGGCCTATCACCGCAATACCACCGGCCCGGAGATCCTGTCTGACTTCGCCGGCAGGCGGCTGGACTATTTCGTCACGGGCTGGGGCACCGGGGGAACCCTGACCGGCGTTGGCGAAATGCTGCGGCTGGCCCGGCCCGAAGTGCACATTATCGTGTGCGAGCCGGAAGCGGCCGCGCTGCTGGCCGGCAAGCCGTTCTCACCCCACAAAATCCAGGGTTGGACGCCCGATTTCGTACCTTCGGTGCTCAATCGCGCCGTACCCGAGCGCCTCGTAACCGTCAGCGACGCCGAAGCGATCGCGACCGCGCGCGCATTGGCGACCAAGGAAGGCATCTTCTGCGGCATATCAGCCGGGGGCACCTTTGCAGCGGCGCTGAGCATCGCGCGCGAAGCCAGTCACGGCGCGGTTGTGCTCGCGATGCTGCCCGATACGGGCGAGCGTTACTTGTCCACGGCGTTGTTCGAAGGCATCAACGATGGCTCGGATCCAGAACCCTGAAAGCGCGGCCCCAGAGCGCCTTGCAGCGCGGGGACAGCGGCCAAAGGCAATGCCCGAGCACACCGTGAGCGCGCCACCGAGCGTCGCGCTGCCCGATCCGTTTCGCCTCTATCGCGGTGGTGTGCTGCACGGCGCTCGCATTGCCTTTGAATCCTGGGGCCAGCTCAACGCTGCGCGCGACAACGCGATCCTTTTATTTACGGGGCTCTCGCCCTCGGCACATGCAGCAGCCAGCGAGCACGATCCGAGCCCGGGCTGGTGGCAACGCATGATCGGACCGGGGCTCGCGCTCGACACCAATCGTTTCTTCGTGGTGTGCGTGAATTCGCTCGGCAGCTGCTTCGGTTCGACCGGACCAGCCTCGATCGATCCGGCCACGGGCGAGCGTTATCGGACCGGCTTTCCCGAAATCGCCGTCGAAGACATCGCGCACGCCGGATGGGCAGCCATGCAGGGCCTGGGCATCGGCCGGCTTGATGCCGTGATCGGCGCTTCACTCGGCGGCATGTCAGTGCTGGCCTTCGCGGCGCAGTTCCCGCACGCGACGCGCCGCCTGATCAGCATCTCAGGCAGCCCCGCTGCCTCGCCCTTTGCAATCGCACTGCGCTCCGTGCAGCGTGAGGCGATCCTGCGCGATCCGGAATGGCAGGGCGGACTCTATGCGCCCGAGCACCCTCCACGCAGCGGCATGCGCCTGGCGCGCAAACTCGGCACCATCAGCTATCGCTCTGCGGCTGAGTTAGGGCAGCGTTTTGGTCGCGAGCCGCTCGCCGGTATCGCGGGCAACGTGGGTCCGTTTGCGCCGCGCTTCGCGGTCGAGGGCTATCTGGAAGCGCAGGCCGAGCGCTTCACACGCCTGTTCGATGCCAATTGCTATCTATACCTCTCGAGCGCAATGGATCGCTTCGATCTTGCCGAGCATCGCGGCAGTTTCGCCGCCGCGTTTCGCGAGGTCACGATCGAAGCGGTGCTCGTGATCGGTGTCGAGAGCGACATGCTCTTCCCGACACATGAGCAGGCGGCAATCGCCGAGGCTTTTGAGCGCAATGCCGTACGCACGCGCTTCGTGCGCCTCTCGTCACTCGAAGGACATGACGCCTTCCTGATCGACATCCCCCGCTTCGGCGACGCTATCGGCGCTTTCCTCGCCTGAAGGGTCAGCGTGACTGGCTTCACGCCCGAAGCGCGCGTCGTTATGACAGCCGCGCTGAATTCGTTGTATTGCGGCCGTATTGCAGCGACTAACAACGATTAATGTTGAGTCTGGTTGGGCAAGTGAATTCCTTAAAGGCATAATAGTCGTGCGCGCTGAGGTTGCTTCACAACGAGGGCATCCGCGCGCTGAGCAATCATTTGGCCAGCTCAGGGGTCGCGAGTATGGAACGCAGGCTGCACACCCGACATCGCGCACGCACGACGGTTTACATCCTGCTTCCAGGCGGCCTGCGCCGGCTGTGCAGGGCCGTTAACCTCAGCGCCACGGGCGTGTTCGTGCGCACTGCGGGTCTGGGTCTGCGCAAGGGACAACAGGTCAACCTGGCGTTTGCGATTGACCTCGGCTCGGTCACCAAACTGCACCGTCGCACGGCTATTGTCGCGCACGTCTCGGGCGGTGGTACCGGGCTCATGATGGACGCCTACGCTGCGGCACGTTAGTCGCCCGCGCGTCAACGCCAGACCGGCTGGCGCGCTGTAGTTCCTATAGCAAGCGCCCGCGCGGCGCCTCCGGCGTCAGTACGCACACCGGGACCCCTGCGGACGTATACTCGCAAACAGACGGTGCCGGGCCGGCATCAGTGCCGGCGGCCCACGGAGGACAGATGAAAATCACCAGCGCCAGCGGTGCCCTCGCGGCAGGCCTGCTGCTGTTGGGTGCGTCGATACAACCGGCATTCGCACATTCCGGCGGCGGCCATGGCGGCGGCGGCGGCGGTGGTGGGCACTCAGTCGGCGGCGGCGGTGGCAGTCACTTTTCGGGCGGCTCCCATGTGGGCGCGGCGCATTACGCCGCGCGCGGCTACGGCGGGGCTAATTACTCAGCCGGGTACGCGGCGCGCGCGCCCGTGACTCATTATTCGGGTGGCGCAAGCTTCGGAGTATCCGCGCGCGCCACAGTCGGATCGTCCGGTTTTGCCGGCCGTGCCGCCATTGGTGGCGCGCGCTATGCGCGTCCCGGCGCCTGGGGCGGTGGCTATTGGGGTGGCCGCTACTGGCCCGGCGTGTACTACGGCGCGGGTTTTGCCTGGTTCCTGCCAGTGCTGCCGTTCGGTTACGCGACCTACTGGTGGAATGACTCCCCGTACTATTACTACAACGACGCCTACTACACCTGGAGCCCGAGCGCTGACGGCTATGTAGCGACCGAGCCGCCGCCCGCGGCTCCGGCTAATGGCGAAAGTGACGCCGCTGCCCCGAGCTACGCTGGACCGGATCAGCCAGCGATGCCCGTGCAGCCCGCTCAGCCTGGCGGCGGGGGCGGCGACAATATCTTCGCGTATCCGGCGCAGGGACAAAGCGCCGCGCAGCAGGCTAGCGACCGCCAGGAGTGCACCCAATGGGCTGCCTCGCAGGCGGGCTCGGCAAGCGGCTCGCCCGATTACCGGCGTGCTCTGGTCGCCTGCTTCGAGGGGCGGGGGTATAGCGCGCAGTAGCGCGACCGAGTCCTGACTTATCCGGCTTTCGACCAGAACCCAGAATAACTTTGCGGCGCGCGCGCGCGCCGCGGCTCTGATCGGGTTGTACCTGCTCGCGGCTTGTGCCGCGGGAGAGCCGCCCAGCACTGCGCCGAACGAGCGCGACGCATTACGTCGCATCGTCCAGCAACAGTGTCTGCCTCACTGGCGACAAAACCGGGACCCGGCGCCGTGCCTGCAGCTCGTGACGGACGGGGCTTCGCAGGGTTATGCCGTACTGGCCGATCGCAAAGGCGGCGCTCACTTTCTGCTGATTGCGCTTCGGACCCTGACCGGTATCGAAGATCCGGACCTGCTGCGCGTGGATTCGGCGAACTACTTTGAGGCGGCCTGGCAGGCGCGCGAGGTTTTGGCAAACGCAGTCGGGCATGCCGTGCGACGCGACGCAGTGGGTCTGGCAATCAATCCGCTGGGGCATCGTGGCCAGGATCAGCTGCACATACATATTGCGTGCGTGCAGCCGCGCGTGCAGGCGCAACTGCAGTCGCTGGCCCCGACCCTCAGCAGTGATTGGTCTGCGGTGCGCGTGAATGACGCGCCCTTTCTGGCGCTGCGTGTCATGGGCGAGTCCCTGGATGGGGTCAATCCATTCGCGCTGCTGGCACATCGAGTCCACGCGCCCTCGATGGGAGCCTACTCGCTGCTCGTCACGGGCATGCAATCGGCGAACGGTCCCGGATTCATCCTACTTGCAGGCAGAAGTGGGACCACCGCGCGAGGCGTGGTCCTGCCGCCGCCGGCCTGGCCGCCAACGGGCGAGATGCTGCTGGATGGCAGCTGTGCGATAGAGCGCTGAGGCGCGCCCTTACTTGCGCGCCCGACGTTAAAGCTTGCATGATCGCGCGAACCTCGGCTCGAAGCGCACGGAGTTGCAATGATTCAGAGCAGCGCACGACGGCGCCGGTCCAATCCAGTCGCCCGCAACGATGAGCCTTCCACGGCTCGTATCGCTTTTATTCAAGCCTGCTGGCACCGGGATATCGTCGATCAGGCGCGCCTGTCTTTTTTGAGGAACCTCGCTCAGCACGGTCTGCTGCGTAAACAGGTCGACTGCTTTGAGGTGCCGGGGTCCTTCGAGATTCCATTGCACGCGAAACTGCTGGCCAAAACAGGCCGGTATGCGGCAATCGTGGCCGCCGGTTTTGTCGTCGATGGCGGCATCTACCGTCACGAATTTGTCGCGAGCAGCGTCATCGACGCGCTCATGAGCGTGCAGCTCGAGACCGAAGTACCGGTGATTTCGGTGGTCCTGACCCCGCAGCGATTTCATCAGCACGATGAGCACATCAATTTCTTTCGCAAGCATTTCGTCGTCAAAGGGGCCGAAGCCGCGCGTGCGTGCGCGGCCACCATCGCCAGCATCGAAAAATTGCGCTGACGGCTCATGTTTACCGGCATCGTTCAAGGCTGCGCCACGGTCCAGGCGCTGATCGATAGTCCCGGATTGCGCCGGATCACGCTCGGGTTTGCGTCCGGCTTTGCCGAGGACCTGGCCGTCGGCGCGAGCGTTGCGGTCGATGGCGTTTGCCTGACAGTGAACGCATTGCGCGGCGATGATGTGGCTGAGTTCGATGTGATGCAGCAGTCGCTGTCCGTGACGACGCTGGGCCGCCTGCAACCGGGTGGCCGTGTCAATGTCGAGCGCGCCGCCCGCGCCGGCGGCGAGATCGGTGGTCATGTCCTGTCCGGTCACATCGACGTCGCCGGCACAGTCGCGCAGATTCGCCGCCCGGAGAACAACACGTTGCTGCGCATCGCGCTGCCGGCTCCGTGGATGCGCTACGTATTTGCACGCGGCTACATTGCGGTCAATGGCGCGAGTCTCACCATAGCGGAGGCGCAGCGCGAGCGCGGCGGTGGCGGCTGGTTCGAGGTCTGGTTGATTCCCGAGACGCTGCGCGTGACCACTTTTGCCGAGCTCGCCTCCGGCGCGATGCTCAACATCGAAATCGACCGGCAGACACGCGTGCTCGTCGACACGCTGCGCGATGTCATTGATGAGCGCCTGGAGACACTGCAGCCGCTAATGCGTGCGCTGCTGGATCAATGCTGAACGACCTGGTAGCCCTGCTGCTGCAGCAGTTGAATGATGCCGTCCTTGCCGACCAGGTGCAACGCGCCGACGATGACGAGGTAATCCTGATCCTCGTGCAACAGGCCGGTCATGACGGGCAGCCAGGCGCGATTGCGGTCGGTCGTTAGCATGCGAAACAGCTCCGGGTATTGCGCGTAGCTCTCGCTAAGCAGCTGTTCGAGCGATTTTGTATCGCCGGTGCGCCACGCGCTGATCACAGCGTCGGTGGCGCCCGCCGTATCGTCGGCGTCATCGAGCGTGTAGAGCATGAAGCGGCGCTGCTCATCGAGGGACAGATGCGCGAAGATGCCGAGCTGCTGCTCGACGGTCTCCAGCGCGATGATCGGCTTGTGATCGGTTTGCGCGCGCGCGGCGAACTGCTCATCCACGCCCGAGCCCGATTCGAACCCCAATCGCGCCAGCTCGAGCTGCTCGAGCGAGATCGCGGCGAACCAGGGCTGGAACTGACTGAAAAAATCCGGCTCGACGCCCAGCGGCTGCAGATGCGCGACGAATTTGCCGTAAGCCGCAGGGCCCAGCGCCTCGGCCAAAGTATGGCCCTCCGGCAACATCTCGTCGCTGAGGTCCGTGCCGAGCAGGCCCTCGGCACTGATGTTGTTGAGATCCAGCTCCATCACGAGCGCCTTCGAGTTGTCGTAGGCGCGCAGCGAATCGGGCGGCAAATCGCTGTCCTCCGGCTTCAACACGTGCACCGAGCCGAGCAGGTACAGCGTATTGTGCGCGCCTTTGACGCTCCAGAACGAATGGTGGCCGCCATCAGCGAGCGCGATCCCAGCCACGCCCCAGAGCAGCGTGGCTGCGGTCAGTCGGGCTAACAGGCGATGGCGGACCATGACCGCCATGCTGACGGCGCCGGGCTGCACCCGCCGTCGGTTGCGTTATTCGTAGATGTCACTTGTTCTCAAGCTACCGCTATATCGGCCGCTGGCAAAATACCACTTTTGCACAGTTGATGACGTGAGTGTCGGCCGCTGCGGTGAATGCGCTGCTGCCGGCTGAGAGATTTGAACTCCCGACCAACGGTTTACAAAACCGCTGCTCTACCACTGAGCTAAGCCGGCATATCAACACTTAGATTAATGGGAATAGGCGAACGGGCGCCAGATTGACTAGGACACCGGGGGCGCGACGCTCAAGGACCGGCGGCCGGCGGCGCTGTCGTATCGGTGGGCTGCGCTGCGGGGGCAGCCGGCGCAGGTGAAGCATCAGTTGGCTGCGCTGGTGCGCTATCCGCAGGCCCGGGCTTGCGGCGTCGCGCCGCCCGGCTCGCACTCGTAGCAGTAGTCGTACTGGCGGCAGCGGTCGGAGTGATCGTCTTTTGGTACTGCCTCGCCACCGAGGCCTTGATAGATCGGACCGCGACGAGCGGATCGCGCAATGAATCGGAGGCGCGCAGCAGCAAATCCTCGCCGCCGCCACAGACCCGATCATCGCGATTGCTGGCGTAGAACCCGACCGCTTGTTGGTTGCTCAGATCAGCCACCGGTTGCGCCAGCTTGACCAGGAAGTAATTGTTGTTGGCCGTGTATACGAGCAGGGTCGAGGGATCGAGCCGTTCCCATCTGTCGATGTAGAGCACCCATAGGCAGTCATCTTTGCCCGGCAAGCCGGCAGCGTTCGCGTTCTCGGGTTGCCGGCTGCGCGCTGCACAACCTGTCGCGCCCAGCAACGTAAGAATGAGCATCGCTAAGGCAAGCCGAGCGCTCATGATCGCCTGTTTCTCCTGCTGAAGTCCGACTGCATCGCGCGGACGCCCCAGATCGTAACAGACTGGTAGCGGGCCGCGACGGCACTGACGCAAAAGATCAGTGTTGACGCCGTCGCTCAATTCGCGCCGGGACAATCCGCAATCTGCACTGTCCCTGGCGAGCTAGCGTCGGAACTTGCTACCCCTTGCAGCAGCTCTTGGGGCGACGGATCGGAATCGCCCACCTTGAGCTCGACGTCGAGCCAGCGCTGCGTGAGCGTGCGCTGGTGGACTTGTAGCGTGGGCTTGAAACCTAATGCGCGCACCTGCTCGGCGCGGCGCACCGCATGGGCCTGATCGGCAAACACGCCGACCGAGACGCGATCGCTCTGCTCAGGCTCAGTCATGACCGCAGCGTCGCGGATGCCGGCCGCGTTTAGGCTCGCGAGCATGCGCCGTTGCGCCGCCGCATCGCGCAGATAGCCCACGTATACCCAATAGCCATCGGGGGTCGCACTGTCGACATTGCGCTCGCGTGCAGTCCAGCCGCGCGCTTGCAGGCGCTGCGCCACCGCGCTGGCCGTAGCAGCATCGGCAAAGGGGCCAAGGCTGCGACAACGCGACGGTGCGCTCGTGGCGCTCGCCGTCGCAGGCGCGGTACTGATAACGGCCGCCGTGCTCGCGCCACTGGCTTGCCCCGATGGCGCACCCGCTCGCACCAGCTGCAGCGAGGGAATGTCAGCATCCGCAGCAACAGGGGCAGAGCCGTGCGTCGGGGTATCAATCCAACGGGCCCACGCGAAGAATGCGATGTTGAGCAACAGCAGCGCTGCGAATATGAGCCGCACTTGCTGATTCTATGCGATTGGCGAGCGCTGCGGCCCCAGCGTCCAGAGGACAGCGAGGCCGCGTAGCGTCAGGTCTTGCGCGCGTTGATGGCGCAGCTTCAGCAGCGG
>Ga0302314_10022279_pt1 | contig 10393 bp, 8 predicted proteins | sample III_Palsa_N2_3_FD_200533 | JGI IMG/M metagenome (GOLD analysis project Ga0302314, IMG submission 200533) | Peat permafrost microbial communities from Stordalen Mire near Abisko, Sweden - III_Palsa_N2_3 | ecosystem: Environmental > Terrestrial > Soil > Palsa > Peat permafrost | place: Sweden... | reverse complement strand
TTTTCCTGGGAAATGATGCCATTTGCCGCGATCTGGCCGGATTGATTAATTGCGGTTGCTTCACTGAGGTCCCAGCCGGAGTTAGGCGGGAGTAAATAATTTAGATACTGTTCGTGGAGGGCGGGCGTCCACAGAAACGCGAACTCGCTATCGTAGCCAACTACTTCGTCGGAGGTGTTGACTCCGAGCGCCACACTATTCGATCCCGCGCCAAGCGAGCGCATGCCGTGGCTTGGCGTCCAGGAAAAAGCCTCTTGAGTGTTCGAAGCGGTGTTGGCCCAGCCAAAAATTTGTCCTGAAGAATTGAGGGCATAGGCGGTGCTGGTGGTGCCGCCAAGCGTGCCGAGGCTATGCATTCCACCTGAGCGGGTCCAGAGGAAAGCGATGCTTCGGTTGTCCGGAAGATAGGACCAACCGACAATCTCCCCGTATTTGTTGATAGCCACGGCTGTGCTATCTGGTCCGCCCAAGGTACCAAGGTCCTGCATGCCTGCGCTGGGAGTCCAGAGGAAAGCGTGAAAGGTGGAGTCACCGGGTAGATCGCTGGCTCCGACGACTTCGCCATAGTCGTTAATGCCGTATGCGAAACTGCTGCTGCCTCCGAGAGTGCCCAAGTCCTGCATCCCTCCGGCCAGAGTCCAGAGAAAAGCGTGCAGCACACTGCTGACGGCTGAGTAAGAAACACCGGCGACTTGCCCCGAGTTATTGATGGCTTGAGCGTAGCTATCGGTGTCGCCGCTGAGCGTTCCAAGATTGCGCATGCCGGCGGCGCTGGTCCAAATAAAAGCACGCTCAGTGTCATTGCTGAGGACGCAGTATCCCACGACGGCTGCTTGATCGTTGAGGGCTTGGGCGATGCCGTAAATGCCACCGGGGAGGACTCCGAGATCAGTTGCGGTGTAGGATTGCGCGCCCAGAATTGGAACGAGAATGAGGGCGACTGCCGCACATGCGCCGAGGCTAGTCGTATTGATCTTCATCCAGGACTCTCCTCTGCCCTTGCAGCGGAACAGAAGTATGCTGCGCCGCGCCTGGACGCCAGTCAAGATGAAGTTTCTTGCGTATCGATAATTCTCCGTAGAGGAATATGTGTGGAATTCCTGCCTCCGCGCCCCCCACGCCGAGGATTCCAGCGGTTAGGGCTCGAGGGCGAGCCCCACCGGGAAGTGCGGCCAAACCTCGAGAGTTGCTAGGGGCACGTTACCCCTCGAAGAGTGCAGATGGCATCGGCATACTCTGTGTGGTAGGTGCTGTAGTTGGAGTCGTTAGAATCGTAGGCAATAAAGAGATCCTGAGGAAAGAGTTCGAGGACGTCGGCTTTTCCTGCTGCGAAGGGCAAGAGACAGGCCAAGGATCCGACGGTGTATGGCCCAGCTCCTGTGCAGGGGTATTGGCTGGGCACGGAGGGATCCACCAACTGGAGCTCACGAATCGGCGGAACTGGAGTATAGGCGAATGTGGCGCACCAATCATTGGAGCAGGGAGTAGTAGTAGTGTCCTGGTATTGGAAGCCCTCGCTGCCCAAGTTCAGAGTCTCGGCAATAGCGTCGGTTGCTTCCGTGTCCGCCCAAGCGTTTGTCACGATTGTGCCACTTAGCGAGCCGCTAGGAGCTGCCATGATCGGGTTTAGTGATCCGAAACCGGCTTCGGCGGTGTACATGTTATTGGCGTAGGTTGTCCAGACGGACTTGAGCTGAGCCGCAGTGTGAGGGGAAACCGAGGACAAGGTTTCCAAGTTTGAGGCGCAGAAAGGATATGCTTCTCCGCCGCCAGCGAGCCCCATCCGGATATACGCTATCGAAGAGCTATAGGTCGCGGTCGTGAGAGAGTTGAGATGCAAAATCGCATTTTGGTAGAAGCCCTGTAATGCGGCCTGAAATGGTGTTTCGAAGACGGCGGGGTATCCGGAGTAGTCAGGGGTGGCGGGGCCTGTACTAATGTTCCAGCAAGTATTTACGGTCCCGGTTGCGCCGTCTCCGTTGTAGCCGGAAGCGCCGGAACATGTGCACTCGTCAAGGGGAGGGCTTGTGCCGGCCCAAGCCGTGGAGAAGACATAGGGTGGTGTGCTCGTGTTTATGCCGCTACTACCCATGCCATCCGTCACCGGGCTGAGCACTATGCCCACCTTCTTGCTAGCGTCCCAGTTGGTCCCGCCAAAGTAGTTGGAGGTCACCAAGGTGTCGAGCGCGCTCCAGTCGCACGTGGAACTGCTGGCACCGGAGGTGCATCCCGGGCCTGTCTGGCCGGCATTGCCTAAATCGATGCTGGACCACTGCACCTCAACGACGATTCCGTCCACGTTTGGAAGCACGTCACTTTGATACTGGGTGAGGCAGTCATTTCCAGAGGGTAAGAAAGAGCAAGTCGAGGATTGCGGAGGGAAAACGCCCAGCACTAAAGCGGTATCGGCCTCCAGTACGTCGAAGTCAAAATTGACCGGACCGCTGGCCGTTCCACCGGAGGTCGTCACCGTCACCGCACCCGTGGTTGCTCCAGTGGGAACTGTGACCTTGATGGAGGTATTCGACCACCCACCCGCAGCGACAGTTGCCGATTTCCCGTTGTAGAACGTCACCGTACCTTTGCTCGCGCCGAAGCCGGTTCCGTAGATCATGACGGTCGTTCCCACGGTTCCGAAGCCAGGCGAGAGATTGGTTACGGCGGGGGTTGTGGCTTGGCTGCTGGTAGATAAACCGAAACAAATTAGCGAGGTCCACAAAGTGAATATTGCGATCCTTCTTGCGGTCATTGAGTATCTCCTCTTGGACGCGGGGTGGCCCCCGCCTGTGACCGTGAGTCTAGTGCAAGAGATGACAGACTTCGTAAAAGAAGTGTATTTCGTTACAAAATGCGAACAGAAAACCGTGTCAGACGCTTCGCCGAGCTAACTTACCCAGCCAACTATAGATGGAGTTACTAACTAATCGGTGGCAATCCTATGTCGGTCACAAGCTGGCGAAACTTCTGGTCTTGGTGCAGGGGGTGGAAGGCTTTATCGATTGGGAGGGTGATGAGGGTCAGGTCGTGGCGCTGGTAGGCGATGGCGAGATACTTCATGGCGTCGTCGTTTTCTCCGAGGGCGGCGTGGGCGGAGGCGACGTTGTAGGGGGAGCCGAAACCGCGGTCGTATAAATTCTGGGCGGTGCGGAGGCGGGCTTCGAGAAGGCCGTGCAGGCCGTCGTTGTTATAACCTTTTTCTTCGGCGTCGATACTTTTTTCGGCGGTGGAATCGTGGCGCAGGCGGGCGACGATTCTCTTTTCCTGGAAGTAGCCCGGATAATTTCCCTCGGGAAAATAGATGAGATCGGCGAGGTAGCGGTGCGGATGAATGAAGTCGGGCTGAGAGATTGTGAGCTGAGTCAACAGCGCGCGGGCTTCTTCGGTTTTGCCGGCTTGGATGAGGATGAATCCTTTGTCGGCGAGGATTGGGGTTGAAGAGGGAATGAGCTGGCGGGCGCGTTCGATTTCGGCGAGGGCTTCGGAGTTGCGTCCGATCTCGACGAGGTAGGTGGCGTACCAGTGGTGGGCGCGGGCGAGAGTGGGATCGAGTTCGATGGCGCGCTGGAATTCGCGGTCGGCGGTGGTGGCGTCGAAGGATCCCCAGAAGCTGGCGAAGGCGAGGGAGTTGTGAGCCTCGGCGGAGTTGGGATCGAGTTCGACGGCTTTGGTGGCGGCGGCGAGAGCGCGGGGAAAGGCTTCCTGGGGAAGCATGGCGCTGTATTCGCGCAGCAGATTGTAAGTGTCGGCGAGGCCGACGTAGGGTGCGGGATAGGCGGGATCGTGAACGATGGCCTGGGTGAAGAAATCTACGGCTTTGTTGAGATCGTCGGGAGTGCGTTTTTCGAAGTAGTAGCGGCCTTTGAGGTAGAGATCCTGAGCTTCGGCGCTGGGCACATGCGGGGCGGCGAGAGCGTTCTTGAAGCGGGGCTCGCGATGACCGAAGGAGAAAACCAGAAACGAACCGACGATGAGGGCCAGGGGGGCAAGCCAGAGAAAAGGCTTTGCGGCGGCCATTTTGGAGGTCGGCGGGACGGAGCGGGGACTTACGGGAGCGATGAGGATAGGCTCTGCGATTGTGGGCCTGATTGGAGAAGTTTCGGCGGCGGGGAATTCTGGTGCTACTTCGGACGGCAAATCGGCGGCGGCTATGCGGGATCCGCTGTCATCCGAGGGAGGATTTTGGGGTGGTGCGATCTCTATGACTGCGGAGGCGTGGCTGGGGGCTTTGAGCCATTCGGCGAACTCTTCGGCGTAAGCGAAAACGCCGCCGCGAGAGCTTCCCGGCACGCGGTAGACGGGCAAACCGCGTTCTTTCTCCCAACGTTTAACAGTGCGCTCGTCGCGGCCGAAGAAGGCGGCAATTTCTTTCCACGAATCCAGACGCTTCTTCGGTACGAGAGGCTGGCTATGAGCTGCCATACTCTTGAAATGCCTTGAATGTTGCTAATGATTTCCTGCTTGGGGAAGCGAGGTGACTTAAGTATAGCGCGATTTGCCGCGGGACGGACCACCACCAAAGTGCCCCATAGATACGAGAATCAGGCGGGATAGAGACTTTCTTCTTCTGTTGACAGGTGCGGGGGAACGCGCAATACTTTCGCGCTAGCGCCGCGTGCGTCTGGTTGTGCTTCCGCAAGGGCAAGATGGACGCGGCTTTTGGCATTGGCATTTCCAAGTATGGCTTTTCCACTATGTTTCCACTATGTTTTTTCTACTATGGCTTTTCTACTAATCCCAGGAGGATTCGCATGGCCCGTACCCCCCGATTGGCGCAGAGTATTTTTGTGCTTCTATTGTTTACGGCAGTTTTGGTTCCTTTCGCTTCCGCATCCGGTCCTTATGTGATTGGTTCGGCGAACACGGTGACGGCCGATCCGTTGGTGACGCGGCCTTCGACGACGCCTTGCGTGGTGCAGCTTTTTACGGGCGCGTCGTTTTACGATTTCAACGTGGAGAATTTTACCTACACGCCGCCTTCCGCTTGTCCGGGCCCGTGGGCCAAGGTGGTGCTGGAGGCGGATATTAATTTGAACGCGGGCATTCAGTATGACCGCACGGCGAATTTCTGGCTGGGTCCGGTGAATATTTATTTTGGGACGACGGCGGAACCTTCGCCGAATGAAGGACCGTCGTGGCATATCGAGAACGATCTGACGGATTACAGTTCGATTTTTTACACGGCGCAATCGGGTCAGGCGGACATTGGCAACACGTTGTGTTGCGGGCTGACTTCGACGATTTATGCGACGGCGTCGCTGGAGTTTTATCCGGTTCCGGAGGGGCAGACCGCGCCGGCGGCGGCGAACGTGGTGCTGCCGCTTTCGGCGGGGCCAACCGGCGGGACAGTGGCGCTGGGCTCGGGAACGAGCACGCTCTCGGGAACGTTCACCATGCCGACGAATGTGCAAACTGCCTACCTCGACGTTTACGCGCAAAGCCAGAACGCGGATGAATTCTGGTATACGTGCGTGCCGAACGATGTTTCCGGGGAACTGGAAAGCTGCGGCAATACTGGGTTCCGGGAAACAGAGATTACCATCGATGGCCAACCTGCGGGAGTGGCGCCGGTGTATCCGTGGATTTATACGGGCGGCATCGAGCCTTATTTATGGTTCCCGATCCCGGGGGTGCAGACTTTGAACTTCACTCCGTACCGCGTGAATTTGACTCCGTTCGCGGGTCTGTTGAGCAATGGGCAGCAGCACACGGTTTCGTTGAGCGTGTACAACGCGGACAATTATTTTTCGGCGACGGCGTCATTACTGCTTTACACGGACCCCGGCAGCACGCAGACCAGCGGGGCGATCACGCAGAACACGCTGGGGACGCCGAATCCGGTGGTGACGGAAAACCTGAATGTGCAGCCGACGACTATCACGGGCACGGTGGATGTGACTTCAAACCGGAGCTTTGTGATTTCCGGTTACGTGAATACTTCCCACGGGACGGTGACCACGAAGGTTTCGCAGACCGTGGGGTTTTTCAACGATCAGACTTTCAACATTACGGGGACGAAGTATGTGCAGGATATTTCGCAAAAAACTACGCTGAGCTCGCACACCACGGTTTCGCAGAAGGGCGTGCCGAGCGTGGTCTATTACCAGGATTACATTTGGCCGCTGACGGTGAATATCTCGGAAGTCTTCCTGGCGAATGGGAATGTCAACCAGACGACGACGGCGGACCAGACATACGATCTGAATACCACCACGACGCAAGGGACAACGGTGACGTATGCGAGTTCGCTCGCGAATGCGGGGCAGCATACGGATACGCTGGAGTTCAACTCGTCGTTTCAGCTGATTGGGAACACGGGGCAATCGAGCGCGCAACAGTATAACTCTTACGACTCGACCGGGGCAGCTTATTTGTGCGACCTTTCGGCGGCGGCAAATGTGTTGACGGGGTTTAGTCCGGGATGCGCGCAGTAGGCGAGTGCAGTGGAATAAAAGGGGAGCGGCTGGCCGCTCCCTTTATTGGATCCCAATTTCTCACCTCAGGGATTACGGTTCGATATATGCCTTCGCAGAGTGCAGCCCAAACTGTCGATTCGCGCTAATAGTTTGTATACTTCGTCAAGGCATCTCCACGCCACAATCTCCCGAGAACTGCATTGCGAGGCCTGAAAGAAAAACGCGTCCTCATCACCGGAGGCGCCAGCGGCATCGGCGCCGCCACCGCCGCGCGTTTTCTGGAAGAAGGCTCACGCGTCTGCATCCTTGACCGCGACGCGCGAGGGTGCGCCGCCATTCGCCATCAACTGCCGCAAATCTCCGAGGCCATCATCGCCGACGTCACCGATCTGATGCAGGTGGAAGCCGCGGTGGCCGACGCCGTCCGCGTGATGGACGGAGTCGACGTGCTCATCAACAACGCCGGCATCAGCATCCGCCACAACTTTCTCGACATCACTCCCGAAGAGTGGGACAGAGTGATCGCAGTAAATCTCACGGGCGTTTTCTATGTAGCGCAAACCGCCGCCCGCCACATGGTGGAGAATTACACGGCCGAGCGCGGCAGCGGAGTGATTCTGCAAACCGCCTCCACCAACGGCATCACGGGCTATCCCTACTATGCCGACTATAACGCCACCAAAGCTGGAGTGATCGAACTCACCCGCTCCATGGCGCTCGAACTCGCGCCCAAAGTTCGCGTCTGCGCGGTCGCTCCCGGCTATGTGCTCACGCCCATGCAGCGCGCCGAGTATACCGATGCCATGCTCGACCAAGTGAACCAGAAAATTCCGCTTCGCCGTCACGCCAAGCCCGAAGAGATCGCAGCCCTGTTTGCCTATCTCGCATCCGACGACGCAGCCTACGCCACCGGCCACGTCTACACCATGGATGGAGGAGAAACCGCCGGCGGATTAGCCAGCCGCTAGCGCACGAATCGCGACGCTAGCCGTGCCAGCCGCACCAAACGATAGAAAGGAAAAAGAAGTCTGGGAAGACGAACCGCTTCCCACTCGCCGGGACCGGGAGTAAACGTCAAGCGTGATAGAAATCGCAGACGGTCGATTCGCCGCTCGCGCAGGCGCATCATCAATCGAAAGCAGGATACTTTCTCTTCTTCATACACAACCCCCGCGGCAACCGAGACGGCAATCTGTTCGGCGAACGCGTGCGCTGCTTCGTCGGAGAGAATCGCACGCTCGATCGGCGCGGGAATTGGAGCTCCCAGAAGGCTTTTCGTCAGTAACAGCGTGGTGTGCAAAATGCACTCGATGCCATGCTGTCGCGCTTGAGACTGAATCCACTCCCAATTTAAATTCTCCAACTTCACAATCCGCGCAATGTCGCACAGCCAGATGAGCCGTCCCCAAACGTGTTTCGCGGCGTGCAGAGAAAGAATCAGCAGAAGATCTTCCGCTGACGGAGTTTTCACCGGTCGTCCCGCAACCGTGACAGAAACTGCCCGGTCGAACACTCCGTCCATGTCAAAATCGACGGCATAGAATCGCGGCTGCAATGCCCATTGCAACTCCAGCAGATTCTTTCCCGCCGGACTATCGAAGGTGCACTCGTATCCGGCATCGATATAATCCCGCTCGGCGTCTTCCGGAATGTGCACCCGAGCGACGTAGCCCAGATCGCGAACTGCGTTCTGGATTCGCCCCAGGTCTTGTTTGCGGACGAACAAGTCCATATCGCCGGATCGCCGGAGTGCCATATCGCCGTAATAAACCTCGGACAACACGACGCCCTTATACGGAATGACTTCGATGCCCAGCCCATCGAGGCAATCAAGAATGCGAATGAGCTCCCGCGCGAGAAAAAGAGACTTGTGAATGTTCGTCTCATAACCCTGGCGCAGCGAGGCCAACACAGCCGACGGAACCAAGTCCGCCAGTGGCACGAGATTTTGGTAGAGCAGAGAAGATGTGCCGTGCCGATCGGCGAGATGAAGCAGAGAATCCCACTCGACGGATGGGCCCAGCAGAGAGCGAATCTGGACGAAATCGTCCGGGCAGAGATCGAGAGAACTTGCCGCCCGCAGGAGTTTCCATTCGAGAGAGTCTGGGACTTCTGGCGCTGGATGATTCACGGATGTCGAGCCATCTTAACAGGGCCACGCAGCGCCCTTCCGGCGGGCAAACGAAAGCCTGCCCAAGGAACGAACGGTTACTTTCGTCACAGTGGAGGGGCCTTTATCATGAGCCTATCGAGCCTCCGGTCTGTCAAACTACTCAGTTGTAGGGCGATGTTTCACAAATGGAGATACTCACACCCAAGACGACACGGCGCAGTACGCGATTGCGGGTGCAGATTCCTCTGGTCGTCACCAGCATGGATCGCAGGCACGCGTTCGCAGCGCAGTGCGTTGCACTGGTAGTAAGCCCGCAAGGGTGCGGCATTCGCACCTCGCAAGCATTGCCCATCGAAACTCCTGTGTTGCTCAGCGAGCTGCCGGGCGGTGGAAGCGCAACCGGTCGCGTCGCCAATTGCCTGCCGTTGGGCAAGGACGCAAAATTCTTCTTGATTGGAGTGTCGCTGTACAACCAGGGCAATGTTTGGGGAATCGCCGATCCGCCGGAGGATTGGAATGCCTCCTCCAGCGTCACGTCCGCTGTTCCCGAAGGGAAAACAACGCGGAGCAAGAACGTCTGGCCCTACAATCGGTTCTCCGCCCACGGCGAGGGCCATCCCGGACGCAAGTAAATCTCGCTAGCCACCTGCCCGCGAAAAACTTTAGCGTTTTTCTTAAGCAATGGGCGGTGTCCACCTGCCGTGCTTTCGTAACCTCCTGGGCTGACGGTCGCAGTGCCATAATTCAGCCACGATGATCTCGCAGATCCCGGAGCCCGCCGCACTGGCAAGCTCTTCCAAGAGTTTGCCGCCCCGAATCTCCCGTCCCTTTCGCTTCAAGCTGCGCGGATCCATATTGGTACTCATTGGTTTGCCGAACCACCGTCAGGTCCGGGGCAAGCTTCATCAACTTTCCACCACCGGTGGACTGGTGAATGTCGAAAAGCCACTCGACGAAAAGCTGAAGGTGGAATTGATCTTCCATCTGGGAGAGACGACCGTCCGCGAAAAGGCTGAGATGATGTTTCCCATGTGGGCGACCCAAGGATGGCTGCAGCCTTTCCGCTTCGTCGATCGGACAGAAGTCAATAAGAATATCCTCGAGACAAGTCTTCGAGCGCTAGTGAATCCGCAAGAGCCCTAAATAAGCAACCTAGAAATGGAAACCAAGCTCCGCCGTCAGTGTGCGCGGCGTTACATAATGCGTGCCGCTAAACGTCGAGAGGAAGTTGTACAGCGCGTATTTATTTGCGAGATTAATCACAGTCAACTGCGCGCTCCATTTGTGTTTGTCGCCGTGAAATAAGTTGTCCTCGCCCAGGGATAGATCGAAGAGGTTTCGCGATGCGATGCGTGGTGGATTGTGGTCGTCATTCTCGGCGTTGATGGCTGGTACTTTTATTAGGCTGGTCCCGAACTGCGATGCCAGGCACGGGGATGGCAAAGGAGAGGCCGGCGTTGCGCGGACGCCATTGCAGGTGAAACCAGCCTGGAACTCCTGATCGGCGCTCAAAGGGTTTCCGAAAACATCCTGCAAAAGGACGGCTGGCTGCGCACCTATTGTGGTTGACTGCGGGCAATCATTATTCGCATTGGCTCCGTAACATGGTGCATTACCCGCGACCAGTCCGCTGTCATAGCGCCAGTTGAAGCCCATCCACGGGCCTCGTTTCCAGGGCTGGTACTGCAGGTGAGTCGTCTGATTGAATTTTTCGTCGTGGTCGATACGGAAAGGCAGTCCTGCAGCAGTCGCAACCGTTGAGCCTGCGCCGCCAATCTGCGGCTGAAAGAACCGCGCCGCCACACTGGAGAAGACCATGAGCGCCGAGAAACCATGAATCTCAGGCACGCTGAAGCGTCCCGCATAA
>Ga0302314_10022276_pt1 | contig 10394 bp, 8 predicted proteins | sample III_Palsa_N2_3_FD_200533 | JGI IMG/M metagenome (GOLD analysis project Ga0302314, IMG submission 200533) | Peat permafrost microbial communities from Stordalen Mire near Abisko, Sweden - III_Palsa_N2_3 | ecosystem: Environmental > Terrestrial > Soil > Palsa > Peat permafrost | place: Sweden... | reverse complement strand
TGTGCCCGGACGCACCCTTGCTGTCGCCCCTGCTCAGAATGCGGCCGCCGAAGACCCTTTCATAAAACTCAGCCGATCGATTGATGTCGGCGACCGTAATAAAAAGTGTGATCGTGACGCCCTCTCGGGGGGGCATCTCATAGCTCTGTTGTCCGACTTCAACGCTCATTGAAAGCCCCAGCTGCGATAGGCGGCGCGCATCATGCGCCAGGAAGCATGCGCGTCAGCCATCGATGTGAGTCATACCCCCGGGAACCCAAACATCAACCACGACTGATTGGCCACCCAATCCGGATATAGCGCTGTCATCTGATCGAACAGGTCCTGGTCGGACGTCGCGATTTTCTGCACCCGATCGAAGTCCTGAAGGTAGCGCTTGGTGTCCTGGATCGCCAACGGAGAGTCGGGTACGCCAGGCTTCTTGTGGCCGGCAACGACAATCGTCGGGTTCAGCGCCGCTAACCGGTCCAGGTCCGCGATCCAATTCTGTCGACTCTCGGGGGTGGTGTCGCCGACATACATGCGACATTGGTTGTCGACAACGTCGCCAGCGACGATCAGGCCGATCGATGGAACGTAGAGAGAGGTCGAATCGGGACTATCGGTGCGGCCTTGTGCAATTATGCGCAATTCATAGCCTTCGAGAGTGAACGTGTCGTGCTCATAAGGCTCGGGCGCAACCAACTTAGTGGCCACCTGCCCCGGAAACAAACGGCGGGCTAGCCGCTCCACTGCAGGAGTAAATGACATCTGCATGGCGTTCACCGTCTTGGGCGTTGCGATCGCCCGAGCGCCAGGGAAGCGATCGAGCAGAACGCTCAGACCGTAGAAATGGTCGAAGTGGGCGTGCGTTATATAGATGGTCTCCAGGTCCGGTTGTGCAGAGCAATCCAATCCGCGAGCGCTTCGGCCTCAGCCACCGTCGTCATTGCATCTACCAGCACCGCATCGTTCTCGCCGAAGATTAAAGTCGACGTGATCGGGTCAAATCCGAGCGCTTCGCCGAATGGCTTCGACCGCTCGCCGACCATGGCCTTTCCCGGTGCGGTAAAAACGTTCACGCTCAGCGGGCTCGCCGCGACCGGCTCGGTTTCGGGCGTGGTCTTTTTCAGCGCGTTTGTCCTGTCCATCCGGACTCCCTTTTGATATTAAAGCCAACGACCGTGTACCAACAGGTTGTCGGGGTCGCCACGACGAATCCATTGGACGAACGTATCGATCCATACCAAAGTATCGGCTGTATGTTGCGGTCGGTAACGGGCACGTTGATATCCGAGTCGGAAAGGGGGACACGCAAGAAATTCCAACATCAGCGCCGATTGCCTATTGCAGTTCAACGGCCGGATATCGCTCGGTGTATGACTCGCCGTTACAGCCGAAATACGTCACGCTGCTTTGCGCGAAATCCACCTCATAGCGAATCACCCCTGCATGCCAGGCCGCGGCGAGGAACTCCGGAAATGTGCTGTTGCCTGCCTGATCTCGCCGCAAGGCAGCTATCAGCGCCTCCTGTTCAAATAGCGGCACATCGACCGCGCCCGCTACCAGCGGCGTTCCCTGCACGACGACAGGACCCTCTCGCGTGAGATAGAGGCATTGGCACGCGGGCAGAAACCACAGGTTGCGGGAGACGCCGGCACTTCGGAGGGTTTCCGCCAGATAGGGGAATCCACCGACTTTTGGCCGTCCGGCCATGGCCCGTTGCTGTGCGGCCTGCAAATTTGAAATGGCGTTGCTCATACCGGCTCTCCTCCTGACGCTCAGTTAGGGTGATGCCGAGGCCTGCCAAGCCTCGGTCGAAAAGTGATTGCCATGGCACCTAATATCGGCAGGGCGCGCGGCGCGAGGGGCTCCGAAGCGGGATTTCATGACGAATCGGCTCTGACGACGTCGCTAACAACCGACAGCGCTGCCTTGAGCGATGGCATCCCGACGGACCCGAGCGCAATTCGAATGGCATGCGGAACGTGCGTGGTGGTCGCGAACGGTTCCGCGGGTGCCAGAGCGATGCCTCGTTGCGCCAGTTGTGCCACGACCCGATCCGCGCGCTGGTCGTCAGCCAGCACCAGCCAGACCAGATACGAATGCGGGTGAGTAATGGTGCGCAGTCCCTCGAGCGCGCGTCGCGCAATGATTTGCCGCTGGGCCGCGTCCTTGCGCTTTTCCGCTTCCAGGCGGGCTACCGTGCCGTCCTCGATCCAGCCGCAGGCAATCGCCGTCAACGCGCCAGCCGTGTTCCACACCGTTGCCCGGATGGCTCGCTCGATCGGTGCGATCAGCGGCTCGGCTGTCGCCAGGAACCCAAATCGAAGTCCAGTCGCAACATTCTTGGACAGACTCGACACATACACAGTGCGTTCCGGTGCCACCGAGGCGATAGGTGCAGGCGCATCGGCAATGAGATAGGCGTACGCCTCATCCTCAATGATGAGAAAGTCATGGACCCGCGCGATCGCCACCAGGCGGCGCCGCGCGGCGACAGACATGACGCAGCTGAGCGGATTGTGGAGCGTGGGCATCGTGTACACAGCACGAACGGGCCTCGTCCGGCACAAACGCTCCAGTTGATCCAGATCCGGTCCGTCGGCTGCGATCGGCACCGGTGCCAGTTCGAGCCGCAGCGCCTGGGCCAGGATCCGGATGCCGGGGTACGTCAACGCGTCGACCGCCATGACATCGCCGGGTTTTAGCAGGGCCATGAGGGTCACCGCCAGACCATGCTGAGCCCCGTTGACGATCAATACCTGGGCCGGGGTGAGCCGCAGATGCCGATTTCGAAGATAGCGCGCAATGATGGCGCGCTCGTGCGCGCGACCTCCATAGGGCGAGTAGTGCAGAATGGCGTCCAGGTCGCCGGAAGATGCCAGTTTTCGCAGCGCGTCGCGCAACAGATCCGATTGCCCCATCACGAGCGGCTCGCTGAACGATAGATCGACCGCTCCATCTGCGGTCGGTCGCTGATCCACGCCGATGGCACGCGGATAGGACTGATCCCGGACAAAGGTGCCGCGGCCCACTTCGCCCACCACCAGGCCCATGGTTTCGAGTTCCGCATAGACGCGGCTCGCGGTAGCCAGCGCCAGCCGATGCGTTCGCGCCAATTGCCGATGAGTCGGCAAGCGGGTCGCCGGGGCCAGTTCGCCTGAGCGGATCTCGGCCGCCAGCGCATCGACCACTCGTTTGTACCGCGCCCGACCCATGAAGGCCCCACAAATGTATCTATGACAATTACTTTATTGTATCGCGTGTCGACGCTAAGATCAGCCGGACCCGAGTTAAAGCCCGATGTCCGTCATCCAGGAGCAGGGATCACAATGCACGTCGCCATACTCACCTTCGAGGGATTCAACGAACTCGATTCACTGATCGCTCTCGGTATCCTGAACCGCGTCAAACGGCCCGCCTGGCGAGTCTCATTGGCCTGCCCCACGCCGCAAGTTCGATCGATGAATGGTGTGGTCATTGAGGCGCAGGCGTCGTTGGCGGATGCCCGTAGCGCCGATGCCGTGATTGTCGGCAGTGGCCTGCTGACGCGCGAGATCGTCAAAGACGCCGCCATCATGGAGCAGCTCCGGTTCGATACCTCGCGGCAATTATTGGCGGCTCAGTGCTCGGGCGCGCTGCTGCTTGCCAAGCTCAACCTGCTCCGTGGTGTCCCGGCCTGTACGGACCTTACGAGTAAGCCCTGGGTTGAGGAGGCGGGGGTGACAGTGCTGAATCAGTCCTTCTACGCCGAGGGCAATGTCGCTACTGCCGGCGGCTGCCTGGCATCACAATATCTGGCAGCGTGGGTCATTGCCCGGCTGGTCGGTGTCGATGAAGCGGAGAAAGCCATTCATTACGTCGCACCGGTGGGCGAGAAGCAGCTGTACGTTGAGCGCGCCCTGGGCCACATTCAGGGTCGCTTGAGGGCAGCATGAGGGCAGCATGAGGGTAATCGAGCGCGAGGAGGTGGCGAGACGCCTGAGCTACGACATCTGCATTCCGATCGTGCGGCAGGCGATGATTGCATTCTCGAAAGGCGCGACCCGCCAGCACTTGCGATCGATCATCCCGTTGGCTCGCGGACATCTGTTTGGGATCATGCCGGGCGCCATGAGTGACAGCGCGGTTTTCGGGGCCAAGCTGATCAGCATCTTTCCGGAGAATTTTGCCAAAGGCCGACAGTCCCACCAGGGCGTGGTGGTGCTGTTCGATCCTGAAAGCGGCGCGCCGGTGTGCGTGGTTCATGCCGGGGAGATCACGGCCATTCGTACCGCCGCCGCCAGCGCGGTGGCGACCGATGCTCTGGCGCGCGCGAATGCCAGCCGCCTGGCTATTCTGGGTTACGGAGAGCAGGCCGCGACTCACGCCAGGGCGCTGCTCAAGGTGCGGAAAATTGAGGCCGTCAAAGTTTGGGGACGTGCTCCGGAACGAACCGAGTCATTCTGTCGGCGCATGAGCACTGAACTGGGTATTGCGTTCAGCAGCGCAACCGAGGTGGAGGCCGCGGTCAGCGATGCCGACATCATCTGCACCGTTACCGGCGCACAGGAACCGGTGCTGAAAGGCGCCTGGGTGCGTCCTGGCACACACGTCAATGTGGTCGGTTCAAGCATGGCCGGTCCGGTCGAGGTGGACAATGAGTTTGTGGTGCGTTCGAGATTCATCGCTGACAGCCGCGAAGGGGTTCTACACCAGGGCGCGGAGTTCCTGCGAGCCAAGGCAGCCGGCTTGATCGGAGATGACCATGTGGTCGGCGAAATCGGGCAAGTGCTCGCCGGCGACATCGTCGGCCGGCGTTCGGACCGGGAGATAACGGCCTACAAATCGCTCGGCCATGTGGTGCAGGATCTGGCCAGCGCCTGGGCGCTCTACACCGGTCTGACCTGATTGGTGAGCGTTGGCTCAGCGCGCGTTGGGCAGCAATCCCTTGTCGACCAGCACCGGTGCGTGGCGGTAGTGGGTTGCCTGTTCCCATGCGTAGGCATAACCGAGCAAGTCGCCATCCCTGAAGGGTCGCCCCGAAAATTCCATTCCAAACGGTAGCCCGCTGTCGTAGAAGCCCCCAACCACGACGACCGCGGGAACTCCCAGCATGTTGACCCAGCTGGTGGCGGAGTGGGGTCCTTCGCTGAGGCGGCCGTCCTGTGGCATCGTTTCATCGACGGGCGGCATTTGAATGGCCGGGTAAACATAGCCATCCAGCTGCAGGCGATCCATCGTCTCGATATAGGCCGCCAAGGCACGACGACGCGGGCCAAAATAATTGTTCTCCGCGTCCGGGTCGCGCTCCAGAATCCGCTGCGTGATCTTCACATCCCCGAATTGCGAATTGGCAGCTTCGGTGCCGATGGTGGGCTCCCCGAGAGGCGCTCCGATCACCGCTTCGTATTCGGCAGCCGAATGGTATTGCGTGGGTCCGAATTGCTTCAGGAACAGGTCCGTGCCTTCGCGCACGTACGGATAGGTGCTGATGCGCGCCGCGACGCGCGCAAAGCTGTCGGGCAATATCGAATCGTCGACCAGCACGGTCGCCCCGGCGGCGCGTAACGCCTCGACTGCTTTCACGAACGCGGCCCGGGTGCGCGGGTCCAGCGCCACGGCCTGCTCGGCGGCCTGTTTGGCGGCTGCCAGTTCCGGCACTGCGGCCGGAGTGCCATGAAAAGGAATGCCGGCTCCATTGAGAATGAATGCCGGAACGCCAAATCGTTTGCCCTTGAGCGCGTCGGCCTTCAGGTATGGCAGGTACGGACCGCGCTGCGCCTGCTCCGCGGAGCCATGCGTGACCGGATCGAGCGGATCCTCGCCTGCCATGACGCCCAGGGCGATCGCCGCATCCGTGACGGTACGCGCGATGGGTCCGGTGTTGTCCAGCAGCCAATCGAGTGGCGCGATGCCCGCGATGCTGACGAGGCCGCGCGTCGGGAACACCCCGATCAATGCACTGGTCGCAGCCGGCATGCGGATCGAGTTGCCGGTATCTGTGCCGTTGCCCAGCAGCGCGAGATTTGACGTTACGGCCGTGACCGTCCCGCCGGAGGATCCGCCAGGAGAGAACCTCACGTCGAAGGCGTTGCCGGTACGCCCGAAGGAGCTGCTGCGATTGGTATCGGCGTTGGCGAAATCGGGCATGTTGGTATGACCCAGAATGATCGCGCCGGCCTGCCGCAGGCGCGCCACTATGGTCGCATCTCGCGGCGCGATCAACTCGTGACCGGGCACGATGTACCCTTCCCACCCATCGGTGGTCACCTTGCCCTCGATGCTGGTGTTGGCCTTGATGACGATGGGTACTCCCCACAACGGAGCAAGCATGGCCGCCGAGCCGGCCTCGGCATCCTCGCGCGCCGCCGCTGCCCGTGCATCACTGGCGAATACCTGTTCGATGGGGCGGTAGATGTCGTTGTAGCGCGCGATGCGATCCAGGTACCAATCGACGACTTGCGACACGGTGTACTTGTGCTCAGAGTAGTACTGGTGCAGTTGCGGGATCGTGACCTCCATGAGATCCCGATCCATTTGGGCAGCGGCAGGCGGCGGCATTGCGGCGGCCAGGAACGGCACACTCGCCAGAAACAGTCCGGTGATCAGCGCGGCGCGTCGACTGTTGGGCACGGGCAGACTCTTTGGACCAGTGGATTCTTTGATTGCGGTCCAGCCGCAAATTTACTTGATCTCGAGTCCTGACTTCAAACCTGTCGGGGATTCAGGGACCGTCGCCGATGATCGGCGCCGACAATTAGATTATGTTAGCCCGATCCGGATCGCGTGACGTTGCGCACGTTCTAGTTTGCGCGCTGCGTTCCGGTTTCGACGCGGCTGCTCAAATTCCTCTAAGGATTTCAATCCCTGTGCCGATGCAGCAGACAGGTCGGCGTAATTTTTGGTCTCTGCTGCTTACTTCTCTAAAGATTTGCAAGGCTGTGCCGATGACGATGCCTAGGCTCGACCCGGCGTTGAGTTGTGGACACTTAAATGAATGGCGGTGAACTGGGATAGGGACTCCGCCAAGTCAACTATCAGGAATGATGCACTATGACTTCCATCGTGACGTCGATGTCCACGGCCCAGATTGCCGTATTAACGACCAAGCAAATAGGGGCACTGGCATCATCTGATATCGCAGCCCTGAGTACCGCGCAGACGCAAGTACTCACATCCCTCCAAATCGCGGCGATGTCGACCGCCGATATCGTCTCACTAAGCCCCGCCGCAATTGCCCTGTTCAGCGCTTCGCAGCTGGATGCACTCAGTTCCAAAGATGTCGTTGCGCTGCTGCCGTCACAGATTGCCTCGCTGAGCACGGCTCAGGTGCAGACTCTGACCACCGGCCAGGTGGCTGCACTGACCACCGCGCAAGTCACCGCATTGGCGCTGGAGCTGAGCACCGCTCAGATCGCCGCTCTCACCACGGCACAGGCCCCCGGGCTCACCGCCGCGGTGCTCGCCTCGCTGACGACCACACAGCTGGCTGCCATCTCCACCAAGGAGATCGCCGCCTTCACGACCACGCAGATCGGCGCGCTGAGCGTGAGCCTCACTACCGCGCAGATCGCGGCCCTCACCACGGCGCAGGCCCCGGGACTCTCCGCCGCGGTACTGGCCTCGCTGACCACCGCGCAGCTGGATGCGATCTCCATCAAGGAAGTGCCGGTCCTCACCGTCGCGCAGGTCTCGACCCTCTCCACCGCCCAGGTGCAGACTCTGACCACCGGCCAGGTGGCTGCACTGACCACCGCGCAGGTCACCGCGCTCGCGCTGGAGCTGAGCACCGCTCAGATCGCCGCTCTCACCACGGCACAGGCCCCCGGGCTCACCGCCGCGGTGCTCGCCTCGCTGACGACCACCCAGCTGGCTGCGATCTCCACCAAGGAGATCGCTGCCTTCACGACCACGCAGATCGGCGCGCTGAGCGTGAACCTCACTACCGCGCAGATCGCGGCCCTCACCACGGCGCAGGCCCCGGGACTCTCCGCCGCGGTACTGGCCTCGCTGACCACCGCGCAGCTGGATGCGATCTCCACCAAGGAAGTCCCGGTGCTGACGGTGGCACAGGTCTCGACCCTCTCCACCGCCCAGGTGCAGGCGCTCACCACCGGCCAGGTGGCTGCCCTGACCACCGCGCAGTTGACCGCATTGGCGCTGGAGCTGAGCACCGCTCAGATCGCCGCCCTCACCACGGCACAGGCCCCCGGGCTCACCGCCGCGGTGCTCGCCTCGCTGACGACCACACAGCTGGCCGCCATCTCCACCAAGGAGATCGCGGCCTTCACGACCACGCAGATCGGTGCGCTGAGTGTGAACCTCACCACCGCGCAGATCGCCGCCCTCACCACGGCACAGGCCCCCGGACTCTCGGCCGCGGTGCTGGCCTCGCTGACCACCGCGCAGCTGGATGCGATCTCCACCAAGGAAGTGCCGGTCCTCACCGTCGCGCAGGTCTCGACCCTCTCGACCGCCCAGGTGCAGGCGCTCACCACCGGCCAGGTCGCGGCACTGACGTACTTGCAGGTCGCCGCCCTGGGCGCCAGCTTCACGACACTAGAGATCAGCACATTGTCGACCGCGCAGGCCCCCGGGCTCACCGCCGCGGTACTCGCCTCGCTGACGACCACACAGCTGGCCGCCATCTCCACCAAGGAGATCGCCGCCTTCACGACCACGCAGATCGGCGCGCTGAGTGTGAACCTCACCACTGCGCAGATCGCGGCCCTCACCACGGCACAGGCCCCCGGACTCTCGGCCGCGGTACTGGCCTCGCTGACCACCGCGCAGCTGGATGCGATCTCCACCAAGGAAGTCCCGGTCCTCACCGTCGCGCAGGTCTCGACCCTCTCTACCGCCCAGGTGCAGTCGCTCACCACCGGCCAGGTCGCGGCACTGACTTACGCGCAGGTCAGCGCACTGATCTCCGAGCTCTCGGTTGCTCAGACGCCGTTCATCGTCAACATCTAAGGTAACCCTCACGGCACGCAATAGCTCAAAGATCCTTTGAGCCATTGCGTGCCGATCTGCTGTAGCAGCGCAAGAGCCGCCAAGGCTAAACTCCCGCGTCGCGACATGGCGAGAGCTTCCGCGGATAAGTGACTCTATGACGATTCAGGCAGGGCGTCTTGAGACTCTGCTCGGGCAGATCAATGGTGGCCATGCGGCCGAGGCACTGCCGGAGCTCGACTGCCTGCTGATGCAGCAGCCAGCGAATCCTGCAGCGCTCGCGCTCAGGGCCGAGGCGCTGCGTATGACGGGGCGCCTGGAAGAGGCCACGGCGGCGTACAAGGAGGCCGGAGAAAAAGGCGCCGGCCCGCGCAACTGGCTGCTGGCCGGAATCCTGCTCGCCGCGGAGCGCAAGACCGACGATGCGGTGCAGTGCCTGCGCCATGCCCTGGCGCAGTCTCCCGACGACGCTCAGGTGCTCGACACCCTGATCACCACGCTGTTCAACTCCAATCGTCACCGAGAGGCCCTCGAGTTCGCGCGACACCAGCTGGCGATCGGCCAGAATCCCCGGTTCCTGTCAAACGCGGCGCTCATTCTTCAGAGCATCGATCTCTACGAGGAATCAACCGAGGCCTTTAAGAGGATCATCAAGCTGGCGCCGGACGATCCGGCAGTCCTCGGATCAGCCTTGGGGCCAGCGCGCTTCACCTGCGAATGGGACTGGATCGAATTGCTGCAGCGGAAAATCACTGCCTGGTATGACCAGGGGGAATTCGCGCCACCGCAGGAATTCCCTCTGACGCATCTCACCTGGTGCGCGGACGAGGCGCGCAATCTCGGTGTCACACGTGCTTACGCGGAGCGCACCGTGCCGAAGGTGGAGCGCTGCACCCCGACGGGCGCCCGCGGTCCGGACGGCCGTATCCGGGTCGGCTATTTGTCCTGCGATTTTCGCAATCATGCCACCATGCATCTGATGGCGGGACTGTTTGAAGCGCACGACCGTAACCGGTTCGAAGTGTTTGCGTACGATTACACCAGCTCGGATATCTCCGATTATCGGCAGCGATTTCTTGACGCCGTGGAACACCACGTTGCCATTCATTCGCTCAGCGACCGTCAGGCGGCGGAGCGTATTGCGGCCGATCGGCTGGATATCCTGTTCGATCTGAAGGTTTACACCGGCGGATGCCGCGCCGGCATCCTGGCTCACCGCCCGGCGCCGCTTCAGGCCGCCTACCTCGGATTCCCGGGCAGTGCCGCCAACGAGCATATCGATTACATCGTGTCGGACCGGTTCGTGACACCCGACAGCAGCACGCCGCATTACACCGAGAAGTTCTGCCGGTTGCCGCACACCTACCAATGCAATGACCGCAAGCGCTTTACCGCCTCCCAACCTGGCAGCAGGGCCATGCACGGTCTTCCGGACGATAAGGTCGTTTTTGGCGCCTTCAACCAGTCCTATAAAGTCG
>Ga0302314_10022273_pt1 | contig 10395 bp, 9 predicted proteins | sample III_Palsa_N2_3_FD_200533 | JGI IMG/M metagenome (GOLD analysis project Ga0302314, IMG submission 200533) | Peat permafrost microbial communities from Stordalen Mire near Abisko, Sweden - III_Palsa_N2_3 | ecosystem: Environmental > Terrestrial > Soil > Palsa > Peat permafrost | place: Sweden... | reverse complement strand
AGAGAAGGCTTTCTTAATAGTTCTTACGGCGCCTCCTATAGCAGTAATGCCGCAAACGGCGCCCCGCGATCTGGTTTTACTCCCAACCGCTAAGGTTAAATTTAAATTTAAGTCCGTCCGTTCAAATCCATGATCGCCGGTTTGCGGCTTAGAGGGCAAAGTCTCATCCGGTAACGTAAAATTCCCCCATGAACCTTGACGCGATTCAGGCCGCCCTGCGCGACGCCTCTCTTGACGGCTGGCTGTTTTACGACCACCACCACCGCGATCCCATCGCCGCGGCCATCCTCGGCCTTGACCCCAAGGCGCACATCACCCGCCGCTGGTATTACTTCATTCCCGCCACCGGCGAGCCGCGCAAGCTGGTGCATCGCATCGAGGCGGGCCGCCTCGACTCGCTGCCCGGCGCCAAGGGCAAGTACTCCAGCTGGCAGGAACTGCATGCCGGCATTGAGGCCATGCTCTTCGACGCGACCCGCATCGCCATGCAGTACTCGCCCAACAACGCCATCATGTACGTCTCCATGGTGGACGCCGGAACGGTGGAGTTCCTGCGCGGCCTGGGCAAGCAGATCGTCAGCTCCGCCGACCTGGTCAGCCAGTTCGAGGCAGTCCTCACTCAAGACCAGATCGCGTCGCACTCCATCGCGCAAGTCGCCATCGACTGCATTCTGGGCGAGGCCTGGCAGGAGATAGGCCGCCGCCTGCGTCCGCACCAGGGCGGCACGGGCAGCCTGACCGAATTCGAACTCGTGCAGTGGTTCAGCGAGGCAATGCGGCGCGAAAACCTGGTCTGGGAGAACGGTCCCAACGTGAGCGCCAACGCCAACAGCTCCGACTCGCACTACGAGCCGACGGCGGAGAAGTCGTCGCCCATCCGCGAAGGCGACTTCATCCTCATCGACATCTGGGGGCGCGTGGACCAGCCGGGCAGCATCTTCTACGACATCACCTGGACGGGTGTGGTGGGCCGTGAGCCCTCCGAGCGCGAGCAGCTGGTCTTTGAAACCGTGCGCAACGCCCGCGACGCAGCCATTGCCACCGTCGAAGCAGCCTTCGCCGATGGCCGGCCGATCTCCGGCTACGAGGCCGACGACGCTTCGCGCGCCGTCATCAAGCTGGCCGGCTTCGGCGAGTACTTTACCCACCGCACCGGCCACAACATCGCCAACGAGATTCACGGCCCCGGAGCGCACCTCGACAACCTGGAGACACACGACGAGCGCCGCATCCTCCCCAACACCTGCTTCTCAGTCGAGCCCGGCATCTATTTGCCCGAGTTCGGCGTGCGCAGCGAGATCGACATGCTTACCGCGCCGGGACGAGCGTGGGTAACGGGCAATGTGCAGAAGGAGCTGGTGAGAATTTAAGGCGGAGGGAGGAGGGAGAAGGGAGTAGGGAGAAGAAGAGCCTTCGGCCGCTTCAGCCTTTAGACCGGCCCGCATCGCAGAGTTTGAGCCAGGGCGGCTTTTCTATTCCCTATTCCCTCTTCCCTTCTCCCTTCTCTTCGCCCCTAATACGATATAGTCAAGAAGGCATGGCAAGTTCCCCGAACAATAAGAATCAGGCGGATGGCGGGTTTGTTTATCTGCCGCTGATCGCTGGCTGGCTGGTACCGGGCGCGGGGCATTTTCTGCTGCGCAAGTGGGGCCGCGGCGCGCTGCTGGCTGGCTCGATCCTGGGCATGTTTATCATCGGCATCGCCATGCAGGGCAAGCTCTACGCGGGCGCGCACGACATTCTGGACATGCTGGGCTTTGCCGGCGACCTGGGCAACGGTCTGCTCTACATTGTGAGCCGCGCGGCCGGGCTGGGCGCTGACCAGGTGACCCAGACCACGGGCGATTACGGGACCCGCTTCATCGTTGTTGCCGGGCTGCTGAACGTGATCTCCGCCGTCGACGCACACAACCTCCGCACCGGGAGGAAGCGCTAGTGCATCCCTCTCATTTTGCAGCGGTAGTGCTGTTTGCGCTGTTCGCATCGGTGGTCTTCGGCATCACGCAGCGCGATACGCCGCGGCGCATGGTCCGCTACGGGCTCTATTGCTTTGTCCTCTTTGTGGGCTCGGCGATTGTGCTCAGCTGGGTGATGTACTTCATCGCGCGGTAGCCACCTGCGGTGGGGCAGACGCGCTTCGCGCCCGCGCATGGCAAACGCCCCAGCCACCACAAGAGCTGTCATCCTGAGCGAAGCGTTCTTCAGCGGAGTCGAAGGACCTGTATTTCGGGGCTCTCGCGACCAGCAGGCATTCCCTCGGCGGCTGAACAGGCTGCGGAAAAACTTCCTTGCGCGACCACTGCAGAGGCTTTGTAACAAGGGCACGACTTCAGTCGTGCCAATAAAGCCAATCAAATTAATGTCGGGCTTCAGCCCCTGCAAAGGCCCTTACCGGCAATTCCTCCGTCGAAGGACTTTTTCCGCAAGCTGTGAAGCCCGCTCCTTGTTGGGGGCGGTTTTTGGCACGACTGAAGTCGTGCCCTGACACTTCGTGCCTCTCCCGTCTAGTTTTTCAGCAAACTGAAATCGGGCCATCAGGCAACATGCCCGCGCTGCCAGACTGCGGCGTCGAACACATGCGCGCTGGCGTAGCCTTCCGAGTGATACAAGTCGATGGCCGACGTGTTCGACTCGGTTACGGTGAGCGAGATCTCCGTGGCGCCGTGACGCATGAAGTGGAACGCGGCCACCGAGAGAAGCATGCGCGCCAGGCCTAAACGCCGGTAGCCGGGGTGGACACAGATCTGCGTGATGTGGCCGCTCTGCGGGCTCACGCGCGAACCGAGCAGCAGCGCTACCAATTCCTTTGTCGACTTGTTGACCACCACATGCGAGACCTGCGGCGAAAATGTGCCGCACCCCGAGTAGCGCACGATGTTGTGCAGGAACCGCTGCGAGCCGTGGACGGAGCGGTACTGGTCATTGATGACGCTGTCGGGATGGTCGCGATAGGCGGCGGAGATGAGCTGGCCGGCGGGCGTGAGGTCGTCGTCGCGCCAGGTGCGGAGTTCGAGGCCGCGCGGCAGCTCAATGCGAGGATGGTTCCACAGGTTGGTGAGCGGCTGCACCATGAACAAGCGCCGGAAGACGCGGAAGCCGGCGTCACGGAAGATTCCCGAGTGTACGCCGGAGGGGTGCAGCAGCAGCTGCGACTCGATGCGGTCGACCTGCGGCGAGTTCAGCAGCGTCTCAAACAGGTGGCGAAGCAGGGTTTGCTCAATCTCAAGGGCCGAAGCGGGCGACTGACCGTTGGCCGTTAGCGCGGCTGCCTGACCGTCCAAGCCCGGGACATTGCAGTTGAGCGCGAAGACATCGCCGATCACGGCCTTGGTCTCCTCATAGACGCAGAAGGCGTAGCCGGTGACCTGGCCAGCTTCGAGAGCCGCATAGCCGGGCAGCATGTGGCTGTCCAGGTACTGCATGAGCAGCTTGGAGGACGTGCGGTAGTCCCAGTGCAGGCGTTCCTTCCAGAGCTCGCCCTCGGCGTCGAGCACGGGCCGCAGCACGGGCGCCGCGAAGTGCCGCAGGTCGAGAATCTCGATGGAAACAGCGGCTGACATGCTTCTCCCAGATACTTGGACGGATGCACTTGACCAGGAGCGAGCAACCCCCATGGCCGCGCTCACTCCAAACAGCTTGCGTTGGTTGACTTCCCTGCCCCGCATCGGACACCGGGCAACGGGTTGCAACTTAGCTTACCAGAAGCGGAATGCGGCGACTCGCTTTTTGTCTCTGGGCGTTGCATTGGACGAACCACCGCAAGCAGGTGCTCGGGGGCCGTCCCCAGGGTGGATTAGTGGCTAACTCAGCCGCAGCTTTCACTAACTCGGTTTACTGGCTTGTATCTCGAACGGCTCTCTTCCCACTTAGACGATTGGAATGGCCCGGAAGTCAGCGGCTGCCGACCATGTAGACCACCAGGCCCTGCTCCGGCCAGGTGAAGAGCTGCTCGAAGTGGCGGCCGGCCAGATACTCCTCAAGCTCCGCGGTGGTGTGCAGGTCGACGCCGTTGCGGCCGGTGACGCGCACCACCAGCAGGTGCTGCTCCTCGGGGACGCCGTCCTGCTTGTAGTTGATGACCTCGCGGTTGCGGTAGAACGAGAGCCCGTATTCGATGTCGCGCCGCACCTCGAAGACAGCCACCGTCTCGCCGGCAGGCGCATAGGTCAGCAGGCGATCGGCCAGCGGCCGCGCGGAATAGGCGCGATCCAGCAGGTGAATCACACGCTTGGTGGCGCCCACGTCGGGAATGCCGAAGAACGGGCCGACGCCATAGAGAAACAGCACCATCACCATGAGCACGCAACTGGTAACCAGCCGCAGCCGCTTTACCCCGTACGCTTTGACCACGATGAAGATCAGCAGCGCAGCGCCGATGGCGGAGAGCGCGGAGATGCCGATGGCGTGGGGCGGCGGCATCTTGGTTCCGTGGGCCACAAACCAGGGCAGCAGCAGGGCAAACATGGTCATTATGCCGCACAGGACGGAATGGCCAAGCAGCACCCAGCGGTTCAGACCAGGCAAACGCCGGCGGAAGAGGAAGTCCCCGGTAAGAATGGCGATCGGCGGGATGGAAGGCAGAATATAGCCGGGCAGTTTCGATTGGGAAAACGTGAAAAAGATGATCGGGATGAACGTCCAGATCACCAGGAACTCAGGAAAGGCGTCGCCGGGGCGGTTGGGCGCCGGACGGCGTGTGGAGGCGCGTCGCAAACGCCATTCAGCGACAGAGGTCTGGATGCCGTCCACCAGCGCGCGCCCCGCCAGCACGGTCCACGGCATCATGGCCAGGATCACGACGACCAGGTAATACCAGAACGGCTGCACGTGCTGGTACCGGTCAGTGGCAAAGCGCTCCAGGTTGTGCTCCAGGAAGAACTCGCGGAAGAAGGTCGGGTTCTGGATCTGGACGGCGATGAACCACGGCAGCACCATGGCGAAGTAGAGCAGCACGCCAGGCCACCAGAAGCTGCGGCGGATGATGGACCACTCCCGGCGCAGGAAAGCAAAGCAGACGATGATGAGCGTAGCCAGAAACGGCGCCACCGGCCCCTTGGCCAGCGTGGAGACGCCGGTGAAGAAGTAGATGTCGAAGAGCCAGAACTTCGACCCGGTCTCATACCAGGCATACCAGCCCAGCAGGCCGATGGCCAGCGGCGCGGCCATCTGCATGTCCGTAGATGCGCCGCGGGAAAAGCCGATGATGCCGGCGCAGGCCACGGTGATGAGTGCCGCGTCCAGGTGGCCGCCGGGCCGAAAGCGGCGCATGTGCAGGTAGATGAGCGCCACCATCACGAAGGCGAAGCTGGTCGAGGGCAGGCGCGCGCTCCAATCGTGGACGCCGAAGTCCTGAAAGGTAAACATGGCGCGCCAGTAGTAAAGCGCCGGCTTTTCCAGCCACGGATGGCCGTAAAGGTACGGCGTAACGCAGGCGCTGAGACGGTCGGCAAGGGTGTGTGCGGAGTCGAACCGGCCCAGCATCTCATGGGCGATCTGGGCGTAGCGGGGCTCGTCGGCGCCCACCAGGCCCAGGCCGTCGCCGCCCAGCAGCGGCGTCAGCCCGTAGGCCAGAAAGAAGACGGTAAAGAAAAGGAAAACCCCAGCCTCTGAGAGATTGGCCCAACGAGTCAGCCGTTTGCGCCGGTCGTCCACGGGAGCCGGTGCGGGGGGTAAAGGTGCTGTATCCACTTCCAGGGATTCTCCATTGCAATGCCAGCGCCGGGTGGGTCTGGGGGCCAATGTGGCTCTCCAGAGCTCGCCGGTACGCCGGCTCTAACGGCTTCGGGCAGCTGCGGGGTAAGCTCCCTGGCCGGTTGCGGTCCGCGCCGCGGTTCCTGGCGGAAGTAGTGCTCGATTCGACAGGGACAAGGCTAACAGATTCCGCCGGAATCTCAATGTGCGGATGGCGCTTCACCGTTTGCCGAAGCCTGGGTGGCAACGGGCTCGGTTCCAGCCACCGCCTCTGAGCTTGCTGGCGCGGGTTCCGGCGCAAACTTGTTGCGCTTCCGCGAGCGGTCCATCAGCTCCTCAATGCGCGCCTGGAAACGGCCCGAGCGGTCGGCCAGAAAGGCCAGGTCGGGCACGTGGCGCACCCCCATGCGCTCCTTCAACTCGTAGCGAATGTAGCCCTTGGCCGCTTCCAGGCCGGCGATCGTATCCTTCTCCGCCTTCACAATGTCGGGGACGGCGCTATCCACGGCCACGTAGACGCGCGCCGACTTGCCGCCTGGGTTAAGCGCCACTTCGCTCACATAACAATTACTGATGCGCGGATCGGAAAGCTCCCCATCGATCATGGTGCCAATCTCCAGCCGCAGCGTCTCCGCCACCCGGTCCTGATGATGCTTCCGCGCTCTGTTCTCCGGCATGTTTCCACTCCCGTTGATGCTGTTCGCTCATCTTGAGGTAAACGGCTTCCCAATACGATGCAAACGGTTAAGGATAGCAGAAATCGGGCAATCGCCGCACGGCCCGGTGGCCCTGGGGAAAGCTCGCGTTTGTGCGCGCACTCACTCTGCTTGACAAATCCGCAAGGCATAAATACATTATGCCTATGGCCGATACACGTAATGACAATACGCCTAAGCCTGTAACCCCTTCCGGCGCGTTGCCCATGCTGATCCTGCGCGTGCTGCAGTCGGGCACGCTGCATGGCTATGCGATTGCCCAGCGCATTCATCTGCTGTCGAGCGAAGTGCTGGGCGTGGAAGAAGGCCTGCTTTATCCCACGCTACAGAAGATGCTGGTGAAGGGCTGGGTCACGGCCGAGTGGGGCATCTCGGAGACCAACCGCAAGGTGCGCTGCTACCGCATCACGCCGCAGGGCCGCAAGCAGCTCAGGGCCGAGCTCTCTGACTACGACCGCGTCACGCAGGCGATCCAGGAGATTCTGCGGACTGCGTAAAGTTTGGTTTCTTCCGAGCCCTGAGGGGCGACAGACGGTGGGCGGATGGACGGGTTGGTTGGGATTTGAGGTTTCCCCGGTCCCCAAAGGCGAGGGACCGGGGGCACCCAGAATTCTTGGCTGGCGCGCAGCAGGAGGCATCATCATGGGCGAGCTGTTTCGCAGAATCAAGTACCTGATCAACCGCCGTCGGCTTGACGCCGAGCTCGCCAGCGACATGGAGTTTCACCGCGAGATGGCGGCACGCGCCGGGCGCAGCAACTTCGGCAACACGCTGCGCATGCGCGAGCAGGCCCGCGAGGCCTGGGGCTGGACTTGGCTCGACCGCCTCGTGCAGGATCTTCGCTACGGCGTGCGCATCCTGGCCCGTGCGCCGGGATTCACGCTGATGGCGGTGATGGTGCTTGCCATCGGCATCGGCGTCAACGTCTCCGCCTTCAGCCTGTTTGACATGATGGCGCTCAAACCGCTGCCGGTGCGCGACCCTGCCTCGCTGGTGCGCCTGGAGCGGCGCGCTCCCACCGCTTACTCCAGCGAGATGCCCTATACCTCGATCCTCTTTTACGCTCAACACACTAAAACGCTGTCCGCCACCATAGCCGTGCTGGGCGTCCCGCCGATGCAAATTGAAGACGACGTGCATCCAGTCAGCGTGTCCTTCGTTACGCCGAATTACTTCACCGAACTTGGTGCGCCTGCAGCGTATGGCCGCCTGCTCAACCCCGGCCAGGACAGCAATACTAGCGATGCACCCACCGCGGTGCTCAGCTATGGCTTCTGGCAGCGGCGCTTCGGCGGAGACCTGTCCATCGTGGGGCGCACCATCCGCCTCAACAGGAAGCCCGCGACTGTCATCGGCATCTTGCCCAATAACTTTGCCAGCCTGGGCGGCCAGCATCCCGAGATCTGGCTGCCCATCGCCCAGCAACCGTATTTTGTGCAAGGCAGCAACGCGCTCACGGGCGACTCGGCGGCAAGAATGTGGGGACGGCTTGCGCCCGGCGTCTCGGCCAACACAGCCGAGCAGGAGCTGCGAGCCCTGACCAACGAGCTGCGCCGCCAGCATCCCAAAGACATATGGGATGGCGAGTACCTGCAGAGCTCTCCCGGCGGCCACTTCCAGGTGATGCAGCCGGAGATGTACCAGGTGGCCGCCATGGTCGCCGTGCTGACGCTGCTCATCCTGGCCGTGGCCTGCGCCAATCTGGGCGGCCTGATGGTGGCGCGCGCCGTCACCCGCGAACGCGAGATCGGCATTCGCGTGGCCATCGGCGCCAGCCGCGCCCGCATCTTCCGCCAACTCTGCACGGAAAGCCTGCTGCTGTCCACGCTGGGCTCGGCCGCCGGCCTGGCCCTGGGCTACGTGGTGCTGCGCATCGCTTTGAGCAAGTCGGAGACGCCGGCCTGGTTGACCGCTACACCGGATTGGCGCGTGCTGCTCTTCACCATTGGCATTACCTTGGTAGCGGCCCTCTTCTTCGGGCTGGCTCCGGCCTTGCAGATTGCCCGCCAGCGCCAGCACAAGACCATCGCCCGCCAGGTGCTGGTGGGCGCACAGGTCGGCGCCAGCTGCATTCTGCTCATCGTGGCCGGGCTGCTGGTACGGGCCACGCAACACGCTCTCTATTCCGACCCCGGCTTCGGTTACGAGCAGCTCATCTCGATTGACCCGCAGCTCGAACAGCACGGCTATGCGCCCGCCGCTGCGCGCGCCTACCTCGACCAGATGCAGGCTCGCCTGCGCACCGTTCCGGGAGTGCGATCGGTAGGTCTGGTGAAGCTGCCGCCGCTGGGCCACACCGTTGATCGAGAGCAGACGGAGATCGGCGGCCACAAGGTTCTCATCTATCCCAACTGGGTTGAGCCCGGATTCTTCGCCACCATGCGCATCCCCATCCTGCTGGGCCGCGATTTCTACGCAGGGGAGAAGAATGCCGTCATCGTGAGCCAGTCCTTTGCGCGTCAGCAGTGGCCAGGAGCGAACCCCATCGGCAAGCGCCTCAGCGACGATGCAGCCAATCACGACATCGTGGTTGGCGTGGCCGGCAACGCCCGCATCAACGCCCTCAGCGATAACGACGCCACCGAGCAGTACTGGGCCGCGCAGCCGGACGACATGCCGGAGATGGCGGTGATGGTTCGCACCGCCGGCGCGCCCGATTCCCTGCCGCCCATCGCCAAATCCATCAGCGAGAGCCTGGACCCGCGGCTCTTTCCCGAGATTCGCCCGCTCAAGGGGCTCTACCGCGACTATGTCTTCATGGTGGAGAAGGTCGCGGCTGTCGTCAGCCTCATCGGTATGGTGGCAGTGCTGATTGCCGGCATCGGCATCGTCGGACTGGTTGCGTTCACGGTGTCGCAGCGGACCAAAGAGATTGCCATCCGGCTGGCTCTAGGCGCCCGGCACGCGCAAGTCTTGTTTGCCGTGCTGCGCCAATTTCTGTGGCCGGTGGCGATTGGCCTTGTGGCCGGCGCGGGAATCGCTGCGGCAGCATCGAAGGTGCTTCGCAAGGCGCTCTACGGAGTCAGCAACTTTGATCCGGCCGGCTATGGCGTCGCGATCGGCGTGTTGTTGGCCATTGTCGCGGTGGCGGCGCTGCTGCCGGCGCGGCGCGCGCTAAGGCTTGACCTGGCGAAGATTCTTCACTACGAGTAGATATCCTCTGACGAAACCGCGCCGAAGGCGGCTGCCCCACCGCAGGTTGTCAGCTTTCCAGGTATTCCCAGAAGGAATCGGCAAGCTCGGCGCCGTGCTCGTTCAGGATGCGGCGCGCGGCGCGCTCCACTTCCTCGATGAGCCCGTGCAGGTAGTCGCGCGAGCCCGAGATTGCGACCACGCCGAAGGTCGCCGACTGCCACGTCACCGACTCGTCCATCTCTGCCACCGACACATTGAATCCCTGGCGTAGCTGGTCTTTCAGCGAGCGCACCACCTGGCGCCGGTCCTTCAGGGACTGTGCGTGTTCGATGCGGATTTCGAGAGTCAACTGGGCGACAGGCATGGCGGCAAACAATTTCTACCGCAAGTGTAAGAGCCCACGCAGCCAAAAGCCAGAAGCAAGCCGCTGCCTTCTTTGCATGGAATTTCGCTCCTTCGGCGCACAATTAAAGAATGAGCCACAAAGCCCTGGCCGCAATCCCCCAGAACATGGCCGCCCAACCCGTTCATGCCTCCGCAAAAGCCCCTCGGCGCAGCCCAAAGTTGGCGAAGAGAAAAGGGAAAATACCCCACCCCCCCTCCCCCATTTTTCTTTCATCTCCATGAAAACAAGTTGGTTACACGCAAAAAACGGCGTTCTCGACTGCAATTCATTGGGTTTGCACCGCGTCGCGCCGCACCAGCCGGTCATACACCCACAGCAGCACGGCCGTCGCCACGCCCACTCCCGCGACCGCAGCCCAGATGAGTCCCGGCTGATGCTGCACTTCCCCGAAGCGATGAATCAGGAAGCCGCCAAACCACCCGCCCACCAGCGACCCAATTCCAATGG
>Ga0302314_10022271_pt1 | contig 10395 bp, 4 predicted proteins | sample III_Palsa_N2_3_FD_200533 | JGI IMG/M metagenome (GOLD analysis project Ga0302314, IMG submission 200533) | Peat permafrost microbial communities from Stordalen Mire near Abisko, Sweden - III_Palsa_N2_3 | ecosystem: Environmental > Terrestrial > Soil > Palsa > Peat permafrost | place: Sweden... | reverse complement strand
AAGCTGGACCTGGCGCGGTTCAAGATGCTGCTGTCGCAGGACTCCATCGCCAGCCAACAGGTCGACACCCAGGCCGCGCTGGTCACCCAGGACGAAGGCACGGTCAAGACAGACGTCGCCGCGGTCAACAGCGCCAAACTCAACATCACCTATTGCCACATCACCGCGCCGGTCTCCGGGCGCGTCGGCCTGCGGCAGGTCGACCCCGGCAACATCGTGCAGATCAGCGATACCAACGGCGTCGTGATTTTGACCACACTGGATCCGATCGACGTCGAGTTCAGCGTGCCGGAGGACAATATCCCCCAGATCGCCGCGCGCCTGGCCAAGGGCGCGACGCTGACGGCGACCGCGCTGGACCGCACCGGCGCGATTACGCTGGCCCAGGGAACCTTGCTGACGCTGGATACCCAGATCGACACCACCACCGGCACGGTCAAGGCCAAGGCGCGATTCCACAACGCCGGGGGCGAGCTGTTTCCCAGCCAGTTCGTCAATGTCCAGCTGCTGGTCGACACCAAGACCGGTCAGGTGGTCGTGCCGACCCAGGCGGTTCGCCACGGCTCCAAGGGTGACTACGTCTTCACCGTCGAGGACGGCACCGCCAAGATGAACATGGTCAAGGTCGGGGTCTCCCAGGGAGAGCGCACCGCGATCGATTCCGGCATCAAGGTCGGCGACCAGGTGATCACCGACGGCGGCGACCGGCTGACCGACGGCGCGACGGTCCTGCTGCCCGGCCAGACGCCGCCGAACTTCAACCGCAAGCCCAAGGCGACCGGACCGTTCGCCTGGATCGCCAATCTGTTTGCGCCGAAGACGCCGGCCGAAGAAGGCTCGTCCGCCTCGGGGGCGGCCGGCGGCGCGGCGGCGTCGAACGCGGGCGCTCCTGGCGGCGGGGGACATGGCGGCGGAGCCGCGCGGACGCAGGCGATGGTCCAGGCCCTGGACCTCACACCCGACCAGAAGGCCAAGGCCGATCCGATCCTGGCGGACATGAGGCAGAAGATGGCCGCTGCCGGGGATGATCCGGACGCCCGCCGGGCGGCCATGCGGGACGGCATGAGCCAGCTTTCGGACATTCTCACGCCCGACCAGAAGGCCAAGCTGGCCCAGTTGCGCGCCACGGCCCGCGCTGGCGGCGGCAATGGCGGCGGTTCGACGACGCCGCCGGCGAGCACTCCAGCCCCGGCTCCCGCGCCATCGGCGCCCGCCGCGACCGCGGCGCCGGCCGCATCGGCCGACGCCAAGCCGGCAGGTGGTTCAAGCGGCCCCGGCGGTGAAGATCGGATGGCGCGCATGACGGCCCTCCTGGGCCTGGACGCCGACCAGCAGGCCAAGGCCAGGGCGATCTTCGCCGAGGGGCCCGGCCCAGAGGCGTTCGCCAGGTTCCGCGCGATCCTGCGTCCCGATCAGCAGGCCAAGCTCGACGCACGCCGCGCCCATCGCGACGCTCAGCGCGGCGGCGATGGCGGGAATCAATAGGCCAATGCCGGTGTCGCGACATGTGCGTGGCCGGCCACGGCGGCTCGTCCTCTTGAACCCTCGCCCCATGCCATGGGCAGAGGCTTTCAGAAACCGCGTGCGCCCATGAGTCCGTCACGCCCCTTCATCATGCGGCCAGTCGCCACGTCGCTGCTGATGGCGGCGATCATGCTGGCGGGCATCGTCGCCTTCAGGTTCCTGTCGCTATCCGCGCTGCCCGAGGTCGACTATCCGACCATCCAGGTCCAGACCTTCTATCCCGGCGCCAGCCCGGACGTGATGGCCAACCTGGTCACCGCCCCGCTGGAGCGCCAGTTGGGCGAGATGCCGGGCCTCAAACGGATGAGCTCCAACTCGTCCGGCGGCGCGTCGGTCATCACCCTCCAGTTCAACCTCAACCTGCCGCTGGATGTGGGCGAGCAGGAGGTGCAGGCGGCGATCAACGCGGCCTACAGCCTGTTGCCAGCCGATCTTCCCGCGCCTCCGATCTACGCCAAGGTCAACCCGGCGGACGCGCCGATCCTGACGCTCGCGCTGACCTCCAACACCGTGCCGCTGACCCAGGTGGAGGACTTGGCCGACACGCGCCTCGCCCCGAAGATTTCTCAGATCAGCGGCGTCGGGCTGGTCGCCATCTCGGGCGGTCAACGTCCCGCGTTTCGCATTCAGGTCAACACCCAGGCCCTGTCGGCCTATGGCATGACCATCGAGAACCTGCGCACGGCCATCTCCAACGCCAACTCGAACGAGGCCAAAGGGCAGTTCGACGGACCGACCCAGGCGGTGACCATCGACGCCAACGACCAGCTCGGCGACGTGGACGGCTATCTGAACGTCGTCGTGGCCTACAAGAACGGTAATCCGGTCCGGCTGAAGGACGTGGCCCACGTGGTCAACGCGGCCGAGAACACCCAGCTGGGCGCCTGGATGAACAGGACCCCGGCCATCATCCTCAACGTCCAGCGCCAGCCGGGCGCCAATGTGATCACGACTGTCGACCAGATCGAAAAGACGCTGCCGGCCCTGGAAGCGGAGCTGCCGTCCGGCGTTCAGGTCTCGCTACTGACCGACCGGACCACCGGCATCCGCGCCTCGGTGCTGGATGTGGAGTTCGAACTGGTGCTGGCCGTGATGCTGGTCGTGCTGGTGATCTTCGTCTTCCTGCGCTCGATTCCGGCGACCTTCATCGCCAGCGTCGCCGTGCCTCTGTCGCTGGTCGGCACCTTCGCGGCGATGTACCTGCTGAATTTCAGCCTCAACAATCTGACGCTGATGGCCCTGACCATCGCCACAGGCTTCGTCGTCGACGACGCCATCGTCATGATCGAGAACATCTCCCGCTACATCGAATTGGGCGACAAGCCGTTCGACGCCGCGCTGAAGGGCGCCGAGCAGATCGGCTTCACCATCATTTCGCTGACCGTGTCGCTGATCGCTGTGCTGATCCCACTGCTGTTCATGGGCGACGTCGTCGGCCGGCTGTTCAATCAGTTCGCCATCACCCTGGCCGTGACCATCGTCATCTCGGCGGTGGTGTCGCTGACGCTGGTGCCCACCTTGTCGGCGCGCTGGCTCAAGCCCCACGACCGGGCCAAGGACAGCCGTTTTCACAAGCGCACCGAGAAGCTGTTCGATGACGTCATCGAGCGCTACGACCGCGCGCTGCAGTGGGTGCTGGACCACCAGCCGGTGACTATGCTGGTGGCCGTGGCGACCCTCGCCGTCACCGTGGTTCTGTTCCTGGTGATCCCCAAGGGCCTGTTTCCGACCCAGGACACCGGCCTGGTGCAAGGCGTCACCGTCACCGGCCAGACCGTCTCCTACGGCCGCATGGGCGGGTTGCAGCAGAAGCTGGCGGATTCGCTGCTGAAAGACCCGGACGTGGTCAGTCTGTCTTCCTTCATCGGCGTCGACGGGACCAACAACACGCTCAACACCGGCCGGATGCTGATCAATCTGAAGCCGCACGGCCAGCGCACGGCGTCCCAGGCCGCGATCCTGGAGCGGCTCAGAAAGCGCGCCAAGGATATCGCCGGCATCAGCCTCTACCTGCAGCCGGTCCAGGACCTGACCATCGACGCCAATGTCAGCCCGACCCAGTACCAGTTCGCCCTGGAGAGCGCGAACCAGTCCAATATCAGCACCTGGTCGGCCAAGCTGGTCGACCAGCTGAACAAGACGCCCCAGGTGCGCAACGTCACCAGCGACGTGCAGGGCCAGGGATTGGCGGCCTATATCACCATCGACCGCGCCACCGCGGCGCGTCTGGGCGTGACCGTCGATACGGTCGACGAGGCGCTCTACGACGCCTTCGGCCAGCGGATCATCTCGACCATATTCACCCAATCCAATCAGTACCGGGTGATCCTCGAGGCCGATCCGAGCGTGCTCCAGTCACCCGACGCGCTGAACCACATCTATCTGCCGTCGACGTCCGGCGGGCCCGCCCCGCTGGCGGCGTTCGCCACGATTCACATACAGTCCGCGCCGCTGCAGATCACCCATGTCGGGCAGTTCCCGGCCGCGAACATCTCGTTCGACGCGTCGCCAGGCGTGTCCCTGGGCGAGGCCGTCAACGCCATCCGCAAGGCCGAGAAGGTGGTCGGGGTCCCCGACACCGTGACCACGACATTCCTCGGCGCCGCCCAGGCTTTCCAGGCTTCGCTGAGCAATGAACTGTGGCTGATCCTGGCGGCGATCGTGGCGGTCTACATCGTGCTGGGCGTGCTCTACGAGAGCTACATCCACCCGATCACCATCCTGTCCACCCTGCCGTCGGCGGGGGTCGGGGCGCTGCTGTTCCTGATGCTCGCCGGCCAGGATCTGGGCGTGATCGGCATCATCGGCATCATCCTGCTGATCGGCATCGTCAAGAAGAACGCGATCATGATGATCGACTTCGCCCTCGACGCCGAGCGGCGAGAAGGCAAGAGTCCGCGCGAGGCGATCCACCAGGCCGCCCTGCTCCGGTTCCGGCCGATCCTGATGACGACGCTGGCGGCCATTTTCGGCGCCCTGCCGCTGATGCTCGGCTGGGGCGTCGGATCGGAACTGCGTCACCCGCTTGGCATCTCCATCGTCGGCGGCCTGATCGTCAGCCAGGTGCTGACCTTGTTCACCACGCCGGTGATCTATCTGTGGTTCGACGGGATCGCCCGGCGAATCAACAGCCGCTTCGACGGCGGCGACGAGGACGCGGCTCCGGCGCCTGCGCCGGGAGGGGCTGGCGGGTCATGAACCTGTCGGAGCCCTTCGTCCGGAGGCCGATCGCCACAGCGCTTTTGACGATCGGCATGGCCTTCGCCGGCGTCGTCGCCTTCTTCCAGCTGGCCGTCGCGCCGCTTCCTCAGATCGATCTGCCGACCATCGCGGTCCAGGCGACCCTTCCCGGCGCCAATCCGGCGAACATGGCCACCAGTGTGGCGACGCCGCTGGAGCGGCATCTGGGCCTGATCTCCGACGTCACCGAGATGACGTCGTCCAACCGTGTGAACTCGACCCAGGTCACGCTGCAGTTCGGCCTGGACCGCAATATCGACGGAGCGGCCCGCGACGTGCAGGCCGCGATCAACGCCGCGCGGGTCGATCTGCCGGTGACCCTGCGCAGCAATCCCACCTATCGGAAGATCAACCCGGCCTCGTTCCCGATCGTGATCCTGGCGCTGACCTCGCCGACGCGCACGCCAGGCCAAATCTACGACGCCGCGTCAAACATCGTCCAACAGAAGCTGTCCCAGCTCAGCGGCGTCGGCGATGTGACGCCCGCGGGCGCGTCGCTTCCGGCGGTTCGGGTCGAGCTGATCCCCAACGAGCTGGCCACCTACGGCATCGGAATGGAGGACGTGCGCGCGGCCATCACCTCGGCCAACGCCAACCGGCCGCGCGGGCTGGTCCAGGATTCCGGCTCGCGGCTTCAGATCTACACCAATGATTCCGGCGTCACCGCGGCGGATTTCAAGCCGCTGGTGATCGCCTATCGCAACGGCGCGGCGGTGCGTCTGAGCGATGTGGCGTCGGTGATCGACGGCCAGGAGGACGTGCATAATCTGGGCCTGTTCAACGGCCAGCCAGCGGTGATCGTGCCGGTCACCGGCCAGCCGGGCGCCAATGTCATCGCGACGGTGGACGCCGTGAAGGCCGAGCTGCCGGCCCTGCAGGCGGCGCTGCCCGCCGACATCAAGATGAGCCTCGCGGTCGACCGGACCACCTCGATCAGGGCCGCGCTGAACGGCGTGGAGGAGACCCTGCTGATCTCGGTCCTGCTGGTGATCGTGGTGGTGGTCGTTTTCCTGCGCACGGGCACATCGACGCTGGTGCCGGCGGTCGCGGTGGTCATCTCGCTCCTGGGCACGTTGGGGGTGATGTTCCTGCTGGGCTTCAGCCTGGACAACCTCTCGCTGATGGCCCTGACCATCTCGACCGGGTTCGTGGTCGACGACGCCATCGTCGTGCTGGAAAACATCACCCGGCACGTCGAACAGGGCATGAAGCGGTTCGACGCCGCGCTTCTGGGGGCGCAGGAGGTCGGTTTCACCGTCCTGTCGATCACCGTGTCGCTGATCGCGGTGTTCATTCCGATCCTTTTCATGGGCGGCGTTCCCGGCCGCCTGTTCCGTGAGTTCGCCGTCACCCTGTCGGCGGCGATCGTCATCTCGCTCATCATCTCGCTGACCACCACGCCGATGCTGTGCGCCTATTTGGTCCGCCGGCCGGCGCAAGGCGAACACCGCAGCTGGTTCGGACGGATGTTCCAGGACGGCTTCGACTGGATGGCCGCGGTCTATGAGCGCGCCCTGCGCTGGTCGCTGGATTCCGGTCCGGTGATGCTCACCATCTTCTTCCTGACCATCATCCTGAACATCTACCTGATCCGGACCATCCCGTTCGGCTTCTTTCCGCAGCAGAGCAACGGCCTGCTCTCCGGCTTCATGCAGACCGATCAGGACACGTCGTTCCACCTGACCCAGCAAAGGCTGACCGACTACGTCAACATCATCCGCTCCGATCCGGCGGTGGAAACGGTGACGGGTTTCACGGGCGGCCGGTCGGCGGGCGGCCAGGTGTTCGTCAGCCTCAAGCCCCTGGCGCAACGCAAGGAGGTCACCGACGACGCGGTGATCGCGCGGCTGCGCGGCAAGCTGCTCAAGGTCAGCGGGGCCTCATTGTTTCTCCAATCGGTGCAGGACGTGGGCGTCGGCGGCCGACAGGGTTTCGCCCAGTTCCAGTACACGCTGAAGGCCGACGACCTGGCCTTGCTGAAGACCTGGGCCACCAAGCTCGGCGACGAACTGAAAAAGGAACCGATCCTGACCGACGTCAATTCTGACCAGGAGGATCACGGGCTGGAAAGCTATCTGACCATCGATCGGGACACGGCCGGCCGGTTGGGCCTCAGCGCCACGGATGTGGACAACAACCTCTATGACGCGTTCGGTCAGCGGCAGGTTTCGACCATCTACAAGGAACTGAACCAGTACCACGTGATCATGGAGGCGGCTCCGGCCTACAACCAGGAAACCGTCGCGCTGGATCAGCTCTACATCTCCACCAACGCGGCCGCTGGAACAGCGGTCGGCGCGGCCGCCGCCGCGAGCGCGACGACCACAACGGCGGCGGCCACGATCGCGCCTGTGAGCACAACCTCGACCACAACCTCAACCGCCGCCACGGCCACAGCCACGACCGCCTCGACCAATTCATTGGCGGCGGGGGCGACGACCTTCGCCGCGACGCCGGGCGGACCGTCGACCGCCGGCGGAGCGACGGTCTCGGTCGCCGGACCAGCACCGCCGCCCAGCCGCGGCGCCGCCAACGGCGTCGCCATCAGCTTGACGCCGGAGGGCATGGTGCCGCTCTCGGCCATCGCCCACTACAAACCCTCCTCCGCGCCGGTCTCGGTCAACCATACTGACGGACAGGCCTCGACGACGATTTCGTTCAACCTGCAGCCGGGCATATCGGTGGGCGAGGCGGTCACCGTGATCAACCAGGCCCAGTCGAACATCCATATGCCGGTTACGGTCCAGGGATCGTTCGCGGGCACCGCCAAGGCCTTCCAGCAGTCTTTCAGCAGCGAGCCCCTGCTGATCCTGGCGGCGCTCGTGGCGGTCTATATCGTCCTGGGCGTGCTGTATGAGAGCTACGTCCATCCGCTGACCGTGCTTTCGACCCTGCCCTCGGCCTTTCTGGGCGCGTCGCTGGCCTTGATCCTGTTCTCGACCGAGCTCAGCCTGATCGCGCTTCTGGGCTTCATTCTGCTGATCGGCATCGTCAAGAAGAACGCCATCATGATGATCGACTTCGCTTTGGAGGCCGAGCGCTCCCAGGGCCTTTCCACCCGCGACGCCATCTATCAGGCGGCCCTGCTGCGCTTTCGGCCGATCATGATGACCACCTTCGCCGCCATACTGGGCGCGCTGCCGCTGGTGCTCAGCAGCGGCGAAGGCTCCGAGCTTCGTCGGCCGCTCGGTATCACGATCATCGGCGGCCTGATCGTCAGCCAGGTCCTGACCCTGCTGACCACGCCGGTCGTCTATCTCTACATGGATCGCTGGCGCCGACGCGGCCGCGATCAAAGTCACCTCAGCCGGCTGGCCACGGGCGCCCCGCGTCAGCCAGAACCCGGTCCCGCCTAGGAAGTCCGCTCATGTCCCTTCGAAACGCACTTTTCCTCACCGTCGTGATCCCGGCCCTGGCGCTGAGCGCCTGCGCGGTCGGTCCCAACTACAAGAGGCCCAGCGTGGAGACGCCGCCGGCCTTCAAGGAGGCGGCCGGCTGGACGCCCGCGAAACCCGCCGACGGCGTGGATCGGGGCGACTGGTGGGCGATGTTCGACGATCCGCTGCTGGATTCGCTCGAACGCAAGGTCAACGTCTCGAACCAGACCATCATCGCCGACGAGGCGGCCTACCGCGAGGCGCGGGCATTGGTGGCCCAACAGCGGGCCTCCCTGTTCCCGACCGTCAGCGCGACCGGCTCGGCGACCCGGTCGCATCAACCCGGGGGCGGCTCCCAGGTCACCAGCTCCGGCCAGGTGGTCACCAGCCAGGGCGACATCAATGAATTCCAGGTTGGCGTTGGCGCCACATGGGCGCCGGACATCTGGGGTCTGATCCGCCGGACAATCGAAAACGCGAAGGACCAGGCCCAGTTCTCGGACGCGACCTTGATCAACGCCAAGCTGACAGCCCAGAGCGAACTGGCTTCGGACTATATCCTGCTGAGGGTCGCCGACGCCCAGAAGGACCTGCTGCGCAAGACGGCCGAGGCCTATGCGACGTCCTTGAAGATCACCCAGAATCAATACGCCGCGGGAACAGCGGCCAGCAGCGACGTGGCCACCGCCGAAACCACATTAACCAACGCCCAGGCCGCGTTGGTGGACCTGGAGACCCAACGCGCGGCCGATGAGCACGCCATCGCCGTCCTGACGGGCCAGGCGCCCGCGGACCTGACGATCACGCCGGATCTGAACTGGTCGCCCAAGGTCCCGACCACCCCGCTCGCCCTGCCCTCGACGCTCTTGCAGCGTCGCCCCGACGTCGCCGCCGCCGAGCGCACCGCCGCCGCCGCCAACGCCGAGATCGGCGTCGCGGTCGCCGGCTATTTCCCCACATTGGATCTGACCGCATCCAGCGGCTACGCGAACACCATGATCCAACAGCTCATCAGGAGCGGCAGCAGCCTCTGGTCGTTGGGCTCCAACGTCTCCGAGACCGTCTTCAACGCCGGCGCCACGCGCGCCAAGGTCAGGGGCGCCAGGGCGGCCTATGACGAGGCGGTGGCCAACTATCGTCAGGCCGTTCTGACCGCGTTTCAGCAGGTCGAGGACAATCTGGCCGAGGATCACGTGCTGCAGGACGAAGAACCCCTGCGCGCGCAAGCTTCCCAGTCCGCGGACAAGGCCGAGCAGGTCACGCTGAACCAGTACAAGGCCGGCACCGTGGCCTACACCAGCGTGGTGGTGGCGCAGGCGACCGCGCTCAGCGCCCGCGAGACTTTGCTGACCTTGCGCGGCGAACGCATGACCACCGCGGTAAGCCTGGTGGAGGCCCTGGGCGGCGGATGGTCGGGCAAGACGACCGACTGAGGATTTCCGCTGGCTATGGCGCGGCTCACGGGTCTGCTAACGTGCCGCCTCAAGGGCCGCGTCGCGGTCGATCGTCGGGGGCGCCAAACGTGAGAGCGTGGATTACGGGTTTCAAGACGCTGCTGATCGCCGTGGCTCTGCCGCTGGCGCTGGCCGGTTGCGGGATCAACACCATTCCCACCAGGGACGAACAGGCCAAGGCCGCCTGGGGCGAGGTGCAGAACCAGTACCAGCGCCGTTCCGACCTGATCCCCAATCTGGTGGCGACGGTGCAGGGCTATGCGACGCAGGAAAAGAGCGTCCTGGTCCAGGTGACCCAGGCCCGCGCCCAGGCCACCCATGTTTCCGTCGACGCCTCGACCGTCAGCGACCCGGCCAAGTTCGCCCAGTACCAGCAGGCCCAGAACCAGCTCTCGGGCGTGCTGGGGCATCTGCTATCGATCACCGAGAACTATCCCGACCTGAAATCGAACCAGAACTTCCTGGCGCTGCAATCCCAGCTCGAGGGCACCGAGAACCGGATCGCCATCGCCAGGCGCGACTACAATGAGGCGGTGCGACAGTACAATACCGAGATCCGCACCTTCCCCGGAGTCCTGTGGGCAGGGACCCTCTACCGCTCGGCCAAGGAAATGCAGTCCTTCGCCGCGACCACCGAGGCCCAGGCCGCGCCCAAGGTCAGCTTCGCGCCGCCGCCGTCAACTGCGCCCGCATCCTCCACGCCTCCTGGTCAGTGAACATGCGGCTTCGCGCATGGGCCGTCGTCCTGGCGTTCGCGGGGTTGATGTTTGGTCTGAGCCCTGCCCTTGCCGCGCCCAACT
>Ga0302314_10022270_pt1 | contig 10396 bp, 10 predicted proteins | sample III_Palsa_N2_3_FD_200533 | JGI IMG/M metagenome (GOLD analysis project Ga0302314, IMG submission 200533) | Peat permafrost microbial communities from Stordalen Mire near Abisko, Sweden - III_Palsa_N2_3 | ecosystem: Environmental > Terrestrial > Soil > Palsa > Peat permafrost | place: Sweden... | reverse complement strand
GGCGAGCATCAGGACGTCACTCTCCCGCGCCAGCGCGAGCAGGCTTTCGGCGCGCCGGAACGCGACCTCCGGCTTGGGTCGCGGTCCCCACCAGGCGATCGCGCATCCGTGTGGCTGTAGGCGTTGCGCTATGCCCAGGCCGATGGCGCCCAGGCCCACGACGCCGACCTGCATGCTTTTGATCGAACGCGCGAGGGGCCGATGCCTTCCTCGGACCCACTCGCCCGCCCGGATGCTCCTGTCGCCATCGGCGATCTTGCGGACCTCGGCGATCAGCAGGCCGATGGCGTGGTCGGCCACGTCGTCGTGGTTGGCGTGCGGCGAATGGGTGACCTCCACGCCGCGAGCGCGCAACGATGAGACGTCGATCGCCTCGAAACCGGATCCGAACGCGGCGACGAGGCCAAGATCGGGCAACGCCGCGATCTCCGGTTCGACCGCCCGGCTGCCGATGGTGATCAGGACGCGCGCGGTGTGGCCCGGGCCGGCCGCGAACGCGCTCAGACCATGGTCAGGCAGATCCAGCACTTCGCCAAGAGGTTCGAACCACCGCCGCAGACCGGTCAGGCCCGGCGCCAGCAGAAGGACGGGTTTTGCTGCGTTGCTCATGGAGGCTCCTCTGCCGACGATCGATGCGTCGCGTGGTCACGGCTGTCACAAAGAGCCTGACAATGCATTGTAGCGCGAGAGCTTGAGGAGGAAGAGCCGTGTCGATCCGACAATCTGCGGAAACCCTCAGCTTTCGCGCGCCACGGCGTGGGTTGCTTGAGGTCACACCCGATATCGTACGCTGGGTTGCGGCCCAGGCTGTCGACACCGGATTGCTGACGCTGTTCTGCCGCCACACCTCGGCGTCGCTGATCATTCAGGAGAACGCCGCGAGCGAAGTGCGTGCGGACCTGGAGGACTTCTTCGCCCAGCTCGCGCCGGAGGCCTCCGGACGCTATCGCCATGACGACGAGGGCGCCGACGACATGCCCGCGCACATCCGCGCCGCGCTGACCGGCGTCCAGCTCTCCATCCCGGTGATCGGCGGTCGTCCCGCCCTGGGGACCTGGCAGGGCGTCTACCTGTTCGAACACCGCCGCCACCCCACGAAGCGCGAGATCGCCTGTCATCTGCTGGGCGAGTGAGCAAGGGAGAGGTAATAGATGCCCATGCGCCCCCACTCTGCGGACGGAACGACCCCGGAAGACCCGCCGGCCTCGCGCCTGCTGGCGCGGCGTGTCATCGGCAAGGATGCGGCGACCGGCGCCACCCTGATCGTCTATCGGGCGTCGATCGATTTCACCAATCGCCACGGGACGGTGCAGGGCGGGTTCCTCGCCGCCATGCTGGATTCGGCGGCGGCCATGACCCTGCTATCCGAACTGCCGCCCGGACGCACGGCGGTGACCACGCGCCTGGAGGTTGATTTCCTGAAGCCCGCGTCGCCCGGCGAGCTGACCGCGAGCGCGTCGGTGGCGAGCATGGACGAGCGCCGGGCCCGCGTCGTCGCCGATCTGCGGAATTGCGACGATGTCATCCTCGCGCGCGCCAACGTCGAGCTTCGCATCGTTCCCACAACGCGGGCGTGACGCCATGATCGTTTCGGCGATCTCTGACGCAGATATCGACGCGGTCGTCGCGCTTTGGCGGCGCTGCGATCTCACCCGGCCATGGAACGATCCGCACGCCGATCTCGCCCGGGCCCGCGCGACGCCGACGTCCGCCGTTCTCGCCGGTCATTTCGAAGGTGTCCTCGTGGCCTCGGTGATGGTCGGCTACGACGGCCATCGCGGCTGGGTCTATTATCTGGCGGTCGCGCCGGAGACCCAGCGTAACGGCTTCGGCCGGCAGATGATGCAGGCGGCGGAAGCCTGGTTGCGCGACCGCGGCGCGCCCAAGATCCAGCTGATGGTGCGGGGCGCCAACACCGCCGCGATCGGCTTCTACGAGCGCCTCGGCCTGGAACGCCAGGACGTAGTCACCCTGGGCAAGCGCCTCGCTCGGCCATTGACGCGGGCCCTGGACTGAAATCTACCGCCGCCGCGGTGGCGCCGGGCGTCGGCGTCAGACAGGGATATCCCCCCATGCGCTCCGTGGACCTGGTTCTCTCATTCGTCGGGGCGATCAACGACCATGACGTCGCGCGCATTGTCGATCTTTGCACCGACGATCACGAGTTTGTCGACGCGCACGGCCAGGTCGCCCCCGCCGAAACCCTTGCGGCGGCGTGGAGGGGATATTTCCAGTTCATGCCGCGCTACGGCATTGAGGTCGAGTCCGTGCTTTGCGACGGCGATGTCGTCGCGGTGTTCGGGCAGGCGTGGGGAGGCTTGAACGCCCACGACGCCGGCGATCGATCCTGGCGACGCCCGTGCGCATGGCGCGCCTGTGTTCGAGGCGACAAGGTGAAACGCTGGCAGGTCTATGTCGACACCAAAGCCGTCTTCGACCTGCTCACGCAATGACCACTATTGCCGCGCTCCCCAAGCCTTGACCCCATCCTGAGCCCTCGGCGTCGATCAGGCCGGTGTTGGTGATCGCCAAATTGTCGATGAGCCCGGTCCCAGCGATCGTCGCGGCGTTGGTCAGGGTGGGCGCCGAGGTCCCGCCATAGACGCCGCGCACGATGCTGGCGCTGGAGGCGTCCATCGTCACGCTGCCCCCGTCGATGACGGCCCGGCCTGCGCGACGATCAGGCTGGTCCGGGTCCTGGCGGCGTCAAGCGCGATCACCCCGCTGCGGTTGCGGAAGACGCCCGCCAGGGTGAACGACGCGCCGGCGCCGATGGCGATGGTTCCGGCGTTGTTCGCGCCGCCCGTACCCGAAGCGTCGATGAAGTTTCCGCTGAGAATGTCGAGCGTCACCCCCCGACCTGTCTGCAGGCTGTTGACGCTCTCATCGGTGCTGACGGAGACGGTGATCGGCCCGCTCGCGCCGGCGTCGATGTGGGCGTCGTCGGTCGCGCCGGGTACGACTTTCCCCCGCCAGTCGGCGGGATCGTTGAAGTCACCACTGATCCCGTGCTTCCAATGGATCACCGCCATGTTTGCCTCCCGCCGCGCGTATTGCGTCGCGCCTGTTCGCCTTTCCCGAAGGTAGGCGAGGCAGCTATGCCGGTTTTGCCGACCTCACGCTATTCGACTTTCCGCAAGTCACGCCGTCGTGACCGTCCGAGCGGCAATGGCCTGGCGCGCGTCCCTACAGTTTCATCAACTGCTTGCCGATGTTCTGTCCATTGAACAGGCGGATCAAGGTCCTTGGCGCGCTCTCCAGGCCTTCCTGAATGTCCGAGCGGGTGCGGATCCTGCCCCCGCGGATCCACTCGGCGATGCGGGCGCGGGCCATCGGGAATTCGGATGCATAGTCCAGCACCAGCAGGCCGTGCATGGTCGCGCGCTTGAACACCAGGTTGAAATAGTTCTGTGGACCGCCCGGCATCTCGTCGGTGGCATAGCGGGCTATGCCGCCGCAGATCACCACCCGGGCATAGAGGGATATCTGGGCCAGCAGCACGTTGAGCTGATCGCCGCCGACGTTGTCCCACAACACGTCGATGCCGTTTGGCGCATGGCGCCGCACGGCCTTGCGCACGTCTTCCGACTTGTAGTCGACCGCCGCGTCGAACCCGAGCTCCTCCGTCAGCCACGCGCATTTCTCCGGCCCGCCGGCGATGCCGATCACCTTGCAGCCGCCGATCTTGGCGATCTGGCCGGCCACCGACCCGGTCGCGCCGGCCGCGCCAGTGATCACCACGGTGTCGCCGGGAAACGGTTTGCCGAGCTTGCTCAGGCCGAAATAGGCGGTCATGCCGGTGCCGCCGAGCGCGCCGAGATGCTCGGTCAACAGTTCGTCGTCCTCGAGCTTGTTCAGCTCGCGCGCCGGCTTGGTCGCGTACTCCTGCCAGCCGAGCGAGCCGTTGACCTTGTCGCCAGGCTTGAACGCCGGATCGTTGGACTCGACAACTTCGCCCAGGCCGCCGGCCCGCATGACATCGCCGATGTGCAGCGGCGCGGCGTAGCCGCCGATGTTCTCCATCTGGCCCTTCTGCGAGGGGTCGAAGCTGAGGTACAGCGTGCGCACCAGCACCTCGCCGGCTTCCGGCGTCCGCGCCTCGCCGACCTTCCACTCGAAGTCGCTCTCCAGCAGCATGCGATCATTCGGCCGCGCCGCGATCAGCCACTGACGATTGGTAAGAGCCATGCTGTGTTCCTCATCAGGTAATGGAGTTCTAGAAAGGCGGCGGATCGAAGAAAGAAAGGTTTAACCACGAAGGACACAAAGAACACGAAGTTTGTTTCGACGGCGAAGCCGTCACGAATCCAAATCAGTATCGAATTGCGCCTCCGGCGCGAATGATCAGTCTTCGTGTCCTTTGTGTCCTTTGTGGTTAAACCTTTTTCCTGACTGGCGCGTCAGCGCTAGAGGCCGATCAGGCGCGCCAGGATGTTGTGCTGGACTTCGTTGGAGCCGCCGTACACCGTGCTGGCGCGGCCGTTCAGGTGGCGGGTCATCACGGTCAGCGCGTGGTCGGGACCGATCGGCGGTTCTTTCGGATGCGCGCCGAGCGCGGCGCGCTGATTGGCGACCGCGTAGACGCCGATCGCGTCGACGGCCAGCTCGGCGATGTCCTGGGCCTTCTGGCTGGCCAGCATCTTCTTGATCGAGGCCGCCGTGCCGCCGACGCTTTCGCCGACCCCGGCGCCGGAACTCAAGTAAAGATCGCTCCAATCCGCCGTGACCAGTTCGATCTCCAGCAGCGCCGCCCTGCGGCGGAAGTCGGGGTCTTGCATCAGCGAGGCGCCTTCGTCGGCCGGCTCCTTGCCGGCGATCGCCTTGACCTTGCTGATGCCGGACATCAGGCCGACGCCGAGCGATCCGCCGCCACGCTCGAATTCGAGCAGATACTTGGCCACCGACCAGCCGTCGTTTTCCTCTCCCATCCGGTTGGCGAGCGGGATGCGCACATTGTCGAAGAACAACTGGTTCAGTTCGTGCTCGCCCGACGTCGAGATGATCGGCCGATGCGTCAGACCGGGCACGTCCATCGGCGTCACCAGGAAGCTGATGCCGCGCTGCGGCTTGCCCTCCGTCGAGGTGCGCACCAGCAAGAACAGATAGTTGGAATTGTGCGCATTGGTCGTCCAGATCTTCGAGCCGTTGACCACATAGTCGTCGCCGTCGCGCACCGCCCGCGTCTGCAGCGAAGCCAGGTCCGACCCCGACTGCGGCTCCGAATAGCCCTGGGCCCAGACGTGTTCGCCCGACAGCATGCGCGGCAGGTAGAAAGCCTTCTGCGCCTCGGTGCCGTATTTCATGATCACCGGACCGCAGAGCGAGAGGCCCATCGACGGCAGCGACGGCGTGCCGACCCGCGCGCACTCCATCTGGAAGATTTCCCGCTGGCCCGCGGTCCAGCCCGGGCCGCCGTATTGGGTCGGCCAGGCCGGTGCGATCCAGCCGCGCTCATAGAGGATCTTGTGCCAGCGGGCGGCCACCTCGCGCTCGGCGAAGATCCCGCCCTGGCGCTCGGTCTGCGCCTGCAGCTCGGGGTCGAATTTTTCCGCGAGAAAGGCGCGCACCTCATTGCGGAAAGCCTCGTCCTGGGATTCCACCGTATCCTTCACGTTCTTGGCCTCTTTCCAGTCAGCTCGCCTGCGTTCATGTTGCGACCGGCCGCCGCCGTCAACACATTAGCATAGCCTGTTACGGTTTTCCGGCCCTGAAAGGCCACGCCATGATCATCCCCTCCGAAGGCGATTTCCGTCTCGACGACGAGCCCCACACCGCCGCCCTGGGCGCGGCGCTGGCCAGGGTCCTCGGCAAGGGCGAGGCTGTCTGTCTCAGTGGCCCGCTCGGCGCCGGAAAGTCCGTGCTCGCCCGTGGTCTGATCCGCGCCCTGTCGCCTGATGAGGCGGACATCCCCAGTCCCACCTTCACCCTGGTGCAGTTCTACCCCGGTCCGCGCTTTCCGATCGCCCACTTCGACCTCTATCGGTTGAAATCCTCCGACGAGGCTTATGAGATCGGCCTCGACGAAGCGCTCAAGGACGGCGCGGCGGTCATCGAATGGCCCGAACGGCTCGGCCATCATCTGCCGCGCGACCGCCTGGACATCGAGCTTCTCCCCGACGGCGATCGCCGCCGCGCCCGCCTCACCCCTCACGGCGCGTGGGAAGACCGACCGATCAGGCTATAGATCCCTCCTCGCGTGGCGGCTGGTGTGAGCACATCGGCTACTCGGCCACGGCTGCTCGCCTGGAGCGCACTACGTTGTGGTCATGAAGTCGTGGATCTTCGCGCTCAGCGTATCCATGGCGAAAGGCTTGGTGAGGATCGACATTCCGGCGTCGAGGCTCCCGTTCCCGACGACGGCGTTTTCCGCGTAGCCGGTCACGAAGAGAATCCTGAGGTCGGGTCGGTTCACCCTGGCGGCGTCCGCCATCTGGCGTCCGTTCATTCCACCAGGCAGACCGACATCGGTGATCACCAGGTCGACCCGCGCTGAAGACTGCAGGATCCGCAACCCCGCCTGCCCGTCGGCCGCCTCCAGGGCGACATACCCGGCTTCCTCGACCACTTCGACGATCAGCATTCGCACGAGCGGTTCGTCATCGACGACGAGTATGGTCTGGCCCTGTTCGGCTTGCGCGGCTTGATCGGGCGCGTTCGATACGGTCACCGCATCGGCCTCGCCCACGTGACGCGGCAGATAGATACACATTGTCGTGCCGACGCCGATTTCGGAGTAGGCGCGGACCTGTCCTCCGGATTGGCGGGCGAAGCCATAGATCATCGACAGACCCAGGCCCGTGCCACTGCCGATGGGCTTGGTGGTGAAGAACGGATCGAACGCGCGGGCGGCGACGGCAGGCGTCATACCGGTCCCGGTGTCGGTCACACAGAGCGAAACATATTGGCCCGATGGCAGATCGCGCTCCTTCGCCGCGCGATCATCCAGCCATTTGTTGGCGGTTTCGATGGTGATGCGGCCGCCGTTTGGCATGGCGTCCCTTGCGTTGATGCAAAGGTTGAGGAGGGCATTTTCCAGTTGATTGCCGTCGACCAGCGTGGCCCATAGACCGATCGCCCCGACCACCTCCAGGGCGATGTGCGGCCCGATCGTCCGTCTAAGGAGCTCCTCCATGTCGGCGATCAGTCGGTTCGTGTTGACCGGCTCGGGGGTGAGGGTCTGTCGGCGGGAGAAGGCCAGCAATCTGTGGGTCAGGGCGGCGGCCCGCTCGACCGCGCCTTGAGCGGCGCCGATGTAACGGCTGGCCTCGTCGAGGTGTCCCTGAACGATGCGCGATCGCGTGAGTTCGAGGCTTCCGGAGATTCCCATCAGCAGGTTGTTGAAGTCGTGAGCCAGTCCGCCGGTGAGCTGGCCCACGGCCTCCATCTTCTGGGATTGCCGAAGACTCTCTTCAGCGTCTCTCAAGGCGTTCGCCTGTTCGGTTTCGACGGTCACGTCCCGGCCCGAGGAATAGATGAATCCATCTTCCAGGGCGGCCAGCCACGATATCGACCGATAGCCGCCGCTCTTATGGGCAAAACGGTTCAGGAAGATCGTTGGCCTGGCGTATCGATCGGCGATCATCGCGCCGTCCCGCGTGGGCGGGCGGTCCTCTGGGTGGATGAAGTCCATCACCGACCTGCCGACCATCTCCTCCGATGACCAGCCAAGCACCCTGCCTGCCGCCGGATTTACGGATTGGACGATGCCGGCCATGTCGACCACGGTGATGACATCGTGAGCGTTGCGCCAGATGCGCTCTCGATCTGCGGTGGTTGCCGCCAGCTCCGCCGCTTGCGCTTTTTCACGCGTCACATCGCGCGCGGTGCAGTAGAATTTATCGCCCTCCGGCACCACGACCCAGGAGAGCCACCGCCAGCCACCGTCCCGGTGGCGATAGCGGTTTTCAAAGCGCAGCACCGGGTGGCCTTCGTTGACGGCGTCCCAAGCGTCATATGTGCGTGGCAGGTCATCGGGATGGATGAAGTCGAAGAACTTCGTGGTCCTTATCGTCTCTACCGACCATCCTAGCGTCGTCTTCCAGGCGGGATTCGACGCTTCGAAAAATCCCTGCGGATTCAATACGCCGAGGATGTCGGGCGTGATTTCCCAGGTCCGGCTGCGTTCCCGCGCCCGATCCGAGACCTGTTTTTCGAGAGACGCATTCAGAGCGGTCAATTCTTCCGCCTGAGCCGTGTTGACCCGCAACAGCCGGCGCAATTCCATCTGGCTCATCACCTGGCGGGCCAGTGCCAGCAACATGCTCGACTGCCGGTCGCTCAGCCCTCCTGGCCTTACTTTGTCGTCGATGACGCACAGAGCGCCCAGAACCTCGCCGCCTGGCGCGGTCAAGGGCGCCCCGGCATAGAACCGGATGTGCGGGTCCGCCGTGACCAGCGGATTGTCACGCGTGAGGGCATCCTGGGTGAGGTCGGGAAAAACCAGAAGTTGGCCCTCTTTCACCACGTGGGCGCAGACGGACTTGTCGAGGCTGGTTTCGCAGGCGCCGAACCCCACCCTGGCCTTGAACCACTGCCGATCGAAACTCACGAAGCTCACCAGCGCGACGGGGGTTTCGCACGCTTGCGACGCCAGATGGACGATGTCGTCGAACCCCGCCTCCGCGGGCGTGTCCAGGATGTCGTAGGCTGTCAGCGCCGCCAGACGCGCGGTTTCACCGGTGGCTTCGACGTCGGCTTCCGCGCCAGGGTGGGAGGGTGTCGGGTGATCCATCGAGTCGCCATCGCTACAGCAGCCACCCGGCGAACGCCATCACCCCAGGTGAACCTCTCTCGAGTGGCTGACCATAGCGCCGTCGTCCTTTTTCAGGCGCAGGAAGATGGCGGTCGACACCAGGGTGAACGCCCCCAGCGCTAGGAAAGCCTCATGCAGGCCTGCGATCATGTCGCCCGGGCTCGGCCGGAGATGCCCGCTGACGAACACCGCCGTCGTCAACCCGGCCGCCGCGACGCCGAAGCTGATCGACAGTTGCTGGAAGGTGCTGGCGATGGAGCTGGCGTGACTGGCGTCGCCGGAGGATATGTCGGCGTAAACCAGGGTGTTCATGCTGGTGTACTGTGTTGACGTCAGGACACCGTAGCAGAAGGCCTGCGCCACGATCATCCAGATCGGGGTGCGCTCGCCGATGGTGGCGAACAGCATCAGCAGCCCGCCCAGCAGCAGGGTGTTGGAGATCAGCACGCCGCGATAGCCGAACCGGTCGAGGATGATCCGCACGACCGGCTTGGCGCAGATCGCGGCGAACGCCTGCGGCATGATCAGTAGGCCCGACTGGATGGGGCTGAGACCGAGGCCGATCTGGTAGAGAAGCGGCAGCAGGAACGGCACGCCGCCTATGCCCAGCCGGGTTATGAAGCTGCCGACCACAGCCACGCTGAACGTGCGGATGCGTAGAAGGGTCAGCTGCAGGAGGGGATCGACCGTGCGGCGCGCGTGCAGCCAATAGGCGACCAGCAGCGATAGCGACACGCCGGTGATTCCGATGATCTCGCCCGCGCTCAGGGTATGATCGCCGAAGATCTCCAGCACATAGGACAGTAGCGCCGTACCGGCGCCGAACAGGATCAGTCCGATCAGATCGAGCGGCCTGCGCCGTTCCTCGCGGTAGTCCGGCAGGTTCAGATAGACCAGGACCAGCCCCGCGAGACCGATCGGGATATTCAGGAAGAATATGTAGCGCCAGTGCAGGTAGCGCAGGATCACGCCGCCGGCGATCGGACCCAGCATCGGCCCGATCAGCGCCGGAATGGCGACGAAGCTCATGATCGGCACCAGCTGTGACCGGTCGAACGTCCGCACCAGCGTCAGCCGCCCCACCGGCACCATCATCGCCCCGCCGCACCCCTGCAACACCCGGCAGGCGACCAGCAGATGGATATCGCTCGACACCCCGCACAGCAGCGATCCCAGCGTGAACACCCCGATGGCCGAGGCGAACACCCGGCGCGTCCCGAAACGATCGGCCATCCAGCCGCTGATCGGAATGAACACGGCAAGGCTGAGGGTATAGCTCGCCAGCACCGACTTCATGCTGAGCGAACTGACGCCGAGCGCTTGCGAGACCACCGGCACGGCGGTGTTGAGGATGGTGGTGTCCAGCGATTCCATGAAGAACGCCACCGCCACCAGCCAGGGCAGAAACTGGTGATGCGGGGGCGAGGGGAGGGCTGTCGTCGGCGCAGTCATCGTAAAGTTATGCCGCGCCGCCAGGCGGCGCGCTTCGTCCTCTCTCCCCTTTATGGGGAGAGACAGGATGCGAAGCATCCAGAGTGGGGCTTCGCAGCCTGGAAGGCGTGGGGTTTGCCTGCCGCACCCCACTCTGACGCCTTCGGCGTCTGTCCCTCCCCACTTCGGGGGAGGGAGGGGGAATCACGGTGA
>Ga0302314_10022268_pt1 | contig 10397 bp, 7 predicted proteins | sample III_Palsa_N2_3_FD_200533 | JGI IMG/M metagenome (GOLD analysis project Ga0302314, IMG submission 200533) | Peat permafrost microbial communities from Stordalen Mire near Abisko, Sweden - III_Palsa_N2_3 | ecosystem: Environmental > Terrestrial > Soil > Palsa > Peat permafrost | place: Sweden... | reverse complement strand
GCGCTGCTGGCCAAGCTGACCGGCGAAGTGACGGCCTATGTCCTGGACCGCGGTGCGATCAACGCCTCGTCCCCGATCATCGCGCGCCTGGTTGGGGAAATCGCCGGGCGGTTCGGGCTGATCCTGTCGGAACGGGTGGCGGCAGGCGCGGTCCCCGTCATCGGGGCCGTTGGTGGGGCCGCCGTGAACATGATATTCATGGACTACTTTCAAAGAATTGCCAAAGGGCACTTCATCGTGAGACGGCTCGAGCGCATCTACGGGACGGACGTCATCCAGCGTCTCTATCGCGAACAGTTGGCGGCGTCGGGCAAGCAGAAGCCTTCGCGCCCGTCCGCATCGGCTAATGGCTGATCGCACAGGCAAGGACGCCGCCCGCACCCCGGAGATTGACCAGCCGCTCTCCGAGCTGAAGCGCATGCGGCTGTTCGCCACCAGCCTGCTGATCCTGATGGCGGTGGTGTTCGCGCTGGCGAGCGCCTTCAGCAAATCTTGGCCCTGGCTTTCCTATGTGCGCGCCTTTTCCGAGGCCGCGGTGGTGGGCGCCTGCGCCGACTGGTTTGCGGTCGTGGCCCTGTTTCGCCGTCCCCTGGGCCTGCCGATACCGCACACCGCCATCATTCCGCGGCAGAAGCAGCGCATCGGCGACGCCTTTGGCCGCTTTGTCGCCAGAAACTTTCTTGCTCCCGACGCGGTGGCGCCGCGGCTGGAGCATGTGGACGCGGCCGGCTGGCTGGTTAGCTGGCTCAGGGATCCCGCCAATGCCGAACTAGTGGTCAACCGGCTCCGGGATCTGGCGCCGCCGCTCCTCAATATCATGAGCGAAGACCAGGTCCGCAATTTCGGCCGCAACACGATCTTGAAGGGCATCGACTCCATCGCTTTGGCGCCGCTCTTGGCGCGGGGATTGTCGGTGTTGCTGGCGCAGGGCCATTTCAACACCCTGTTCAACTGGGCGGCGGATGCAACCCTGGCGTTCCTTTCGTCCCACCGCGACGGCATCCGCAACCGGGTGGTCAAGAACAGTGTCCGCTGGTTGCCCGGACGGATAGACGCGCGGCTTTCGGATGCGATCTTGGATGAGCTGTCGGAGACCATCGCCGCGGCGCGCGATTCCGCAAACCATCCCTGGCGCACCGAGTGCCGGGCGATATTCGATCGCTGGGTCGTCAAGCTCGCCAATGACCCCGTGGTTTTCGAGAATTTCGAGCGGTTCAAGACCAAGTTGCTGGACCGGCCGGTGGTGCAGGATTATCTCGACTGGCTGGGCGCGGAAATGGAAGCCAAAATCCGCGCCGAGCTTGAGACTAGGGACGGCGTGGTCGCGAGCGGCCTGAGCCAGGCAATGCGCGCCGCCGAGCACTGGCTGGAAGACGATGCGGAGATACGCGCGCAGATCAACAGCTGGGCCCGGCGCTTTGCCCTCAATGCCATCAGCCTCAGCCGGGACGAGATCGGCTCCTTCGTTGCCGGTGTCATCTCGCGCTGGGATACCGACACACTGGTGTACAGGCTGGAACTGCAAGTCGGCAGGGACCTTCAGTTCATACGCGTGAACGGAACCGTTGTCGGCGGTCTTGTCGGGCTGACCATCTATACCGTGACGCGGCTGATCGGTTAACGCCAGCGTCAAGCCCAAGCCCTTGAAAATGCGCCATAAGCATCCCGTGGTCTCTGGACGGCAAAAGGGTACATCCGCCGCGTTGACCTCACCCTTCAATCTGCTCTGATAGGGTGGGGTTTGGCGTGAAGGCGGGTTTATGAGCAGTGGGGGGGTGACCACGGTCGGCGAATTTGCCTTCGCCCCCGAAGAGCGCCCGACATTTCCCGGCTCGCCCTTCAATCCGGTTCATCCCCTGAAGTTGCGGCTGGCCTTTGGTGCGGTGGGCGCCTGCACCGGAATTGCCTCCACCTTCGGCAACGCCCTGACCAACGTCAATGTCGCCAATCTCGCAGGGCCGCTTGGTCTTTATCTGGCGCTGGCGAGCTGGTTGCCCGCCATCTATGTGGCGATGAATGCGACCGCCAACCTCACCCTGGTGAAGGCCCGCATCCAGTTCGGCGTGCCCAGGGTGACGCATGGGCTGCTTGCCATCTATGCCCTGATCGCTTTGCTGCAACTGCCGTTTCCGGGCTTTGCCACCGCCGCGATGACGCGGGCGGCCTCGGGCGTTACCGCTGCCGGGCTGACCACTGTAACCATCTATTACATGCTGCAGGCGTTTCCGCTGAAGTTGCGGCCGCTGGCGCTTGTGTTCGGCATCGGCTTTCCGCAGCTGGGCACGCCCTTGGCGCGCCTGATCCCGGTTGACGTTCTGGCGGTGAATGCCTGGCACGGGCTTCATTTGATTGAGCCCGCCGTAGCATTGGGCCTGCTCGCCCTGATGAAGCTGGTACCGCTGCCGCCCAGTGAGTGCAGCAAGGCTTTCGAGAAGCTCGATTTCGTCACCATCGCCCTTTCGATCCCCGCGATGCTGATGCTCTGTGGCGTTCTGGGCCTGGGCCGCATCTACTGGTGGCATGACGCGCCGTTCCTGGGCTGGATGCTCGCCGCCAGCCTGCCGCTGTTTGCCGTGGCCCTGTTGATCGAGACACATCGCCGCCATCCCCTGCTCAGGATCGACTGGCTGACCAGCGCCGACATCCTGCGGTTCGCGATGGTGGCGCTGCTGGTCCGGCTGGCGCTGGCCGAGCAGACCTATGGCTCGGTCGGTCTTTTGACCTTCGGCGGCCTCGACAATGACCAGCTTCACATCCTCTTCAGCCTGGTGGCCTGTTCGATGGTGCTGGGCATGATCGCGGCGGCGCTCACGCTGTCGCAGGAAAGATTGCGCCTTCAGGTCGCGGTTGCCGCCCTGATCATCGCCGCCGGCGCGTTGATTGACAGCAACGCCACCAACCTCTCGCGCCCGCCAGAGCTTTATCTCAGCCAGTCCCTGATCGGCTTCGGCACTACGCTGTTCATCGGGCCGGCGCTGGTCTTCGGTTTTTTGCGCATGATCAAGCAGGGTCCAAGTCATCTGGTCAGTTTCATTGTCATGTTCAACATCTCCCAGAATGTCGGCGGGCTGGCGGGCTCGGCCCTTCTGGGCAGCTATCAGATCATCCAGGCGCACGCCCATGTCGCGTCGCTGGCGGACCGGCTGCTGGGATCTGACCCTCAGGTCATCCAGCGGATCCAGGGCGGCGCTGGTGCGGTCGCCGGCGCGCTCCCAGATCCAGTCTTGCGCGGTGCCGAAGGTGCCGCCCTGCTGGGCCAAAGCATGGCGCAGGAGGCCAACATCCTTGCCTATAATGATGTGTTCCGCCTGGTCGCCTTTCTGGCGCTGACGACCGCCGCCTATCTGTTTTACCGCATGGCCTGGCTTGCCTATCAGGCCAGGCGCGACCGCCGCATGGGAGCAGCCACGTGAGTACCGACCAGACAGTTGATCACCCGGAAGCCTCGCACCATTGGCATCCGCCGCCGTTGCGCTGGCGGGTGATTGCGGTGGTTGTCGTGCTGACGCTTGCCGCCGTGCTTGCTGTGCTTGACGCCTGGGACCTGTGGCCTTTTGCCAACCGGGTCGAGGTCACCGACAATGCCTATGTGCGGGGCCGCACCACCGTGATCGCGCCGCAGGTCAGCGGCTATGTCGTCGCCGTGCTGGTCAGCGACTATGCGCGGGTCAAGGCGGGCCAGGTTCTGGCGCGCATAGACGACAGCACCTACCGCGCTCGTGTCGAGCAGGCGCGGGCAAACCTGGCCGCGGCCCAGGCGAGCCTCGCCAACAACCGGCAAGCGCGCGCCTCCGGGGATGCGTCGCTTCTGAGCCAGGATGCCACTTTGGTGCGTGCCAAGGCCGACATGGCGCGGGTGAATGAACTGGTCAAGGATGGTTCGGTTTCGGTGCGCGAGCGCGACCAGACCCGGGCGGCGCTGGCGCAGGCGCAAGCCCAGTCGGAAATCGCGCGCCAGAACATCCGCACGGTGGATGTGGGACGCGGTGGCCTGGAAGCGCAGGTGGCAGCCGCGCAAGCCGCGTTGCGGTCGGCGGAGATAGACCTTGAGCACACCGTCATCATGGCGCCGGAGGCGGGCCAGGTCAGCGAGGTGGGTGTGCGCCTGGGGCAATATGTGACCAATGGCACCCAGCTGATGTCTCTGGTGCCTTGGGAACGCTGGGTCATCGCCAATTACAAGGAAGCCCAGACCGCGCATATGGCGCCCGGGCAGGCGGCGAGCTTTCGCGTTGATGCCCTGGCCGGGGCCAAGTTCAACGGCCATGTGGAGCAATTGTCGCCCGCGGCGGGATCGGAATTCTCGGTGTTGAAGCCCGACAACGCCACCGGCAACTTCGTGAAGGTGCCGCAGCGCATCGGGGTGCGCATCGCTATCGATCCCAGCCAGCCGGATTTCCCAAGGCTGCGGCCCGGCATGTCGGTTATTTCCCGCATAGACACCAGCGGCGGGCCATGAAGTATCTGGTTCTTCCGGTCCTGTTGCTGACCGTTGCCGCTTGTGCCGGCCCAAAAGCGGATGTGCCGCCCGAAGCGGCGGTGCAAGCGCCGGAGGGCTGGCGCGGTCCCGGCACCGCCATGGGCGAGGTCAGCGCGGTTTGGTGGAGCGGGTTCAACGATCCCATGCTGGCGCGGGTTGTCGAAACCGCGCTGGCCAACAATGACGATATCGCCATCGCCGCGGCACGAGTCGCCGAGGCACGCGCCCAGTTCCGGTTGGCTCACGCCGAGACCCTTCCCAATGTCGGTTCCGAAGCGGTGCTCGAACGCGACCTCAGCATCAATCCCGGTTTCGGCATTCCGCAAATCCAGACCGATGGCGAGGGCATCGTCCAGATATCCTATGACACCGACCTGTTCGGCCGGCTGGCGGACACGGAGAAATCGGCGCGGTCAGCGCTGCTTGCCACAGAGGCGTCGCGCGACAATGTCCGGCTTGCCATCGCGGCCGCCGCCGCCAGCGGCTATATCACCCTGCGCGGGCTGGATGCGCGCCTGCTGGTGCTGCGCGACACACTGGCGGCGCGCGGCGAAGAGCTCAGGGTCGCCAAACGCCGCGCTGATGCCGGCTATGGCACCCAGCTTGAGCTCGCCCAGGCGGAAGCCGCCTATCATGCGACCGAACAGCTGATACCCGCGACACAGCTTGCCGTCACCCGCCAGGAAAATGGCCTGAGCGTGCTGTTGGGTGCCAATCCCAAAGCCGTGGACCGCGGAAAGCAGCTGGATTTGCTAGGCGCACCGCTGGTGCCGGCGTCGCTGCCGGCCGCACTTCTCCGGCGGCGGCCCGACATTGAAGCGGCCGAGCAGCAGCTGGCCGCGGCCGACCATGCTCTGGATGCGGCGCGCGATGCCTTCATGCCGGATGTGCAGCTTGCCGCTGCAGGCGGATTGGTGGGGTCCACCTTGGTGCCCGGAAGTCCGCTCGGCGTGTGGTCGTTTGGCAGCAGTATCCTGGCGCCCATCTTCAGCGCCGGCCGGCTGGATGCGCAGCAGGATGCGGCGACCGCCCGGCGCGACCAGGCGGCCTTCGCCTATCGCAAGACGGCGCAGACCGCTTTCAAGGAGGTGGAAGACTCCCTGTCGTCGGTGGAACGCGACGAGGAACAGGAAAAGGCGCTGGCGGCGGAGCGCGATGCCCAGGCGCATGCGCTGGTGCTGGCGACCCATCGTTATCGTGAAGGCTATTCGCCTTATCTCGATCAGCTGGATGCGGAGCGGGGGCTGCTTTCGACCCAGCTGGCCCTGGTCCAGGCCAGGACCGATCGTCTGAACGCGATTGTCACCCTGTACCAAAGCCTGGGCGGCGGATGGCAGCCGCCCAAGCTGTGATCAACCGGGACCAAGGCTGCAGAGCCGCGCGTCGCGATCCACGCGGATCACAAGGCTTGGACCATCGCGCAGCGGGATACGAACCTCGAACCCCGGCAGCGCGTCTTCGTCCCATTTTTCCGGCGTCATGACGGCGCCTGTCAGGTCGCGCCATTCCGCCTGAACGACAAAATCATCGGCCTCGTCCGCGAGAAGCCGGGCGCGCAGGGCGGCGAGTTCAACGACAAAGGCTTCCAGCGCCTTGTCGCGGTTCTGCCAGTCCAGCCAGGTGACCGGATTGTCCTGGGCATAGGCGTTGTTGTTTCCGGCCTGGGTGCGGCCGAATTCGTCGCCCGCATTAAGCATCAAGGTGCCGCGGGACGCGAACAATGTCGCCAACAGGGCCTTCGCATCGGCTTTGCGGCGATTGAGGATTGCGGGAGCGTCGGTTGGACCTTCCACGCCATTGTTCCAGGAAAAATTCTCGTCCCGTCCGTCCCGGTTCTGCTCGCCATTTTCCTGATTGTGTTTTTGGGCATAGCTGACGAGATCGGCCAGGGTGAAGCCGTCATGGGCGGCGATGAAATTCACGCTTCGGGTCTGCTTTCCGGAAAATATGTCCGATGAGCCCATCATCCGGGTCGCCAGTGTGCCGGCCGTGTCGCGGTCGCCGTGCCAGAACCGGCGGACGTCGTCGCGGTAGCGGTCGTTCCATTCCAGCCAGTTGGTGGGAAATTGCCCGAGCTGATATCCGCCCGGCCCGACATCCCAGGGTTCGGCGATCAGGATGCGGTCTTTCAACAGCGGGTCCTGCGCGATGGCGTCGAAGATGGGTGCATGCGGGTCAAAGGCCGGATGGCGGGCCAGGATCGTCGCCAGATCGAAGCGGAAGCCGTCGACGCCGCAGCGTGCGAAGTGCCGCAGGCTTTCCAGGATCAGGTCGCGAACCGCTTCGTCGGCCGCGTCGAGCGTATTGCCCGTACCGCTGTTGTTGACGAGATGGCCGTCGGCGGTGTGGGCATAACAGCGATTGTCCAATCCTCGCAGACCGAGGACCGGGCCGGCCAGATCGCTTTCGCCGGTGTGATTGAACACCAAATCCAGGATCACCCCGATGCCGGCGCCGCGCAGCGCCGCCACGGTCGCGCGCAATTCCTCAAACCCGCCCGGCGCCAGGCCGGGGTCCAGCGCCATCGGCACCACGGGGTTGTAGCCCCAGGCATTGTGAAGCCTGAGCGGCGGCAGATGCGGCTCGTCAATCCAGGCCACGATCGGCATCAATTCCACCGCGCCGACGCGCAATTTCTGCAGATTGGCGATGACCGCCGGATGGGCGAGGGCGGCAAGTGTTCCGCGCAGGAAAACCGGCACCTCGGGATGGTTCAGCGAAAAGCCGCGAACATTCAATTCATAGATCAACCCGCCCGGCTTGAAGAGCGGCGGCTGCGGCGTCCAGGTTTGCGGGGATTGGCTGACAATGGATTTGGGCACCAGCATGGCGGTGTCTTCGCCATGCTGGCTGAGCCGCGGATCGTAAGAAAAGCGGCCATCGAGCTTTATGGCATAAGGATCCACCAGCAGCTTTGCCGGATCGAAGAAAAGGCCCTGCCCGGGATGCCACTCGCCGTGGCTGCGGAAGTTGTAGCGCTGGCCCGCGCCAATGCCCGCGACGGTGACGACAAAGATGTCGCCGTCGCGCTGCATCTGCACTCGTTCTTCTCTGATGCCATCGAACAGGCACAGCTCCACGGCCTGGGCATCGCGCGCGCGCACCGCGAAAGAGGTGCCTCCCGCGACAGGATGCGCGCCCAGAGGAAAAGTCATGCGGGGGCTTGGCCCACGGTTTTGCGATAGAGTTCGGCGTAGCGGGCGCCGACGCGCTTCCAGGAGAAATCGGCGCGCATGCCCTGCTGCTGAATCTGCCACCAGACATCTTTCTGCCCGAACAGGGCGATGGTGCGCCTGAGTGCGTCCGATAGGCTTTCGCCGGTCACCTCGTCGAACAGGATGCCAGTCGCAACCCCGTTGATCAGCGCCGCCTCATTGGCGTCTATGATGGTGTCGGCCAGACCGCCGGTGCGCGCGGCCACCGGCACGCAGCCATAGGCCAGGCCATAAAGCTGCGTCAGGCCGCAGGGCTCGAAGCGCGACGGTATCAGAATCGCGTCCGCCCCGCCTTGCAGCAGATGGGACAATTTTTCGTCATAGCCGATGGCGACGCCGATAAGGCCGGGATGGCGGGCGGCCGCGGCGCGGAAGCGTCCTTCAAGCACCTGGTCGCCGGTGCCCAGCACCGCAAGCCGTCCGCCCAGGGCCACCAAAGTGTCGAGCTGGTCTGCCAGCACGTCCATGCCCTTCTGCAAGGTCAGACGGCTGATCAGGGTGAACAGGGGACCGTCGCCTGGCGCTAGGCCGAAGCCGGCTTCGATCGTCCTCTTGTTGGCCTGGCGGTTTTCCAGATGCTCCTGGTCGTAACGCGCCGCCAGCGCGGTATCAGCCTGCGGATTCCATACCGAGGTGTCGATGCCATTGACGATGCCTGACACCACCGCGGCGCGGGTGCGGATCAGGCCCTCCAGTCCCATGCCAAAGCCCGGGCTACGGATTTCCTTGGCATAGGTCGGGCTGACGGTGGTGATGGCGTCGGCATTCGCCAGGCCGGCCTTCAGGAAGCCGACGCCGCCATAATATTCGACGCCGTTGATGTCATTGGCCTGGGGCGGCAAGCCCAAGAAGTTGAAGATGGAGCGGTCGAACCCGCCCTGAAAAGCGATGTTGTGGATGGTCATGATGCTGGGCGCAGGTGCGCCCGGTCCTGGCGCGAAGCGCAGGTAGGCAGGTGCCAGGCCCGCCTGCCAGTCATGGGCATGCAGAAGATCGAAATGCCAGTTGGGGATCATGCCGGAGGCGAGGTCCGCGCCCGCCCGCGCGAGCGCAGCGAAGCGCCGCCAATTGTCATGCCAGTCCACCCCGCCGGCATCGCCATAAAGGCCGCCGTCGCGGTCGAACAAGGCAGGCGCCTCCAGCACCAGCAGGGGATGGCCGTTCAGCCAGCCGGACAGGATCTGGGCCTGGGCGCCCATCAGATCGTCGTAATGATGGACAAGAGGTGCTGTACCGATCGCGGCGCGCACCGCCGGATAGCCGGGAAGCAGGGTGGTGACGGTGATGTCATGCCCGGCCAGGGCGCCGGGCAGCGAGCCGGCGACATCGCCCAGGCCGCCGGTTTTTACCAGCGGAAAGGCTTCCGATGTCACCGACAGAACCTGCATCACGCCAGCCTGTCGATCATCGTCTGGGTGATCAGGCACACGCCATTTTCGGTGCGGCGGAAACGCTGGGCATCGAGCGCGGCATCCTCGCCCACCACCAGCCCTTCGGGAATGTTGACGCCGCGGTCGATCACCACCCGCCTGAGCCTTGCGCCGCGGCCGATCTGGCAGCGCGGCAGGATGACAGCTTCCTCCAGCGAGGAATAGCTGTTCGCGCGCACGCCGGTGAAGAGCAGGCTGCGCCGCACCGTCGCGCCCGACACGATGCAATCGCCCGATACCAGCGAGGATACCGCCGCGCCGCGGCGGCCATCGACGTCATGGACGAACTTGGCCGGCGGCGAAATTTCGGCATAGGTCCATAGCGGCCAGGTCCGTTCGTAGAGGTCCAGTTCCGGCAACACATCGGTCAGGTCGATATTAGCCTCCCAATAGGCGTCCACCGTGCCGACATCGCGCCAATAGGCGGTCTTTTCGTTGCTGGAGCGCACGCAGGAATCGTCGAAACGGTGCGCCACCGCTCTGGCGTTCTTGACCAGCCAGGGCAGGATATCCTTGCCGAAGTCGCGGCTGGAATTGCTGTCGGCGGCATCGCGGCGCAGCTGGTCCACCAGGAACTGGGTGCGGAAGGCATAGACGCCCATCGAGATCAGCGAGACCTCCGGATTGGCGGGCGTGCCGGGCGGGTCGGCCGGCTTTTCCAGAAAGTTCAGTATGCGGTTGCTGGCATCCACCGCGATCACGCCGAAGCTGGAAGCCGACGCACGCGGCACTTCCAGGCAGGCGACGGTGACGTCGGCGGTCTGATCCACATGCTGCTGCAGCATCAGCTCATAGTCCATCTTGTAGATGTGGTCGCCGGCCAGGATGACCATGTATTCGGGACCATGGCTTTCGATAATGTCTATGTTCTGGAAGACGGCGTCGGCGGTGCCTTCGTACCACTGGTTTTCAGAGACGCGCTGGGAGGCGGGCAGGATATCGAAGCTTTCGTTGCGCTCGGGCCGCAGGAAGTTCCAGCCCTGTTGCAGATGGCGGATCAGGGAATGGGCCTTGTACTGCGTGGCCACGCCAATGCGCCGGATGCCGGAATTGATCGCGTTGGACAAGGCGAAATCTATGATGCGCGCTTTGCCGCCAAAATAGACGGCGGGTTTGGCGCGCCGCTCGGTCAGTTCGGCCAGGCGCGAGCCGCGCCCGCCTGCCAGAACATAGGCCATCGCGTCACGCGCCAGGGGCTGTCCACGCCGGTCGGCCATTTCATCCTCCCTATCGTCAGCCCAACATACTCAGCCTGCATGCTCCAGCATGATC
>Ga0302314_10022267_pt1 | contig 10397 bp, 9 predicted proteins | sample III_Palsa_N2_3_FD_200533 | JGI IMG/M metagenome (GOLD analysis project Ga0302314, IMG submission 200533) | Peat permafrost microbial communities from Stordalen Mire near Abisko, Sweden - III_Palsa_N2_3 | ecosystem: Environmental > Terrestrial > Soil > Palsa > Peat permafrost | place: Sweden... | reverse complement strand
GCGCAGCGGTCATCCATTGCACACGCCATTGCAGCCATTGCATGGTCACAGCGCGGGCGATCTGGTGGAGGCCATTGCGCTGGGCGTCTTCCTCTACAGCGCCTTCGAGTGGGTGACGACGAGCGCGGAGGAGGTGCGTCGTCCCGAGTCCATCCACCGGGGCATGTTGATGGCGTTGGGCATCCTCTGCGTTGTCTGTGCGCTGGTGACCGTGGCCATGAGCCACACGCTGTCGCATCATGAGCTGACCTCGGCCTATCCGCAGCTCTATCTGGGGGAGCGGGCCATGGGGCACGCTGGCCTGTGGGTCATGGCGGGGGTGACTGCGGTGACCGCCTTGAACACCTTCAACGGCGGCTTCATCACCGCCTCCCGATTCGTCTATGGCACGGCCCGTGAAGGGGCGTTGCCCCGGCAGCTCGCCCTGCTCAACAACCGGGCGGTGCCCTGGGTGCCGGTGGTCGCGCTCGGTGTGTGTTCGATGGTGGTGGCGTTCATCGTCGCTGTCACCCACGGATGGCAGGTACTGGTCGCCGTCGGCGCGGCCTTGGAGGCGATGATCTACGGCGTGGCCGCCTTCTGCACGGTGCGGCTGCGCTCACGGCAACCGGACACCGTTCGCCCGTTCCGGGTACGTGCCCTGCGTGTTCTCGGGCCGGCGGGTGTGGTCCTCTTCGGCCTGCTATCCGTCATCGCATCGGTGTCGGTGAACAACCACTTCGACGTGCTTCCGCTGGTCATCATCTTGGCTTTCGGAGCGATGAGTGCGTATTACGTACTCCGAATCCTGCCCGGCCTGCGGGCCAAAGAGGCGGCTCGACGGGCGGCTACGCCACGTCGCCGACCGCCACGGACCGTCAGCGACTAACCCTCAGTGTTCGGTGGTGAATTTGGATCGGCGCGCGTGGCGAGCCAACGCCAAGGACACCAGCTTGTCAATCAGGGGCGCATAGTCCAAGCCACTGGCCGCCCACAGCATCGGGTACATGGAAATGGGCGTGAAGCCCGGCATAGTGTTGACCTCATTGACGAGGAAGCCCTGTGACTCGCTGAGGAAGAAGTCAACCCGGGCCAGGCCCTCGGCGCGCAATGCCTTGAAGGTGCGGATGGCCAGCGCCTGGACTTCGGCCACCTCGCCGTCAGTGAGGGGAGCGGGGACGAAAAGCTTGGCTGACTCGTTGAGGTATTTCTCCTCATAGCCATAGAAGTTCTCGTCGCACACGATCTCTCCGGGGATGGACGCCTGGGGGTCGAGATCGCCCAAAATAGCCACCTCAATCTCTCGTCCACGAACGGATGCCTCGAAGACGATGAACTCGTCGTAGGTCTGGGCCAATCGGACCGCCACTTCGAGCTCATCGGCCGTAGTGGCCCGGCTGATCCCTATGGAGGAGCCGAGGTTGGCCGGCTTCACGAACAGCGGGAAACCGAGTGTGGCCTGGACCTCGGCCAGGAGCTCCGGTCCGATCTCGTTTGAACGGGCGGTGATCCATTCCCCCTGAGGAATCCCGTGCGATCGCAGCACTTCCTTGGCCATGCCCTTGTCCATGCAGAGGGCCGAACCCAGGACGCCTGATCCCACATAAGGGAGACCTGACAGCTCCAAGAGACCTTGCACGGTCCCGTCCTCGCCCATCGGTCCGTGCAGCAACGGGAACACCACAGTGGTGACGTCATCGCTGAGCGTGGGCGGAATGCCGGCGTACGGCATGATCGATTCCGATGGGGCCCGGTCGGGCGACGGCAGGGCGCCGACATGGGCCGCCGACTGGATAGCCACGTCGCCAACCCCCACCCATTGGCCGCTGCGGGTGATGCCCACGGGAACGACCTCGTAGCGATCCGGATCAACTGCCTGCAGCAGGTTGTAGGCCGAAATACAGGAGATGTCATGTTCGGCGGAACGGCCCCCGAAGAGCACGACCAACCTGATCCGACCGGCCATAAGTGTGGTCAATCTACCGCAGGGGTTATGTAAGGCTTCGCCTATGCATTTCTCGGCCGCCACCCTGGCCACCCAGCTGCGTGGGCGGTTAGTCGGGGATGACGTGACCTGTCGAGGACTCAACACGGACTCGAGGGAAATACGTCCAGGCCAGCTGTTTGTGGCGCTGCGTGATGTGCGCGACGGCCATGAATTCATTGCCGAAGCCATCGCAAGGGGCGCCATCGCCTACGTCACCGACGGGCAAACGGTGCCTGGGGTGACGGCCATAGTGGTGCCGGACACCTGGGATGCGCTGGCCGAGATTGGACGTATCAGCCGCAGCCGGATGGCTGGTCGAGTGGTCGGCATTACCGGCTCGGTGGGCAAGACAACCGTCAAGGATCTGACCCACGGTGTCTTCGCCTCAACCTATCGAACCCAGGCGACCTATCTCTCCTACAACAACGAGATAGGCCTCCCCTTGACGCTCGGGAACGCCGACGAAGACGTCGAAATTGTGGTGGCCGAAATGGGGGCGAAGAAGCCCGGCCATATCGCCATGCTCTGTGAGATCGCACGGCCCACGGTGGGCATCATCACGCGCATCGGATTGGCCCATACGGAGTTCTTCGGCTCAATAGATGCAGTGGCGTCCGCCAAGGCCGAGTTGGTCGAGGCCCTTCCAACCGACGGCGTGGCCGTCCTCAACGGGGATGACCCGTTCTCGGTGGTGATTGGCGAGCGGTCCTCGGCTCCGATAGTGCAGTTCGGGTTGGACGCGCACTGCGATGTGGTGGCGACCGACGTGCGTCTCAATGACTCGGCGCAGGCGAGCTTTCACCTGTCGTCCCCGTGGGGCAACTCCGACGTGGAGCTGTCGGTGCACGGGGCGCACCAGGTGTCGAATGCATTGGCGGCAGCCACCGCAGCCTTGTGGGCCGGGGTGCCGATAGATGCCGTGGCCCACTCCATCTCATTGGTGGCCCCACCCCCCTGGCGGATGAACGTGGTGTCGTACGACTCGGGCGTGGTCATCGTCAATGACGCCTACAACGCCAATCCCACCTCCATGGAGGCCGCGCTCCGGGCCTTACAGGCGTTGCCGGCCTCCCGTCGCATCGCCCTGTTGGGTCAAATGGCCGAGCTGGGGCCAACGGCGGTCGAGCAGCACCGATCGATTGCTGCCTTGGCGACGTCGTTGGGCATTGAGGTGGTCGGCTATCAGACCGATGCCTACGGCGATGACGCCGTACCGGACGTGCACGCATTCATCGAGCGCGTGCGGCCGTTCAGATCGGGTGATGCCATTCTGGTCAAGGGCAGCCGGGTCGCCGGCATGGAACACGCGGTGGCCTCACTCGATCACGCCATCAGCTCCGTCGACTGAGCGGACGAAGCGCCGACAAGCACTCGGTGCGATAGCTCACCGTAGAGGCGTTCGGTCCGCGGTGACGGCGCACTCCCGGGGTCGAGTTCGTCGACCCGACGTTGGCACTCCCGCCATTCGCGTCGCAGTCGATCGGCGTCGCCGGCGGCCGCCGCCACCTGCATGGCGGCTCGAGAAAGGGCTTCGCTATACGGATCGACCAGGCGGGCCTGCCCCAGCCCCCACTGGGCCAATTCAAAGAGACCGGCATGCACCGACAAGGCGGCCAGGTTGCACGCCGCATTGACCAGCACGGCGGCCATCCGGGCTCCATGTCCCTCGGCCTCCCACCAGGTGTAGCCCGATAGGACGTTGGCCAGCGGCTCGCCCTCGATGAGCTCCAAGGCGGCGCGCAGAAAGGCGATGGCCATGTCGGAGTCCTCGCAGGAACTGGCAAAGGTGGCCAACTGGCAGGCCCGGTGGACATCGACGGTGACTTGATCCGACACGCGGTAGTGCCCGGTTCGGCTCCCGGACGGGAAGAGCTGACCGCCCTGGGCGTCGCTGCCCATGGCTCGACGGGCCGCGGCGGCCGTGTTGAACAGCGTCTTGGAGGCCGCATCGGCGTCGGACGACCCGAGCACGCGGGTGCGCAGGCGGTCACTCGTCACTTCGTCCGGCGCGTGCAGGGCCAGGTACGCCACCAGCTCGACGGCTCGTCGAGCCCGATTCGCCGGCAAGCCCTCCTGCAGTCCTTCCAGACGGGGCGTGGCTCCCAGCAGCTTCACTTCCACCTGGCCAGGAGCAAGGAAGTCGGTGCCCTCTATCGGTGGATCCACCACCACCAATGCTTCGTCGACCAATTCGAGCCCGACGTCCGAGGTTTCAGGAAGGGGCAAAGCGAGTTCGTCCATCAGTCGAGCGGTGCCATCGTCAATGAGGTCGGGCCGGACCGTCCTTCCGAGTGGGTGGATGGTGGCGGCGATGGGGTCCACCAATATCGCCAGATCGGTGGCGTGGTGGGGTGAGGTCGTCACCACGGACAACCGTCGGTCCGCGCCAGCCGTCAGCAGCGTCGGGTCTCCGAAGAAGAGGATCGGCGGCGCCACGACTGATGGGTGTGATGAGGCGAGTAGCTGGGCCGCACGCGATGGATCGTCGGTCACGACGACGTTGTCGGCCCAACTCCACGATTCCTGCACCGGGCGCGCCGACCGCCAGAGGTGCTCGCCCGACTCACCGAGCAGCGGCAGGCAGGTTCCGGGTGGAACGGGCACCAACCACGTGCCCTGGTCGTCGCTGCCGATGGGCAGCACAATGGACAGCCAGGGGCAGAGCGGTTGTTCTTCGTCGAGCACGTCATGGCTGACCCGCCACGTCATCCCGTCGTTGAGGGCAGTGCATCCGGAGGGTGTCGAGTCAGGTCGACTCCCGAGCCAAAAATCGACGCCCGCCGGTCCGACGCAGATGGCGCGTACCTGAGGGACTTCTTGGATGGTTGACTCGTCTTGGAGCAATCGACCCACCAGCGAATTGGCCCGCTCGAACGCACTCAGCGCGGGTATGTCGGCAAAGCGAGTCAACATCGCCTCGGTGTCGATCAGGTCCGATGCCCGTCCCCGTCCATCGGTGGCCCGTCCATGTTGGAGACCGACGGCCCTCCGGCGACGGGTTCGACGGGCGAGCGCCGCACAACCGATGGCACCGAGACCAAGGATGGCGATTTCGGGGAGTTGGCGGACCGGGGCGGGACCACTCGAGCGGGCGACGCTCTTTGGTGCGGCGACCAACAGTCGAGACACCGTGTGAACAGCGACCACCCGGGGAGTGGTCGGTACCCGGACCGGGTCGGCGGCCAGCGGGTGCTGTTGGGCTGCCGGGAATGCGAAGGCCGTCGGGTCTGAAGGAGCCGCAACCGCGCCCGGGAGCATCAGCGTCCAACCCGGCATGATCAGGCTGGGGTCAATGAATCGCATGCCATCGGTCATGGTGTGTCCGAGGTTGAGCCGAGCGATGGACGTCCAATCAGCGCCGTCGCCCAACTGGCTTTCGGCAATCGTCCAGAGCGAATCACCGGCACGGACCACGTAGGTGGTGGCAACGGAGGTCGGTTCGCTTGGGACTGACGTTGGTGGTGCGCCCTGAGTGGCGAGCGCAGCAGGTTGGGCAACGTGAGTGACGGCTGCCACCGACGCTCCCGCCGCGCCCGTGAAGGCCAATGGTGCGCCCAGCGCGCTGACGGTCAAAATGCCGGCGGCGATCCTGGCGGCGACCCGCTCACTCAGTGCGGCGCCGACGGATGATGCCACCGAACCGCGTCGCACGTGCACCTTCACGTCGCGTATCAACTGGAGGCAACAGCCCATCCACGCCACCCAGGCGAGACCGGCGAGCACCGTCAAGGTAAGTCGCGACGAGTGGCTCCAGGTGTGTCCCAGGCCTTGGCCGAGTGGATTGCCGACCAGGAACAGCAGAACCAATGGGGTGGCCCCGAAGGCCAGCAGAGCAGTCAGCACTGACCCCACGACGTCGCTGACGATGCGGGCCCGACGGCGGGTGGCCCTCGTCATTGGTCGGACGGGGTGATGGTCAACGAGTAGGTGACATCGGCGCTTTCGCTCGCTGGTTCGCTCAATGTGAGCTGACAGGCACCCTGGGCGTCGGGCAGCGTCAGTTCGAGCGAGCCGCCACCTTCGCCGGACTGGGTGCCGTCGGCACAGGTGGCGGTGAGGGTCAGTTCGACTTGTGGCGTCCAAGTCACGGTCACCGTGGTCAGTCCCGTGCCGTTGAAGGTGTAAATGGCGGTCGTGTCATCAGGCGGCTCCAGGAAGCCCTGATCATTTTTCGCCGATGTCTGCATTGGCGAGTTGCCGGTGCCTGATCCGGCGGTGCTGGTCGTCGTCGTTGTCGCTACCACTGTGGTCGGCGTGCTGGTCGCGACGACCGTCGGCGGGGAGGTGGTGCGGGTGGTTGTGACCGGTTGGGTCGCAGTCTGTTCGATCACGGTCGAGCTGGAGGAATTGGTCGAAGTGGTCACCGTCGGACGGGGCGCGACGGTGTTGGAGGTCGGGTGCCGACCCGGTTGGGCCGCTTGGTAGGGCTGGGCCCCGATGCGGGATTGGCGGCCGGTCGAGGCCGCGGTGACGAGGGCCATGAGGGCAAGCGTCACCGCCAAGACCACCCACCAATGTGGGCGACCGCGAACCGGGCGCGCGCGAACAGGACCCGTAGTAGAGATTCCCCCTCCAACCACGGCATAACGATATGCACTCCAGGGGTGCAAAAAACGGGCACCCCTAGGCACAGAGCCGGCGCTGACCGCGGTCCCGGCGCGCGTAGAGCGCACGCCGATCCCGGCCGGTGACCACCGCCAGCTCCGATATGGAATAGCCCAAGACGTGTTGGGCATAGAGGACCCCGACCTCGTCCTGGCGCATCCCGTCGAGTCGAAGCTCAATAAAGGTGCGCGCGAGCAATTCGAGATCACTTTCCGATGGCGCTGTCTTGTGCGCCATGACCTCCGGGGTCAACCGATCGTGTTGCTGCCGAAGATTCTTGGCCCGGAGGAGTTGCCGGCGCATGCGGCAGCGGATGGCGGAGAGCAGGTCGAGCACGGCATAGGGACGGTCCTGACCCGACCAGTCAGTGACCACCTCCCAGGCCGTCGACAGCAACTCACCGAAGAACTCGTTGGCGTCGTCCCAGTCGCCACCCCGACCCCACTGGAGCTTGGCTCCCACGGTCACCATCCCAGGCAGCATGGCTTGGAGGACGAAGCGGGAGATGAGCGGATCCACCGCGGCGTGCCGCAACATGATCCGGATGAGAGCTGCCGCCTCCTCTCTGCGCTGGCGGCCCGACGCCTGGCGCATGTGCTCGATCACGTCCTGCGGTGTCGGTCGAGGCGGGATTCCGGTGCGGTGATCACCATCGACCAGGCGTCGAATTGTCTCGTCGGCCTCGGCCAGCCGTTCGAGTGCCCGCACGGCCGACGGGGACCGCCCGAGGGTGATCCACTCGGTGTTGAGACGCTCAATGGGCACAATGTGGGACCGAACGGGTGTGGGCATGCCCGCACTGTGCTGGCACAGGCTCCCCCTATTGCTCCCCCAAGGGGAGCGAGCCCAGGTTTCAGGCGCGCCTCTTGGAAAGTCCCTGGTCGGGGATAACCTGCCCGCAATGGATATCGAAGAGTTCTACGACGGCGATCCGCGGCGACGACCCTCAGCGGAAATTGAACTGGGCCGCGAGTGGCAAGACAAGGACGGCCTGCAGTACGAGCTGAACTTCATTGAGGACACTGGAGAGCTCTACGCCATGAGTCAACCGCCGTCCCATGAGAGGACGGATCCGTTCGGTGGCATCCACGAGGCACCACAGCCGGGATACGAGAAGACGATCCTGGTCCGGGTGGTGGCCAACATCGACACGGTCGACAACTTGCACCACATCCTGGATGGGTGGCAGACCGCCATGACCGGCGATGGTGGGGTCGAGTGGCTGGCCGATCGCCTACGGGCGGCCGGTGTGGCCGTGACGCCGGGGTCGAACGACTAGCTCACCGGACCATTCGCCTCAGGTGGGGGCGGGCAGTTCGAGCATGGTGGCCAGCAGCTGGGTGGCCAGGTTGTTGGTACCCATGTCGGACTCTTGCGGCAAGATGTTGCTGCCCATGAGGAGGTCGGACAGCCGGAGCATCACCACGGCGAAGCGGAAGCCCGAGAAGACCTCGTAGTAGAAGATGTCCTGCATCGGTCGACCGAGCAGGTCGGCGTAGCGGCCGATCGTCTCGTCATGCGAACCGAAACCGGCCGGTCGGGGCACACCGAGGCCGTCGGAGAACTGGCGGTCGAAATACAACCACCACCCGAGATCCATCTCGGGCTGTCCGAGTGAGGCCATCTCCCAGTCCAGTACCGCCGCACACCTGAAGTCCTCCCAAATGACGTTCCCGATTCGGCTGTCGCCCCAACTGAGCACGACCTCGCCTGTCTCTTCCGGTTGGTGGGCAGTCAGCCAGTCCCAGGTCGATTCGAGAATCGGCACCTTCGCCCCCTTGGCGGCCCAGTCCAGGAAGGATCGGTAATAGGACATCTGCTGCACAATGCCCGACTTGCCCCGGGCCGGGTCGTCCAGCCAGTCCAATTGCAATGAGCGCCAGTCAGCCTTGTGCACTGCGGCCAACGCATCGATGCCGCTCCACCACATTTTGGCCTGCTGCTCCGGCGTGGCTTCGATGACCCATCCCTCCATCGTGTACGGCAGGTTGTCGGCCGGTATCTGGCCCTCCACGTGGTCCATGGTGAAGAAGGGCACTCCGAGGTAGGAGGTGTCCTCCTCGTACCAACCAAGACGAGGCAGCGGTATCCCGGTGCCGCCGTCGGCCAGCGTGCGCATGACCCTGTACTGGGTGGAGAAGTTGGCATTGAGGAAGAGCAGGTGCTTGGTGGGCGCCACCCGGACCACCAACCGTTTGTCCTCGGTGGTGCCGCCGGTGGTGATGTGGGTGCGGCACAGGATGGTCTCGTTGGAGAACCCGTTGGAGGCCGGCGCCTCCACGTCGGACACCTCGACTTCGGCCTGATCCCCCAGCTTGGTCTTCAGCCACCGGGAGAGGATGGAGGCGACCTCTTTGGGGTCGCGTTGATCGATGTCTGGCATGGGGCGGGAGTGTACTGACGGCAGGCCCCCGATGATGGGTTGGTGGGGGTATCGTCCGCGGCATGATCATCGTGCTCGACCTGGACGAGGGACGTGTCATTTTGAAGGACCCCGGGTCATTCAAGGAGTTCTCGGTCCGGGTCGACGGTGGGCGGGAGTTTGATCAGGTGCTGGAGTTGGTCGAATCATCCGGGCTGGGGCGCCTGCGCGACGATCAGGCGCATGTGGTGGTGGATCCGGATGTCGTGCGCCGGCTGGCCGGTGCCTCGGCGGACGAAGCGTGGGAGCAGGGCTTCGCTGGAATGTGCGCGTACGCCGCCGGTAAGGGGTGGATGGAAGACGGCGGCATCCTGGCCCACATCGAATGGCCCGACGCCTGAACGAGCCGGAGGCGAGGGTCCGGGCTGTCGCCTGGCGGTGCCGGTTGGCTACCCTGTGACCTGTTCGCATGGTCAGCATGCGCCGGGCGCCGATCGGGCGCCCACCAATTCAGGGAGGGTCCGTGGCGATACGGGACTATGACCGCTTGTTCATCGGTGGCGACTGGGTCGCTCCGGAAGGCACCGACGTCATTGAGGTGATCTCGCCTTCGACCGAGGAAGTGGTGGGTCGGGTACCTGACGGGACCGAGGCAGACATCGACAAGGCGGTGGCCGCCGCCCGCACCGCATTCGATCGCGGTCCCTGGCCCCGGATGAGCCCGGCCGAGCGGGGCGCCATTGTGGGCAAGGTGGCCGCCCAGTTGCAGGCCGAGATGGGTGACATGGCCGCCATCATCACCGAGGAGATGGGATCACCCATCACGTTCTCGACCATGGGGCAGGTGCTGGCCCCGTCCATGGTGTTCAACTACTACGCCGACTTGGCCAACCCGAGGTACTGGTGACCAAGGAGCCGGTCGGTGTGGTCGGCGCCATCGCCCCGTGGAACGTCCCACTGTTCATCGCCGCCGCCAAGCTGGCGCCGGCATTGGTGGCCGGGTGCACGGTGGTGTTCAAGCCGGCGCCGGAAACACCGTTTGACGCCTTCCGTCTGGCCGAGATTTTCGCCGACGCCGGCCTCCCCAAAGGTGTGCTCTCCGTGGTGCCGGCCGGCCGCGAGGTCAGCGAGCACCTGGTGAAGCACGCTGGGGTGGACAAGATTTCGTTCACCGGATCGGGCATCGGAGGCAAGCGCATCGGTGGCCTGTGCGGTGAGCGGCTCAAGCGCTGCACGCTGGAGTTGGGCGGGAAGAGTGCGGCGATCATTCTGGATGACGCCGACCTGTCGACGGTCATCCCCACCCTGTTGCCGAACGCCATCATGAACAACGGTCAAGCCTGCATCGCTCAGACCCGGATTCTCGCCCCCCGAGGTCGGTACGACGAAGTCGTCGACGCCGTGGTGGCCGGTGTGGGCGCCATGGTGGTAGGTGACCCGATGGACCCGGCCACCGAGGTCGGA
>Ga0302314_10022266_pt1 | contig 10397 bp, 10 predicted proteins | sample III_Palsa_N2_3_FD_200533 | JGI IMG/M metagenome (GOLD analysis project Ga0302314, IMG submission 200533) | Peat permafrost microbial communities from Stordalen Mire near Abisko, Sweden - III_Palsa_N2_3 | ecosystem: Environmental > Terrestrial > Soil > Palsa > Peat permafrost | place: Sweden... | reverse complement strand
GTGTTGACTCGGCCGCTCGGCGCGACGCTCGGCGACACCCTGACCAAGCCGTTTCAGCAGGGCGGTCTCAACCTCAGTCGGATCGATTCCTCACTGGCGATCGCCGTGGTGATGGTGGTCGCGATCCTGGTCACGGCGGCTCGCCGGTCCACTCCCAATGCCACGGCTCGAACGGGTAGTTGACGAAGCCGAACTGACCGGCGTGGGCGACCATCCAGCGATAGGCGTTGGAGCGGGACTGATAGAGCCGGTTCAAGTCGGCTGAGCTGTCGGGCGGAAAGCCCGGCGCCGCGCCCAGGAACAGATCCATCGCCAGGCCGGTGCGGTGGGCCGAGCAGGTCGCCCGCACGACCGCATTGCAGTTCTGCTCCTTGGCGCAGCGGGCGGCGTCGGCGACTGGATCGCGGTAGCCGGAGAAGATCGTCAGCAGGCGCTTGTCCGCGGCCAGCGTCGGGTCGTCGGCGCGGGCGGCGGCCACCATCCGGCGATAGGCGCCCAGCGCTCCGGCACGGAGCTGGACCTGCTTGCCGCCATAGCCCTCGTCGACGCGGGCGCTGGAGAGCGTGGCGGGCGGCGCGGGGCAGACGCCGTGAGCGCTGACGACGACGAAGGGGCGGCGGCCCTGCCAGGCGCGGTCGAGCGCCCGCAGCGTCGCCTCGTCCATGATCCCGTTGGACGGCAGGCCATGCTCGCCCTGCCAGGCCGCCAACGCAGCGGCGAAGCCCTCCGAGTCGGCCGCTTGGCAGGGCGTGCCGATCTCATGGGCGGTCAGCGGGGCGTAGATCGCCCAGCCGGTCTCGGGCCGTCCCAACACCGACCAGGGCGCGATGTTCACGGTCGAGGCGTTCTGGCGCGCCGCGGCGCCGAAGCTCGGGTCCGGCAAACATGCCTGAATCGACCGGGGCGCCGGCCCATGGACCATGGGGTGCGACGCCGCCGCATCCGCCGCCGCGACGCCCAGGATCACCACCACACCGACCAGCTTGCCGATCATGGTCGCCCTCCAAGCTTCACGGTCGGAACCGGCGACCCAGCGCCGACTTACGCTTGCATGATCTCATCGAAACGCCGCCTCATGCTGTGCGCCACCACCGCGATCCGTCGCGGCGCCGTGCTTTGTGCGCTGGGCGCGATCAGCGCCTGCGGACCTTCCCAGAACTCTGCGACCAACGCGCCGGTTGCGCAGGCCAACATAGCCGTCCAGCCCGTCGCGGAGATGAGTTCGAATGCCGTCCCGGTGACGGCGTCGCAGACCACCAATGCCGTCGTCGACACCAAGGCCGCCGCAAGCTTCGCCGCCGACGCTTCCGCAGCCTCGATCCCGCCTGCGGGCCAGGCGATCAACGCGGCAACGTTGCAGGCTGGTTCGGCAAAACGGCCTGCCAAGCTGGCCTACCAGCCCGCGCTGCTGAAGGCCGAGGTGCTGCTCGACCGCGCAGGTTTCTCGCCTGGCGTGATCGACGGCCGGGACGGGACGAACCTTCAACACGCCCTGGAGGCGTTCGAGACCGCCAACGGGCTCACCGCCGACAGCGCCCTCGATGCGGCGACCTTGAACGCCCTTGTCGCCGCCGACGCCGCGCCGGCCATGCAGAGCTACGTCATCACCGCCGACGACGAGACGGGCCCTTTCATCGGCACGCCGCCCACCGACTATAAGGCGCTGTCGCAGCTGCCTGCGCTCGGCTACTCGACCCCGCTGCAGGCGCTAGCCGAGAAGTTCCACATGGACCAGAAACTGCTCCAGGCGCTCAACCCCGGCGCCGACTTCACCAAGGTCGGCCAGACCCTGCTGGTCGCCGCGCCGAGGTCCACGCCGCGCGACATGCAGGTGACCCGGATCGAAGTCGACAAAAGCGATGACGAGGTCCGCGCGTTCGGCGCCGATGGCAAGCTGCTGGCCTTCTATCCAGCTACGGTCGGCTCGACTGAGCGGCCCGCGCCCAGCGGGATCTTCGCGGTGACGTCCGTTGCGCCGCATCCGGCCTATTTCTACGACCCGGCCCGCCTGACCTTCACGCCGGCGGGCGCGAAGGGGAAGCTGCGTATCGCGCCGGGGCCGAACAACCCGGTCGGCTCGACCTGGATCGCGCTGACCGTCCCCACCTACGGCATCCATGGCTCGCCCGACCCCACCACGATCGGCAAGCGCCAGTCTCACGGCTGCGTGCGGCTGACCAACTGGGACGCGGTCGAGCTGGGCAGGTCGGTCAAGAAGGGCGTGCAGGTGGCCTTCGTCGGCGAGGACAAGACTCCGGGCGCGAAGGCCTAAGGCCGGCGCCGGACCACTTCCGACGCCCCCGCCGCTGAGCTAGGCTCGGCGGCATGCAAACGCCGCGGTTGGGCGAACTTCTGGTGGCCAGGGGGCTGGTGTCGGAGCGTGAGCTGGCCGACGCTCTGGCGATGCAGGCGCTGACCGGCGGCCTGCTCGGCCAGCTCTTGATCCGCATCGGCGCGCTCTCGGAGATCGAGCTCAACAAGCTGCTCAGCGAGCAGCTGGGCCTGAAGGTGCTCGACAACGAGGAGACTCCGACCGCCGCGCAGGTCGGCAAGTTCCTCGGCGAGATCCGATCGCCGATCCCCTGGTGGATGCAACATCAGGCCGCCGCCTGGCGCGCCGGCGACGCTCCCGATGCGCCAGTGATGGTCGCCGCGGTCAATCCGCTCGATCCCGCGCTGGGCGACCGCCTGGCGCAGCTTGGCGAGGGTCCGGTGCAGCTGCGCCTCGCCACCCACGCCGCCGTCACCGGGCTGCTGGAGAGCGTCGCCCAGGGCGCGGACGCGGCGGCCGGGCTGAGCGCCCCTTCCGAGACCGCGCGGCTGCGCGAGCTGGCGCTGGAGACGCCGGTGATCGACTTCGTCAACGGCATCTTCGCCGAGGCGCTGTCCAGGCGCTCGTCCGACATCCACGTCGAGCCGTTCGCCGATCACTTCGCGGTGCGCCTGCGCATCGACGGGGTGCTGGTGACGGTGCGCACGGCCCCCAGATCGCGCTTCGATGCGGTCTGTTCACGGATCAAGCTGCTTTCGGGCATGGATATCGGCGAGCGGCGGCTGCCGCAGGACGGCCGCCAGTCGATCCGCGCAGCCGGCCAGGAACTCGACCTGCGCATCTCCAGCCTGCCGTCGGTGTGGGGCGAGAGCCTGGTGCTGCGGCTGCTGGGCCGCATCGACCGGCTGCCGAAGCTGGCCGAGCTCGGCGTCAGCGACGCCCAGGCGGCCAAGCTGCTGGCGCTGGTCGACCGGCCCAACGGCGTGGTGCTGGTCAGCGGCCCGACCGGCTCGGGCAAGACCACCACGATCTATCGCCTGCTGGTCCACCTCAACAACGGCGCGCGCAAGATCGTCACCGTGGAGGACCCGGTCGAGTTCGAGCTGCCGGGTGTGGTGCAGGTGCAGGCCAGGAGCGACATCGGCCTCTCCTTCGCCGCCGGCCTGCGCTCGATCCTGCGCCAGGACCCGGACGTGATCATGATCGGCGAGATCCGCGACCAGGAGACCGCCCGCATCGCGGTGCAGGCGGCGCTGACCGGCCACCTGGTGATCTCGACCATCCACACCAACTCGGCGCTCGCCGCCGCGCCGCGCCTGCTGGACCTCGACGTCGAGCCGTTCCTGCTGGCCGACGTGCTGCGCGGCCTGGTCGGCCAGCGGCTGGTCCGCCGGCTGTGTCCCCACTGCGCCCAGCCCAGCGACGCGGACCGCGTCGCGTCCTACGAGGCGCTGCGGCCGGCCGGCGTGGAAATCAAGAGCCCCCCCGCCTGGCGCGAGCCGGTCGGCTGTCCGCATTGCGCACAGGCCGGCTATCTCGGCCGGCTCGGCCTCTATGAGATCGCACTGGCGACGCCTGAACTCGAACACGACGTGCGCCATCGCGCGTCGGAGGAGGCGCTGACCCGCACCGCCCGCGCCGGCGGCTTCGAGAGTCTCTCCGACGACGGCTGGGCCAAGGCTCGCGCCGGCCTCACCAGCCTGGCCGAGGTGCGCCGCGCGGTCGGTGGCGAAGCCCCGTCGGCCGCGCTGGCCGAGGTCTGACGGCCGGCGTGTCCAGCTTCGAGCAGGGCCAGGAGCGGCAGTTCCGCTACGGCGCGGTCAACCGCGACGGCCGGCGGGTGCGCGACGTAGTGCGGGCCCGCGACGAACCGGCGGCGCTGCGCGGACTGATGGCGGCGGGCTTCGTCGTCACCGAGCTTTCCGAGGTGGTCCCCGTCGCCAGCCGCGGCGCCGACCGCGACCTGCGCCCCGCCGAGCGGGTGCTGATCATGCGCCAGCTGGCGCTGATGCTGGAGGCCGGCGTCACCCTGCTGGAGGCGCTGGAGACGGTCACCGCCGGCATTGCCGCGCGCCGCGGCCAGGCCCAGCTGCTGGCGGTGATCGCGGCGCTGAAGCGCGGCGAGGCGCTGGCCGCGTCGCTGCGGGCGCACGCGCCAGGGTTTCCCTATTACGTCTACGCGATGGCCGAGGTCGGCGAAGCCGCCGGCCGGGTGCCTGAGGTGCTGCGCGTCGCCGGCGAGCAGATGGCCTACGAGGACCGCCTGCGCCGCGACTTCGTCAACTCCCTCACCTACCCGGCGCTGCTGGCCTGCGCCGGCGTGACGGCGGTAGCGTTCATCTTCGTCGAGATCGTGCCGCGGTTCTCGGCGATGATCGGAACCAGCAACAGCAAGATGCCGGCGCTGTCCAAAGTCGTGTTCGCGGTCGGCGGCTTCGTCAACAGCCATCTGATCCTGGTCGGCGCGGGGCTGATCGGCCTGATCGGTTTCGTGCTGGCCGCCATCGCCGCGCCGGGCGTCCGCGCCTGGCTCTACGGCGTCGGACGCACGCTGCCGGTGGTCGGCGACCTGCTCAAGGCCCGCGAGATCGCCACCTGGGCCCGGCTCACGTCGTTCTCGCTGGCCAACGGCGTCTCGCTGATGGAGGCGGCGGCGCTGGCGCGGCGTGGCGTGCCGCCAGGCCGCTTCCACAGCGGCCTCGAGGCGTTCGAGACCGATCTCAAGGCCGGCGTCGCGGTCCACACCTCGCTTGGGCGGCACACCCGGCTGACGGCGATGGACCTCAGCCTGCTGCGCACCGGCCAGAAGTCCGGCGCGCTGCCTGCGATGTTCGGCTTCCTCGCCGACAGCTACGACGACCGCCTGAAAGACCAGATGAAGCGCTTCACCGTGCTGGCCGAGCCTGCGGCGATCGGCCTGATCTCGATCGTGGTCGGCGTGATCGCGCTATCGCTGGTGATGGCGCTGGCCAGCATTTACGACACGGTCCAGTGAGGCTCGGTCGGTGACGCCTGCCTGGCTGATCTGGACGAGCGACGTGTCGCTGACGCTCGCCGTCGCCGCAGCGTTGGCGATCGGGCCGCAGGGCTTGCTCAGCGACATCAGCGGCGAGCGGCCGACGTGGCGGCGCGCGGCATGGCTGGGACTGCCGGCCGCGGCGACGGGGCTCGCGACGCTGGCCGTCTGCGCGGCGCTGGGAAGGCCGCTGGTCGCCGGACCCCTTTGCGCCGCCGCGGTCTGCCTGGCGGCCGTGCTGGTGGTCGACGGCCGCTGGATGGTGATCCCGGACGTCTACGTCGTGGCGCTCGCCATCCTAGGGCTCGCCGGCGCGGCGCAGCTAGGCTGGGGGACGGCGGCGATCGGCGCGGCGCTTGGCGGCGGCCTGCCGGCCGCGGTGCGCTGGGGCTTTCTGCGTTTCGCCCACGTCGAGGGACTGGGCTTCGGCGATGTGAAGCTGATGGCGGCGGTCGGCCTGCTGGTCGGCCCCGCCGGCGTGCTCTGGGTGATCATCTGGGGCGCCGCCATCGGCGCGATCTGGATCCTGCTGCGGCCTCGCGGTCCCGACGGCCGGCGCGCGATGGCGCCGTTCGGCGCCTGCGCCGCCGCGCCGGCGTTGGTCGTGCTGGCGCTTGGGCGGCTGGCGTGAAGCGCGGTTTCAGCCTGATCGAGGCGCTGGTGGCGCTGATCATCGCGGCGCTGGCGCTGGCCGGGATCCTGGAGCTGCAGCGCCAGCTCGCCGACGGGCAACAGCGCTACGAGCGCGCGCTGATGGTCGCCGGGCTGCAGCGCGACGCCATCGCCCTGCTGGCCGACGTCAACCCAAGCGAGACCCCGCAGGGCGCCGCGCCGCTGACCGCCGGCCGCTCCCTGCGCTGGAGCTCCACCGCCCGGACCGACCCCGCGCTCAACACCGGCGCGGTCGGGGTCGGGCGGCGCTTCGAGATGCGGCTCTACCGCCTCGACGTCACCATCCTCGACCGCGACGGGTCGGCGCTGGGCCAGCTCGCGTTCGACCGGGTCGGCTGGCGCAAGCTGGCGACGCCCGCGCCCTATGCGCCGCCTCCGCCGCCACCATCTCCGCATCTGCCGCCGCCGGTTGGCGGGCCTACGGGAGATGGCTTGTAGGTAACGGGTCCAGGGTCGGCGGGCCGCCGAACGGGGTGAGGGTGTAGGACCAGCCGTGGCCTATCTTGAAGGCCGCGTTCATTTCGTCGCTGTAACGATTGGCCCAGTGCCGCATGTCGTCCCCCTCCTGCAGAATGTAAGGGGTGACCAGCATCACCAGCTCGGTCTTGTTGCCGCTGACGGTGTCGGTGCGGGTGGCCGCGCCGATGACCGGGATGTCCTTGATCCCGGGGATGCCGGAATTGCCCTTGGTGTACTCGTCGTCCATCAGCCCGCCCAGCACCGCGGTGGCGCCGTCGGCGAGCGACAGCTGGGTGGTGATGTTGCGCTCCAGGATCAGCGGGCTGGCCACCGTGGCGTTGCTGTTGGCCTCCTCGCTGGAGATCTCCTGCGTGATCACCAGGTCGACCCGGTTGTCGCCGTAGATCAGCGGCTTGATGTGCAGGATGGTGCCGGTCTGGCGATACTCGATGGTCTGCAGGATCTGGGTGTTGCCGGATTGCTGGGTGGGGCTGTTGGCCTGCGAGGTGATGATCGGCACGTCGGTGCCGACCTGGATGTTGGCCTCGCTGCCGCTGCGCGCCACCAGACGCGGGCGCGAGAGGATGTTGACCTTGTTGTTGGAGGCGAAGGCGTCGAACGCCGCCTGGATCGAGAGGCCGTTCCAGGCCGCCGTGTAGTTGAGGCTGAGGCCGGAGGTGCCGATCCCGAGGCCGCCCAGGGTGCCGCCGGACAGGGCGCCGTTGCCCATCGAGTGGTTGAAGAACCACTCGACGCCGAGGTTGGTCTGGTCGGTCAGCGTCACCTCGGCGATGGTGACCTCGACCAGCACCTGCTTCTGCGGCGTATCCAGCGCCACCAGCAGCTTGCGCAACTCGGTGAAGTCCTCGGCCGAGCCAGTGAACAGGATACGGTTGCCGGGCTCGTCGACGATGATCCGTCCGCCCAGGAAGCCGCCGGCCGAGCCGGCGCCACTGACCGAGACGATCGGGGTTCTGCCTGGACTGGGGGCGACGGCGTAGCCCGCGCCGTTGGCCGCAGCGACGGCGGCGGGCGGCGTGCCGGGGACCCCGACCGGGCCGACGCCGACCTGGCCGTAACCTTGCTCCGGCGTCTCCGCCAGCTCAGCCAGCGACTTCGCGTCGGTGTTCTGGGCCTGGTAGATGAAGGTGGTGGGCCGATCGCCGATGCCGGCGGGCTGGTCGAGCCGGCCGACCCAGTCACGGGCCCGGGCCAGCAACGCCGGATCGCGGGCGAACATCAGCACCTGGTTGGTGTTGGCGAACGACAGGATCAGGATCGAGCGCGATTCCTGCGGCGAGCCGGAGACCGCGTAGCCTTCCGAGCGCAGGCTGTCCTCCAGTTGCCGCGCCAGCGTGTCGGCCGACCAGTAGACCGGCTCGACCCGCACCACGCCGACGCCGGAGAACATCGGCTGATCGAGCTCGCCCAGCATGTCGACGGCCGCCGTCACCTCGCGCGAGCGGCCGCTAATCACCACTGAGTTGTTTGGAACATCGGGCGAGACCGCAACGCCGCGCGCGCCGGCGTTGATGTCGAACATCAGCCGCAGCAACGCCTGGATGTCGATCGACTTGGCCTGGAAGAACTGGGTGACCTGCTGGGCCGACTGCGGCGTGTCCTGGCTCGGCTTGGCGCTGAGATAGGTGGCCGACGAGATGTTCGGCGTCGCATCGTCGACCACGTTGACCGTGCCGGCGCGGATCACCAGCTTCAGCGAATAATCGCGCAGCGCGACCTGGACCAGCCGCACGAAGTCGCGCTTGGACATGCCGCTGGCGCCGCGCAGGCTGACGATCTCGGTGCGCGCGCCGACGTCCGGCCCGAGCACGTACGGAACCTTCAGGATGTCGCCGAACACCGTGTTTAGCATCTGCGGCAGCGGCTGCGGCGGCAGCTCGACGTCGATCTTCTCGGCCGGCGCCGCGGCCAGCGCCGCCACCGCGTCGGCTGTGGCGGGAGTCTCCATCGCCGCCTGCGCCGCGCCTGGCGGCGCGAGCGCGGACTTCGCCCCGGCCCCGGGCGCGGCCTTGGCCGTCGCCGCCGGCAGCTTCATCGCCGGGAAACTGGCGCAGCCCGCCAGCGCTACGCAGCCGAGCGCCAGCAACGCCAGACGCGTCAACGCACCCCGCCTCACTGCGTCAACACTCCGCCAGAACCACCGACCTGGCTTGCGGGCGGGCTGAACAGCCCCACGCGCCGCTCCGAAACCCCGTCGCTGAGCACCGCCTCGCTCGGCGTGATCGCGACCAGCCGCCATTGTTGATCGAAGGCGTCGCCCGGCCGCAGCAGCCGCGAAGGCTGGCCCGGCTGCGACAGCAGCACCGCGAGCCCCACGCCAGGCCGCCGCACCACCGCCGTCACCTGCTGGCGGAACACCAGCGCCACATCTGGCGGCGGCGGTGGCGGGGGCGGACGATAGACCACAAGGCGCCGCGCAGGGGTCGCCGGGCCCGACGCCTGATCGGCGCCGAGTTCGCCGCGCAGGCCATCGAGGGCAAATAGCATGTCGCCGCCCGGCCGCCGCAACGCCGCGACCGGTGCGGGCCGCGGATGGGTCAGGGCCAGCGAAGGCGCGGGCGGCAGGCCGGGCGCCGCCCATCCCGCCAGCAGGGCGCCGCCAAGCGCCGCCGCGCCGCCGACGCCAGCCGCGAGCATGGCCGCCGGACTCAAGCCCCGGGTCCCGGCGCAGGCGCGTCCGCACCCGGCAGATCCGATCCGGGCGCGGCCGCAGGCGCCTGGTCGAGTTTCACCGGGACCAGCAGCGTCACGGTGAACTGGGCGGTCGAAGCATCGCTGACGTCAATCTTGTCGACCACGACGGCCGGCCTCCCCGCGGCGAGGCCGCGCATGAACGCGAGCCATGACCCGGGCAGGTAGGGGCCCGACACCTCGGCCTTGAGCAGCGGGATGTCGCTGTCGGTCTCCAGGCCCTCGGCGACCTTGATCTGCGGCGATGGCAGGCGCGCGGCCACGGCGGCGGCGCTCAGGCGCTGCTCGATCGCCAGCCTCGCCAGCCAGAGGTCGCGGGCGTGGGTCGACCAGCCCTCCGCCGTGGCGAGCTGAGCCAGGTCGGCGCTCGCGGCCCCGCCCTGCCGCGTGGCGGCCGTGCGGGTCTGCTGAGCGAGTGCGAGGTCGGCCTGAGCGGCGACGTAGCGGTCGCGCTCGCCAGCGCTCCACTGCATCGCGTAGTAGGCGCCGGCCGCCAGCACCAGCATCGCCAATCCCGCCAGCAGCCAGGCTTCACGGACCGAAAGCTGAGCCAGAGCGCGGCCAAGGGGTCCCTGCCCGGCCGGCGCGGCGCCTTCCAGTTGGGTGGCCGAAGCCATTGAAACCCCTACGCTCCTTCGGCGGCCATCGTTTCGGCGCGCTTGCTCGCCCCGGCTTTGGTATAGTTGAGTTGAGCGACGGAACATAGGGCCGCACGCGCCGGGGCCTTGCGTCCGATGGGCGCGCGTTGCGGGCGAGGCGCAGTGAAACGGGGTCGGGCATGAAGCTTGCCGGTCGGCATATTTTGAAGCCCCGCGGCGACGCGGCGCTCGAAGCCGGCTACAGCCTGCTGGAAATCCTGATCGTGCTGGCGATCATCGCCCTGATCGCCGCGCTGGTCGGTCCGCGCCTGTTCGCCCAACTCGACCACGCCAAGGTGACCACCGCCCGCGTGCAGGTGCGCAGCCTGGAGACCGCGCTGCAAACCATGGAGCTGGACATCGGCCGCTACCCCACTGAGAGCGAGGGACTGACGCTGCTGGTGCAGGGCGACCGCAAGCAGGTGGCCGGTTGGAACGGGCCCTATCTCGCCAGCGGCGTGCCGCTCGACCCCTGGGGCCACGGCTACGTCTACGAGCCACCGGTGGACACCGCCCACCCGCCCCGCGTCCACAGCCTCGGCCCCGAGGGCAAGCCGGGCCCCGACGACATCTACAACAACTCTGGCACCTGAGCGCCGGCCATGGCCGCAAGCCTGAAGGCCGGCTA
>Ga0302314_10022265_pt1 | contig 10397 bp, 8 predicted proteins | sample III_Palsa_N2_3_FD_200533 | JGI IMG/M metagenome (GOLD analysis project Ga0302314, IMG submission 200533) | Peat permafrost microbial communities from Stordalen Mire near Abisko, Sweden - III_Palsa_N2_3 | ecosystem: Environmental > Terrestrial > Soil > Palsa > Peat permafrost | place: Sweden... | reverse complement strand
CACGGTGTCCTCGACGTGATCCAGCACCGGGATTGGGGCCATCGTCGCAGTATCTCACCGACGGCGACGAGCGGACTAAGCTGCCGCTCTGTGACCGGTCCGCCAGACCCCGACGCGCTCGCGCGGTCGGCGGCCCAATTCATCGCCGACGGCACCGGGATCGCCGACCACGATGTCGCGATCGTTCTCGGGTCGGGATGGTCCCCGGCCGTCGCCGCGCTGGGCCAACCGACCGCGGTCCTGCCGATGGCGGATCTGCCCGGATTCACTCCGCCGACCGCGGCCGGCCACACCGGTCAGGTGCTGTCGATCCGCATCGGCGCGCATCGGGTGTTGGTGCTGGCCGGTCGTGTGCACGCCTACGAGGGTCATGACTTGCAGCACGTCGTTCATCCGGTGCGGACGGCCTGCGCGGCCGGCGCGCGCGTCGTGGTGCTGACCAACGCGGCCGGCGCGGTCCGTGCGGACTTCATCGTCGGGCAGTCCGTGCTGGTCAGCGACCACCTCAATCTCACGGCACGGTCGCCGCTGATCGGGGCCCGGTTCGTCGACTTGGTCGACGCTTACGCACCGAGGCTGCGGACGCTGGCCCGCGAGGTCGATCCGGCACTCGCCGACGGCGTGTACGCCGGGCTGCCCGGTCCGCATTTCGAGACGCCTGCGGAGATCCGGATGTTGCGGACGCTGGGCGCCGACCTGGTCGGCATGTCCACCGTGCACGAGACGATCGCGGCGCGGGCGGCGGGCGCCGAGGTGCTCGGAATCTCGCTGGTCACAAATATGGCCGCGGGGATCACCGGCGAGCCGCTCAGCCACGTCGAGGTGCTCGCCACCGGCGCGGCCGCGGCGACCCGGATGGGCACGCTGCTGGCCGACGTCGTCGCGCGGCTTTGAGGCCCGGCGCCATGACACCGGAGGACTGGATCGCCCACGACCCCGACCCGGTGACGGCCGCCGAGCTCGCTGGTTGCGATCCCGCTGAACTGGCTGCGCGGTTCGCCAGGCCGCTGACGTTCGGCACCGCGGGATTGCGCGGCCCGGTGCGCGGCGGTCCGGACGCGATGAATCTTGCGGTGGTGTTGCGGGCCACCTGGGCGTTGGCGAGGGTGCTGACCGACCGCGGGTTGGCCGGCTCGACGGTGATCGTCGGACGGGACGCGCGGCACGGATCGGCCGAATTCTCCTCCGTCGCAGCAGAAGTGCTTGCGGCTGAGAGGTTTTCGCCTGTCATGTTTCCAGATCCGGTGCCCACGCCGGTGCTGGCGTTCTCCGTGCGGCACACAGGCGCGGCGGCGGGCATTCAGATCACCGCGTCGCACAATCCGCCGGCCGACAACGGCTACAAGGTGTATCTGGACGGCGGAATGCAGATCGTCTCCCCCACCGACCGGGAGATCGAGGCCGCGATTGCGCGCGCGCCGTTCGCTGACAAAATCACCAGGGCGCCAGTCGAAACCGGTGGTGCCGGGCTGGTCGAGAGCTATATCGAGCGCGCCGCCCTGGGTCGGCGGTCGCCGGGTCCGGTTCGCGTCGCGTTGACGGCCCTGCACGGGGTGGGTGGTGCGGTGGCGGTGGAGACGCTGCGCCGCGCCGGCGTGGACGACGTGCATACCGTCGCCGGCCAGTTCTCCCCCGATCCCGACTTCCCGACCGTGCAGTTCCCGAATCCCGAAGAGCCGGGCGCTGCGGACGCGTTGTTGGCGCTGGCTGCCGATATCGACGCCGATATTGCGATCGCGCTTGATCCCGACGCCGACCGGTGTGCGGTCGGCATACCGACACCCGCCGGCTGGCGGATGCTGTCCGGCGACGAAACCGGTTGGCTGCTCGGTGATTTCATCTTGTCGCGCACCGAGTCGAGCGCGCTGTCGACCAGCGTGGTCGCGAGTACGGTGGTGTCGTCGCGGATGCTGTCATCGATCGCCGCACAGTGGGGTGCACACCACGTCGAGACGCTGACCGGTTTCAAGTGGCTGGCCCGTGCCGACGCCGACCTGCCCGGCACCACACTGGTCTACGCCTACGAGGAGGCCATCGGGCACTGCGTCGACCCGGCGGCGGTCCGGGATAAGGACGGCATCAGCGCCGCTGTGCTGGCCTGCGATCTGGTCGCGAAGCTCAAGCGTTCACATCGCTCGGTGCTCGACGCGCTCGACGACCTCGCCCGCCGGTTCGGCGTGCATGTCGGCGCAGCGGTCTCGAGACGCGTGGCCGACCCCGGCGAGGCGGCCGCGTTGATGCGGCGCGTGCGCGCGTCCCCGCCCACACGTCTGGCCGGATTCGACTCGTCCACGACAGATCTGATCGACCGGACTGATGCACTCGTTTTCACCGGCGGCGACGCCGACTCGTCGGTCCGAGTCGTGGTCCGGCCGTCAGGTACCGAGCCGAAGGTCAAGCTCTACATGGAAGTCCGGTGCACGGCCACCCGAGACCTCACCAGCGCCCGCAGGCGCGCCAGCGCTCTGTGCGACGAACTCGCGTCATCGGTGCGACGCTGGTAAGCCAGTCAGCGCGGTCCGAACTGGCGATCGCCGGCGTCGCCGAGACCCGGGACGATGTAGGCGGCCTCGTCGAGTCGCTCGTCGATGGCCGCGACGAACAACCGCGCCTCGGGCGCCGCTTTATCCAGCGCCGCAACACCTTCCGGGGCAGCCACCACGCACAGCGCGGTGATGTCATCGGCACCGCGGCTGCGCAGCAGGCCCACGGTGTGCACCATCGAGCCTCCGGTGGCCAGCATCGGATCGAGCACGAACACCGGCAGGCCACGCAGATCATCGGGCAGCGACACCAAATACTGTCTAGGCAAAGCAGTTTCCTCGTCGCGGGCAATCCCGACGAAGCCGACCGCAGCCTCGGGTATCAGTGCATGCGCCGACTCGACCATGCCCAGGCCGGCCCGCAAAACCGCCACCAGAAGCGGCGGCGTGGCCAACCGCGTGCCGGTGGTTTCGGCCAATGGGGTTCGGACGTCGACGGTTTCGCGCAGGGCTTGACGAGTGGCCTCGTAGACCAGCATCAGCGTCAGATCGGCTAACGCCGATCGAAAGGCCGTGTTGTCGGTGCGCTCATCGCGCAGCGCGGTGAGCCGGACCGCGGCCAGCGGATGGTCAACGACATGGACGTCCATCGCGTCGACCCTACGGGCCGCACACCGCCTAGGCGCCGAAGAAGTTGAAGATGTCGAAGCCGTACCCGACGAGGTCGATCAGCGGCTGCCCGGAGATCAGCGGCGATCCGTCGAGGATGGCGTCCGGCGCCAGCGACGGCATACTCAGCGTCGCCTCAGTCCACGCCGTGAGCAGCGAGGCGTCGAGCTGGTTGGTCACGTCGTAGCCCGACAGCGAGAGCAGAGAGTCGACGAACGACGTCGGCAGCTGCGCCTGGCCGGCGTCCTGCAGCAGGTCGTTGACCGGGCCGACGAACGTCTGCACCGCGGCGTACTCGACACCCGCGAGCATCTGCAGCGGGTCCATCTTGGGAATAAAGCCGTCGACGCCGGAGGCCATCAGTTGGCCCGTCGCGTCCACCTGCCACGGACCGATCGCATCTGTCCCGTTGACGCCGACGAACGGGTCACCCGGGTTGCCGTAGCCCCAGTCGTCCACCAGCGTCGCAAACGGGCTGGCGGTGTCGTAGAAGAACTGTCCGGCAAGCCCGCCGTCGTACAGGAACGCCAGCGCCGGCAGCGGTGCGGGGATGGCGTAGAAGTTGGTGTCGCCGATCGTGCCAAGGTCGACAGTGGGCGCGATGCCCAGGTTCACAGCGGGGTCGGGGTCCGGGTAGTAGGGGTGCACCGTCACTATGCCGATCAACGCGTTGAGGTCAGCCCAGAGATTGCTCGGGTCGGAGGGGAAGTCGGCAAAGCCGTCGTACTCGCCCATGTAGATGTCGGTCGCGATGCCGGTAGTCGGCGTCGTCTCGAGACTCAACGGAATGTCGAGGAACGGAACGTGCTGCGGCTCGGGGCTCAGGCTGAACGCACCGACACCGTCCGGGAACTGGAAGCGATCGAGAATGCCGCCGATCGGGCTGTTGGGATCGCCGAGCAGGGTGAAGTTCAGGTCGCCCAGGTTCACGCCGTCCGGTGTGCTGTTGATCAGGTTGTTCATCTCGATGCTGGCGACGGTCGCGCTCTGCGAGTAGCCGAGCACCGAGATGTCATCGCCGGGCGTGATCTTCGGGGCTAAGTCGCCGACGCCTTGATCAAGCGACTGGCCGAACGTCAGGTACTGCGCGCCGGGTATGCACTCGATCGGGCAGAACTGCTCCGGTGTGGTCAACGGTTGGTAGTCGTACCCCCCGGGCAGATAGAGGCTTTCGACGCTCGTGACGTACGGCCCGTCGGGTGTCGGATTGCCGGTGCCGCCCATGATCCACCCGAGGTCTTCGCCGACGATCAGCCTGACGTCTGCCACCAGCGAGCGCACCCCAGATGGAGTGATCACCGTCAGGGCCGCGGCGCCCAGCACGGCCGCCGAGAACGCGGCTCCCAGCGAACGACTCCGAGCACTCGTCATGGCGACCTTCCTGCCCGCGGACGGCACCCCCGACCCGGCGGTGGCTGAATAGTAATGCGATGCGGCAAACTCACAGATCTTTTTCATTGAATCGACAGCCGACACGTGTATTGCAGTGCCGTCGACTAGGGCAAAACCAGCCATATACTGCCGCAATGCGGCGCCGAGCGGGGCGGAATGGCAACCGACATCGTGCGGTGAGCCTGTTCGGCGTGTTGACCGTCGCCACCGCGCTGATGTCGTGGCCGTTATCCCCTCAAGTGCCTGGGAGCGCGCCGGTCGAGTTCCGTGCGGCCACCCTCCCGACCCCCGCACACATCGTCATCGTGGTGGAGGAGAACCGCTCGCAGACCAACATCATCGGGAGCAAGGCGGCCCCCTTCATCAACCAGCTGGCCGCCAACGGCGCGATGATGGCGCAATCCTTCGCCGAGCTTCACCCCAGCGAACCGAACTACTACGCCTTGTTCGCCGGCAACACGCTCGTCAACGCCAACGTGTGTCCGGTCGACAGCGGCAACACGCCCAACCTCGGTTCCCAATTGCTGGGGGCCGGTTACACGTTCGCCGGCTTCGCCGAAAGCCTGCCGGCCGTGGGCTCGCCGGCCTGCAGCGCGGGGAAATACGCCCGCAAGCATGTGCCGTGGGCCAGCTTCACCAACATCCCGGGCTCGCGCTCACTACCGTTCTCGGCGTTTCCGGCCGCGTCGAACTACGCCAGTCTTCCGACCGTCTCGCTGGTGATCCCCAACCTCGACAACGACATGCATGACGGCTCGATCACACGGGGCGACACCTGGCTATACGAGAATCTGTCGCAGTACGCGTCGTGGGCACGGGTCAACAACAGCCTGCTGATTCTGACCTGGGACGAGGACGACAACACCCCGCGCAATCAGATTCCGACGGTGTTCTACGGGGCCGACGTCAGGCCCGGCACCTACAACGAGCCGATCAGCCACTACAACGTGCTGTCCACCCTCGAGGAGATGTACGGCCTGCCGAAGCTCGGCTACGCGACGCGAGCGCCCGCAATCACCGACATCTGGGGTGCCTGACCCCGCGGCCAGCTCGCTCGTCGCTATTGTTTGCCGCATGGCTGCTGATCTCGTGCCTATCCGCTTGAGCCTGACCACCGGTGACCGCTACACAGTGTGGGCGCCGCGCTGGCGCGATGCCGGCGACGAGTGGGAGGCGTTCCTCGGTAAGGACGAAGACCTCTATACCTTCGAGAACCCCGCCGATCTCGTCGCGTTCGTGCGCACCAACACCGACAACGACCTCGTCGATCACCCGGCGTGGAAAGAGCTGACCGAGGCCAACGCGCACAAGGTGGCGCCGGCAGACGACAAGCACTTCGATCTGATCGGCGTCGAAGAGGTGGTGTCGGACAAGCCGACCGAAAAGTCGGTGACCACGCTGGCCAATGCGCTGGCGATCGTGTCGTCGATCGGGTCGGTCTGCGAGCTGCCGGCGGTGATGAAATTCTTCAACGGCAACCCGACGCTCGGCACGCTCAGCGGTGGCATCGACCACTTCACCGGCAAAGCCGGCCTCAAGCGCTGGGACGCGATCGCCACGGTCGTCGCACGCAGCTGGGATGACGTGCTCAAAGCCGTCGACGAGGTCGTCAGCATTCCCGACGTGGACTCAGGCGTGTCGGAGGCCGCCGCGGCCGAACTCGCGGAGCCGTTCGAAGAGGAAGCGCTCGATACCCCAGACGAAGAAGCAGCCGACGTCGACGAGGCCAGGGAATCGGGGGCCGACACGCCGACCGCGGCCGGTGACGAGCTGGTGCTCGGCGGCGATGACGACTTCTGGCTGAAAGTCGGCATCGACCCGATCCGCATCATGACCAGCTCGGGCACCTTCTACTCGCTGCGTTGCTACTTCGACGATCGCCCGATCTTCTTGGGCCGCAACGGTCGGATCAGCGTGTTCACCTCCGAGCGGGCGCTGGCCAGGTATCTCGCCGACGAACACGACCACGACTTGTCCGACCTGAGCACCTACGACGACATCCGCACCGCAGCAACCGATGGCTCGCTGCGTGTCGATATCACCGACGACAACGTCTACGTTCTGAGCGGGCTGGCCGACGACTTCGCCGACGGGCCGGATGCGGTGGACCAGGAGCAACTGGACCTGGCCGTGGAGTTGCTTCGCGATGTCGGCGACTACGCCGAGGACAGCACCGTGGATAAGGCGCTGGAGACCGACCAGCCGTTGGGCAAGCTGGTGGCTTATGTCCTCGACGCCGACTCGGCGCGCGCACCCAAACCGCCGTATGCGGACGCGGTGCACGCGTGGGAGGAACTCGAGACCTTTGTGGATTCGCGGTTGCGGCGCGAATAGCGCGCCATCACGAGTCCGGGAAGTTCACGTCCTTCGTCACCGATTTCCATTCCTCGATCGAGGCCGTCGTAGCGGCGATCTTGTCGCGCATCGCTTTCAGGACGTCACGACCTAACAGCAGCCGTAGCGGCGGGTCGTCGAGTTCGGTCACCATCAGCACCGCCTCGGCGACCTTGCGCGGGTCGCCGGGCAGATGGTCGGCGAACTGCTTGATCAGGTCCTTGCGCGCTGCCACGTCGGCGTAGTCGGCGATGGGAGTGGTCGACTCCTTCATCGAGCGCGTCGCCCAATCGGTGCGGAAAGCGCCTGGCTCGATAGCGGTGACCTTGATGCCCAACGGCCGGACTTCGGTGGCCAGCGCTTCGGTCACCGCTTCCAACGCGAACTTGGTCGACGAGTAATACGCATTGGGCGGGTTGGCCACCAGACCGGTCATCGACGAGATGTTGACGATATGGCCCGACGCACGCGCCCGCATCTCCGGCAACACCGCTTTGATCATGTCCACCGCGCCGAAGTAGTTCACGTCGAAGAGCTTTCGGACCTCGGCGTCCTCGCCTTCCTCCACTGCCGACAGATAACCGTGCCCGGCGTTGTTGACCAGGACGTCGACGCCGCCGAACGCGTTCGCGGCCGCCGACACCGCCTCGGCGATCTGGCCGGTGTCGGTGACGTCCAGTGCGACCGCCACCGCCCGGTCACCGAACTCGTCGGCGAAGTCCTGCACTGCCTCTGACCTTCGCGCGGTGACGACCGCGCTGTGGCCGGCCTCCAGCACCGCGCGGGCGATCTCGCGCCCGAAGCCGGTCGAGCATCCGGTGATCAGCCAGCGTGCCATGTCACGCCGTCCCTTCCGGTAGCCGGCGCAGGTAAGCCGAACGCCGATCGGCGAGTTCGGCCTTGCGCTGCTCAGGAGTCACCCGCGGCAGGTCCGGCACTTCGCTGTCCAGCCGGTCCAGCTTGATGACCCTGCCGCGGGCACCCAGGTCCTCCCGTGGTCCGGCCTCACCGAACTCGGCCATCCGCAGCGTCAGGATCCCTTCGCGGAGCCCGTCGGAGTCGATCCAGTTGGCGACTCCGGGATCGGTCGGCGAGATCACGTAGGTGTAGCTGCCGTCCTCGTTGGCCACCGACTGCGCTTTGTTGAGGCTGCCGGTGCGGTCGACGATGTCCAGGGTGGTGCCCCAGATGTTGCTCAGTGGCACGGTGAAGTATTCGGCGCCACCATCACTGAGCTCGACAACGAACGCCTCGTCCGGGGCGAGCTCGAATCGACCCATCACGTAGACCTGGTTGCGCATCGCACCGACCTTGTCGGCCGACCATGCCAGGTTGAAGTGATTGGGCGGCATCTTGTACACGCCGTGGCTGAGCTTGCCGGTGAAGTTGGCGAAGTACTCCATCATCGCCGCGGTCGCCTCGGCCTGCTCGTCCACAGTGCGCGCCGGCGTCACCGGCGGACCGCCGAGTCGTTGCACCTCAAAGTGATTCGGGTCGTCACGGCTCCAGTCGAGCAACACGTCCCGGATGTAGAACTCGTGGGCCTCGGACGTGGTCCGCACGTGGTTGGGCCGTCCGTCGGCCGGTTCGGCGTCGACGGTGATGGTGAAGCTGCCGTCGGCATCCACCTGCATGGTGCGGCCATTGAGCACGTCGACGGTGCCCATGTGGGCATCCCACAGCGTGAAGTAGTTCTCCGTCATCCGGCGATCCCCGACCCGACCGTGGATCTCGTAGCGTTCATCGCCCGATATCGGGATGACTCGGTACACACTGTCGGGATTGTCGATCCCCCAACGTGATCCCGGAATCCGGCGACCGTCGACGGGGTGTGCGAGCCGGGTGATGCAACTGACCTTGGGCCGGAGCTTGTCCTGGTTCGACGACCAGATCGCCGCGGAGAACATCACCTCGGCGAACGCGTCGTCGAAGCGGTCACGCATCGCCGGCGACGCCTTCGCCCGGCCCAGCCAGGTCTCGGCCACGGTGCGGTACGCCGCGGTGACCGTGGGGTGCTCGATCAACTCGAGCGCGGCCACTTCCTGCTCGTGCTGAGCTGCCGTCGCGACGGGCTCATCTAGCATGGACTCTCCTCACTTGCCGACATACTGTCCAAAACGCTTGTTGTACAAGGTAAATCGCTCATCAATCTGCTCTGGATGCAGGCCGTAGTCCGCCAGGCCGTACGGCGGACGGGCCACCTCGCGAGGCCGCTCTTGCAGCCAGTGCCGCATTGCCCCCTCGGCCTCGACGGTAAGCGGCAGACCGATGGCGTCGTACACCCGGGCCACTTGCCCGATCGGGTCGGACACCGCATCGTCGAAAGCGATGTCGGTTACTCGCGCCGCTGCCCCGCCACTTTCACAAGACCAGCCGTCCCGCACCGCCATCGCGCGGTCATTGGTCCAGCCCATCCGCTGCAACCACTGCGCGCCCACGCGGTCGACGTCGACCGTGTCGGCGTGCATCGCGTGCAGCGTCGCATTCAGGCTGGCCCCCGACGCGATCGTGGCGCGCGGGTCTCGATGCATGTGCACGAGGTGCAGGTCGTCGAACTGGGCCCGCAGTTCGGCGAGGTAGCCGAGGTGGGCCGGCGACTTGAGCACCCACCGTGTCGCCACTGCGTCGCCCGCCAAGCCGGCCTGCCGCTTCTGCCACTGCAAGAACTGCAACATACGGTGCAGATACGTGTAAGCGGGCGCGAAATCCTGCGCATCGAGCCAGGATCGGTAATGCGGAAGATGCGCACCGGATTCCGGGACATGCGACAGGAACGTGTCGGCCAAAAAGACGATCTCCTCTTCGGCCTCCCGCGCATACATCGGATGAATGACGAATAAGTCGGGCGCCAGTCCGCGCGACTTGTCTTCACGTGCCTCGCTGACGGCGATGCGCGGATCGACACCGGTGAACGGGTAGTCCAGCCGAGGCGACGCTTCGACCACTTCCCAGCCGTAAGCACAGTGGAAGCGCGGGTCGGCGGCCAGCAGTCGCTGCAACAGCGTCGTGCCACTGCGCATCATTCCGACAACCACCACCGGCGCGACGACGCGCTCCTCGAGAATCTCGGGGTGCCGTCGGATCCACTCTTGAGCGCGTAGTCGCATCCGCAGGCTGTGCACGATACCCGCGCGCAGAATGAGGACTCCGATGGCGTTGAGGTCGGCGGTCGCATAGTCGGCCAACAGCACGGCCAGCGGTCGCTCGAAATCCCCTGGCCCCCAGTCGGTCAGGGACTCCTTGCGCCGAGCGTCAGCCAGGACGGCCGCCAGGTCGAAGGGCTCCACGCGGTCAGAACTTCAGGTGGTGGCTGACATCGCCAACCTGGTCGACGAACATGATGCGACTGTCGAACCACCACACGCCGTCCAGCCGGTGAAACGTGTCCTTGTAGTGCCCGGTCACGATCACCTGCAACGGCAAGTCCGGCGTGGCCTGGGTGACGCTGTAATAGGACCGGCTGCGCGCGGTCCCCTCGGTGTCGTCGATCTCGAGCCGCACATTGCTGGTGTTGTGTCT
>Ga0302314_10022263_pt1 | contig 10398 bp, 9 predicted proteins | sample III_Palsa_N2_3_FD_200533 | JGI IMG/M metagenome (GOLD analysis project Ga0302314, IMG submission 200533) | Peat permafrost microbial communities from Stordalen Mire near Abisko, Sweden - III_Palsa_N2_3 | ecosystem: Environmental > Terrestrial > Soil > Palsa > Peat permafrost | place: Sweden... | reverse complement strand
CTTATTGGGAGACCAAGACCCTTCGCCAGATGACCGTGGCGGAATGGGAGGGCCTGTGCGACGGCTGCGGGCTCTGCTGTCTCATCCGCTTCGAGGACGAGGACACCGGCGAGATCATTCCCACCCGGGTGGCCTGCAAGCTGTTCGACGCCCAGCTGTGCCAATGTTCGGACTATGCCAACCGCAAGACCCACGTCCCCGACTGCATCAAGCTGACGCCGGACAATATCGACGATCTGATGTGGATGCCCAGAAGCTGCGCCTATCGACGGCTGCACGAGGGCAAAACCCTGCCGTCCTGGCACCCGCTGATCACCGGCGATCCCGAGAGCGTCCACAAGGCCGGCGTCAGCGTGCGGGGCCAGACCATCTCCGAGGTTTCCCTGGCCAATCCCGAGGACGCCGTCGATTTCGAGGACACGGGTCTGCTGCGCGACCGTAGCGACGATTAATGGCCGCGCCCGCCACCCGGGGCGCCCATATGTTGCATTAATATCACATTGGGCCTTGCGCCGCTCGCCGAACCCCTTAATTGAAGCCCATCCATTTTGATCGAGGCGACTCCCCCTTGGCGCAAGATCCCTATCAGGAACTCGGCGTCCCGCGCACGGCGAGCGCGGACGAGATCCGCCGCGCCTTCCGCAAGCTGGCCAAGCAATACCACCCCGACAAGAATCCCGGCGACAAGGCCGCCGAGGAGCGGTTCAAGCGCGTCAGCGGCGCCTTCGATCTGGTGGGCGACGAGGACAAGCGCAAGAAGTTCGATCGCGGCGAGATCGACGCCGACGGGCGGGAGATGCATCCGGGTTTCGCCGGCGGCGACCCGTTCGGCCGCGGCGGCTTCGACGCGCGCGGCGCCGGGGCGCAGTTCGAGGGCGTCGACCTGAACGACATCCTGGGCGAGGTGTTCGGCGGGCGGGCCGGCGGGGCGCGGGGCGGTTTCGGCGGCTTCGGCGGCCCGGCCAAGGGCGCCGACGTCCGCGCCCAGGTGGCGATCGACCTGGAGGAGGCCATCCAGGGCGGGCGCAAGCGCATCGCCTTTTCCGACGGGCGCACGCTGGAGATCACCATTCCCAAGGGCGCGGCGGAGGGACAGGTCCTGCGGCTGAAGGGCCAGGGCTCGCCAGGCCGCGCCGGGCCCGGCGACGCGCTGATCGAGCTGACCATCCGGCCGCATCCGGTGTTCAAGCGCGAGGGCGACAGCCTGGTGATGGACCTGCCGATTTCCGCGCCGGACGCGGTGCTGGGCGCAAAGGTCCAGGCCCCGACGCCGGAGGGTCCCGTCACCCTGACCGTGCCCAAGGGCTCCAATTCGGGCTCGACCTTGCGGCTGAAAGGCCGCGGTCTGCCCGACCCCCGCACCGGCGCGCGCGGGGATCTCCTGGCCCGGCTGCAGATCATGCTGCCCGACCCGCCGGATCCCGAACTGGAGAAGTTCGCGGAGACCTGGCGCAAGGAACGGCCTTACACCCCGCGCCGCAAGGGCTGAGCGCATTGACCCGAACCCGGCGCTGGACCACGTTCAGCCTGTGTTCAGGGCGGTGGGCGTAGAAGGTTGCGGAATGAAATTCCTGTCCGCCCTTGCCTTGAGCCTCGCTCTGTTGCTCCCGGCCGCGCCTTCCCTGGCGCAGCCGCAGCGCGGTCATGAGCAACACGGCGGCGGCGGGGGCGGACCGCACGGCGCCTATGGCGGTCCTCGCGGCGGCTACGCAGACCCACGCGGCGGCTATCCGGACCCCCGAGGCTATGCCGCCCCACAACGCGGCGGTTATCCGGCGCAGCGCGGCGGCTATCCTGACCAACGCGCACCCTATGGCCCGCCGCAGGGCGGTTACGGCTACTACGGCGCGCCGCCGCCAAGCCGCCGCGGTCCGGATTCACTGGGCGCAGACTGGGGCGGCCAGCAGGACGAGGTGCGCGCCGGCGTGCGCCAGGGCCGCTATATGGGTCTGGCCCGGGTGATCGGCGCCATTCGCCAGCGCACGCCCGGCCGCCAGCTGGACGCCGGGCTGGAGCAATGGGGCGGGCGGGCCGTCTACCGCGTCCGCTGGGCCGAGCCGGGCGGACGCAGGATCGACTATATCGTCGACGCCCAGAGCGGCGCGATACTTCAGGTCGACGGAAGATAGAGAAGGGCTGAACCATGCGCATCCTGTTGGCGGAAGATGACGCCGATCTGTCCCGGCAATTGAAACAGGCCCTGGCCGACGCCGACTACGCTGTCGACCACGCCGCCGATGGCGAGGAGGCCCACTTCCTGGGCGACACCGAGCCCTACGACGCGGTGATCCTCGATCTGGGCCTGCCCAAGATCGACGGCGTCTCGGTGCTGGAGCGCTGGCGCCGCGACGGCAAGGCCACCCCCGTGCTGATCCTGACCGCTCGCGGCGCCTGGAGCGAGAAGGTGGCCGGGTTTGACGCCGGCGCCGACGACTATCTGACCAAGCCGTTCCATACCGAGGAGCTCTTGGCCCGCCTGCGCGCCCTGCTGCGCCGCTCCGCCGGCCATGCCGCGGCGACGCTGGCCTGCGGCGGCCTCAGACTGGATCCCCGCGCCGCGCGGGCTTCGGTCAATGGCGAGCCGCTGCGGCTCACGTCGCTGGAATACCGGATGCTGCACTATCTCTTGATGCATCAGGGACGGGTGATCAGCCGCACCGAACTGGTCGAGCACCTGTACGACCAGGATTTCGACCGGGATTCCAACACCATCGAGGTGTTCGTCGGCCGGGTGCGCAAGAAGATCGGCCAGGACCGGATCGAGACGGTCCGGGGACTGGGCTACCGGCTGGTGGCGCTGGAGGGCGAGGCGTCTTCGCAGTGAAACTTCCGGACCTGCGGCGTCCCTCCCTCGCGCTGCGACTGGTCCTGCTGGCCGGGATCTGGAGCGTGGTGATCCTGGTGGTGACCGGCGTTCTGCTGACCGCGCTGTTCCACGAGGAAGCCGTCAGCCGGTTCGACGACGGTCTGTTGGATGTGGCCAACGGCCTCTATGCCGGATCCGATGTGAACGAGAACGGCGATGTCGACGCCCCGCCGCTTACGGACTCGCGGGCGATGCGCGCCTATTCCGGAAAATATTGGGAGATCGCCGAGCCCATGCAGGGAAGGCTGCACCCGCTGGCCCGTTCGCGCTCGCTGTGGGACAGCGAACTGAAGGGCCCCGACGGCGGCGTCGCGGCGCTGCAGGCGGTGGCCGGCAAGCCGATCTACTACGATTCCGTCGGTCCGGTGGGCGAGCCGCTGCGGGCTGTCGCTCTGCTGGCTCACCTTTCGGGCCGACCTGGGCCGGTGATCTTCATGGCGGCCGAGGACCGCTCGCCGCTCGAAGAGGACGCCCGGCGGTTCGACGTCGAGACGGCCGGGGTGCTGCTGTTTCTGGGCATCGGCCTGGTGGTTGTGGTGTTCATCCAGGTCCGGATCGGCCTGCAGCCACTGTTCATGCTGCGGCGCGAGGTCGCCGCGGTGCGGACCGGCCAGGCCGACCGGCTGGTGCGCGACTACCCGTCCGAACTCGAGCCGTTGGCCCAGGAGCTGAACGCCCTCGTCGCCCACGACCAGGAGGTGGTGGAGCGCCAGCGGACCCACGTCGGCAATCTGGCGCACGCTTTGAAGACGCCGCTGTCGGTGATGCTGGCCGAGGCCGAGCGGCATCCGGGGCCCTTGGCCGAGGTGGTGGATCGGCAGGCCGAGGCCATGCGCGGCCAGGTGGACCATCATCTGCGCCGCGCGCGGGCCGCCGCGCGCTCGCAGTCCCTGCGCGAGCGCACCGCGGTCGCCCCGGTGCTGGAGGAGCTCTCCATTACGCTGGAACGGATCTTCCAGGACCGGAAGGTGGAGATCGACTGGCGCGCGCCGGACGACCTGTGCTTCCAGGGCGAGCGCCAGGACCTGATGGAGATGATCGGCAATGTGCTGGAGAACGCCTGCAAATATGGCGGCGGACGGGTCCGCGCCGTGGCCGACATCGGCGACGCGCGGCGTCTGAGCCTGGTCGTCGAGGACAATGGGCAGGGCCTGCCCGACGGCCGCCACGCCGAGGTGCTGAAGCGCGGCGCGCGGCTGGACGAGAGCGCGCCCGGATCGGGCCTCGGCCTGTCGATCGTCGACGAACTGGCCCGCGCCTATGGCGGGACGGTGAGCCTGGGCGATTCGGTCTGGGGCGGGCTCAAGGTCACGCTGGAGCTGCCGCGCGCGGAAGGTTGACAGCCTTCGGGAAACCTTAACCTGCGTTGATCATGATTGTCCCCGCGCATTCAGTGCGCGTGAATTGGACACCATGGCTGGCCTCACCGACACTCAGGCTTCAGTGTTGCGTACGCTTTTTGGTTCCGCCCCCGACAGCGCGGTGCGAAACCTCGAACGGGCCCTGTCCGAGGAGGCCATGGGCGGCGGCTCGATGGCGGCGGTCTACGGCCTGGTGGCGAAGGAGGCGTACGAACGCCGCGCCAAACTGACCGTGTTCGAGCCGGTGATCGCGCTCTGCGCACCCAAGGGCGAATTTCCCTTCCAGACGCCGAAGGCGCTGTGGGCGGCGCTGGGCGAGGGCTCGAAGTCCGATGTCGAACTCGCGGTCGGCTTTGCGAGCAAGAAGAACCCCTCCGATGCGAGCCTGGCGGCGGCCGGCGAGATCTATGACCGGCTGTGCCTGGCCGCGGCGGCGGGTCTGCGCGAAGCGAAACCGGCCTTCGCGCCGGCGATCTCGCTGCTGAACACAAACCAGCCCGATGGAGCAGAGGCGTTCGCCAGGTATCTCGACCTGACGCCGCTGGTCCGCGATGCGATGGGCAAGCTGCCGGAATGGGTCGGCCGGATGACCGAGGATCGCGCCGCGGCCGTACGGGTGGCCTACAAGGATGCGGTGGACCTTGCCGACGACGGCGGGCCGCGCTTTATCGAGATGCTGGTGGCCAATCTGTCCGAGCCCTGGCTGATTATGCGCATCCTGTCGGCGGTGATGGATCACCCGGCCGAGCGTTATGTGGCGGTCTCGGAACTGGCCGTCTTCGCCGAGCAACTCCTGGATGACGTCGATCGAAAGCTGGCGCAGTTCAGGGCGTTCGATCCGGCCGGTGGGCGCGCGGCGGGCGTCGCGGCCGGTGAGGCCATCCACATCGCCGCCATGGAGATCGTGGAGTTCGAATCCTCGATCGAACTCAACCGCGAAGCGCCATGGGGCAAGCGGGTCAGCCAGCAGAAACAGTCTCTGGCCCAGTTGGCCGAGACCCGGTTGGGCCAGATCGACAAGGCGCTGGACGCGGCCATGCCGCTGCAGATGGTCAAGTTCGGCAAGGGCGTGCGCGGCCAGCCCAAACTGACCGACGACCCACACCCGCTGGCGCTGGCGCGCGCCGAGGGCCTGATGGCCTTCTTCGACTATTCCCGCCAGTTCGCCAGCCAGTCCGGTTATGGGGCGGCTCGAGCCAAGGTCGCGGAAAAGATCGAGGCCCGCCTGGATCAATATGTCGAGGACCTGCTCGAGATGCTGCACAACCAACAGGTCGAGGCGCTGGAGCGCGTGCGCGGCTACCTGGAAATATCCGCTGCGATGATGGAGGCCGCGCGCGGCGAAAAGGCCGGACAGATCATTCGCCGCCGCGCGGCCGCCGCCTGATCCAGATCAAAATCCCCCATGGGCCGGCCTCGCGCCGCGTACCTGTTTGAGTTAGTCACCCCGCCATGATCGCATTCTGGATCGCCGCCGCGCTGCTTTCGGCCGCCACGGCGGGACTGATCGTCCATCGCGGCGCCCGTGCGGCGAGATCCGGCGCCCTGACAGCGGACAATCCGTCCGCCGCGGTTTATCGCCAGCAATTGGCGGAACTCGACGATCTCGCAGCGCGCGGGCTGCTGGCCGAGGGCGAGCGGCGCTCGGCGCGCGCCGAGGCCGCGCGGCGTCTGTTGGGGTCGGTCGACGAAGCCGCGCCGGCCTTGTCGGCGACCAGCGGCCGGGTGCTGATCGCGGTTCTGGCCGGCGCCGCGCCGCTGCTGGCCCTTGGGCTCTATTTGATCGTCGGCTCGCCCGAACGTCCGGACCAGCCGTTCGCACGGCGCGTGGACGCCTGGCAGGCGGCCGACCCTGGCAGTCTCGATCCCGAGCGGATGAGCGCGGTGCTGCAGCGCGTGGTCGCCCGGCGCCCCGGCGACGCCGAGGCCCTGTACTATCTGAGCCGCGCGCAGCAGGCCGCCGGCGATGTCTTCTCAGCCGAGCGGAGCCTGAAGAAGGCGCTCGCGCTGCAGCCGGCGCAGGCGTCCTACTGGACCGTGCTCGGCGACATCCTGGTCGCCGAATCCAAGGGCGACGTCTCCAGCGACGCCCAGACCGCCTATCGGCGCGCGCACGCTCTGGACCCCTCGGCGCTGGGGCCGCGCTACTATCTGGCCAAGGCCAGGATCGCCGGCGGCGATATAACGGGCGGCCTTGCGGACTGGCGCGCGCTGGCGGGCGATCTGGCGGCCGACGACGCCCGCAAGCCCGTGCTGCTCCAGGAGATCGGCGTCGTCGAAAAGACCGGCGCGCTTCCGGTGGACACCGGGACGCCGGCGCCCGCCGCCAGCCAGCGGACCTTCATCCGCTCGATGGTCGCCGGCCTGGCCGCGCGACTGGAAGCCCAGCCGAACGACCCAGCGGGCTGGGGGCGCCTAGTGCGCTCCTACGGGGTGCTGGGCGACGCGACGAACCGTGAAGCCGCGATGGCCAGGGCGCGCCGGCTGTTCAAGGACCGGCCCGACGCCTGGCGCGCGTTCGAGGATGCGGCGGAGGCGCGACAATGACGCGAGTGCTTTGGCGGCGAGCCTCGGCGGGACTATCATGCGGCGTGGCCGCGACCCGGCGCTCAGGACAGGCGGCATGATGGCTCTGTTACCGAAATCCAGAAAAGCGCGACGGCGGCTGATGGTGGTGGCCGCGGCGGCGCCGGTGCTGATCGCCGCGGCGGGGCTGGCCTTCTACGCCATGGGCGACGCGGTCTCGCTGTTCTATTCGCCTTTCCAGGCCAAGGCGGCCCACGTGCCGGCCGGCCGGCCGATCGAGCTGGGCGGGCTGGTGGCCAAGGGGAGCGTCGCCAAACAGCCCGACGGGGTGGTCCAGTTCACTATCGAGGACCACGCGGCCAAGGACCTAGTCAGCTATCGCGGCGACCTGCCCGACCTGTTCCGCGAGGGCCAGGGCGTGGTGACCCGCGGCGCCTTCCGCGCCGACGGGGTGTTTGAGGCCAACGAGGTTTTGGCCAAGCACGACGAACGCTACATGCCCAAGGAGGTGACCAAGGCGCTCAAGGCCTCCGGCGAGTGGCGGGGAGGCCAATGATCGCTGAGCTGGGTTCGTTCGCGTTGGTCCTGGGTCTGATCATGTCTCTCGCCCAGGCCGGGTTTTCGATCGCCGGGCGGGTGCGCGGTTCGGCGGCCATGATGGGCGCCGGCGAGGGCGCGGCGGGCGGGGCTTTCATCGCGGTGGCCTTCGCCTTCGGCGCGCTGATGTTCGCCTTCGTCACCTCGGACTTCTCGGTGGCCAACGTGGCCGAGAACTCCCACACCGCCAAGCCGATGATCTACAAGATCGCCGGCGTCTGGGGCAGCCATGAAGGCTCGATGATGCTGTGGTGCCTGGCCTTGACCGGATTTGGCGCGGCGGTGGCGCTGCTGGGGCAGGGTCTGCCGGCCAAGCTGAAGGCCTCGGCGGTCGCCTGCCAGGGCGTGCTGGGGCTGCTGTTCGTCGGCTACACGGTGTTCGCCTCCAACCCGCTGCTGCGGCTGGCCGACCCGCCGGTGGAGGGCCGTTCGCTCAATCCGCTGCTGCAGGATCCGTTCCTGGCGATCCATCCGCCGTTTCTCTATTCCGGTTATGTCGGCATGTCGGTGGTGTTTTCCTTGGCCGTCGCCGCGCTGATCGAGGGCAAGGTCGAGCCGGCCTGGGCGCGGTGGGTCCGGCCCTGGACCCTGGCCGCCTGGAGTCTTCTGACCGTCGGCATCACGCTGGGCTCGTTCTGGTCCTATTACGTGCTGGGCTGGGGCGGCTGGTGGGCGTGGGATCCGGTGGAGAACGCCAGCTTCATGCCGTGGCTGGCGGCGACTGCGCTGCTGCACTCGGCGATCGTTACCGAAAAGCGCGGCGCCATGGCCGCCTGGACGGTGTTCCTGGCCCTCTTGGCCTTCACCTTTTCGATGCTGGGCGCGTTCCTGGTGCGCTCGGGCGTGCTGCTATCGGTCCACGCCTTCGCGATCGATCCCAAGCGCGGAACACTGTTGCTGGAGATCCTGGGGTTGGCCGCCGGATCGGGGTTCGCCCTCTTCGCCTGGCGCGCGCCCACCCTGGCGCCCGGCGGCCTGTTCGCGGCGGTTAGCCGGGAGTCGGCGCTGGTGCTGAACAACCTTCTGCTGGCGGCGGCGACCGCGGCTGTCCTGTTCGGCACCCTGTTCCCGCTGATCGCCCAGGCCTTCGGGCGCGCCGTGTCGGTGGGCCCATCCTATTTCAACCTGGTGTTCGGCGGTCTGATGGCGGTCGCGCTGCTGATCCTGCCGGTAGGTCCGCTGTTGGCCTGGAAGCGGGGTGAGCTCTCCGTCGCAGTCCAGAGACTGTGGTTGGCCGCGGTGCTGGCGCTGGCCTTTGGCGCGGGCGTCCTGTTCCTGGCCGAGCCCCGCAAGACCGCCGCGGCGGCCGGCGTGGCCCTGGGCGCCTGGCTGATCCTCGGGACCCTGGCGGAGTTGGGCCAGCGCGGCCAGTTCGCCCGGCTGGGCCTGGCCCAGGGCTGGCGGCGGTTGATCGCCCTGCCGCGCGGGACCTGGGGCATGACGCTGGCCCATGTAGGCGTCGGCGTGTTCGTCATCGGCGCCTGCGCCGAAACGTCCTGGCGGGTCGAGGCCGCGCGCGTGCTCTCGCTGAACCAGAGCCTGCAAGCCGGGGCCTACCAGCTGCGGCTGAACAGCGTCAGCGACGTCGAGGGCCCCAACTATCTGGCCGAACGCGGCGTCCTGAGCGTGACGCGGGCCGGCCACGCGGTCTGCACGGCCACGGCTGAGCGGCGATTTTATCCGGCCAGCGCGACCACCACCTCGAAAGTGGCGCTCTGCCTGCAGAACCTGGGCGATGTCTATGTGGTGATGGGCGAGCGCCGGGCCGGGGCGGGCGGCGCGCCCGGCTGGCTGGTCCGGGTCTACCTGAACCCCTGGTCGCGCCTGATCTTCCTGGGCCCGCTGATCATGGCGCTGGGCGGCGGCCTTTCGCTGTCGGATCGGCGGCTGCGCATCGGCCTGCCCAAGCGCGCCGCGCGCGGCGAACTGGAGCCCGAGCCCGCGACATGATCGCACGCCGACTTCTTGCGATCCTGGCGGCGGTGTTCTGCGTCGCCGCGGCCGCCGATCCCGCCGAGCGGCTGCCCGATCCGGCGCTGGAGGCGCGCGCCCGGGCGGTGTTCACCCAGATCCGCTGCGTGGTCTGCCAGAACGAGTCGATCGACGATTCCGAGGCGGACATAGCGCGGGACCTGCGCCAGACCATCCGCCGCCAGATCGCCTCCGGCCGCAGCGACGCCGAGGTCAAGGACTTTCTGGTGCGGCGCTACGGCGAATTCATCCTGCTTCAGCCGCGTTTTTCGATCGAAAACGCCGCCTTGTGGCTGACGCCGGTGCTGATCGCGCTGGTCGGCGGCGTCGCTTTCGCGGCCCGGGCGCGGCGCGCGCCCGTTGAAAACAAGGGTCTGACCGAGGAGGAAGAGGCGCGTCTGGCGCGGCTACGTGAGGTCTGACCGGACAGGCCGCGCGAGATGTCCGCATGGACATGGAATTCGTCACCGAAACGACGCAAATCGGAGCATAAGCCCTTGGTTAGTCGCCCGGCCGCGCCCAGATTTGGATCGAATTCGCTGGAATTGAATTTCGCTCATAGAGAATTGAGGTTGGGCTGGTTTCATGCGCGAACCCGCTGACGTTCGCATGAAAAATGCTCTAGCTTGAGGATGTAACCGCTCTTGCCAGCCGTTGTTGGCCTGAGCCTGAGGATCGAAGACGACATGGCTTCCACGAAGACCGGACTGATCATCGGCGTCGCCGCCGCGGGCGTCGCCGCCGCCGCGCTGGCGGCCGGGGGCGTGCGTTGGACCCCGACCTTCGCCGCGATGAGCGATCATCGTCTGCCGATCACCCGGGTCTCGACCGCGACCATCTTCGCGCCGCCGCCGGGCGCGCCCATGTCGTTCGCCGACATCTTCGAGAAGGTCTCGCCGGCGGTGGTGACCATCGACGTCACCTCCCATCTGGACGCACGCTCGGCGATCGCCCACGGCCTGAAGAGTCCCGGCCTGCCGTTCAACGTGGTGCCGCCCAACCCCAAGGGCGGCGGCGGCGATGACGATGACAGCGCGCCGGTCGGGCCCAAGGCGCAGTCGTCCGGCTCGGGCTTCT
>Ga0302314_10022262_pt1 | contig 10398 bp, 5 predicted proteins | sample III_Palsa_N2_3_FD_200533 | JGI IMG/M metagenome (GOLD analysis project Ga0302314, IMG submission 200533) | Peat permafrost microbial communities from Stordalen Mire near Abisko, Sweden - III_Palsa_N2_3 | ecosystem: Environmental > Terrestrial > Soil > Palsa > Peat permafrost | place: Sweden... | reverse complement strand
GTTTACGCGCCGGCGCAGCCCACGATGCTGAACCTCGTGGAGCTGGACCAAATCAGCGAAATCCTCGGTAATGCCACGGTTCCCGCGGGCACCTATACGGGCGCAACGCTAACTTTGAGCGCGAATCCCGGTGATGTCTCGCTCACGGCATCAGCCGACCCAACAGTAGGATTTGCGGCGGCCGCTGGCGCGGTGATCGCTTCTGATCAGATCCAGATCCAGGGCACGCAGGGTGCGACGGGGAGTCTGGCCGTTCCCGTAACGGTGACATTTGCTTCGCCGCTCGTTGTAAGTGCAGCTCAAAGCAACGCGCTCGATCTTGAATTCGACCTGGCGCATCCGGCGTTTATCATCGCTCATCAGCCGCCCGGTGCCGGTACGACCATTTGGTCGGTCGACTTCCGCTGGCCCATCAGGCGCCACCGCATCGACGACATTACGCATCTCGTGCTGAGACATATGTACGGCAACGTCACCGCCGTCGCGTCTGACAACATGGCAATTACGATAACCAAGGACTTGCCGTTGCTGCCGATCGCAAATCCGGAGACGCCGGTCGCGACCGCTCTGTCATTGCCGATTCTGGCGGATTCCATGAATGGCACGATCTATTACGACGTCGATGCAAAAACGAGCGCGACAATCACGGATTTCTCAACGCTCGCTGCAACCCTAGACGGCAAGTATGTGCGCGTGGCCGCTCGCTATCAGGAGGACGGTTCCCTAGTCGCCGTGCGCATCTGGGCCAGCAGTCAATTCGATGATGTCTGGAAGAGTCCCGAGGGCCATGTCCTGCACGTGGACAAGACGAGCGACGTCATCACCGTGTCGAATGAGTCCGGACAGGGCGTCCCATTGACGGTCGATGCCAATACCAAGTTCTTCTTCCGGCAGCCGGCCGATGGCGCAGCCGATGCGGCACCCATCGCCACCGGGACAGGCTTTCTCACGGACAACGACATGGTGCGCGGCTTCAAGGTGCATGCGAGCGTGGTGGATCCGTTGGCGACGCCGCTCGTCGCGCAGGAGATCGACATCGAAAGGGCGATTTACTCTGGAAAGATCTCAGCGGCGAACGCGACGGGCTTCACCTACACGCATTCGTACCGCACCGCATCTGACGATTATGCGGTCAATCTCGACTACATCGCGGCCGCATCTGCCAACGGCGAGGATTCGGCCGGCAATCCGGTCGCCGGTTTCAAGTTCTGGGATTTCGCATATCCCACAGTCATCACGAGCGGAACGGGCGCTGAGGCGGCCTTTGTCACGACGACCAATGGCGTGGTCAACTTCGGTGGGACAGCGGGCAGCGTGAGCGCATGGGGCGGATCCTCTGCACATTGGGAAGACCCGGCAAATCCGACCGGGTGGTCGGTGCCATGGACGGTCCTTCTGCCGACGCCGACCCCGCTGGGCACGGTCGCCACTGCTTTTGCCAACGGCACATTTGCCATGACGGTTGCTGGCGGCGTGACGCCCGCTACTGTGAATGTCAGCACCGCTTCCGGTTCCGCCACACTTGTGTATCAGGTGGAGCGAACCGGCAACGTGGTCACCGTAAGCGCCATCGACGTGACGACCGCGAGCGGCATGGCTTCAGTCACTGCCGGACTTGCAGTCGGCGCCAAGGTGAAGGTCTTCGGTATACCTCAAGTGGACGGCAGTCTGAATGCCTATGTCGTTGCCTACTTCACTGGCACGGAACCGAGCAACTAAAGCGCACACCAGCAGGGTCGGAGTGAAAGCGTGGGGCCCCGGGTCCCACGCTTTTTCCCGACGTCCTGCGGTGACAGTCGCGTCGGACATACGCGCGACACTCCCTGACTAAGCGGATATCCTAGGAGTCACCGGCTCCCCGGACCTATCGCATCGAATGGCAGACGAAGAGAAGGCGCCTTCCGCCGGCGAGGCTGCGACCGGCAGGCCCGCGACCGCACCGCCTACGAGCGACAGGCCTAAGCACAGGCCCCCGGTACGTCGATGCGGCGAGCTCTACGGCGCAAATCGCGGCGGATGAGTATCGCAACGGCATCGCCGACTTTACGACGGTGCTTGGCGCTGCGGACGCTGAGCTCGATGCGCGCGATGCGCTTGTGCAGAGCCGGCAGACGCTTGCACAAGCACGTATCTCGCTCTACAAGGCTCTTGGCGGAGGCTGGAGCGAGTCGGACGTCGCGGTTTCCGCACGAAACTAGCCTTGGCGGTCAGCTCCCGGCCATCTGCGATCACAGATTCTTGACGGGCCGGGCACATGCCGGTAATTTGCGCGCCATGAATCCTCATCTGTCCACCGCCGAACTTGCCGAGCTGCGGCGCCTGGATGTCGCGCATCATCTGCCGGCGCAAAGCGACTACAAGCTGCAGACGGAGCTCGGCGGCAGCCGCATTATCGTGCGCGCCGAGGGCTGCACTATTCACGATGCGGAAGGCCACTCCATGCTCGATGGGATGGCGGGTCTGTGGTGCGTGAATGTCGGCTACGGTCGTGAGGAGCTGGCGCGCGCAGCCTACGAGCAGATGCTGCAATTGCCTTTCTACAATACATTTTTCAGGACCGCGACCGCGCCGGCCATTCATCTGGCCGCGCAGCTTGCAGCGCGTCTGGGCCACGATCTCAATCACATCTTTTTCAATAATTCCGGCTCCGAAGCCAACGACACTGCATTTCGGCTCGCGCGCCACTACTGGGCGTTGCGCGGTGAACCGCAGCGGCTGATCTTCATCAGCCGCTGGAATGCATATCACGGATCCACCGTGGCGGGCGCAAGTCTAGGCGGCATGAAGGCCATGCACGCGCAGGGCAAACTCCCCATAGCCGGCATCGAGCACGTGATGCAGCCGTACAGGTTCGGCGAGGGATTCGGCGAAGATCCGGCGCAGTTCGCTGCGCGTGCGGCCGATGCGATCGAGGCTCGCATTCTCGAGGTTGGGCCGCAGAACGTGGCGGCATTCATCGGCGAGCCCGTGCAGGGGGCCGGCGGCGTCATCATTCCTCCCGACGGGTATTGGCCGCGCGTTGCGGCGATCTGCAAGAAATACAGCATTCTGCTGATTATCGACGAGGTGATCTGCGGATTCGGGCGCTTGGGGAGTTGGTTCGGCTTTCAGCACTACGGCATAAAGCCCGACATCGTGTCGATGGCGAAGGGATTGTCGTCTGGCTACCTTCCCATCTCCGCCACCGCCGTCGGCGCGCCCATCGTTGCGCAACTGAAGCGTTCGGGCGGCGACTTCATACACGGTTACACGTACTCCGGTCATCCCACGGCGGCGGCAGTGGCATTGAAGAATCTCGAGATCATCGCGCGTGAGAAGCTCGTCGAGCGCGTCGCCGAAGACGTCGGCCCGTATCTTGCGCGCGCGCTTGCGACTCTGAACGGGCATCCCATCGTGGGCGAGGCACGCTCGCTTGGACTCATTGGGGCGGTCGAGATCGTCGCGCGCAAAGGCACAAACGAGAGGTTCTGCGGCAAGGAAGGTACGGCCGGGCCCGCGGTGCGCGATGCCTGCATAAGGAATGGCCTCATGGTGCGCGCGATCCGTGATTCGATCGTCATGTGTCCGCCGCTGATTATCACGCGTGCCGAAATTGATCAGCTGGTGAATATCCTGGGGCGCTCGCTGACGGAGGCGCACGCCGAACTGCGCACTCTCTCCGCCGCGGCCTAGACTCGTTGCCGCCGGAACGAAAGCCCCACGATTCGCTGCTGCACGCGAACGTGCACCAGGAGCTGCGCCGCCGCTTCGTCACCGGGAAGATCATGCCCGGCAGCACACTCTCCACCCGCGGCCTTGCGCAGGAACTCGGCGTGAGCCAGACGCCGGTGCGCGAGGCGTTGAGCCGGCTCGCGGCGGAAGGTGCGGTGCAGATCCGCTCCAAGCGCAAGATTGTCGTGCCGCCGATGACCGCGGAGCGGTTTCGCGATCTGCTGCGCTGTCGCGAGCTGCTTGAACCCGAAGCGGCACTCGCGGCGCTGCCGATGATGGACAAGGCGCGCCTCAAGAAACTCGAGGTCGCTGACGATTCCATAGGCCGAGCGCTCAAGACGGGCGACGTCAATGCCTACATGGAAGGAAATTACAATTTTCACTTTCTGATCTACGCTGCGCAGCCGCGACGCACGTTGCTGCAGCTCATTGAGACGCTGTGGCTGCAGTTCGGTCCCTACATGCGGGTCGTCTACGGCCGCTTCGGCACCGCCAATCTTGCCGACCAGCACGAGCTTATGATCCGCGCACTGCGCAGGCAGGATGCTACAGGCCTGAAGCGCGCGCTCGTCGCCGACATTCGCGACGGTATGGGCTTGATCGGTGCAAGCGGCTTCGAGACGCCGTAGCAGAGTCCGAGCGGCAGGCACCTGCGTCTACGGCGACGTCAAAGAAACTCTCGCCGCCATCAGCCGGCGAGCCATTTGGCCGCAGTAATCCGGTATATAAGACTGATCTGGCCATTGGGGTCGGGCCTCGATCCCACGAGAGCCCCGCCGATTTTTTCCATGGCCTTCTGCGAGCGCAGGTTGTGCGGGCCGACAACAAATATCACATTGCTCACAAACTTGAAGGCATGTCGCAGCATCAAATTCTTCATCTCCTTGTTGTAGACCCCACCCCAGTGGGAGCGGGCCAAAAAGCTCCAGCCGATTTCGATCTCATTCTTGCTTTTGTCGAATCCGTGGAAGCGCGACGATCCGATGACCTGACCGCCGTTGGCGTCAATGGCAATCAACGCTCCGCCCGCCTGCAAGGACTCGTGAAAAAAACCGCTGAAGACTTCTTCTTGGTAGCGAACCTTGATCGGATGCTGCTCCCAGATCAGCGGATCCGAGGCGACTGCGTACAGATCGGCAAAATCCTCAGCCCGCAGCGGCCTGAGTTCAAGGAGTTCGCCGCGCAAAAAGGGCTGCAAATCGAAGCACATTCGTGAGCACCGCTTGGCCCATTGGCGGGCGTAGATTCTAGACCTCGGCGTGCGCCGCGCAATGGAACAGATGCCGCCACTGGCCGCGCATGTCCTCGAGCTTGCCCCAAGCACGCAACCCACGAGCCGCCCGGGGTGGCGGCGGCCGCGCAATAATCGTGAGCTTGGCGCAGATGCGCTTTTGGGTGTATCCTTGGCACTCGCAATCTGTGATCACACATCCAGTCGGCCGTGGGCCGGCTAGACCGCGTTGCGGCGCGATTCGTCCCATGCCAAACACTCAATCTGCCAACGCGCTCGCTCCGAGCGCCATTCACGCGCCGTCTTATTATGCAGCGACGGTGACGCACCCTGTTGCTGCGTCATCTCTCGAGGGTGCGCATAGCTGCGATGTCTGCATCGTGGGCGGCGGCTTCACGGGATGCGCGGCGGCACTGCATCTGGCGCGGCGCGGTATCACGGTCAAGCTTCTCGAGCAGTCGAGCATCGGCTGGGGCGCCTCGGGTCGCAATGGCGGGCAGGTGCATGTGGGTCTGCGGCGCGATCAGAACTGGCTCGAAGGAAAAATGGGCGGGGGCGACGCTCATAAGCTCTGGGAGCTTGCGCTCGCGGCGCGCGAGCATCTGGACGCGCTCATGCAAACCTACGGCATCGAGTGCGACTACCGCGCAGGGCTGCTGCACGCCGATCATAAGGCGCGCTACACACGTGCTACGCGCCGCTATGTCGCGCACCTGCAGGAAGTATACGGCTATGCGCACATCCGCTATGTCGAACAGGAGGAGATCCGTGCACTCGTGCCGAGCGCCGGGTATTACGGCGCCTCCTTCGACGCGCGCGGCGGCCACCTGCATCCGCTCAATTACGTCCTCGGTATAGCCCGTGGCGCGCAAAGCCATGGCGCACAGCTGCACGAGGGCGCCGAGGTTCAGGAAATAAAGCGCAGCAGCGGCGCCTTTGTGGTTTCCACAGCGCAGGCACAAGTGCACGCGGACAAGGTCATCCTCGCCTGCAACGGGTATCTGCGCGGCATCTCGCGTGAAGTGGAAGCGCACGTGATGCCCATCAACAACTTCATCGCCGTCACGGAGCCGCTCGGCGCCGAGCGCGCTGCTGCACTTGTCCAGCACGGCTATGCCGTGGCCGACTCGCGCTTCGTCGTCAACTATTACCGTACCACCGTGGACCATCGGCTCCTCTTCGGCGGCGGTGAGAACTATAGCTACCGCTTTCCCAAAGACATTGCAGGCTTCGTTCGTCCGCATCTCACAAAGGTTTTTCCACAGCTGAGGGGAGTCCGTATCGACTATGCGTGGGGCGGCACTTTGGCGATTACCCCCACGCGAATGCCCTTCATCCGGGAGATTGAACCCGGGTTCTACAACGCGAGCGGCTTCTCAGGCCTGGGCGTCGCTCTCGCCCCGTATGCGGGCAAGATCCTTGCCGACGCCATTGCTGGAGATCGGGAAGCATTTGCGGTGCTCGCCCGCGTGCCGGTACCCCGATTTCCGGGAGGCCCAGCGCTGCGATGGCCGACGCTGGTGGCGGCGATGTCGCTCTATGCGCTGCGCGATCGGCTGTAATTTTGTGCATCCATCAATTATCAAGCGAGCAGCATCATGACTGAGCCCATTCCTTCGTTGGCGACTCTCAAGGAGTGGCAGGAGTTCGCGCACGTGCAACCGCACATCACCGCCCTCGATGCCTTCATCATCGACGTCAACGGCAACACGCTCGGCAAGCGCCTGGCGGTTGCCGATGCACACAAGGCGTTCACGGACGGCGTGCAGTTCTCATCCTGTGCGCTGATCGCCGACGCACGCGGCCTCGGGCACAACGTTCAGGGGATGGGCGCATCGGACGGCGACCCGGACGGCACCGCGATGCCGCTCGCAGGCACATTGCACGTCGTTCCTTGGGCACGCGCGAGCACCGCGCAGGTCGTGTGCAGCATGCGGCACACCGAGAGCGGAGAATCTTTGTGGTTTGACCCGCGGGAAGTGTTGCGTGAGGTCGTCGCTCAGTGCCACAAGGCAGCCGTCTATCCGGTCGTCGCCTGCGAGCTTGAGTTTTTCCTGATTGACCCGCGGCGCGAACCCGACGGCGGTATCACTCTTGCAACCATGCCGGGACGCGGCAGTGCGCCGTGGCGCGCCGCGAATCTCTCCATGGATGCCATCGAAGAGAGCTCCGTGTTTCTCAACAGCGTAGCCGATGCGGCTGCGAAGCAGGGCGTGCCGGTTTGTGGCGCCGTTGCCGAGTACGGCATCGGACAATTCGAGGTCAATCTGCGGCACGTCGCCGATGCCGCGCTCGCCGCAGACCATGCGGTTCTTCTAAAGAGGATCGTCAAGGGCGTCGCACAATCGATGGGGATGCTCGCATCCTTCATGGCGAAGCCATTTGCAAAACAAGCCGGCAACGGCTTGCACGTGCACGTCAGCATTGCTGATGCCTCCGGCGCCAACCGCTTCGGCCTGGAAGGCGGGGAGGCGCTGCTGCAGCACGCGATTGCAGGCATGCAGGCCATGATGTTCGACACGTTGGGCTTCTGTGCCCCCAACTTCAATTCGTATCGCCGCTATCTCGGCCCATTCGTGCCGACCACGCGCGACTGGGGTCACAACAATCGCGCCGTCGCGTTTCGCGTGCCGGCCGCTCATGGCTCGGGCCGCAGGATTGAGAACCGCGTGGCAGGCGCGGATGCAAGCCCGCATCTGGTGGTTGCGGCCATCCTCGCGTCTGTGTTGTACGGTGTGACCCAGCGTTTGAATCCAAGCGCACCGGCGGTCGGGCGCGTGTTGGCGGGGCCGGATCCTGATCTGCCCGATGGCCTTCTGGCCGCGCTCGAGCGCCTCGAGCACTCAAGCCTGCTCTCGTCCTACATCCCGACGAAATTTTTGCAGCTCTTCGCGGAGCTCAAGCGCAAAGAATACGCCGCGCTCATCAATGAGCTCTTCGTTCGGGAGTTGGATTTTTATCTGTGAGAGCGCTATAGGTGCAACGTACCCGTAATCCCAATGGTGCGGGGACGGAAGGTGTAAAAGTTGTATTGCGGACCCGGCGGCGGATACGTTGGATTATTGGCATCGGTGAAGCTTCGCTCGTAGTTCGTCGTCACGTGTGTATTTAAGAGATTGTCGATGAACAGCGAGACCTGCCAGCCCCCGAAAGTCGTGCCGGTGCGGAACTGCACGAACGTCGTGGAGGGTAGCGTGGGCGAAATCGGGTACGGGTACGCGGTGTACTGCGATGAGCGCGGGTCCTGGATCGGCGCCTCCCACGGGTTGCGGCTCGCGAATTCGTAGTCGAGGCGCGCGAAGCTCGGATGCGAGGCCGCGGTAAAGTTGTACTGCAAGCCAAGAGCAACGTTCCACGGCGGATTCGCGCCCGGGCTGCCATTGATTGCGGCCTGCCCGGAAATCGCATCGCCGTCGATGGCGAGATCATACTTCGAAGTGCGCACGAACCGCGCATCCGTGTAGCCGATGGCGGCTTCCAGCGTGAAGGGGCCCACATCCGCGTCTGCCTGCAGATCGGCGCCTTTTGCCACCGCCGTGCCGAGGTTGTCCGTGAACTGCAGTCCGCAGTCGCCGGACACGTACACATTCTGCTGAATGTCGTTCCACTTGATGTAGTAGATGCTGCTAGCGACCCTGAGCACGTTGGCGAAGTTGTCCTTCGAGCCGATTTCGTAACTCTGCGTCGTATCGGACTTGTAAGTCGCCGGAGCCTGGCCACTGGTATAGCCTAGGTCCATCAGATCGGGGGAGCAGTAGCTAGGCAGCGGCGGATTTGCTCCGCCGACGCGGAACCCCTTGGCATAGGTAAAATAGAAGAGATGGTTCGGGTCCATCTGAAAGCTGACGCCGGCCTTCGGCGTGAAGGGCGTTTCGCTCTGCGATGCACTAGCCGGGCCGGTGGGACCGTAATTCTCGGGTCCGTCGGTGAAGTGAGTGATATCAAATGATGTCTTCGCCACGCGCCCACCCAGAGTGAACTTCAATTGGTCGGTCACGCTGTAGGTGAGCTCGCCGAATCCCGCGATCTGCCGATCGTGCACCGTGTTGGGATTGTAGTAATCATCTCCGTTCGGCAGCAGCGGTACGCCGAAGATGTCGGCCGCGTTATAGCCGAAGAGCCCTTGGAGGAGGTTGTTCATCATCGGGTCATAGATTTGTTCCAGGCTGTACTCGCGCGACAGCTGCCAGAAAGCGCCGACAGTCCAGACGAGCCGGCTTGTGGGATCGTTCGACTCGAGACGGATCTCCTGCGTCTCGCTGCGCTGCTGGTTCTGAACCGTCGCTGGGGAGCGGTAATTCGTAAGGCCGGGCGGCAGATGGATGCCGCTTGTGTCGATGAGCGGATAGTCCGCGGGATTCAGAAACGAAAGCCCGAGACCTGCGGCCGGCCAGCCGAGGCTCTGGAAATAGCTCAAGTTGTATACGGTGCCCTCATAACCGGTCGTTTCGTCGCGGTGGTAATAGGACGTGTTGGATATGAGGCGTGCCTTGCCCAGATCCCACTCGACCTTGAGCGCCGGCAGGTACCACTTATCGGGCACAGAATTCCTGTCGGGATTGGCATTATCGAAACGTCCGGCGCTCGGATTCGAATACGCCGGCCAGAAAGTATCATCGTCGTTCTGCGTGCGATTCTGATAGAACATGCTCGGCGTGACGGTGAGCCCGCTGACCGGCGCCCAGATACCCGCGAGGCGCAGCACGAGCGACTCTTGGAAGTTGGAATTCTTTTCAACAATATCGCGCGTCGTCGGATCCACCCGGTCGATCCAGCCGCCGTCCCGGCGGTACCAGGCGCTGACGCGAAATCCCAGAACCCCGTCGATGATCGGGCCGCCTTGCGCGACACCCGCCTCGTAGCTCGGGTCTCCGTGCTCGGTGAACGACACTTCACTCTTCACGTAGGTGCTGTCCTTCGTCAGGCTCGGCTGCGTCAGAATGTAGCGCACCGTGCCGCCCTCGGAGCCTGCGCCGAAGAGAGTGCCCTGCGGTCCGCGCAGTATCTCGACACGGTCCAGGTCGAAGGTTTTTGGCAGCGTGTCATCGGGATTGAATCCCACCGAGCGCATTTGGATGGGCGTGTCGTCGATGTAGATGCCAGTCGTGCCCGCGCCGCCTGAGGAGGAGATACCTCGGATGGAAATCGCATTGGTGCCGGTCTGATCGATGGAGACACCGGGCGTAAAGCGCACGAGATCCGTGATGTCCTTGACGCCTTTCTCGTCCATGGTCTCCTGCGAGAAGGCGCTGATGCTGATTGGCACCTTGCTCAGGGATTCTTCGCGCCGTGTGGCCGTCACGGTGATTTCCGTCATTCCCACCGCGCTCGTCGTCGCTGTCGTCGCCGCGTCTGCACTTTGCGGGGCATCAGCGGCGCGGCTCGGCCGCATCGCGAGCGTGCCAAGCAAGGCGCAGAGGAGGGCGGCGCCGATGCGCGCATCGTCGTGGATGCTA
>Ga0302314_10022260_pt1 | contig 10398 bp, 4 predicted proteins | sample III_Palsa_N2_3_FD_200533 | JGI IMG/M metagenome (GOLD analysis project Ga0302314, IMG submission 200533) | Peat permafrost microbial communities from Stordalen Mire near Abisko, Sweden - III_Palsa_N2_3 | ecosystem: Environmental > Terrestrial > Soil > Palsa > Peat permafrost | place: Sweden... | reverse complement strand
TCGGTCAGGCGGCTTGCGCGGCCGCGGCGGCGGCATCGGCGGGCGCGACGGCGCCCTCCTCGGCCTCGGGCGGCTTGGCGCCGTCACGCGCCCACGGCTCGTCGAACTCCGTGCGCCACTTGCCGTCCTCGGTCTGCATCAGCGCCAGGCGGGCGCGGAAGCTCTTGCCGGCGCGGCTCTTGAAGCCGGTCACCGGCTTTGCGGTCCGGCCGGTCTTGATCAGTTCTCGCGCGGTCGCCACGGGCAGCTGCTTGCCGGCTTTGCCCTTCCAGATCACGAAGCCGCAGCCCGGATCGTCGCGGCCCCAGCAGGAGTAGCCCTTGCGGTTCTCGTTGATCTCTCGCCCGCAGACCGGGCACGGGCCGAGCTTGGCGCGCGGGATCCGGACGTCCTTCAATTTCGCATCGAGCTCGCCGACGGTCGACTCGGCGAACTTCACGATGTCGCCCATGAACGCCTTGCGTGAATCGTCGCCGGCCTCGATCTTGGCCAGCCGGTTCTCCCAGTCGCCGGTCAGCTCGGGGCTGGTCAGCGGATGGCCGGCGAGCAGGCGGATCACGTTCAGGCCCTTCTCGGTGACGACCAGCGCGCGTCCGTCGCGCTCAATGTAGCCGACCTGCAGCAGCCGCTCGATGATCGCCGCGCGCGTCGCCGGCGTGCCGATCCCGGACTCCTGCATCGCCTCACGCAGCTCCTCGTCGTCGACGAGCTTGCCGGCGGTCTCCATCGTCGTCAGCAGCGACCCGTCGCTGTAGCGCTGCGGCGGCTTGGTCTCCTTGCGTTCGAGCTTGACCTCGCGGACCGAGGCCGCCTCGCCCTGCTCAAGCTTGGGCAGCCGCTGATCGCGGCCTTCGTCGTCATCGGCCGCGGCGGCGTCCTCGAGGTCGGCGGTCTCGCCGTAGGCGGCGCGCCAGCCCGGGACCAGCAGCAGCTTGCCGCGGGTGCGGAACACGTGTCCCGCGACGGTCGTCTCGACGCGCGTGTTCTCGAACACCGCCTCGGGGTGGAACGCCGCCAGAAAGCGCCGCACCACCAGGTCGTAGATCCGGCGCTCGTCATCGTCGAACTTGTCGACCGGGTGGCGCTCGGCCTTGGTTGGGATGATCGCGTGGTGGTCGGTCACCTTGGCGTCGTTGACGACCCGCCCGAGCGGCAGCAGATCGAGGCCGCGCACGTACTCAGCGGCGGCCTTGTACTCCGGCCGCTGACCCACGATCGCCGCGGTCGGCTTGATCTCCGCGACCATGTCGCCGGTGATGTAGCGGGAGTTGGTGCGCGGGTAGGTCAGCGCCTTGTGCTCCTCGTAGAGCCGCTGGGCGGCGGCGAGCGTGCGCCGGGCGGTGAACCCGAAGCGGCTGGAGGCGTCTGACTGCAGCGAGGTCAGGTGGTAGAGCAGCGGCGGCTTCTGGCGCTGCTCTGACTTCGCCAGCTTGGTGATCTCGCCCGTCTGGCCCTCGCACGCGGCGACGATCGCGGCCGCCTCCTCGCCCTTGGCGATGCGCGGCTTGGCGCCCGCGTGGAAGCGGCCCTCGTAGCGGCGGCCCGCGGGCGACGGGACCGCCTCGAAGGCGGCGTCGACGACCCAGTAGGGCTCGGGCACGAACGCCCGGATCTCCTCCTCGCGACGGGCGAGGATGGCCAGCGTCGGGGTCTGCACGCGGCCCAGCGACACGGCGCCGTCGAACGACGAACGCAGGCGGATCGTGGCCGCGCGGGTCGCGTTCATCCCGACGATCCAGTCGGCCTCCGAGCGCGAGCGCGCGGCGTCCTCCAGCGAGGCCAGCTCCGCTCGGGGGCGCAGCGCGGCGAACGCGGAGCGGATCGCGGCATCGGTCATCGAGCTCAGCCACAGCCGCTGGACAGGCTTCTTGGAGCCGGCCTTCTCGTACAGGTAGGCGAAGATCAGCTCGCCCTCGCGTCCGGCGTCGCAGGCGTTGACGACGTGGTCGATGTCGTCGCGGCCGAGCAGCCGCTTGACGACGTTCATCTGCTTCTTGGAACGATCGTCGCGGACGACCAGCTTGAACTGCTTGGGGACGATCGGCAGATCGGCCATCCGCCACTTCTTGTACTGCTCGCCGTACTCCTCGGGATCGGCCAGCTGCACGAGGTGGCCGACCGCCCAGGTGACGACGTAATCGTCACCCTCGAGATACTGCTCGCCCTTGGGACCGGCCTTCTTGAAGGCGCCCGGCAACACCCGGGCGAGGTTCTCCCCGACCGATGGCTTCTCGGCGATGATCAGCGTCTTGGGCATCGGGGGCCGAGGGTAGCGCTCGGATCAAGCGGCCCCGCACGGCCGCCGCCGCGCTCATGCCTCAAACAGCTGCACCACGACCTCGGCGCGACGCTCCAGGCGCGGTCCACCCAGCGTCGCCGCGCTCGTCCGGGCCTCGCGCAGCAGCGCTTGCGCCGCGTCGCCGGGACCGAGCGCCCAGGCGTACTCGACCTGGGAGTAGGCCAGCAGCAACGGCGCCCGCAGCGAGCGGTTGAGCTCGGTCGCGCTGCGCAGGTGCCCGAGCGCGCGCTCGCGCTCGCCGACCGTGAGCGCGAGCGCCCCGAGATAGCCGTCAAGCGGACCACGGCAGACGGCGGCCGCCCCGATCAGGCAGACCGTCCCCGCGTACGGGGCCAGCAGCTCGTACAGCAGCTGCGAGCGTGGGCGGTCCTCCAGGATCACGGCCGCCTCGGCCAGCACCGTCATCGTCATCGTCCAGTCCAGGTCCCAGGTCAGCGATCGCACCACATCCGGGGTGAATGGCTCCAGCACCGCGCGCCCCTCCTCCAGGCGACCGCCGTCGATCAGCAGGAGCGCGAGCGCGAGCCGCCAGATCGGCCGGTCCTGGTTGTCGGCCAGCATGGTGCGCGCGGCCTCCTCGAGTTCGGTCAGGCGCAGCTGCTCACGGCGGATCGCCAGCAGCTGCCCGGCGTAGTACTGGCCCGCGGTGACCGCGTCCTGGCGCATCCCGATCGACAGCGCGTCCTGCGCGAGCCGCTCGGCCTCGGCCAGACGGCCCTCCATCAGCAAGATCATCGCTCGCCAGACGGTCGCCTGCCAGCTGAACTGGGGTTGGCGCAGTCGCTCCGCGCCCGCCTCGAACGCCTCCATCTGGGCATCGACGCCCAACCGGTCGCCGCGCTCGAGCAGGTCCACCGCCAGCCACGCGTTGCCGGTCAGCATCAGCTCACGGTTGTCCGCGCGCGCCGCCGCCTGCAGCAGCTCGGTCGAGTCGGCCAGCCTGGCGTCGAGGTTGCCCGGCCGCCAGCCGGCGCGCCGGCGCGCGGCGGCGGCCAGCGCGGTCGCCTGCGGATCGTCGAGCTGGGCGGCCAACGCCGTCGCGTCGCGGCTGAGCGCCGCCATCTCGCCGCGCCGCGGCGAGTAGTAGATCGCTCCGCACAGCCGCGCCAGCAGCCGGACCCGGGCCACCGTCGCCTGGCCCTCGGTGGCCGCGATCGCGCGCTCCAGCAGCGCGATCAGCTCCTCGTCGACGACTCCCGGCGGTTGGGTGTAGCGCCACGACGCCCCGATCGCGGCCCGCGTCAGCGCCTCGGGGTCGCCGAGCGCGTCGGCCAGCTCCGCGGCCGCGACGAAGACCTCCCAGGCAGCGGGTCGCTCGCCGGCGCGGACGTGGGCCTCGCCGAGCTCCAAAAGCAGCGCCAGCCGTCGCGGCGCGGCGTCCGGATGGGCGCGCGCCAGCACCTCGAGGGCCCGCTCATAGTGCACGGCAGCCTCCTCGTGGGCGAGCATCTCGGTCGCCTGGGCGCCGGCGCTGAGCGCGTAGGCGATCACGCGGTCGGCATCGGCGGGGGTGCCCGCGCGCGTGAAGTGCATCGCCAGCGCTCCGACCTCGTGCGCGTCACGCTGCTCGAGCTCGATCCCGACCCGGTGGTGCAGCCGCCGCACCCGATGCGTCGACATGCCGGCATACAGCGTCTCACGGATCAGCGTGTGGCTGAACGTGTATCGCCCCGCCTCGGCCGGCGCCTCGGCCACCAGCCCGGCCGCCAGCGCCGCTTCCAGCGACGTGACGAACCGCGGTTCCTCAAACCCCAGGACCGCCTCCAGCAGATCGCCGTCGAAGTCGCGGCCGATCACCGACGCGACCCGCAGGCACTCCAGACAGTCGGGGGAGACACGCGCCAGACGACGTGAGATCAGACCGCGCACGCCCTCGGGCAGCCCGACCCGCGCCAGCTCGCCGGGTCCCGCCCGGTCGGGCGATACGCCGGAGTCGGCCAGGTGCCTGACGAGCTCCTGCAGGAACAACGGGCTGCCCTCGGTCTCGGCGTAGAGCGCGCGCATCAGGCCGCGGGGCGGAGTGCCGCCGGCATGCAGCGTGACCAGCTGGGTCGCCTCGGCCTCCGGCAGGCCCGTGAGCTCCAGCGTCCGCATCAGGCCGTCGCGCCTGAGCTCGGCGACCGCGGACCCAAGCGCGGGCGGCAGCGGCTCGCCGAGCCGGTAGGCACCGAGGATCTTCACCCCGGCGGCCAGCGGCGAGCGCGTCAGGTGACGCAGCAGCTGCAGCGTCGCGCGGTCGGCCCAGTGCAGGTCGTCGAGCACCACCAGCAGCGGTTCGGAGGCCGCGATCGCGCCGAGCATCGTCGCGACCGCCTCAAACAACCGGTAGCGATCGGTCTCCGGATCGCCGGCCGAGGCCGGCTCCAGCTCAGGCAGACGGCGGCCGATCTCCGGCACGAGCCGCGCCAGCTCGGGCCCCCAGCCAGCCAGCGCCGCGCGCAGCGAGCGCTCCCCGGCGTTGTGGGCGTAATGACCGATTGCCTCCAGGAACGGTTGAAACGGGACGACCGTCTCCTCCGGGGCGTGACCGGCGAGCACGACCCCGCCGGCCTCGTGGACTCGCCGCGCCTGCTCGGCCAGCAGCCGGCTCTTGCCCATCCCCGGCTCGCCAATCAACAGCAGCGCCCGCTCGCGCTCCTCCCCGGACCACCACCGCTCCAGCTCGTCCAGCTGCGATCCGCGGCCGACGAGCGTGGCGCTCGCCCGCACCATCAGCTCCAGCGGCGCGTCGATCGCCTCGGGCGCCGCCTCGACGTCGCCGGCCTGCTCGGAGCCGATCGGCACCGACGCGCTCCCGACCGGAACGGCGGTGGCACCATCCGGGTTCAGCAGCCGCCGATGGGCCGCGAGCGCCTCCGGCGACGGCGTCGTGCCGAGCTCATCGCGCAGCAACCCACGCAGGCGCTCGAACACGAGCAGTCCCTCAGCGATGTTGCCCTGCCGACGCAGCGCCTCGATCAGCAGCACGTAGCCCGACTCGCGGTAGGGCTCTGACTCGATCAGCGAGCGTCCCGCGCGCTCGACCGAGCTTCGCTGCGAGCCGCCCAGCTCGAGCCCCGCACGCCCGACGATCTCCAGCGCCTGCAGCCGGACCTGGGCCAGATCACGGCGCAGCGGCTCAAGCCACGGCGCCACCGCACCCGGCAGCAGCCCGCGGCCGGCGATGTTGAGCGGGATCTGCGCGTGGGCCCAGGCGGTCCGCGGGTCGCCGTGCTCCAGCGCCTCGCCGGCGCTCGAGAGCTCGCTCGTGGCGGCCTCCAGATCGACCCAGGCCGGCTCGGGCAAGGCCAGCGTCAGCTCGTCGCGGCCGACCAGGCGGTCGGCGCCGGCGGCCGAGCGCAGACGCGACAGAAGCGTTCGCAGCGCCGCGTCCTGGGAGCGGGGCGCGGTCTCCGGCCAGACCGCCCCGATCAACTCCTCGCGGCCGATCCGGCGGTCGCGGTTGATCACCAGGTAGGCGAGCAGCAGGCGGACCTGGCGACCACGAAGGGCCGCGACGATCTCCACCCCGTCGAGCTCCACCGACAGCCGTCCGCAGAGTTGGACACGGGTGCGCTCCGTCCCACCTGGTTTTTGCAACGTTTTGGAAACGTAGCGCCAACGGGGACATGGAACCTTACGCAATGTGATCGCCGGGGGCATTTCCATGGCAGGTGCGACGTGCGCCGCCGAGTTCCGGTATCGAGCCGTCATCGGGGGAACAGCATGGGTGCCACAAGATCCAATCGGATCGCCTACTGCGAATGTGGCACTGCATTTGCGGCGAGCACCGAGGCCCAGCTGTGCGAAGCGGCTCAAGCACACCTTGCCCAGCACCACCCAGAGCTGATGGGGGCATTCGAGCTCGAGGTGGTCACGCAGATGGCCGAAGAACGAACGGGACCGGGGCCATCTGTTTGCGAGGGCAACACGCGCCCGCGGGCGAACGACCGGCAGTCGGTCGTTCGCCCGGGCGCGTGCGCCTGGCGTGCGTAGGCTGGGGGGCCTACTCGGCGCAGCGGCCGGTTCCGACCGGCCGCAGGTGCCTGGCGCGCGCGTCGCGCAGTTGCGCGACAACGATGCCGTCGGGGATCGCGAAACCGCCGGGACGCGGCGTGCCGGTGATCGCGGCGAACACGGTCGCCAGCACGCGGCCACGCGCATCGATCACCGGGCCGCCCGAGTTGCCCGGCCGGATCTCGCCGCGTAGCGGCGTGATCGAGCGCGCCACGTCGCCCTGCCCGTAGGCGTTCTGGGTGCGGACGGTCCCGGTCTGACCGAGGCGGCCGGGCTGGACGTTGAAGGCGCCGTCGAGCGGGTAGCCGAGGATCGCGGCCGCGGTGCCCGACGGGGCGGAGGGTGCCAGCCGCAGCGGCGCACGCGCCAACCCCGGGACCCGCAGCACCGCGATGTCGTCGTAGACGTCGAAGCCGACGACTTGAGCTGGAAAGTCGGGATCGGTGCCGCCGACCTGGACCTGGGTGTCGTCCTCGCCGGCGACGACGTGTGCGTTGGTGATCACCAGCCCCGGAGCGGCCACCCAGCCGGACCCCTCGATCTCCAGCCCGCAGGCCATGCCGTAGACGCGCACGACCGAGCGGCCGGCGCGGCTCACCGCACGGCTGCGCAGGATCGCGCGCGTCGGTGCCGGTACGGTCGCCGCCGGGCCGTGCACCGACGGCAGCGGGTCGATCCGCGCGAGCGCGTCGAGCACCGGGCCCGACGGCGGGAGCACCTTGTCCAAGGCTCGCAGGATCGCCGAGCCCCGGATCTCGTTGCGCAGCGGCGTCGAGTCCGAGGAGTCCAGCGCCACCGCGCCGACGATCCAGGCGATCCCGAGCGCGACGCAGCCGGTCAGCGCCGCCCCCATCAGGCCGTCGACCCAGCGCAGCCCCGGCATCCGCTTCGAGAACCGGGCTCGTGACCCCAGGACCTCGAGCGCGTTGGCGAACACCGCCCCGACCAACAGCGCCCCGACGAGGCCCAGCAGCGGCGCGTACGGCGACCGCGACCCCTGGTTGAGCACCACCGGCGCAAGCCGCGTGCCGAGGAACGCGCCGAGCGCGAAGCCCGCCAGCGACATCGCGCCGACGATGAAACCCTGCAGGTATCCGTAGAAACCCAGCAGGGCGGTGAATCCGACGATTGCCCAGTCGAGGCCTGTCACGCCGGACGCAAGTATCGTTTACGGGAACGTGGCACAAGGGGTGATCTATGCGCCGCGACAGCCGCGGCGCAGGCGGAGAGGGCGCGTTTCACGACGGCCCGACCGCGCGACGAACCTGCGCCGGCTCACGCGCCGGGGAGCGTTCGTCGTGCTGGCGGCGGCCGCGTTCGCGGCGGGCCTGATCGTCGCCGACCGGCCCAACCACGACGCCCAGCACCTGGTCACCCGGTACGTGACCGCCTGGACGCACGGCCGAGTCGCCGCGATGTACGCGATGCTCGACCAGGGCTCCAAGGCGCGGGTCTCCGAGCGGCGGTTCGCCGACGAGCTCAACGGCGACCGCGCGACCGCCACCGCCACTTCGATGCGGGCGCTGAGGATGACCGGCCCGCACGATGAGACGATCGCGGTACGGATGTTGATCGGGACCCGGATCTGGGGCAAGCTGCGCGAGACGCTGGATGTTCCGGTCACCGGCAGCGGCTCGACGATCGGCGTGCACCTGACGCCGTCGCTGCTGTTCCCCGGCCTGCGCGGCGCCGAGCGCCTGAACCGCCACACGGTGCTGCCGAGCCGCGGCACGCTGCTCGCATCCGACGGCACGCCGCTGGCCGAGGGGGCGGATCGCTACACGCCGATCCCCTCGGTGGCGATCCAGATCGTCGGCACGCTGGAGGCGATCCCCAAGGCCGACGCGGCCCACTACACCGCGATGGGCTATCCGGCGCACGCCCAGGTCGGGTCCGATGGCCTGGAGCACATCTTCCAGAGCCGCCTCGCCGGCCAGGTCGGCGGCAAGCTGCTTGCCGGACATCGCGTGCTGGCGAGCGTCAAGCCGGTCAAGGCCAAGCCGGTGCACACGACGATCAACCCGGGGATGGAGACCGCGGCGGTGCAGTCGCTGGCGGGCCAGTACGCGGGGATCGCGGTCATGAACCCGCACACGGGCGGCCTGGAGGCCCTGGCCGGCATCGCCTTCTCGGCGCTGCAGCCGCCCGGCTCGACAATGAAGATCGTCACCTCGACGGCGGCACTGCAAGCCCACCTGGTCACGCTCAACACCACCTTCCCGGACGCGACCGAGTCGACGGTCGGCGGCTACACGCTGCAGAACGCCAGCGGCGAGGACTGCGGCGGCACCCTGCTCAACGCCTTCGCGGTCTCGTGCAACTCGGTGTTCGCGCCGCTGGGCTTGAGGGTCGGCGCCAAGCGATTTCTGGCGACCGCGGAGCGCTTCGGATTCAACCACCCGTCGTCGATCCAAGGGGCGCTTGAGCCGACCGTGCCGCCATCGAGTCTGAACACGGACTCGGAGCTGGGCGAGTCGGCGATCGGGCAGGGGCTGGTCCAGGCGACGCCGCTGCAGATGGCCGACGTCGCGGCGACGATCGCCGACGGCGGCCGGCGGCCGATCCCGACGCTCGCGGCCGGCGCCAAGCCGCGGTTCGTGCGCGTCACCACTCAGCAGGTCGCCTCCGACGTCCAGCAGATGATGGAGGCGGTGGTGAGCGAAGGGACCGGCACCGCGGCCCAGATCCCCGGTGTCACGGTGGCGGGCAAGACCGGCACGTCCCAGATCGCGAACGGCACCGGCTCCAACACGGTCGGCAGTCTGCAGAACACCGACGCCTGGTTCGTCGGCTACGCGCCGGTCGGCGCGCCGGTGATCGTCGCGGGCTCGCTGTTCCCCAACGCCGGCTCGGGGGGCGACGCGGCCGCACCCTCGGTGCGTGACCTGATCGAGTACGCGCTCGCACATCATTAGCGGGCGGGTGGGCCGATTCAACCGGCGGCTGGGGCGATTCAACGGGCGGCTGGGCCGATTCAACCGGCCGCGTAGGCGGCCGCCACCAGGCTCGGGTTCAGCGTGCCCTGATCCCATGCCTCGAGCGCCACGCGCTTGGGCCCGTAGGCGACCGTGACCGCGTAGGCGTAGGTGGTCGCCGACAGCACCTTGGGCTTACCGAACCCGACCGAGGCCATCGGGTGACCGCCCTGAGCCCAGCCCACGATCAGCTGGCCGGTGGGCGAGATCGCCAGCGAGGGCTGCTGGGTCGGGTCGATCGCGCCGAGCGTCTTGGTCTGCGAAAAGCCCCCACCGGCCGGCCGGCCGGCGCCCTGGACCGTGCACGAGCCCGCGCTGGTGCACGATTCCCAGACGATCCCCTGATCGCCGGCCGAGTCCGCGGTCAGCGACAGGCCCGAGGCGATCCGGCCGTCCGGCGACAGCGCGCGCGGCGACGGATGCGAGGGTGAGTTGGCTCCGATATCCACGACCTCGACGCGGGAGTGGTAGCCGCCGCGCGCGTCGTACCAGCTCTCGATCCAGGCCAGCGTGGCCCCGGACCCGCGCCGCGCGACCGCCAGCTGGTCGATCCGATGCCCCGCCGGGACCGTGACCGCGACGTGGGCGCCCGTCGGAGCGCCGGCGCTCGAGCCGTCGGCGACGAAGATCTGGCGCGGGGTGGTGGCGCCGGTGACGTTGCCGCTGCCCGCCGTCCACGCCACGACCGAGCCGGCGCCGCCGAGCCAGGCCGCGTCCATCGACTCCGGCACCTGGCCGTTGCCCGAGATCCGGTGCTGTGAGCCGAACTGACCGGAGCCGGACGACTGCGAGACCCAGACGCCGCGCTCGGTCGCGACAGCGGCGAGCAGCCGCCCGCCGGCCAGCGACACCAGCTGACCCTGGGTGAAGCCGGTCAGGCCGCCGACCAGCTGGTGGGGTCGCTGCGGCGTCCCGTTCGATCCGACGCGGATCGCCTGCACGGCGCTGCAGCAGTCCTGACCGCGGCCACTGGTGCCGGCCAGCAGCTCCAGCTTCGGCCCGTCGTAGGTCAGGGCGAGCACCTGCCTCGCTCCGGGGACGTTGCGGACCGAGCTGACGCGCCCGCCGGAGGTGCGCGTGGCGTACTGGGCCTGGCCCGAGCCGGGGATGTCGACCTGCAGCGTTCCG
>Ga0302314_10022259_pt1 | contig 10398 bp, 14 predicted proteins | sample III_Palsa_N2_3_FD_200533 | JGI IMG/M metagenome (GOLD analysis project Ga0302314, IMG submission 200533) | Peat permafrost microbial communities from Stordalen Mire near Abisko, Sweden - III_Palsa_N2_3 | ecosystem: Environmental > Terrestrial > Soil > Palsa > Peat permafrost | place: Sweden... | reverse complement strand
CCGCTGTTCCAATCCCTGGATCTGCCCGGCTCGCATAAGTACCAGGATACGCTTGGCGTTCAGGTTGGGCCCAACACTGGGCCGTATACCGGCGTGAACGCTACACTCGCAGGCGCCAACGGCGGCTATAGCGCTGGCGGCCCCGGCGCAACCGTAGGGGCGGCAAACGCACCCAACGTAGGCGGCAACGCTGCAGGACTCGGACATGCGCCTATCGGCGGGTGGATCGGCAGTATAAACAACATGGTTAACAATGACCCTGGTGTGGGCGCGCTAAGCGGTGGGGGCGCTATAGGGCAGATTGGGCAAAAGGTTACCGGCGGCGGTGCGCCCGGAAATACCAATCCCGTGAACACAGCTAACCCCTACGTGCAAGCGGCAGGGCGCGCGGCGCAGAATGCACAAACGACCAACACTTGGGGCGGCTAATGGGTAGCTCGTTTTTCAAAGGCAAAAGCTCAGGGCTGCCGATCACCGGCAGCAACCAGAACCAACTGGCGCGGGCGTTGAACGCTGGGCAGTACGGCGCGCGCAGCGCCGGTATCGGTGCGCAGAAGTCGCTCGGGGTTGCGGCCGGCATCAATAAAGCCGCGGTCGCCGCGCACGGGCCGCTGAAGAACAGCGCCGCGTATCCGAAAGGACCGAAAACGTAAAACTTTATAGGAATCAAGCACTTTGGGCACCGAAGAATTCTACGTTCCATTGATTTTAGCTGCGGTCAGCGCAGCAGGCCAGCAGGTCAATCAGTCTGCTGCGAATAGCCGTGCGCAAAATACTGAAGTGCAGAATTTGCAACAACAGCAGCAGCTTCGGCAGCAAGCAAACGATCAGGTTAAATCGCTGACGCAACAAATCAATACTAATAACCCGCAGCAAATCGCGGATCAAGACCAGACTGCGTTTGTCAACAACCTGCGCAAGAACGAAGCGGGCAGCGCCGCAGGCGGTTCGACAGGGACCAATAGTAATACGTTCGGGCAGCCGGTTTCTGCCCTGCCGCAGACCATTAGTGGCGCGAGTAAGCAATATCAAGCAGGCACGGCGGCGTCGCAGAAGGAGTCGCAGCAGTATGGCAATACGGAAGCGAGTCAAATGAGTGCTCTCGACTCAGCCGTGCGCCAACGGCAAAATGAAGGGCTCGCCATGCAGACCCTCGGAACGAACCTGAACCTGCTCGGCGGCCAATCGCAAATGACGAACTTCGTCAACCAATTGCGTGCGCAGACTGCGAGTCAGCCCAATCCGTGGGCTTCGATCCTTGCCGGCGGCGTAGGCGCCGCAGGAAAAGGCATGGCGACTAACGGGTGGTTTGCGCCCAGCAGTACGCCTAATGCCTATACTTCAAGCCCAAGTCAATTAAACAATGCAGGCGCCGCCAGCCTCTACGGAAGCACAGTAGGACCCTCATAATGTCAGTACCCGGCAACCAGGTAATTCCGCAAGGGCAAACCACGAGCGGCGCCCTGGCCGACCTGTTCGGTCAAGTTAACCGCCCGGCGCTGAACGCGGCTATTGCCACCGCTCAGGCGCGTAACGGCCTCGTGTCTGCGCAGACGCAAGACGCGATGATCAAGGCGGCTCAAGGGCAAGAGCAAATGGAGGCATGGGACGCTTTAAAAACTGCGTATATCGCCCAAGGCCACAAGGAATCAGATGCGGAGATGCTTAGAGCTGCGACGGTGGCCGCTACCAATCATGATCCTGAAACAGCATTGAAAGTTGTGAACCAAGGCGCCTTGTCGTCACCAACTAGCACACCGCAAGAGCAAACTCTCGCGCAGCAGGGGTATGAGGGTAAGGTCGCGCCACTACAGGCGGTGCCGAATAACTTTGCGGTACCTGCCGGACAGGCGCCGCCGAACATTCAGCAATCGCCGGAGGGCGCTGCGCAGACTGCCGATACACAGTCACAAACAGCGCTGCGCACCGCGCAGACTGTTAAGGCTAACACCCCTGCGACAGCGTCGTCTTTATCAGACGACGCGGCATACAACGCGGCCGTGATGTATAACAATTTCCGTGTGTTGCCCTCCCTGGGTATGGGTGCGTCGGCCGCGAACGATCGTAAAAAGATTTTAGACTTCGCTGCGTTTCAGAGCGTCAATCCTAACTGGCATCCCCCGTCATGGGATAATCCGGCCGGAACGACTCCGCCACCCAGCCCTGGCCCTGGCCCTGCTACTGCTCCGCCACTCGGCCCTGGTCCCGCTACTGCCGCTCCGCCGCTCGGCGTTGCTCCCCCACAGCATCCGACGTTAGCGACGGCCATGAATGTCGCCGGGAATTCGGCTGATGCCAGGGCGAATACTGCTGCGCTAGTAGACATGACAAAACGCACTGCCAACGCAGATAGCTCAGAACAAACCGCGCTCAAGAACTTGGGAATCGTGCGGGAAGTGTTGGGCACGGCGGACCAAACAGGCGTCCCATGGGCCAATAAGATAGTCAACGCCGTCCGCACAGGTGCATTTGGCAATCCGATGGTATCTCGCTATCAAAACGCTCTTAGCACCGCGCGCACCGAATATGCGCGCGTTATCTCAATGGCGACAGGCGCGGCCGGCATCACGGATGCGGCCATGAACGAAGGACAAAGACTATTTCCGGATGACTTGGCGCCTGAAATGTTTGAAGCCAATGTAGGCGTGGCCCAGCGAGAAATGGCGAACCGCACAGGCTCTATGCATGCGCAGATTGCAAACTTCAAGAACACATTGCACGGGATTTCCCCGGCTGGGTCTAATGATACGGGCGGCGGTGCGGGGCCTGCGCCGGTAAAAATAGCTGGTGATGCGGATTACGCGCAACTGGCTCCCGGCACTGTGTACATTGGCCCGGACGGCGTACCGAGGGTCAAATAGGTGGGTTGGCAAGACGGAAAGCCAATCGACGCGCAGCCGATTGAAACCATCAGTCCGCGCGAGGCGGCGCTGCGCCAGCAGACGGGCTATACGGCTAGCGGGCAGCCTGCGCCGCCGGTTGCTATGGTCGATACGCAAGCAGGCCCCGCGCCCGCACAACCCGCCTGGATGTCAGGTAAGCCATATGTTCCGCCGGCCAAACCTGTGGCGCCGGCCGCGCCGAAAGCTGATCCCATCCTCGCGGCTAATCAAGCTGCAGAGCGAAGCGAACAAGGCCCTGTGCAAGATTTCATTGACATGTTGAAGGCCGTCCCCTCTGGCGCCGTGCAAATGCTCGAAGGAATGGGAAACAACGCGGCAGAACACCCAATCCTGGGTAATCTACCGGCGTTAGTCGATACCCTCAAGCGGGTATCTGCTAACCCGTCTGGCACGCTTACGTCCATCAGTAACGCCGTCCAGAATGCGACCCCTGAACAAATCGGGCGGAATGTAGTAGGTCCGGTGCTAATGGGGGGCGCGGCAGGAGAGGGGGTTGAAGCGGCCAGCGCTTTACGGTCCGCGGCTTCCGCAGCAGGGTCGGCCGAGGCCGCAAGCCCTGCAGGGCAGTTGGGGCTTCGCACCACTAAGCCTCATCCGGTAGCGGCCATCGCCGCAGGCCCCTCCGCCGCCCCCGCCCTGGATGCCCAAAACCAAGCCGTGGCGTCTACCATCTTAGGGGCCGACGCCGGGGTGCCGCACGGCGTACCTGTTACCCCTTCAGCGTTAAGTGATGCACGCGCCGCGCCGGGAAATGTACTAGATCAGGCAGCGGCGACAATACCCCCAGGGCCGTTGAGCGCAGGGGCGCAGGCGAAAGTCGCGGCAGCGCGAGGGCCATCGACCATCACGAAACCCACGCCGAATGTTGCGGGTCAGATTAATGATTTAGAGAGTTCGCTCCTAGACCCTAACGGGCAGTTTACCGGCGATCAAATTCGCGCCACCCGCAATTCATTGAGCTCTGACGCAAGCGCCGGCCGGAATTCCCCTGATGCAGATACCAGAGCTATCGCCACCTATAAAGGGCGATTGGTCGATGCTCTAGACCAGCATGTGGCCGACACGATGCCGGCGGACGGCCCCGTGTCCCCGGACATGGTGCAGAACGCACGGTCTACGTTGGCCAAGAATTACCAGTTGCAAGATTTACTTGGCAAGGGTGGCGATATCAATCTGCAGCAACTAGCGAAGCTGCACCGGGATAGTCCGAATCTGCTCACCGGCAATACTCGCACCGTGGCGCAGTTCGCTAGCGATCACCCGGAAGTCACCGGAGGTATTTCCGACGCTGATCGGATCGCCCCGCCTGGGCTTCTGCGAGATGTGAGCGGCATAAATCCGTTCAAACCCGTCTCGTCGTTCAGCCAAGCGTTATTTGGCCGTGCAGCCCGCAACACGTTGACCGGGCCGCCCGGCGACTCGTTGGCGCTTGCGCAGCGAGCGCCGGTCGCAGGACTGGGTGGGGAGTTTGACGCACTACCCCCGTCACCAGCGCCAGGCGCGGGGCCAATCGCCGTTTCTGGAGCTCCTCCGTCGGGAAGCGGTCCTTTGTCCTTAGCCGATGACTTAATCGCTCCTGCGGGCAACTCCGCGCCCAAAACGCCGCCCGCTAAGAAGAAACGCACGCTCGCGGACGATTTGGAATGAAAAAGTTCCAGGCGCCCGTCTTGGGCGGCTTTCGCAAAATGATTACGCTGCCACCGACAACGGTTGGCACGACAATTGCGGAAATAGGCGCAGGGACTATCACCCTCTCGCAGCTTGCCGCGGCAATTAACAATATCCTCACGGGCACCGGCACAACGACCACAGGCGCCGCGCAGGCCGCCAACTTGGTCGTGGGACCAGGGCTTACGGGCGGCGGAGCGCTCGTCGGCAATGTGCCGCTGCGCATTACGGCGCCCATCCCTTGGGGGATGATCGATGACGGGGTAGACGGTGATCAGGGGCCGCAAGGCGTCCCAGGGCCTCGAGGGTTGCAAGGCGTGCCGGGCCAATTCCTGATGCCGGAGGACGGTCAAGACGGCGATTGGGGTCCGCCGGGTGCCGCGGGAGCTGTAGGCGCAACCGGCGCCACCGGTCCGCAAGGGCCTCAAGGTCCGGCAGGTACGGGCACTGGCAGCGGCGGCACGGGCACGCTGATGATGTTCGTCCCCGAGGACACCTCCTACGATGACTTGCTGCCAATCCCTGGCGCTGTCGGCCCGCGCGGCCTGCAAGGGCTCCCAGGAGCCGCGCTGATTGCAGAGGACACATCCTACGAGGACATTCTTTCGATGCCCGGTCCTGTCGGGCCGCAAGGCGCAACAGGGGCTACAGGTGCAGCGGGTCCGTCGCTTCACATAGTGGCAGAAGACCCATATTGGGAGGAGGAGATTTACAAAGGACTTCCCTCAGCTGTGGGGCCGCTCACCATCAATGGACCGCTCACCGTCAACGGATTAGTAAGCGTTATGTCCGCGCAGCCGATCTCAGAGCTATTTTCTACCACTAATTCCCAGGGAACCTACCAGCAGTTCAACAATAGTGCGGGATCTGCTTACGGGTACTTAGGCGGCGCCGGAACCAATTTTGGCACAGGATTTGGTGCGGCAGATTTCGCAATAGCTTGCGGAACCTTGGCTACCGCGACTCTAAGACTGTGCGTGAATGGCGGTAATACGACAGCCGTCGTAATCCAACAAGACGGTAGCGTTGTGGTTGGGCTAAGTGCTGTGGGTGGCGATCTAGGCAACTACTGTGTCAACGTCCAAGGCTCCGTCAGTGCGTGCGGTACGCTTCCTGCAGCACAAGTCGGCAGAACGGATATAGGCATCACCACGACTGGGACGGTCATTACGACCGCAGGCGGCATCGCGTTACCGGCTCTCGCTAAGACATTTTGGGTGGTCAACGTAAACGGAGTCGCTTACGGGGTTCCCTGTTTTGCTTTGTAGTCGTCAACTGGTACACTTCTTGCACTAGGAGGTTTTGTGCAGAACAAGATTTTTAATTATGAGCCAATGACCATAAACAGCGCGGCACTCGCGCCGGTCAATCTGTTCAATTGCGCCGCAACAACGCCAACCGGGGCGATCGGCATTACCGGCACCCAGCCGTACGCCATTCTGAAGCACATTAGACTTATCAACGTGCTAACGACCGCGGCAGTTATCGTGAGCCTCTACAAAGGTGCTACGCTGACTTCCTCGGCGGCCACTTCGTTCTGCTTTTCGTCCGTCTCGATCCCGGCGAGCTCGTATGTGGATTGGTATGGACAACATCGTTTTGATAGCGCCGATTATCTGGTAGGCGCGGCCAATCTCTCAACCGCTACCGTAATCAACATCGACGGGGAGATTGGACTGTCATGAGCCAAATATTCGTTGCAGAGTTCCCAGGGCTTGGGAACACGGGTCAGGAGAGTCTTACGCCAATTCTCCCCGTGCCACCGACTACCACGTATAACGTCATTGTGTCCGCAGGCAGCAGTGGCCCCCCGCAGCCGCTTCAGATCACAACGCGCTTTATCGAAGTGAGTTGTGACACAACCTGTTCTTTCTCCGTAGCACTATTTACGGGCGGCTCGGCCAAGTTGACCGATGTTCGACTTGCGCCGAACGAGCGAATAACCCGCGCGGTGCCGTACTTCTTGCCGTCCGTACAAGGTTTGATCTCATCGCAGACGGCATACGGCGTATTTACGACCGCGAACGTCTAATGCATGGACAAAGCCAAATGGATAGACCGCGCGCAGGTCTTCGATACGTGGCGGGTGGTGCCTCGGTTTATCCTGTTTGGATACGCAGCATGGGTGGCGCATGTCACCGATTCTATTCTCACATGGTACATGCACTTGCCGTCAGCAGAGCGAACACTCGAAACATCGGGCTTGGCAGGAACGATCATCGCGGCAGTAACGGGGCTGCTTCCGTGGGTCTATAGAATCTATTCTGACGCCGCAAACGATTGGACTAAAGCACCTAAAGACTCTGGAGACAAGTAAATGCAAACAGAAATTAGTTTCACCTCACCGACCACGAACGCAGACGGCACGCCGATCACGCAAGCGCTGTCGTTTACCGCGCTGATCGACACGGTTAACCCGCCGGTCAAGTCCTATGCCGTCCCGGCTTCCGCGACCGTCGCCGCGGGTGTGGTCACTGTGACCTTTGCGCAGCTCGGGTTTACGCCAGCCAATGGCTCAACGTACTACGTCGATGTCACAGCGACCGATGCAAGCGGAACGTCTGTGCCCTCGGGCGAAGTCACGTTTGTCTATGCCGTGCCGCCGAGTCCGCCTACCGGTTTAAAAGTTTCCTGAGCCGGCTGTGGGCTTGGCTCAAGTCGCTTTTCTAAAACCCATATGCCAGCGCTGCTAGCACTGATTCCAGCCCGCGATTGGCTCTACGGAGCGCTAATCGTCGGGCTGCTTATTTTTGGCATTCATCTGCATCATAAGATCCTTGCCGAAGGAATCGCCGAGCAGAAAGCAGCCGACGACAAACAAACTGCCGCGCTCGTTGCGAGCACCGCAAAGCAGACGGTCGAATTACAAGCCAAAGCCACCATGGCGGAACAAGCCTATGATAAAGAAATTAGCGCTATCATTAATGTGCCTGCACCTAGTGTGCGGCTGTGCGTCTACCCACACCCTGGCGGTAGCGTCGTGTCCCAAGCCGGCGCCGCTCAGCCCGGAGCTTCTGACCCCGGCGCCGCCTCCGGGGGAATTCAGCAAATGCCTTCGGGAAATAGTGTCGGGCCAGATATCGGCGGATTGCTGGACCTTCTTGCAAAGCGCGGGGACGAAACCAGTGCGGCCTTGAGGGAGTTTCAATCGCGATGAATGTTCAACAACACGTCGGCGATTCCGGCCCTGGTATAGTAGGCACTACGGTTGCAGGGGGATTTACATTCGTGGGATTCGTCACGTCCGCTATTCCCGTCCTTCAAGTCATTTCACTGATAGCCGGCATTGCTGTAGCGATCGTCACTTTTATTTACTATTACGGCAAGGTCCGATCCCACGAGCTTGAAGCGGTTGCCAAAGTGGCCGCCGAATCGGCCAAAGCGTCGGTAGTTGAGACCGTGGTTGCGATTGAGAAGGGCGAACGGCCGAGGCCCAATTGATGCAACTCGGCGCCGCGGGCACAACGCTTATTCAGAGCTTTGAGTCTTGCCGTCTGACGGCCTATTTGGACCAGGGCGGAATACCTACCATCGGCTGGGGACATACGGCAGGGGTGCAAATGGGCGATACCTGCACCCAAGAGCAGGCCGACACGTGGTTTGTGGCTGACACAGGGGCCGCCTGTCGGGTTGTGAACGTCAACGTGGACGTTGCCATTACCCAGGGCCAATTCGATGCACTGGTGAGCTTGTGCTTCGACATAGGGGGCGGCCGGTTCCACGGTTCGACCCTCCTCAGGATACTCAATGCGGGGGATACCGTCGGCGCGGCGGATCAGTTTTTGGTGTGGGATCACGTCAATGGGCAACAAGACCCTGGACTACTCCGCAGGCGTCAGGCAGAGCGCGCCCTGTTCCTGGGCCTCTAATACTCGTCGTCCTCCCCGTCTGAGCCCTCCCGCGAGTCTTCGGGATCGTACTCATACCAATCCGCATCGGGAGCACAAGTGATCGGCTTCATGGCTCAGAGGGTACGCCATGGTGCGGTGCGCCGGGAGCCGACTTTACGGAATAAAGATAGCCCGGCTGACCTCTCCGTGGACAGCGCTGTATGTCATTGAGGTAGCTTGCCTTTTGCTCAACCAGCCGCCACGAGCCGCGTACGCATCGGGCGCCGCAAGAGTGGGATGCTGGATGATTTTGCACCCGCTGCGCTCCTCCTCCTTGACGTGGTGCTTATGGCCTGTGTGGATGTACACGAACGGGCACGTACCCCACTGCTCCCTGAACTGGGCGGAGAACAGTTCCCCGAGACTGGTGAGTTTGGCAAGGTGGCCGTGATAAAACCCAAGTAGCGTTTTGCCATGCTGGTACACCGTGTAAGGATTCGGAGACATATCAACTTTGACGCGCGGGTTTTTCTCGTAGAGAAGCGCGAACATGACGCGGAGCCATACGCTTCCGGCAGGATCATGGTTGCCTTCTTTCATCTGCACGACGACGGTCGCGTGCTTCTTAAGCGCGTGCTCGATCACACGTCGCAGGATGCGTACCGCAACTTCCACCATTTTTTGGTACCGAGAATCGGCGTCCAGAATGTGGTGGTGTGTCGGCGTCATTGGCGCCAAACCGTCGAAGTGCAGGAAGTCACCCAACTGGTTGACGATCCCTACGGCACTATCTGGCGCCGCGTCGATCATCCGGCAGAAGGTTCCGACAAGGCACCGCTCAGCGATCGTCAGATCCCAGTCCGCGCCGGTCTCCTTGTCCCACGCCAACATGCCCACATGGCAGTCGGTGAGAGTGTAAAGCGTTGTAAGGTCCGTCGAGGTAGATCGGGGTACCTTTATAGATGAAATCGGCTTCAAGTCCGCACACAGGGCATCGAATGCCGCTTTTTGCATGCGTTGAAGTTCCTCGGTCTTCGCGTCTGTCTTGACCCATTGGAGTTTCGCCTTGCCGTCTTCGCCGTAAAGAGTGGATGTGCCTTTGAGCTTGTAGCCTTCAGGCGGGGAGGCGTTATCGCCAGAGAGAAGCGCTTGCACCTTCGGCTCGAAGCCTCGAGCAACCGCTTGCGCATAGCGATTGTCAAAGGCCGAATGGCCTAAGCTAATTGCCCTACCCGCGGCCGATTTAGAGCCGTGTGCAGCGACTAGATCGACGGCCTGCTGCAACTGCTCATCAGTCAGTAGTTTGGGCGAGCCGGCTGGGTGGTGTTTAGAACTCATCGCCCAACGGCTTTGACTTTTTCTCAGGCAGTTTCGCGCCTTTGGGCGTCGCGGCGATGAACTCGGCGCCGACCGACTTCGGTATGCCCAACGTGCTCTTGCCTTCTTTCGCGGCGTACATGGCCCGCCGTTGGGATTCTGAAACTACGGACATTTCCATGCTCCCAAGATTTTACACACCATCGGTTGCGATATGCCGAATTGCAAAGCCAGTGCGGCTTGCTTCACGCCTTGGCCGTAAAGCCGGCAAATCTCGTCATTTCGCTCCGAACGATTCACGAGCTGCTTGCTCGTCGGGACGCAGCTCTCTGGCCGGCTGGCCTCGGATGATGCGTTGGGGTTTTTCCGCAACGACCACCCACGGGTACTTAGTGACGAGCTCCGGAGTGGGAATAAGCGCCGGGAATCGGTCATGACAATCCTCGATCAAATAAACACCTCTACAACGCGGCCAAAGTTCCGTGAAGCTAGCCGACTGGTGCGCCGGTTGGTGCGAGCCGTCGTCTATCACTATGTCAAACGTACCAAGGCAGCGGAGGAATGTCACGTTCGTCTGATCACCGATTTGAATTTCTATTCGGGGCTCCTGGAACACGCAATCAGGGTTAATGTCGATTCCGACGATATCGGCACCGGGGCCAAAGTACTTCTTCCAGAGC
>Ga0302314_10022257_pt1 | contig 10399 bp, 11 predicted proteins | sample III_Palsa_N2_3_FD_200533 | JGI IMG/M metagenome (GOLD analysis project Ga0302314, IMG submission 200533) | Peat permafrost microbial communities from Stordalen Mire near Abisko, Sweden - III_Palsa_N2_3 | ecosystem: Environmental > Terrestrial > Soil > Palsa > Peat permafrost | place: Sweden... | reverse complement strand
ATTCCTCGTGCTAAGCTGCTACAGGAATCGAAAAATCGCGATGTTTCAATTAAAAGAAGGATCGACAATGTCAGACAACGTGGCGCTGGTCGTCGGGGCCCGGGGCGTAATCGGCGGCAATCTGGTCAGGCACCTGCAGGAGCTGGACGGCTGGCGGGTGATCGGCCTTTCGCGCCGCGGCGGCGAACCGTCCGCAACGGTCCGTCACGTCAGTGTCGACTTGCTCGACCAAGCCGACACCCGGCGGGCGCTCGGCGGGCTGACGGAGGTGACGCACCTGTTCTACGCCGCCTACCAGGACCGGCCGACTCCGGCCGAACTGGTCGAGCCGAACCAGCGAATGCTGGTCAACGTGCTGCAGGCGATCGAGCCCGTCGCCCGGGATCTACGGCACGTGCAGCTGATGCAGGGCTACAAGGTCTACGGCGCCCACCTGGGGCCGTTCAAGACCCCGGCCCGCGAGGACGACCCGCCGCACCTGCCGCCGGAGTTCAACCTCGAGCAGCAGGCGTTTCTCGAGGCCGCCCAGCAGGGCCAGGCCTGGACCTGGTCGGCGCTGCGCCCGTCGGTCGTGTGCGGCTTCGCCCTGGGCATTCCGATGAACCTGGCGATGGTGATCGCCGTCTACGCCGCCGTCTCCAGCCACCTCGGCGTCCCGCTGCGCTTCCCCGGCAAGCCCGGCGCCTACCGCTCGCTGATCGAGATGACCGACGCCGGCCTGCTCGCCCGGGCCATGGTGTGGGCGGCCACCGACCCGCGCGCGGCCAACCAGGCGTACAACATCAACAACGGCGACCTGTTCCGCTGGGAGGAGATGTGGCCGCGGCTCGCCGACTACTTCGGCCTGCCCGTCGCGCCCGGCCTGCCGATGAACCTCGCCGCCGTCATGGCGGACAAGGAGCCGGTCTGGGACGAGATCGTGGCCCGGCACGGTCTCGCCGCCACCGCCTACCGGGACGTGTCCTCCTGGGCGTTCGGCGATGCGGTCTTCTCCTGGGACTACGACCTGATCGCCGACGGCTCCAAGGCCAGGCGGCACGGCTTCCACGGATACGTCGACACCGCCGAGATGTTCACCCGCATCTTCGACGACATGCGGGACCGCAAAATCATCCCGTCGCGCTGAGCCGTGACCGGCCGGACCGCGCCTGGTCGAGCCCCGGCACGCTCACCTCGGTGGTGAACACCCTGGTCAGGGACGGTTTCGTGGAACGCCGGGCGGACACCTCGGACCGGCGCGTGGTCCGGCTCTACATCACGGACGAGGGCCGGGCCGTCATCACCCACTACGTCTCCCAGGCGGCCGCCTGGTGGGGTAAAGCATTCGACTTCGTCGACAGCGACGAGGAAGCTGTCGTCCGGAGGTTCTTCGTCCGGATGATCGACCATCTCAGCCAGCTCATCGAAGAGGAGCGCGGAGCGTGACCGCCACAACCGTGCGGCCTGCGGGCCCGGGATCGTCAGCGGAGCTCGCTGCGATCAGGACGCAGGACCTGCGCAAGACCTATAAATCGAGCCGGGGTGACGTGGAGGCGGTGCGCGGCATCGACCTCGACGTGCCGCACGGCGAGTTCTTCGGCCTGCTCGGCCCGAACGGGGCCGGCAAGTCCACCACCATCGGCATGCTCACCACGCTGGTCGCCCCGACCGGCGGCCACGCCTGGGTGGCCGGCTACGACGTCACCAAGGACCCGGTGGCGGTCAAGCGCCGGATCGGCGTCGTCACCCAGAACAACACGCTCGACATGCAGCTCACGGTGGCGGAGAACCTCCAGTTCCGCAGCCGGTTCTTCGGCCTGTCCAAGAGCGTCGCCGCCCGGCGCGCGGACCAGCTCATCGAGGCGTTCGGCCTGGGGGACCGGAAGAACGCGATGGCCGACCAGCTCTCCGGCGGCCAGGCCCGCCGGCTGATGATCGCCCGCGCCCTGGTGCACCAGCCCGACGTGCTGTTCCTCGACGAACCGACCGCCGGGCTGGACCCGCAGACGCGGGTGAACCTCTGGGACATCCTCCAGGTGCTGCACGACCAGGGCCAGACCATCCTGCTGACCACGCACTACATGGAGGAAGCGGAGGCGCTCTGCGACCGGATCGCGGTCGTCGACCACGGCACCGTCCTCGCCGAGGGCACCCTGGACGACCTGCTGGCGGACGCGGGCGCCCCCACGATCGTGACGGTCCGCTACGAAGAGCCGGTCCCCGCGGGGCTGGCCGAGCGGGCCGGCCTGGCCGATCGCCCCGGCGTCACCAAGGTGGAGACCGACGGCGACCAGCTCCGCGTCTTCAGCGGTGACTCCGAGGGCCTGCTCGGCGACCTGGTGAACATCGGCGCCGCCAACGGCCTGCACGTCCGCGACGCGTCGCAGGTGAAGCCCAGCCTCGAGACCGCCTTCCTGGCCCTGACCGGCCGCGAGTACCGGGAGTAAGAACTTCTTTCTTTTTGCCCTGGCCGCGCAGACCTTACAACTCAGAAACGTCAAAAAGAAAGGAGTTCTTGAAACCATGGCCACTACGACTCACCCCGCCAGCATCGGCGCCGCCTCCGGTGACGGCACCGAGGTCGCGGCTTCGATCGCCGCGCTGATCACCGACGCGCCGGTGCCGCACCCGACGCTGCTGAAGACGTTCGGCGCGATGATGGCCCGCGAGTTCCGCGTGCTCGGCCGGAACGCGGCGTCCACCTTCATCCGCGCCGTCATGCAGCCGTTGCTGTTCGCGTTCGTCTTCGCCTACGTCCTGCCCAAAATCGGCAGCGGCTTCTCCACCGGCAGCGCGGGCGGCGGCATCACCTTCTCCACCATCCTGGTGCCGGGTCTGATGGGCTCCATGTTCCTCATGCAGGGCATGTTCGGCACCACGATGCCGCTGGTCATGGAGTTCTCCTGGCAGCGCACGATCGAGGACCGCGCCCTGGCGCCCGTTCCGATTCGCGTCCTGGCCATCCAGAAGATCACCGCCGGGGCGATCCAGGCGCTCATCGGCGCCGCGATCGTCTTCCCGGTCGTGTACTGGGTGCACGCCCCCGGTCAGGGGCCGCACATCCACGTGTCGAACTGGTTCCTGCTCATCGTGGTCATGGTCTTCGCGTCGACGCTGACCGCGTCCCTCGGCCTGTGGCTGGGCACGGTGGTCGACCCGCGCAAGATCCAGATGATCTTCGCGGTCGTCCTGCTGCCGCTCACCATGCTCGGCTGCGTCTACTACCCGTGGTCCGCTCTGCACGTGATCCGCTGGCTGCAGATCGTCGTGCTGATCAACCCGATGGTCTACATGACCGAGGGCCTGCGCGCGGCGCTGACGCCGGGCATCGGCCACATGCCCCTGTGGGCGATCCTGCTGGCCCTGCTCGGCGGCACCCTCGCCTTCGGCGCCCTCGCCGTCCGCACCTTCCGCAACCGCGTCGTCAATTAGCTAGGAAAAGCGGAACACCGGCCCGCGCGGCGCGAACGGCAGTACCGCACCCGCCGGAATCAGGAACGCGTGCTCCCGCTCGATCCGGACCCGGTCGCACCATCCGTCGGTGATCACCAGGATCGGCCCGTTCTTCGGGAAGTCCGCCGCCTCCTGGAGCAGGTCGACGCCCGGCTGGAGCACCGTGCCGCCCCGGCCGCGGACCCGCACCCGGCCGGCCATGTCCAGCGGCGCCATCCAGCCGTTGTCGTGCGCGTCGGCGTCGCAGAACACCACCCGGACGACCGGCACGTCCCGGGAGACCGCGTAGGAGGCGACCGCGCCGAGCGCCTTCCCGAGCAGTACCGCGCTCATCGACCCGCTGGTGTCCAGCACGACGCCGAAGGTCCGGCCCGCCGCCAGTTCCGGCGGCAGGTACCAGCCGGGCCGGGGGATGTCCGGCGTCGCCGCCTGCCGCCGGCTCGACCGCGCGTAGGAGCGGCGGCGCTCAAGCGGCGGGAAGTGGTGGTCGAACCAGCGGGCCAGCTCGACATCCCACGGCACCGGCGGCTGACCGAGCGCGCGGATCTCCTGCACGAGCCCCGCGGGCAGCAGCCCGCGCCCGCGCCTGCGGTGGTAGTCGATCCCGTCGGCCAGGCAGCGCCGGTAGAACTCATCAAGGTCGACGCCGCGGCGCGGGTCGTCCGACAGCGGTCGCGGCAGCACGTCGGGCAGGCCGGCACCGCGCAGCGTGGCCAGCTTGCGCAGCCGCCGCCCGCCGGTCGCGATCTGGTCGTAGACCTCTTCCGCGGACAGCCCGCGCAGCGCGGCGTCGTAGAGCACGTCGCCGGGGGAGTCGCCCACCTCCATCTCGGTGAGCCACCCGTTGATCACGTAGTCGCAGGCGACGTTCCACAGGAACGGGTCCCGGCCGCCCGACCGGGTGTCGTGCCGCAGCCCGGCGTGCAGCAGCTCGTGCGCGATGACGAACTGGTACTCCCCGGCCTCCCGCGGACCCCACCGAGGGTTCACGTACAGCTCGGCGGCGCCGGGACTGATCGCCGCGACCACGATGCCGTGCCGCCGGCACACGTCCGCGTCCTCGATCAGCGTGAACGCGTCGGCCATCGCGCCGAGCAGCGGGTAGTTCGAGATGAACCAGTCAAGCGCCTTCCGCCATTCCGTCTTCCGTCCCCGGTCGCCGGTCAGGTTCTTGATCTCGCCCCCGGCGACGCTCACCGCGGCGCCGACGGCGGCCGACAGCCCGGCGGCGAACCGTCCGGGCCAGTCCGCGGGCCCGCGCCAGTCCGACCGGGCGGGCAGGCCCTCCCACAGCAGGTCGCGCGCGGGTCCGGCCGTGCCGGTGCCGCCCAGGTCGAGCTGGATCCCGAGGTCGCGCAGCCGCGCCGCGTGCGCCTCCTCGTCGCCCGCTGCCGCCGCGGCGAGGTGGTCGTAGCGGGTGGGCTGGCCGATCCCGTCGGGTGGCCGGCCGACCTTCAGGTGCGCCAGGAACCGGTTGACCGTCAGGCACGCGGCGAGATTCCACGCCTGGTCGAAGTCCGCCCCGCGCGGCGCCCCGGCCGCCGCGGTCCAGCCGGGCAGCCGTCTGGAGTCCAGGTGCCCGAAGCCGAGGTGCGTCAGGCAGTGCGCCGCCACCCAGGCCCACTCCTCCGGCGTCCCGCGCCGCGTCGGGTGCAGCGTGACGGTCCCGGTGCTGCTCACCACCGCCCATCCGGATGCCGGGCAGCGGCGGCTCTCGGCGTCCGCGTCATCGACCTTCCAGCTGACCCGGCTGGCCAGCGGCGCGAACAGCGCGTGCTTTTGCACCAGCTCAAGACCGCGCACCCGGGCCTCGGTGGCCGGGTCAAGCCGGCGCGGACCCTGGTAGCGGCGCCGGCCCGGCACGGCTACCGGCCGTCCCCGTCGCGCGCCGCCGCCAGCCGGGGCAGGTCACGGACCACCTCGATCATGAACCAGCCCGGCAGCCGCGCGTCGCTGCCGTCCTCGGTCACCCCGTCGGGCGCGTCCGCCACCACCGTCTGCGCCGCCTCCACGCTGATCTCGGCCAGCTCCCGCAGCAGCGCCTTCGCCCGGTGCGCGAGCTGCACCGCGTCCGACCGGGCGTCACCCCGGTCGGCCGGAAGCTCCTTCGCCAGCCGGGCCCGCAGCGCCTGGGCCAGGAAGTAGCACACGTCCCGTTCCGCTGGCTCCGACGGCCACCGCATCGTCCCTTTGAGCAGCGCGTCAAGCGACCAGGCGTGCATCAGCTGCCGGACGTAGCCGCGGAACTGCCCGGCGTGCGTCGGCGACACCGTGCCGAGCGTGAGCACCCGCAGCAGGTCGTCGGAGATCGCCGGCCCGTCCGCCGACCCCGCGCCGTAGGAGTACAGCAGGTCCGACAGGATGTGCCAGGCCCGCGGCGTGGAGAACGGTTCCTCATGCCGCGGCGGGGCGGACGCCAGGTGGTCCGGTCGCTGGCCGATGTAGTCGATCACCCAGGGGTGAATGCCGCTGCGCCGCGCCCAGGCCAGCCAGTCCCGGGGACTGCTCACCAGGTGGACGTGCATCATCCGGTTAATCAGGGCCGACGACATCGGCCGCACGATCGCGGAGTCCTGGCTCCGGTTCCCGGCCCCGATCACCACCGATTCCGGGTGCAGCTTGTAGTTGCCGAGCCGCCGGTCGAGGATCAGGCTGTAGAACGCCTTCTGCACTTCGTGGCTTGACCCGTTCAGTTCATCGAGAAACAGCACGTACGGCTCGTCCCGCGCGATCGCCTCGGGCGGGCAGAACCGGCTGCGCGCCTGGTCCCCGTCGCCGACGATCCGCGGTACCCCGATCAGGTCCTCGGCCGCCAGCTGCGTGCCGAGCAGCGTCTGGCACTCAAGCCCGACCTGCGCCGCGAACTCCTCGACCAGGCTCGACTTCCCGATGCCGGGCTGACCCCAGATGAAAACCGGCCGGACGACCGCCACGTGCAGCAGCAGGTCCGGCAGCTGAGCGGGGGTAACCGTCACAGAGGCGTGCATGATACGACCGAGCGTACGTTTCGCCCGCGCGCCAGTCACTCGAATTTCGCGTCGGCCAGGTCATGATCACGGAAGATTGGGCCTGCCCCCGCAGGTCGGATCTTCCGTGATCTGCTGCTACCAGGCCGAGTGCCCGTCGCGGACAGCTCACGACTGGCACCGGCCCCGCCACTGCCTCAGGGCACCGGCAGCGGAGCCAGGCGACGCGCTACCGGGGGTTCGCGCTACCGGGATTCGCGTTGCCGGCCAGGCTGCGGGCGTCGGCGGCGATGATGGAGTCGAGCAGGCCGGGGAAGCGCAGGTCGAGGTCGTCCTTGCGCAGCTGCGTGTAGCCCCTGGTGCCCTGGATCCGCTTGGTCAGGACGCCCGCCTCGCGCAGGATGCGCAGGTGGTGGGAGAAGGTCGACTTGGTGATCCCCAGGCCCGCCTCCTGGATGACGTCCGCGCAGCAGGACTCGCCGCTGCGGGCCACGTACCGCACGGTCGCCAGGCGGTGCTGGTCGGCCAGCGCGGCCAGAATGCGCGGCAGCTGGAAATCCTCCGCCGTCGGCTCGACCACATCATCCATCACGTCTTCGAGCATAAGCCAATTTGCGCGAAGTTTGACACCTGTCGTACTGTTTGATTGACATCGAACTTCGACTGCCGTCGAACAACGGAGGCTGAATCGTGCCGGAGAGCACTGCGCAGCAGCGGACCACCGCGCAGCAGCGGACCACCGTGACGTCCCCCGCCGTCCCGGTACGGACGCAGGCCACTGCCGGGCAGGCCATCGCGGGGCCGGACGGCTATCCGCGGCGGTGGCTGATGCTCCCGGTCATCCTGATCGCGATGTTCATGGCCGGGTTCGACATCTGGGCGGTCAACGTCGCGGCCCCCTCACTCCAGCACGACCTGCACGTCAGCGACGCGGCGCTGCAGCTCATCGTGGGCGGCTACGCGTTCATGTACGCGAGCGGCATGGTCACCGGGGGCAGGCTGGGCGACCTGTTCGGCTACAAGCGGCTGTTCCTGATCGGCGTGGTGACCTTCGCGCTCGCCTCGCTGGCGTGCGGGCTCGCCCCCTCCTCCGGCCTGCTCGTTGCCTTCCGGCTCGTGCAGGGGCTGACCGGCGCCATGATGGTCCCGCAGGTGGTCGCCTTGATCACGGCTTCCTTCCCGGCGCGGGAGCGGAGCCGCGCCCTGGGCTGGTACGGCGCCACCATGGGACTCGGCTTCGTCTCCGGGCAGATCCTCGGCGGCGGGCTGATCCAGGCCAACATCCTCGGCCTCAGCTGGCGGGCCGTCTTCCTGGTGAACGTGCCGGTCGGCATCCTCGCGCTGATCGTGGGCGCCGTCGTGGTGCCGGCGGCGCGGGGGCAGCGCCGGCCGCGGCTCGACCCGCTCGGCGCGATCGGCGTGTCCGGCAGCGTCGCCCTCGCGCTCGTGCCGCTGACGCTCGGCCGCGACGAGGGCTGGCCCGTCTGGACGTGGGTCGCGCTGGCCGCGGCGCTGCCGGCGCTCGCGGGGACCATCGCCTGGGAGCGGCGGCTGACCCGGCGGGGCGGCGAGCCCCTGCTCAACATGGCGCTCTTCCGCGACCGGGCGTTCTCGGCCGGCCTGCTGGTGAACTTCGCCGCCCTGTTCTTCTTCGGCAGCTTCATGTTCGTGCTGACGCTGCTGCTCCAGTCGGGCCTCGGGCTGTCTCCGCTGCACGCCGGGATCGTGAACCTGCCGCTCGCCCTGACGTTCATCGCGATGACCCTGACCGGCCCGAAGCTGGCCGCCCGCCTCGGGCCGCGCTCGATCACGGTCGGGGCGACCCTCGCCACGCTCGGCGCCGTCGTGCTCGCCCTCACCGCCCTGCACGCCGGCGGTCATCTCACCGGCTGGGACACGGCACCGGGCACGGCCCTGATCGGGCTCGGCCAGGGTCTGATGGTGCCGTCGCTGATGGGCGCGGTGCTCAGCCACGTCCGTCCGGAACAGGCCGGAGCGGCGGCCGGCGTCTTGACCACCACGCAGCAGTTCGCGATCGCCAGCGGCGTCGCGGTCGTCGGCGCCGTCTTCTACCAGGTGATCGGCGGCACGCCCTCGCGGGCCAGCTTCGTCTCCGGTCTGACGGTAGTCGCGTGGGTGGACGCGGCGATCCTCGTGCTCGCCGCGGCGCTGACCTTCCTGCTGCCGCGCCGCGCGGCCTAGTGGCCCGGGAATACCGCATAGCCCCCGAGTGCTGCTACTCTTGACAGTGACCAGCCCGGTACGCATCTCATGCCGGGCGTGCAAGCGGAGGACCACCTCCCACCTAGCCGGTGTAAAAGTCGGCGGGTTCGGTACGGCGCTCAGGTCAGCCTAGCTGGCGAGTTCCGTCGATGTGGTAACCCCGCGGCGCACAATGCCTGACGGGGCTTTTCTCGTTGGTCCTGGTCGCGGCAGGTGCCTGTCAGCACAGGGACCGGCCAGGAAAGGCAGCGCCGCCGCCGGAGAGGCCGGTGACGGCAGAACATGATGAACCTGTGGAGGTCACATCAGCGCCGAAACGCGTATCAATGACCGGATCCGTACACCCGAGGTCCGCCTTGTCGGAGCCGAGGGGGAGCAGATAGGGATCGTCTCTATTAACGAGGCGCTCCGGCTCGCGCAGGAGGCAGAGCTCGACCTCGTCGAGGTCGCCCCGACCGCACGGCCCCCGGTCTGCAAGCTCATGGACTACGGCAAGTTCAAGTACGAGACCGCGCTCAAGGAGCGGGAATCGCGCAAGAACCAGACGCACACGATCGTCAAGGAGATCAAGCTCCGCCCGAAGATCGACCCGCACGACTACGGCACCAAGAAGGGCCACGTCGAGCGGTTCCTCAAGGCGGGGGACAAGGTCAAGGTGACGATCATGTTCCGCGGTCGCGAGCAGTCTCGTCCCGAGCTTGGTTTCCGGCTGCTGCAGCGGCTGGCTGACGACGTCACCGAGCTCGGTTTCGTCGAGGCGCAGCCCAAGCAGGACGGCCGGAACATGATCATGGTGATCGGCCCGCACCGGCGTGCGCCTGAGCGCAAGGTCGAGGCCAAGCCCGCGCCGGCCCCCGCGCAGTCGCGCCCCGTGCCGAGCCCGCGCGGCGAGGCCACTGCGTCGGCCCCCGCGGCCGAGCCCGCGGTCGAGGCCCCGGCGCCGACCGACGCATAGCGGTTTACCCCGTAACCGGAATCTTACTTTTTTGACGGGCTGACCCAGCAATCTGGGCGGTTAGGGCAAAAAAATAAGGTTCCGGGGGGAGAGGACGGAGCGGCCTCGCACGGCAGGTGCGGGGCCGCTCCGCAAGCCAACGCTGCCTCCGGGTGGCAAGGAACTAGGAGACGACGGCGACCATGCCGAAGATGAAGACGCACAAGGGCGCCGCCAAGCGGTTCAAGACCACCGGCACCGGCAAGCTGATGCGGCTGCGCGCCAACCGGCAGCACCTGTTCGAGCACAAGTCCTCCCGCGTCACGCGGCGGCTCGCCGGCGATGTCGAGATGGCCCCGGCCAACGTCCGCCAGATCAAGCGACTGCTCGGCCGCAGGTAGCCACCAGCAGCTAACGGCTCCGAGCCGAGTCCAGTAACCGCAGCCCAGAGGGAGATTGAACGATGGCACGCGTCAAGCGCTCGCTTAACGCCAAGAAGAAGCGCAAGGTAGTCCTCGAGCGAGCGAAGGGCTACCGGGGCCAGCGGTCCCGGCTGTACCGCAAGGCCAAGGAGCAGGTCCTCCACTCGATGACCTACGCCTACCGCGACCGCAAGGACCGCAAGGGCAACTTCCGCCGGCTCTGGATCCAGCGCATCAACGCCGCCGCGCGCGCGAACGGCCTGACCTACAACCGTTTCGTGCAGGGCCTGAAGGCGGCGGGCGTCGAGGTTGACCGGCGCGTTCTCGCCGACCTCGCCGTAACCGACGCGGTCGCCTTCGCCGCCTTGGTCGAGGTGGCGCGCGCGGCGCTCCCCGAGACCGTCGGCGCAGCAGCCTGATCC
>Ga0302314_10022256_pt1 | contig 10399 bp, 8 predicted proteins | sample III_Palsa_N2_3_FD_200533 | JGI IMG/M metagenome (GOLD analysis project Ga0302314, IMG submission 200533) | Peat permafrost microbial communities from Stordalen Mire near Abisko, Sweden - III_Palsa_N2_3 | ecosystem: Environmental > Terrestrial > Soil > Palsa > Peat permafrost | place: Sweden... | reverse complement strand
GCTGCGTGCACTGCTGGCGCGCACCGGCGTGCCGGCCCGCCTGTTGGAGCTGGAGGTGACCGAGAGCGCCGTGATGCGCTACCCGGACGTCATGCACAAGCGCCTGCAGGAGATTCGCGCGCTGGGCATCGCGATGTCGATCGACGACTTCGGGACGGGCTATGCCTCGCTCGCCTACCTCAAGCACTTGCCGGTGGACACGCTGAAGATCGACAAGCTGTTCATCATGAACGCGGACACCGACGCCGGCGATCGCCGCATTGTCCGCTGCTCGATCCAGCTCGCGCATGGCTTCGGCATGCGTGTCGTCGCCGAAGGCGTGGAGACGCAGGCCGTGGCCGAGCTGCTCGCCGAGGAGGGCTGCGACTTCGCGCAGGGCTATCACTTCTCGCGCCCCGTGAGTGCCGCGGCGATCGAAGCGGAATGGCTGGCGCGGCTGGCGCCGGCGATGCCCTGACCTTCTCAGGCGCCGGCGGCAGGCTGCACGTCCGGATGGTCGCGCCACAACCAGCGCAGCGTATCGGGCAACAGCGCCCCGCCGTGCTTGAGCGAATGGCCACCCGTGCCGATCACCAACTGGTGCTCATAGCCCGCGTAGGCCAGCGCGGCGGCCATCTGGCGGTTGGCGTACAGCCAATGGCCGTAGAGGATGTCGAGATCGTTCTCGCCGTCCTGCAGGAACACGCGTAGCGCCTTGCGCGGCGACCGGCGGATGCGCTGGGGCCACTCGTGGCCGCCGCGGATGTCCACGAACGAGCCGATGTGCGAGATCACCTTGGAGAACACGTCCGGCCGATGCCACGCAGCCGCGAACGCGCATTGGCCACTGGAACTGATGCCGCAGATCGCACGGCCCTGCGGGTCGGCGGTGACGTTGAGTCCGGCCAGCGCGGCCGGCAGCAACTCGTCGACGAGGAAGCGCGCGTAGGCGTCGTCGGGGCTGTCGTACTCGACGCTGCGGTTGCTGTGGCCGCCATAGATCGGCAAGCCCGGCCCTTTCTCGCCGGGGTCGACGAACACGGCGATCGTCACCGGCATCTGGCGCGCGTGGATCAGGTTGTCGAGCACGGTGCGTGCGTTGACATCGGCCGCGAGGTAGCCGGCGCCGTCCTGGAACACGAGCAGGCAGGCGGGGCTTGCGGCGTCGTACTGCGCCGGCACGTAGACCTGGTAGTTGCGTTCGACGCCCGGATAGACGGCGACGCCGCAATGGCGGTGCGCGCTGAGTCGGCCTTCGGGCACGCCCGCTTGCGGCCGCGCGTCGGGCCCGGGTCGGTAGGGCTCGTTGACGGTGATGGCGCCCGCGAAGCGCGGCATGTCGTGATCGGTGAGGCCCGGCATCGCGGCGCGCAGGGCCGCGAAAATGGGGTTGTCGAGAGGCGTGTCGGACATGGGGAGACTCCGCGAGGAATGGGTTCAGACAGGCGTGAGCAGGAAGCGCTCGAGCTCGGCGCTCCACAGCGCGGCATCGGCGCCGGAGGCGAGGTGGCCCTTGTCGCTGTCCAGCTCGATGTAGCGCGCGTTCACGCCGTGCGCGGCCAGCATCGGCATCACCTCGAACGCCAACTCGGGCGGGAAGCCGACATCGGTGCGCGAGTTGACGTACAGCAGCGGGGCGCGCATGTCGCGCAGGCGCGGGCGCACGTCGAACCGGTCACAGGCCTTCGTCAGCGTCATCAGGGCGTTGGGATCGAAGACGGCGGCCCATTCAGCGGCCAGGCGTTCGATCTCGGCGTCGCGCGCGGCGGGGTCGGGAAACTTCGCCGACAGCTCGCTCTCGATGCCGTAGCGATGCAGCGTCGCGATGCGCAGGGTCTTCATGTGCGGCTGCATCGAGCCGGGCGTGTCGACATAGGCACCGTTGCGCCAGGCCGGCGCCTTGGCCAGCGCCTCGCGCAGCGCGACCTCGGAGGCGATCGGCGAGCGATGGTACGGACACGTCACCGTGGCGACGACGCGCTGCACGAATTCCGGGTAGGCCACGCCCCACTCGAACGCCTGGTAGCCGCCCATCGACGGCCCGACGGCCGCGACGAGCCGTGTGACGCCATAGTGGTCGAGCAACCGCTTCTGCGCTTCGATCATGTCGCCGACGGTCATCTCCGGGAACGTCGTGCCCCAGGGCTTGCCGGTGCGCGGGTCGACGCTGGCTGGCCCTGTCGTGCCGTAGCTGGAGCCCAGCGCGTTGGGACAGACCACGAACCAGCGGTCGGTGTCGATCGCGCGCCCGGGCCCGACCAGTCCGCTCCACGCGCCTTCGGCGGCGAAGGCGTCCGGGTCGAGCATGGACGGCCCGGTGGTGAGGCCGTGCAGCACGATCACCGCGTTGTCGCCTGCGGCATTGAGCGTGCCGAGTGCCACATGCGATTGCACGAGCTCGGGCAGCACGACGCCGCTGGCGAGCCGGAAGTCCGTGCTGCGATGCAGGCGCGGCGCGTAGGCGTCGTTGGACGAACTCATCGCATCAGAACGAGTAGCTCAGGTCGGCACCGATCGTGCGCGGCTGGATGATGCCCGCGTTGAACGTATAGCCGGCTACGGCGGGCGCCGCGTTGTTGACGTAGTTGATGCCCTTCGAGTTGCCCAGGTTCTTGCCGTAGATCGACAGCTTCACCTTGGCGATCTCGATGCCCGCGTTCAGGTCGAACGTGGTGTACGACGGCACGTTGAGCGGGTACTTGCCGAGCGCCGTGTTGGTGAAGTTGGAGATGCGGCTACCCACGTAGTTGTACGAGCCACCGACCCAAGACGGGTAGCCGGCGATCGCGAAGCGGTAGTCGGCCGCCAGCGAGCCCGTGTACTTCGGCACGAACGGCATCTCATCGCCGTTGAGGCCGCCGAGCGCCGGCGCGTCCTCCGTCAGGTGCGAGTCGGTATAGGCGGCGGTCGCGCGCAGCGTCAAGTCCTGCACCGGGAACAGCAGGAACGTCGCCTCGGCGCCGCTGGACTGCGCCTTGCCGCCGTTGGTCAGGTACTGGTAGGTGACGCCGTTGGCGACAGCCGAGGTCTGCGCCTGCACGTCCGTCCATTCGGTGTCGAAGATGGCGGCCTCGAGCGACATCAGCTTGCCGCCGAAGCCCGACTTGAAGCCCAGCTCGAAGCTGGTGACGGAGTCGGGCGCGAAGGTCTGCTTGCCGCCCGCGACGATGCCCGGCGGCAACGCACTCGGGCCGCCGTCGCGATAGCCGGTGGAGACGTTGGCGTACACCGCGGTGTCGGCGGTCGGCTTCCACTTGGCGCTGATCAGGAAGCTGGTCTTGCTGCTGTCGGCGTCCTGGTCGATCAACGCAGGTGTGGGCACCAGCAACGAGACCTGGTAATCCTGGTTGTAGTGCTGCGACGAATGCGCATAGCGCAGCCCGCCCAGCAAGTCGAAGGTCGGCGTGACGGCCCACGTGGCGTTGCCGAACACGGAATACTGGTCGTACTTGGTGCCCAGCATCGCGTTGAACAGCGGGCCGAGTTCCGTGAACGGCGCGCCGGTGGCCTCCATGATCGGATACAGCGGCGGCAACGCGTTGATGCTGTCCTCGTGCGTGTAGAACAGGCCCGCCTCGTACTCCAGCTTGTCGTCGAAGGCCGACGTGCGGGCTCGCAGCTCCTGCGAGAAACGCTTGGTGGAGATCGTCTGGCGTTCGGGCAGCGCGAAGCCAGGCAGCGCGGCGCCGAGCGTGGGCGTCAGGTCGACGTTGGTCGACGCCGACAGGTTCTGGTAGGTGGTCGACGAGACGATGTCGAAGTCGCCTTCGCGGCCCTTGAGCGTGCCGTTGTAGACGTTCAGCGTGATCGCCTCGTTCTCGGGCAGCACATGGCTGTGCGTCAGGTTGCCGGTGACCGGCGTGAACGACGCGGTCTGCACGTCCTCCATGCCGATGCCGCCGGACTTGAAGTGCTGCGTCAGCGCCGAGAGGTTCAACGACCAGTCCGGGTCGATGCTCCAGCCGAGCGCGACCCGCCCGCCGCGGGTCGTGGCCGCGTTGTCGTCCTTGGTGTGCTCTTCGGGGTTGTCGATGTAGCCGGCGTCCTTGCGGTCGAGCACGCTGACGCGCAGGGCCAGCTTGTCGGCGATCAGCGGGATGTTGAGCGATGCGCGGCCTTCGCTGCCGGTGCCACCGTCGGTCACCTTGTTGGCGCCGGCCGAGATCGAGCCGCTGAAGGTGTGGCTGTCGGGCTGGATCGTCACGTAGCGCACCAGGCCGCCCACGGCGCCGGCGCCGTACTGCGTGCCCTGCGGGCCCTTGAGCACTTCGATGCGACGCAGGTCGGCAGGGTCGAGGTCGGGCGTCAGCGTGCTGCCGGTGGCGTACGACGTGATCGAGCCGACGGGGGCTTCGTCGATGTAGAACGCGGTGGACGGCGTCGCCTGCGCGATGCCGGTGCTGATGCCGCGCAGCACGACCGACGTGTAGCCGCGGCTCAGCGCCACGATGGACATGCCCGGCACCTCGGCCACGTAGTCTTCCAGCCGGTCGAGGCCGCCGTCGGTCAGGCGCGACGCGCTGATCGCGGTGACGGAGGCCGGCACGTCGATCAGCGCCTGCTCGCGCTTCGATGCCGTGACGATGACCTCGGTGATCGCCTGCGAGGGTTGCTGCGTCGGCGCGGCCGCGGAAGCCGGCGCCGAGGCCGCCGGCGCTGCGGCGGCCTGCGCGTGGGCCTGGCTTGCGTGCAGCGCAAGGGCCGCGCACAAGGTGGCTGCGGCGATGGCGGTCGGGCGAGCGATCGGGGCTTGCGTAGCGGGGGTGGAATGCGCGGTCTGGGCTGGCTTCAAGATGTTGTCTCCATCTGTTGGACGAGTTGCCCCCGCACGGTCATGAGCCGCGCTTCGGAGGCAGAAAGAAATCCGCCGGTTCGTGGCTAGAAGATCTTTCCGGGATTGAGGATCGATTTCGGATCCCACGCACGCTTGGTGGCGCGCATGAGATCGACGACGGGTGCGCCGACTTCTGCCAGCAGCTTGGTCTTCTTGCCCATGCCGATGCCGTGCTCGCCGGTGCAGGTGCCGCCGGCGGCGAGCGCGCGGTCGACCATCGCGGCGTAGACGCGGTCGACGGCCTCGCGCTCGATGGCCGAGTCGGGCATCTGCAGGAACAGCACATGGAAGTTGCCGTCGCCGACGTGGCCCAGGATCGGCGCAACGAGGCCTTCGCGGTCGATGTCGGCGCGCGCGTCGGCGACGGCGTCGGCCAGTGCCGAGATCGGCACGCAGACGTCGGCGACCACGCAGACGCAGCCGGGGCGCAGCGCCAGCGCGGCGAAGTAGGCCATGTGGCGTGCGCGCCAGAACTGCGTGCGGTCCTCGGGGCGCGTGGCCCACTTGAAGTCGATGCCGCCGTTGGCCGCGGCCATCTCCTGCGCCAGTTCAGCCTGCTCGCGCACGGTGCTTTCGCTGCCGTGGAATTCGAGGAACAGCGTCGGCTTCTCGGGCAGGCCCAGCTTGGAGTGCAGGTTGCAGGCGCGCACCTGGTGCTCGTCGAGGAACTCGATGCGCGCCATCTGGCCGCCGCTCATCACGAGCTCGGTGACCGTTGCGACCGCGTCCTGCAGCGTTGGGAACGCGCAGCTGGCCGCAGCGACGCTGGTGGGCAGCGGATGCAGCCGCAGCGTCAGCTCGGTGATGATGCCCAGCGTGCCCTCGGCGCCGATCATCAGGTGCAGCAGGTCGAAGCCCGCGGACGACTTGCGCGCGCGGGTGCCCAGGCGCACCAGCGTCCCGTCCGCGAGCACGACTTCCATCGCCATCACGTTGTGCTGCATCGAGCCGTAGCGGATCGTCGTGGTGCCCGACGCGCGCGTCGACGCCATGCCGCCGATCGATGCGTTGGCGCCCGGATCGACCGGGAAGAACAGCCCGGTGTCCTTCAGCTGCGAGTTGAGGTCTTCGCGCGTGATGCCCGGCTGCACCACGCAGTCGCCATCCTCGGCGTGCACGGTGACCAGCGAGTTCATCAGCGACATGTCCAGGCACACGCCGCCGAACGGCGCGCTGACGTGGCCTTCGAGCGAGCTGCCGGCGCCGTAGCCGATCACCGGCACGCCGAGCGCGTTGCAGCGCGCCAGGATGGCGCTGACCTCGTGCTTGTCGCGCGGCCAGACGACGACGTCGGCGGGCAGCTGCGCATCCATCGCCTCGCCGCGCGCGTGCTGCTCGCGAATCGCGCGCGTGGTGTTCACGCGATCGCCGAGCGCGCCGCGCAGGAACGCGATGACCTCCTCGATGGCGGCCGGCTGGACTTCGAAATCGGCGGTGGTCAAAGGCGTCCTCACGAGGTCTTGCGCACGCGCTTGACGGCGGCGATCTTCACGGGGGCTGCCGCTTCGGCCGGCGCGCTCTCCTGGCGCATCACGTGGATGATGGCGAGGTCGAAGTGGCACGACATCGCCGACGCGGCGCCCATCGAATCGCCGGCGCAGATGCGCTCGACGACGTCTTCGTGGCCGTCGATCACGCGCGTGAGCTCGTGCGGCATGCGCTTGTCGTCCAGGTGCAGCTTGGACGAGGCCTCCACCGGCGTGCGCAGTGCGTGCAGCAGCATCGTGTTGAGCGGATTGCCGCTGGCTTCGGCGATCAGCGTGTGGATGGCCATGTCGCACGCGACGCGGCGCGACTGGTCGGCGCCGGCCGAGCGCATCTGCGCGGCGAGCTCGCGCAGGCAGCGTCGTTGCGCGTCGGTGGCGTAGCGGGCGGCCAGCTGCGCGGTCTGCATCTCGATCGCGCGCCGCGTCTCCAGCACGTGGGCGACGGTCACCTGCGCGGTGTTGAGCGCGTAGTCGAACACCTGCATCAGCACGTTCGGATCGATCGGGCGCAACCGCGGCTGCTTGCCGGCCTCGATCTCGATGATGCCCAGTGCCGCGAGCGTGCGGTACGCCTCGCGCACGCTGCCGCGGCTCACCGCGAGGTCGCGGCTGATCTGCACTTCGCTGGGCACGGGCATGCCCGGGCGCAGGCCGTCGCGGTTGACGAGTTCGAGCAGGTGGCGGGCGACCTGGGCCGAGAGGGTCGGACGTTCGAGGGAGGACAGCGGGGTGACGGATTCCATGGGGTTTCTCTTTGCGAACAGGCGTCAGGCGGTGGCGCCGTTGATCGTTTGGACGAGGCGGCCGAACGAGGCTTCGGTGGCACGCAACACGGCGGCACCGATCGCACCCATGACCACCGTGAGGACGACGATCGCGATGGCCAGGGCGTTCGGCGCGATGGCGCTGATCGCGTCCGACAGGCTGCCGATGGCCAGGGGGCCGAACACCTGGAACATCAGGCCCACCATCGACATCACGCCGATCGTGCGCGCGCGCAGCGGCGTGGGCGCCACGTCCTGCAGCGCATTGGGCGCGATCAGGAAGTTGGCGACCAGCGGGGTGACGAGCAGTCCCAGCACGCAGAAGACGTCGAAGGACGTGTGCACCAGCAGCAGCAGCGGCGACATCACGCCGAAGGCGAGATTGCCGAGCGCCAGCAGGCGCAGGGTGCCTGCGGCGCCGAGCCGCGGCCGCGCCAACTTCATGCCGGCGACCGCCAGCGCGGTGCCCGCCAGCGTCGCGACGAGGAACGCTCCGGCAACCCCGTTGCCCAGCTGCTGCGGCGAGACGCCGAAGCGGCGCGCGGCCATGATCGGGATCCAGCTGCCGACCGCCGAGAAGCCCACCATCGTCAGGCCGGTGCCGCAGACGAAGCCGGTGAGGGTGCGCCAGTGCGTGCGCAGGTAGTTGGCGAATTCCTGCGCGGTGCCGGCGGTCGTGGCGGTGTTCGGCGCGTCCCAGGCGCCGCGCGTGGTGCGTGGCATCACCATCACGAGCAGGGCGATCGGAATCCCTGCCGCAGCGGTGGCGAAGAACGACAGGCGCCAGGTATCCAGGTGCTGCATCGCCGTCGGCAGGTGCGGCCGTGCCAGCTCGGACAGCGTGACGGCGGCGCCCCCCAGGGCGGCGCCGAGCGAGGCGGCGAGCAGCGCGACCAGGCCGAAGACCGTGTTGGCCGCGACGCGCTGCGAGCGCGGGAACAGGTCGGGGATCATGCTGTTGACGACCGGCAGCACGCTGCCCTCGGCCAGGCCCAGTCCCACGGAGGCCGAGAACAGCATCGCGAACGTCGGCGAGGTGCCGCGGAGTGCACCGCACACGCTCCACAGCACGACCGACGCCGCCAGGACCCAGCGGCGGTCGAAGCGGTCGGACAGCCATCCGGTCGGGATCATGGCCACCGCCGTGGCGAGCGTCATCGCCACGCCCTGCAGCAGGCCCAGCTGCGTGTCGGACAGGCTCAGCGCGTGGCGCAGCGGCTCGGCCACCAGCGTGAAGATCAGCTTGTCGACGGCGCCCAGCACGGTGACGACGATCAGCACCGTCAACGCGAACCAGGCGCTCGTCGGCGCGCGCTGGCGCGGCAGGTCGGCGTCGGCGTCACGAAGTGACGCGTGCAAACCGAGCGACGGCGCATGCGCGCTCATGCCGCGACCTTCACCATCTGACCTTCGACGAATCGATTGACCGCCCCGGCGAACTCGGCCGGCATCCACAGCGAGACGCCGTGCTCGCACGGAAAGCGCTGGGCGCTGCCGTTGCGTGCCGCGGCCACGAACTCGGCCTCGTGGGCGACCGGGCCCTTGTCCTTGTCGCCGTTGATGAACAGGATGGGGGCCGGGATCGCGGACACCCGCGACAGGAAGTCCCGATTGCCGAGGCTCTGAACGGCCTGGACGTAGCCCTGCATGTTCAAGCCCGCGGCGATCAACGCGTCCACGTCGTCGCGCCGGATGCCCTTCTTGACCAGCTTGCCGGCGCTCTTGGCAATCAGCTTCGTCGGGTTGAACAGCGCGAGCATCACGCGCACCATCAGCGCGGTGCGGCGCAGCGCGCGCAAGGGCTTGCCGATGAAGTTCTGCGTGCATCCGCCGATGGCCAGCCCGGCAAGTTGTTCCGGGGGAATGACCAGCGCCGACGCCATCGACGTGTAGCCGCCGAGCGAGTCGCCGACCAGCACGACGCGTGCGGGCGCCAGGTGGCGCACGGCGGCTGCCACCGTCTCGACCGCGGCTTCGACGGTGTAGTGGCTGTCGCTCTTGCTGCCATGGCCGGGCAGATCGAGCGCCAGTACCTGCCAGCGCGGGTCCAGATGGCGGCGCACGGCGTTCCACATCGCCTGGTTGCCGCCGGCGCCATGCAGCAGGATCAACACGGGCGCGGCGTTGGCTTCGGGGGTGGCGGGGGTCATTCTTTTTTCAGCGGGACGAGGCTAACCTGTCCTACATGTTGTCTCTGTGGCGCCATTACGCTGCGGATCGCTTCCGCTGTATACCCCGTGGTTTCACTAAGAGCCGGTATCGAGAATTCCCTACCTGTCCAACAAGTTGGGCTCTTGACAGTCAGGCGAGCGCAGGTCTTCGTGCAGCCATCGGCGCGGATGAGCATGGGAGAATTCGCCATGCCTTCCTTCTCGACCCTGACGCTGCAGACGGCGCGACTCGACCTGCGCCCGCTGCTGCCGTCGGATGACGAAGCGTTGTTCGCGCTCAAGTCGGATCCGGTGGTGATGCGATACGGCAGCACGCCGCCTTGGAGCGACCCGCAGGTCGCGATCGACTACATCCAGCGCGATCTCGAAGGCATGGCCGCCGGCACGTATGTGCAGTTAGCCATCATTCGCCGAGAGGACGCCGCCCTGATCGGCATGTGCAGTTTCCACCTGCTCGATGTCCAGTGTCGACGCGCCGAGCTGGGCTATTCCCTGGTCGTGTCCGCCTGGGGCCACGGTTATGCGAACGAGGCCGTCACGGCCTTGCTGGACTGGGGCTTCGGGCACCTGGAACTGAACCGCGTGGAGGCCGACATCGATCCGCGCAACGCGGCCTCCGCGCGGGCGCTGGAGCGTCTCGGGTTCACGCGCGAGGGCCACCTGCGCGAGCGCTGGATCGTGGCCGGCGAGAAGAGCGATTCGCTGATCTACGGGCTGCTGGCCGACGAGTGGAAGGCGCGCGGATGACCGAGCCGGGCGTGCTCAAGGATCGGCCGCACCTGTGGGCGTTCATCGTCGGTTGCATGGCGGTCACGGCCGGCGTCGTGATGCATCTGCCGATGTTCTGGATGGGTCGCTTCAACCACTTCCACCTGGCAGACATGCCGATGGATGACAGCATGACCTGGGGCATGGCGCTGATCGTCGGCGGCCTCCTGGTCGCGGCCTATGGCCTGTTGCCGCGCCGGGCGGCCCAGCAGGCCGCGCCTGGCGCGTTGCTGCAGATCGCGGCGCCGGAGGACGCGCCGCTGGTGGCCGCGCACTGGCGCCTGATGGTGGTGTTGACGGTGGCGCTGGTGATCGACGTGATGAAGCCGGCGAGCCTGGGTTTCGTGTTGCCGGGCATGCGCGCCGAGTACGTGGTGAGCAAGGCGACCGTGGCCT
>Ga0302314_10022253_pt1 | contig 10400 bp, 6 predicted proteins | sample III_Palsa_N2_3_FD_200533 | JGI IMG/M metagenome (GOLD analysis project Ga0302314, IMG submission 200533) | Peat permafrost microbial communities from Stordalen Mire near Abisko, Sweden - III_Palsa_N2_3 | ecosystem: Environmental > Terrestrial > Soil > Palsa > Peat permafrost | place: Sweden... | reverse complement strand
CGCTCTCGTCCAGGGCGAAGTCGATGTGCCCCTCCAGCAGCGAGTCCAGCGCCGCCGCGGGGTCCGGGGCGGCCTTCACCCGGCGCAGCCCCTCGGTGAGCAGTCGCTCGCTGATGCCGATGAGCAGGTCGGCGAGCATCGCGTCCTTGCCGGCGAAGTGCCGGTAGAGACCGGGCCCGGAGATGCCGACGGCCTTGCCGATCTCGTCCACGCCGACCCCCATGAAGCCGCGCGCGGCGAAGAGCCGGGCCGCCTCACGACGGATCTGGGCCCGACGGGGGCTTTCCACGGGACTCGGCTGGGTCGACATCCCACCATCCTAGACAGCGGGGTTATCGGACGTTAACCTGCGAAGGGCAGTTAACGATGATTAACACACGGCAGGCTCGCTGCGGAACGGCGCAGGAGCACGCAGAGGAGAGCACGGCCATGATGCTCGCTCAGTCCGCGGCGCCCCGGTTGGACACGGCGGTAGACCCCGCCTCCGACACCGGCCGCGCCAACGCCGCCGCCCAGGGCGCGCTCGTCGAAGAACTCCGGGACAGGCTCGCGGCAGCGGCCCAGGGCGGCGGCGAACGGGCCCGCGCCCGGCACACCGCGCGCGGGAAGCTGCTCCCCCGCGAGCGCGTGGACGCCCTGCTCGACCCGGGGTCGCCGTTCCTCGAACTCTCCCCGCTGGCGGCCGAGGGGCTCTACGGCGGGGACGCGCCCGCCGCCGGACTGATCACCGGCGTGGGCCGGGTCGCCGGGCGCGAGGTGGTGGTGGTCGCCAACGACGCCACCGTCAAGGGCGGCACCTACTACCCGATGACGGTGAAGAAGCACCTGCGGGCGCAGGAGATCGCCCAGGAGAACCGGCTCCCCTGCATCTACCTGGTGGACTCGGGCGGCGCCTTCCTGCCGATGCAGGACGAGGTCTTCCCGGACCGGGACCACTTCGGCCGGATCTTCTACAACCAGGCCCGGCTCTCCGCCGCCGGGATCCCGCAGCTGGCGGCGGTCCTCGGCTCCTGCACGGCGGGCGGCGCCTACGTCCCGGCGATGAGCGACCAGACGGTGATCGTCCGCAACCAGGGGACGATCTTCCTCGGCGGGCCGCCGCTGGTGAAGGCCGCCACCGGCGAGGTGGTGACCGCCGAGGAGCTGGGCGGCGGCGAGCTCCACTCCCGCACCTCCGGGGTGACCGACCACCTGGCCGAGAACGACGCCCATGCGCTGGCGATCCTGCGCACCGCCGTGGCCGGACTGGGCCCGCGCAGCCCGAGGCCCTGGCCGGTCGAGCCGACGGAGCCCCCGGCGGTGGACCCGGACACCCTCTACAGCGCGGTGCCCGCGGACCCGCGCACCCCCTACGACGTGCGCGAGGTGATCGCCCGGATCACCGACGGCAGCCGCTTCGCCGAGTTCAAGGCGGAGTACGGCCCGACCCTGGTCACCGGCTTCGCCCGGGTGCACGGCCACCCGGTCGGGATCGTCGCCAACAACGGCATCCTCTTCGCCGAGTCCGCCCTCAAGGGGGCGCACTTCATCGAGCTCTGCGACCAGCGCGGGATCCCGCTGGTGTTCCTGCAGAACATCTCCGGCTTCATGGTCGGCCGCCAGTACGAAGCCGGGGGCATCGCCAAGCACGGGGCCAAGATGGTCACCGCCGTCGCCGGCACCCGGGTGCCCAAGCTGACGGTGGTCATCGGCGGCTCCTACGGCGCGGGCAACTACTCGATGTGCGGTCGGGCCTACTCGCCCCGCTTCCTGTGGATGTGGCCGGGGGCCAAGATCTCGGTGATGGGCGGCGAGCAGGCCGCCTCGGTGCTGGCCACGGTCCGCCGCGACCAGTTCGAACAGCGCGGCGAGAACTGGTCGGCGGAGGACGAGGAGGAGTTCCGCCGCCCCGTGCGCGAGCAGTACGACCGGCAGGGCAACGCCTACTACGCCACCGCCCGGCTCTGGGACGACGGCGTGATCGACCCGCTGGACACCCGCACCGTGCTCGGTCTCGCGCTCAGCGCGTGCGCCAACGCGCCGCTGCCGGACCCCCGCCCCTACGGCGTCTTCCGGATGTGACGGTCCGCCGGATCCGCGCCTCGCCGGTACGACTCACCGGCGGGGCGACTCACCCGATCCGCCGGACCCGCCGTATCCGCAGCTGAATGTGAATGTGACGGAGGCTCACCCCCATGTTCGACAGTGTCCTGATCGCCAATCGCGGCGAGATCGCGGTCCGGGTCGCGCGCACCCTGCGCCGGATGGGCGTGCGCTCCGTGGCCGTGCACAGCGGCGTGGACGCCGGAGCGCCGCATGTGCGCGCCGCCGACACCGCCGTCCTGCTCGGCCCGGCCGACGGCGCGGCGGCGGCGACCAGCTACCTGGACATCGGGCAGCTGCTGGCGGCAGCCGCCCGGACCGGCGCCCAGGCCGTCCACCCGGGCTACGGCTTCCTCGCCGAGAACGCCGCCCTCGCCCGCGCCTGCGCCGACGCCGGCCTGGTCTTCATCGGTCCCCCGCCCTCCGCGATCGAACTGATGGGTGACAAGATCCACGCCAAGGCCGCGGTGCAGGCGGCCGGCGTGCCGGTCGTTCCCGGCAGCGAGGGCGACCGCCTCAGCGACGAGCAACTGCTCGCGGCAGCACAGGACATCGGCCTGCCGGTGCTGCTCAAGCCCTCCGCCGGAGGCGGCGGCAAGGGCATGCGGCTGGTCCGCGACGCGGCCCGGCTGCCCGAGGAGATCGCCGCCGCCCGCCGGGAGGCCAGAGCCTCCTTCGGCGACGACACCCTCCTGGTGGAACGGTGGATCGACCGCCCCCGCCACATCGAGATCCAGCTGCTCGCCGACGCCCACGGCACCGTCGTCCACCTCGGCGAGCGGGAGTGCAGCCTGCAACGGCGGCACCAGAAGCTCATCGAGGAGGCGCCCTCCCCGCTGCTCACCCCGGAGATCCGGGCGGCGATGGGGCAGGCCGCCGTCCAGGCCGCGGAGTCCTGCGGCTACACCGGCGCAGGCACGGTCGAGTTCATCGTTCCCGGCGACTCCCCCTCCTCCTACTACTTCATGGAGATGAACACCCGGCTGCAGGTGGAGCACCCGGTCACCGAGCTCACCGCCACCGTCGACGGCCACCGGCTCGACCTGGTCGAGCAGCAGCTGCGCATCGCCGCCGGCGAGCCGCTGGGCTTCCGGCAGCAGGACGTCGGCAGCCAGGGACACGCCGTCGAGGCCCGGATCTGCGCCGAGGACCCCGGGCGGGGATTCCTGCCGACCGGAGGCCGGGTACTGCTGCTGCACGAGCCCGAGGGCGAGGGGATCCGGGTCGACTCCGGGCTGGCCCCCGGCCTGCTGGTCGGCAGCGACTACGACCCCATGCTGTCCAAGGTGATCGCGTACGGCCCCGACCGGCCGACCGCGCTGCGAAGGCTGCGCGCCGCCCTCGCCGAGAACTGCACCCTCGGGGTCACCACCAACGCCGGCTACCTGCGCCGACTGCTCGCCCATCCGGACGTCGTCGCGGGTCGCCTCGACACCGGCCTGGTCGAGCGCCACCCCGAACTGACCGTACCGGCGCCCACCGACAACCGGCCGCTGCCCACCGGGGGCACCACACCCGCCGACGGCACCGTGCCCGCCGACGGCCCGGCCCCCGCCGACCCCACCGCGGACGAGGCGCTCGCCGCCGCCGCGCTGGCCCGGCAGCTCGACCTCGGCACGGGTACGGACGGCGGCGAGGACGGCTGGGCCGACCCCTTCGCCCTGCCCTCGGGCTGGCGGACCGGCGGGCAGCCCGCCTGGACCCACCACTGGCTGCGGCTCCCCGGCCAGGAACCGGTCGACGTCAGGACCCGCCCGCTGTCGCCCCGCACCGTCCTCGACCCCGCGGACCGTCAGGCCGACGGCGGGACCGGCTTCGAGGTCGCCGTCGGCGGCGCGGAGCCGGCCGCCGTGCACGTCCGCAGCAGCGGGGACCGGCTGAGCGTCACCCGGGACGGCCTCACCCGCACCTTCTCGCACGCCACCGACGGCCGGGCGGCCGACGGCCGGTCGGCGGCCGTGCACTGGCTGGGCCGTGACGGCGACAGCTGGGCCGTCCACCCGCACGACCCGCTGGCCGACCTCGCCCTGGGCACCGGCGGCGCCCGGGGCGCCACCCTGAACGCCCCCATGCCCGGCACGGTCACCCTGGTCAAGGGCGTGCTGGGCGAGGTGGTGACGAAGGGTCAACCACTGCTCGTACTGGAGGCCATGAAGATGGAGCACGTCATCACCGCACCCCACGACGGCGTCCTCGACCAGTTGCGGGTGACCGCGGGCAGCACCGTCGCCATGGACGAGCTGCTCGCCGTGGTCACCCCGCACGAGGAGGTCTCCTGATGGCCCCGACCGACCCCGCCGCCTCTCCGTCCGCCGCCGCCGAACCGGGCGTCCTGGAACTCGGCCTGCCCGCACCGGTCCCGCTCCCCGGGCTGCCGCGCCGCGTCCGGATCCACGAGGTGGGCGCCCGCGACGGGCTGCAGAACGAGGCGACCGCCCTGCCGGTCGAGGTCAAGGCCGAGTTCATCGCCCGGCTCGCCGCCGCCGGGCTGCGGACGATCGAGGCCACCAGCTTCGTCCACCCCAAGTGGGTGCCCCAACTAGCGGATGCAGAACAGCTGTTCCCCCTGGTCTCCGGGCTCTCCGAGCAGTACTCCGGGCTGCGGCTGCCGGTCCTGGTCCCCAACGAGCGCGGGCTCGACCGGGCCCTCGCCCACGGTGTGGCCGACATCGCGGTCTTCGCCAGCGCCACCGAGAGCTTCGCCGAGCGGAACCTGGGCCGGGGCGTCGAGGCCTCGATGGAGATGTTCGCGCCGGTGGTGCAGCGGGCGCGGGCGGCCGGGATCCGGGTCCGCGGCTATCTGTCGATGTGCTTCGGCGACCCCTGGGAGGGGCCGGTGCCGGCCGCCCAGGTGATCGGCATCGGCCGGCGGCTGCTGGAGCTCGGCTGCGAGGAGCTCAGCCTCGGCGACACCATCGGCACCGGCACCCCGGGCCAGGTGGCGGCGCTGCTCGGCGGCTTCGCCGCCGCCGGCGTGGGGCCGGAGCGCCTGGCCGTGCACTTCCACGACACCTACGGCCAGGCCCTGGCCAACACCCTGGCCGCCCTCCAGTGCGGGGTCGCCACCGTCGACGCCGCGGCCCGCGGCCTCGGCGGCTGCCCCTACGCCAAGAGCGCCACCGGCAATCTGGCGACCGAGGACCTGGTCTGGATGCTGCACGGCCTGGGCATCGAGACCGGCGTCGACCTGCCCGCCCTGGCCGCGACCAGTCGGTGGCTCGCCGACCGGCTCGGCCGTCCCAGCCCCTCCCGTGCTGTCCGCGCCCTGACCGGGAGCGGCAGCCAGCAGCAGTAGGCAGCAGCTGTCGGCCCGCGGCCACCCGCCGCGCGCCGCACGAGCGTCCTCCCCACCCTCCAGGAGTCTCCATGCTCGACCACCGCCTCGCCCCCGAGTACGAGGATCTGCGGCGCACCGTCGCCGAGTTCGCCCACGACGTCGTCGCCCCCAAGATCGGGGAGTACTACGAGCACGACGAGTTCCCCTACGAGATCATCGCCGAGATGGGACGGATGGGCCTGTTCGGCCTGCCCTTCCCCGAGGAGTACGGCGGCATGGGCGGCGACTACCTGGCGCTCTGCCTGGTGCTGGAGGAGCTCGCGCGAGTGGACTCCTCGGTGGCCATCACCCTGGAGGCGGCGGTCTCGCTCGGGGCCATGCCGATCCACCGCTACGGCACCGAGGAGCAGAAGCGCACCTGGCTGCCCCGGCTGTGCTCCGGCGAGATGCTGGGCGCCTTCGGGCTGACCGAGCCGGAGGGCGGCTCGGACGCCGGGGCGACCCGGACCACCGCCCGCTACGACGAGGCCACCGACGAGTGGGTCATCAACGGCTCGAAGTGCTTCATCACCAACGCCGGGACCGAGATCACCGGGCTGGTCACCGTCGCCGCCCTCACCCTTTCGAAGGAAGAGGGGGCCGAGGGCTCGCCGACCCGGGAGATCTCCACCATCATCGTGCCCAGCGGAACCCCGGGGTTCACCGCCTCGAAGAAGTACTCGAAGGTCGGCTGGAACGCCTCGGACACCCGGGAGCTCTCCTTCACCGACTGCCGCGTCCCGGCCGCCAACCTCCTCGGTGAGGCAGGCCGCGGCTACGCCCAGTTCCTCAGGATCCTCGACGAGGGCCGTATCGCGATCGCGGCCCTGGCCACCGGCCTGGCCCAGGGGTGCGTCGACGAGTCGTTGGGCTACGCCGCCCAGCGGCGGGCCTTCGGCAGGCCGATCGGCGCCAACCAGGCCATCCAGTTCAAGATCGCCGACATGGAGATGCGGGCCCACACCTCCCGGCTGGCCTGGTACCACGCCGCCTCCCGGCTGCAGGCGGGAGAGCGCTTCAAGAAGGAGGCCGCGATCGCCAAGCTCCACTCCTCCGAGGCGGCCGTCACCAACGCCCGCGAGGCCACCCAGATCCACGGCGGCTACGGATTCATGAACGAGTACCCCGTCGCCCGGATGTGGCGCGACAGCAAGATCCTGGAAATCGGCGAGGGCACCTCGGAGGTGCAGCGGATGCTCATCGCCCGCGAGTTGGGCATGACCTACAGCTGACTCCGCCGCCCGCCACCGAGCCGCCCCCCATCGAGCCGCGCAGCGGGCTCAGGGGGGCTCAGGGGGCTCAGGTCAGGGGCTCAGGGGATCACTACGACCGGTCGGTTGGCGCGCCGCGCCAGCCGGCCGGCCACCGAACCGAAGATCCGGCCGAGGAGCCCGTGGGTGCCGCCGACGACGATCGCGTCGGCCGCGTACTCACGGGCGACCTCCTCCAGCTCGTGGCAGATGTCGCCGCCGCGCTCCACCAGCACCCAGGGCACGTCCCGCAGATAGTCCGAACACGCCAGTTCGAGGCCGAGCACCTCGGTCCGGTGGTCCGGGACGTCCACGAAGACAGGCGGCTCGCAGCCCGCCCAGACCGTGGCCGGCAGCCTGTTCGCCACATGGACGATCACCAGGCCGGCCCGGGAGCGCCGGGCCATGCCGACGGCGTACGCCAGCGCCCTCTCGCTGGAGACCGAGCCGTCGAATCCGACGACGACACCGTGGAGGAACGCCGGGTCACAGGGGCGCACTCCCTGCGACTGGACTTCAAAACTGGGCATGGATGGATGGATTCCCGTCAGGGGCTCGGGCGGGGGCTTGTGCGGATGCTGGTGCGGGGAGTCGGGCGACGCGTTCTCGCCACGACTGGGCACTGGGCCCGGTGAGCCGAGGGGGGACTTCCACAACTTGGATTTGGGCCTGGGCAGACGCGGCTTCGGCCGCTCCGTGGGGTGAGCCACGGACCTGCCGTCACTGGGCTCTGGAAGCTCGTAACCGGCCATGGTCATGGTCGTTTCGGCGAGGTGGGATATGGACTGATATGCATGGTCACGACCCGCAGCACGTTGGACCGGGGGCGCCTCCACTGCGCTCTGCCCCGTTTCCGAAGCAGGCCGAGTGTCGGCTTGCGTGACCTCTTCCCTCCAGGGTACGGCGACAATCTGTCCGCGCCCAGATGCGGAGCGCAAGGAGCTCACGGTTACCACGAATGGCGGTCGCGTACGCCGGAGCGCCCGGGGCGTGCATGGAGCATGCCGCAGCAACGGCACATTCGCAACGGTGCCCGCAGACCGTTCGCACGGGTGCGGCCTCCGTCGCCCGGCGGGAACCGCCGCACCAGCAACGGCCGCACCGGGTACGGGCACCGGGGCGGAGGATCCGGCGCGCCCTCCCGGCCGCCCGAGCGGCCTCCACCGCCCCCAGCGGGGCGCTGCGCCTTCCCCGGGGCCCTGCGCCTCCCCCGGCGGGGCGCTGCGCCTGCCAGGGGCCCCGGCCACCCCTGCCCGACCCCCGGCGGCCGCAGCGGACCCGGCAGTCCGCCCGCCGGCATCGCGCCACGACCCACAGCCGCGCCCGATCCGGCAGGCCAGTTTCGGCCAGTATGGGTAACTTGCCTCGTGCATATGCCAACCGACTGAAACGATGCGTCCCATGCCGCCGCTGATGCTGTTCGACCTCGACAACACCCTGATCGACAGAGACCGCGCCTTTCGCGCCTGGGCCGCCTCCTTCCTCGCCGACCGCGACCTCCCGCCGAGCGGCCTCGACTGGCTGGTGACCCTCGACTGCGGCGGCTACGCCGGCCGACGGGTCGTGCTGCAGGCGGCGGTCGAGCACTTCGGCCTCAGCGAGGACGTCGAGCCGCTGCTGGAGGAGTACCGGGAGCACCTGGTGCAGTTGGTGGAGTGCCCCTCGGCCCATCTGGACGCGCTGCAGGCCGCCCGCGCGGCCGGCTGGACGATCGGCATCGTGAGCAACGGCGACACCAAGCCCCAACTGGCGAAGATGGAACGGACCGGCCTGGCCGACCTGGTGGACGGGTGGATCATCTCGGAGGAGGCCGACTGCGCCAAGCCCGACCCGCGCATCTTCCGGCTGGCCGCCGAGCGCTGCGGAGTCCGACCGGACTCCGACTGGCCCGAGAACAGTTGGATGGTGGGCGACCACCCGCCGGCCGACATCGCCGGAGCCCGGCTCACCGGGCTGCGCAGCGTCTGGCTCGCCCACGGCCGCCCCTGGCCCGAAACCGCCTACGCCCCCACCTTCACGGCCGACGCACTGCCGACCGCCGTGACGCACATCCTCGACTCGACCGGCGCACTCGACTGAGCACACGCAACCGCCGTTACGCGCCCCCCTTCACGCCCGTACGCCCCCTGCGCTCCCAAGCATTGGTTTTCGGTCAACTTCGTCGGGTTCCCTCATGATTGAATGCGCGTCCGGTTCTGTATCCCGCGCTGAGCTGCAGGTTCTCGCGAACCGGCCAATCGGCCGTGCGACAACTGGCCAGCACCTGACACGCCCCCTTCCCCGACGGCCCGTCGGGTGCGACCCTCGGTGATCGAATGCTTCACGCCAAATTGCCTTGTCGACATAGCGTTAGATGGTGAACTAGTCGCACCAACATCCCTGGACACAGTAGATTCGATCTTGGCGAGTGCGGGGGGCCGCGAAATGCTGCACAGGACCGATCAACCATGACGCCCCAGGCGTGGGCCGCGCGCTCGAGCACTCCCGGTGATATGCCGGGCGTTCCACGCGTCGCACCACTCACGTCAGCGGCACACACGACCGAGGGGGCCGGAGCGCCTTGAGCAGGGTGAGTAGGAGCGCCGCAACAACGGACGGCGCAGTGTCCCCGCACGAACGGCGCGGAGCGTTCGCCGCGCTCGGTACCGGTGAACGTGTCGTCAGCGTCCCCACACCTACTCCCCCCTCCGACGAACCGTCAGTCGGCGCTGCTCCCCGCAAGCTCTCCGGTCGCCGTCGCCCCGAGGTCGTCGCCGTCCTCCTGTTCAGCGGAGCGCCGATCTTCGAGAGCTCCATCCCGCTCTCCGTCTTCGGCGTCGACCGCCAGGACGCCGGCGTCCCCCGTTACCGGCTGCTGGTGTGCGCCGGGGAGGACGGGCCGCTGGCCACCACCGGCGGGCTGACCATGACCGCCCCCTACGGCCTGGAGTCCCTGGGACGGGCCGGCACCGTGGTCGTGCCCGCCTGGCGCTCCGCCGCCCAACTCCCGCCGCCCGAGGCGCTGGAGGCGCTGCGCAAGGCGCACCGCGAGGGGGCCAGGATCATCGGGCTGTGCACCGGCGCCTTCGTCCTCGCCGCCGCCGGCCTGCTGGACGGACGGCCGGCCACCACCCACTGGATGTACGCGCCCACCCTCGCCAAGCGGTACCCGCAGATCCAGGTGGACCCGAGGGAGCTGTTCATCGACGACGGCGACGTCCTGACCAGCGCCGGCACCGCCGCCGGGATCGACCTCTGCCTCCATGTGGTCCGCAGCGACCACGGGGCCGAGGCGGCAGCCGCGTTGGCCCGCCGACTGGTGGTACCGGCGCGCCGCAGCGGAGGACAGGCCCAGTACATCGATCGGTCTTTACCTGAAGAGATCGGCAACGACCCGCTCGCCGAGGTCGTGACCTGGGCCCTGGACAACCTCTCCAAGCAGTTCGACGTGGAGACCCTGGCGGCCCGCGCCTACATGAGCCGGCGCACCTTCGACCGGCGCTTCCGTTCGCTCACCGGCAGTGCTCCGCTGCAGTGGCTGATCTCGCAGCGGGTGCTGCAGGCGCAGCGGCTGCTGGAGAGCACGGACGTGTCCGTGGACGAGGTGGCCAGGCGGTGCGGCTTCCGTTCGCCGGTGGCACTGCGGGGGCACTTCCGTCGACAGCTCGGGGTCTCCCCCGCCGTCTACCGGACGTCCTTCCGGGCCCGGCAGTCGGTTCCCGCTCCCTCGGACGGCCAGTCGGCGTCCCCGACGGGCAGTCAGGTCGGCGGCG
>Ga0302314_10022252_pt1 | contig 10400 bp, 9 predicted proteins | sample III_Palsa_N2_3_FD_200533 | JGI IMG/M metagenome (GOLD analysis project Ga0302314, IMG submission 200533) | Peat permafrost microbial communities from Stordalen Mire near Abisko, Sweden - III_Palsa_N2_3 | ecosystem: Environmental > Terrestrial > Soil > Palsa > Peat permafrost | place: Sweden... | reverse complement strand
GAAAGCGCGCGCAACACGGGAAACCCTGTGGCGTGGTCGGGGACGACCAACCGGAGGCCGGTGACGGCAGGGCCGGGCGCTTCAGGGTGGCGGAGAGGCTCGTAGTACCGACGAAGCCAGGTAACTCCGGTGGAGAGAAGGAGCCTCAGTTCAAGACGGACGCAGCAAGTAGTGAGGAACCCGGAGATTGGGCAACCTATCAACTCCCCCAAGTGTTCGGAAACTGCAGATGGCGTTACACGCGAAAGTGAAGGCCGAAGTCGGCCACCTCTTCTGCGCGCTGTACGACGAATCAGCCGTGAGGACATCCTGTCCCTGGCCTGGGCCCAGTGCCGCTCAAACGAGCGGTGCACCGGGCTGGGGTGGGCAGGTCTTCGCGACCGTGGAGCCGTACGGTGCGCAGCAGCGGTCCGACGAAATGGCGTCTGAGCCCACGGAAACGGTGGAGCAGTTGAATCTCGTGCCACGCAACAGGACGACCTACGTCAACGTAGGCTCGGGCAGCCCGGCGTATCGCAGGTTCGACCACAACGCCGCTCCGCGGGTGCGCCGGTGGCTGCGGGCTCGGTATCAGGTCAGGCGACGCAAGGGCGGGATTTATCCACTCCCGCACCTTTACGGGCACTTCCTGCTCGTACGCCTGACCGGAGTCGGCAGCAGCCCGCCGTGGGCGAAGGCGTGAGTCTTGTCCGAGAGCCGGATGCGGGAGATCTGCATGTCCGGTTCGATGAGCGGGATGTGGAAACGGAGCCAGGGTCTGGCTCATAGGGCACCGCCAACCGAAAGGGGCGGCAACAGCGATGCCAGACCTACCGTCACCGCGCCACATCTCGACTCTACCGGCACCGGCATGCTTGCAAGTCAAAGCAACTGACCTGAAAAGCTGCCACTACCTCAGCGCGCGCCAGTCGACGCGGCCTCGGCCGCCACCGGCGCGACGGATGCGATCTCCTTGGCAGCCAGCGGCGCCGCCGGGCCGATGTTGCGATCTAGGAAGTCGAGCAGTTTCACCTCGAAGTCGACGATGTCGCGGATTCGGGAGAGGCCGTGCTGCTCGTCTTCATACCAATGCGTCTCGACGCTGGCGTGTACCGCCTTGAGCGCCGAGGCCATCCGCTTCGAATGGCCGATCGGCACGCGCCGGTCGTCGGTGCCGTGGGCCAGCAGCACGGGGACGCGGATCTGCGCCGCGTGCTTCTCGGGCGACACCGCGTCGAAGTCCGCAGCCATAGTGCCCACGTCACCCACCTGGAAGCGCATCCACTCTCGTCCGGCTTCGCTGGAATTAGTGTCCGACCAGTCGGTGAAGCGCTCGCCGATGTCCGTGACGCCCGCGAGGCTGATGCCGCAGCGGTACAGCTCCGGCGTCTTGACCAGTCCCCACAGCGCGGCATAGCCGCCGTAGCTGGCACCGTAGATGCAGATGCGCTGCGGGTCCGCGACACCGCGCGCGATCATCGCCTTCACACCGGCGGTGACGTCGTCTTGCATCGCTCGTCCCCACTGCCGGTAGCCGGCTTGCTCGAACTTGCGGCCGAAGCCCGCCGAGCCGCGGAACTGGGGCTGGAAGACCGCGTAGCCCGCCGCGGCGAGCGCCTGTACGTCGAAATCCCAGCCCCACTCGTCTCGTGCGACCGGGCCGCCGTGGATGTAGACCACCATCGGGGCCGGCTTCGCGAAGCCGTCGGGCAGGGTCAGGTAGGCCGGGATCGTTAGGCCGTCGTCGGCCGTGTACGTGAGCGTCTGCATCGGACGCATGACCTCCGCGTCGAGGCCGAGCCGCTCCCGCGCTATGTGGCGCAGCGTCATCGTGGCGGTATCGAGCAACAGCCAGCGACCCGGATCGCGATCCGAGTAAGACAGCACGAGCACCTTGCCGCCAGCGTCTTCCCGCAGCAGGTTGACCGCATCCGGGAGCGCCTTGTCGACGGAATGCTGCAAGCCGCTCCAATGCGCGTCGAATCAGTAGGTCTCGGGCTTGAGCCCGTGCGTCGTCGCACGGATGACGTTCTGCCGGGCGTCCTCGTCGGTACCGATGAGGTCTTCCGTCGGATGGCCGACGCGCAGTCCACCGAGACTTCGCGTAGCGACGTCGTAGTCGAACATGGCCCAGGTATCCCGCCCGTCGCGCGACAGCACGACCAGCTTGTCTGAGTTGTCAGGCACGCCCAGCGGCCTCCAAAGCTCCTGAGTCATGGGTGCCTGGGCGAGAACCTGCCACGGCGACTGCTCGTCATGGCGATACCAGTTAGTGATCTTGAGGCCGTGCGTGCCCCAACTCGATTCGCTCGTCGTTGCGGCTCGCAATCGGCCGGCGCGGTCGAAGACCGCGTAGACGAGGTCACCCGGCAGGCCGATCGGTACGTCGACCTTGTCGCCGGTGACCACGTTGACGCGGTGGATCGACACGTTGCTGAACAGGCCCTCCTCGCCGACGATCGCCCATTGCGCGGGCTCGTCGGGATTGGCGGCCGAGATCATCCGGACGAATCGGTCGCCCAGCACCAGGCCGCGACGTCCGTCAAAGCCTACGACCGCACAATGGCCGTCGTTGAAATCGACGGCCAGCGCGTCCGCGGAGATCCAGTGCGCCCGCATCGGCTGGATGCTCGTCGTCCATCCGGAACGGTATTCCGGCTCGACCAGCGTCTGTGCGGCACTCGTGTTCGCGTCGATCAGCAAAAGGGCGTTGGAGAAGCCGTTCCAAACGATTGCTGCGAGGTGCTTGCCATCCGGTGCCAGGGTCATCTGGCTGACGCCGCGCGGATCGAGCATCTTGTTGACGATGCTCCGTGCCAGCTTCATGCGAGGTGTCAGCGCCGGCGGATCGTCGCTCGCGCGAATCGGGGCGGCGAGCGTCGCCACCAGGGCGCAGACGATGATGGAGAGACGGGATGGTCGGGCTCTGGGGTGCACGTTGGGTTCCTCCTGCTGCGCCTGTTCGAGCGACGCTCGGTGCGGATGTTACGTGCACCGCGGCATGCGCGGGTTCGACGAATTCACGAGATCGACGCCGGCAGCGGGCCGAGCAGCCATCTTCGAGCGCGCTTGCCGGTGCCACGAAGGGCTTCCGGCTGCGATGCGGACGAAAGCCAAGCCGTTGGCCCCGACCCACGGCAGTAGTTCGGATCTTCACGCCGCCGTCGCGCAACTCCTCAACGTGTCAGTTAGACGCGACTACCGTCGCGCTTTGGCCGAGGGCGTTCAAACGCGTGTTTGAACATCATGCGCCACATAACCTCACCCCAAAATAGCCCGCTACGTTGCTCCGAAGCTGCCGTTCACGACTGTCCCCTTCTGGCTCGAAACTGCGTCTTCGGCGCCGACGGCCAGGCCGCACGAAAAGGTGTCGGCCGGCCTGTGACCGCAATGCACAGCATATGGCTGCGTCCACCCGTATTGCCGCGCTCGCTCACTCCGGCGCCACGTGCAGTGTCGCGCGGAAGAACGACAGCGCGTCCTCCTGGATTTTTGCGTGCACCGCAGCACGCGAGACGCCCGGCGAATCAGCGCAGATCATCGGATTGTCCTTCGCGAGTTCGTGGCTGCACGGCGGAATGAAGGCCCAGTGGTCGGCCCCGGCGACCGGCTTCAAGCCGACAAGGGTCGGCACAAGCGGCGCGAGGCGAGCGGCGTTCTCGTCGGGGCGCAGGACGCGGTCCGCGTCGCCGTAGTAAAGGAAGACCGGGCGATCAATCGCGCCCGCACCCGCCTCGTCAAACACCAAGCTGAGCGGCGCCATTGCGAACGCGGCCTTCACGCGCGAGTCGGCAGGCGGCCCCCATCGCGTTAGGTCGGCCTGCAGGTCATCCATGAGCTGCTCAAGGCTGCGGCCCTGACGCTTTGCCTCGGCTTCCATGCGCGGTGCCTCGGCGCAGAGCGCGTCCTCGGCATAGCGGCGGCAGTAGTCAATGAAACGCCGGAAGCGCGGCACCGCGCCCACCAGTAGCAGGCTGGTGTAGCCGCCAGCCGAGAAGCCCGCCACGCCGATGCGCGTCGGATCGACCAAGCGCTTCCACAGTGGGTCGGCGAGCAGCACGCTGATCGTGGCCTCCACCTGGATCGGCCGGCCGACGAGCACCGCGGCCTGCCCGACGCCGCTGGTGTCGTGGAAGTTGTCGCGCGGGTGCTCGATGGTCGCAACCACGAAGCCGTGTGCCGCGAGGAAGGCGGCGAGGTCGTGGTGGCCGAGCGCGGAGCCGCCGTTGCCGTGCGACAGGACAACCAGCGGCTTCGGGCCGGGCCGCGGTGGCGCGTCGAACGTGGCGGCCACGTCGTAAGGGCCGACGCGCGTGTCTTCGCCGGCCTGCTCGGTGGGGTAGAACACGTAACCAGGCATGGTGCCGCCGCCCACAGGATAGACGACGCGCAGCGCGCGAAAGCCCGCACCAGGGGCGGCCATCAGGGCGGCGGGTGCGAGCAGCAGCGCAGCCAGGAATCGGTGCAGGCGTGGCATCGTTGGGCTCCATCGCGTGGCGGAGCGGCCACTGTACCGGACGAGGAGGGCTTCTCCAGTTGCTCAGCTTGTCCTTGTCACCATGCCATCGCTTCAACCCCGAAACCAGTCGGTCGCGAACAGCCGCTCCTGGCCGGGTGCGGCTCTCGCTAGCCCTGCGCATATTCATCGAACACTATTCCACTGCAGCGTTCAATATGTTGCGCAACCTCGCGTGCCTCTTCGAGGTCTAGACATACCAACCCGAACATTTCGATGTGAACGCTCGCGGGTGGCCTTGACCATGCAATAGGTTCGCCCCAAACCTGCAGCGGGTCTCTATCGAAAACCTCCCGAAACCTCGTGAGCCATTCCGACGGCCATGGGAATGGCTCTCGTTCCTTCGGCATCGACCGCAGTTGGACGTCACCGCTGAACGACAAGATCCCCACCGGCCAGATCCCTCGGTGCTTCGCGACGAACTCGAGCTTCACAGCGAGTCCTTGGCGAAGTAGGCTGCGGCTTTTTTCAAGATGTCGCGCTCCATCTTGAGTTTGGCCACTTCCTTCTTCAGCCGCTCGATCTCGGCCTGCTCGGGCTTCATCACACTTGCCGGGGAACGCCTGCTCGGGATCCTTGCCGAGCTCCTTGACCCAGCTCCTGACCATCGTTTCGTGTACGTCCAGATCACGCGCTGCCTGCGCGATCGACACGCCCCGCTCGGTCACCAGCTTGACTGCCTCGACCTTGAACTCCCGGCTGAAATGCCGTCTCGTTGCCATAAACCACCTCCGGTTCGATCTTCCACCTTAACCAGGTGTCCATCAAACCGGCAGCAGCCCATTTTGTCTATGCCGTGTCGAGCTGCGACTGCAGCTACAGCGGCACGCGCAACGGACGTTGCAGTGAGCAGCTGCCAGGCGGAACGCCTGCGGTAACGTTCATGCGCGCCGACGGCAGCCTGTGGCTAGACGCCTTCGATCGCTACGAGCAACTCGACCCCGCGACCGGCCTTGCGAAGACGCGCGAGGCGACTGTGCGCAAGCCTGGCACCTGCGCCAGGCCCATGCCGGCCGCGGAGGGCAGAATGGCCTGGGCCGGCGACACCTTGAGCCTGCGAAGCTTCGGTAGCGGCCGCCGAACAAATTTGACTGCCGAAGGTACGCCGCGAATGCCAGATAGAAGCGCTCTCACCGAGTGGTTCCACGATCTTGCGAGCAAAAGTCCTGAAGACTTGAACGTCTGGCCTGAACTGGCATGGAGCGAGCGAACATGCGTTCCAACCGATAGAACTGATTTAGATGACGTCGCGAGCCCGCAACAGGCGAGCTGAAGACGTCCGTCCACGCTACTCATCCAGCACGATCAACGCGCAGGGTGGTGCGCCGAGCGGGCCGAGTCGTGCGCGACTCACTTGGCGCTCTAGAACGCGGCATGTCCTTGACAACATCCGTGTAGCGCCGACCAGTACGAGCAGGCATATCCCTGCCAAGAGGGACAGCGCGCCACGGGGGGCGATTCCTATCAGGATTTTTCTAACTGCGGGACTCGGAGAGCGAAGAACCCGGGTCCTGGTTGGGGAATCCAGCAGCGAGTGCATCGACAAGTGCGCGCACCGCCGGGATCAGCCCTCGTCGAGAGGGGAACACCGCGTGAATGATGCCTGGCAACGTCTTCAGTGTCGGAAGCACCTCCACGAGGGTCCCGTCAGCCAGGTCATTTCTGATTAGAGAGTCCGGCAAGAGGGCAATACCAATCCCCTCAAGGGCAGCAGTTCGCAACGTTGCCAGGTCGTCCGTCGCTAGCCTCGGAACATGAGCCACCTCGACCTCAGTGCAGTCATCGGCCACGAGCTTCCAAGTGAACTTGCTGCCTGGCCTGGACATGCTCAGTGTTGGCAACTTGCTGAGGTCATCGGCGGACGTCGGTTGGCCATACTGAGCGATGAACCAGCGGCTGCATACGAGCAGCATGGACGCCTTGGCGAGCGGACGCACTGCGAGTTCGGAGTCCTCCAGCGGAGGAAACCGAACTCGCAAGGCCACGTCAAATCCCTCCTCGACGACGTCGACGCGGCGGTTCGTTGCGTTCACGCTGAGACGGACGGCGGGATTGTCAGCCAGGAATCGAGCAAGAATGGGCGCGACGTCGCTGTGCAGCAGGCCCACGGGGCAACTGATACGCACTCGCCCCTGCGGTGCTGATCGCGTTTGTTCGATTGCCTCGCGGGCCGCTTCCGCCTCTGAGACCATGGACAGGCAGTGCCGGTAGAACGTCTCGCCAGTATCCGACAGCGAGATGCTGCGGGTCGTGCGATTTAGCAGGATCTTGAGCACGACGCAGGGCGAGTTCCGCAGCATTTTCTCTGGCGCCATGTTTCGCATGGAAAATGCCGCACGGAGTGCTATTGGCGGCGTCGCAGCACTGAAGAAAGGGCTCGTCGGAAAAGCCCTGGACGCCGAGATCCGTCGGCTCTCCGCCTGTACGGCAAAGCTGACCGCCGAGCACGAACCGCTTCCATTGCCGTACAACCGCCTGACTTTGTCGAGCAAAAGGGATTGGCTCGGTATCAACAAGCCTAACATCCACTACGACGTCAGCGACTATGTTCGACGCAGTGCAAAGCAATATACCGTGCCCTTGCTGAAGCGACTCGCGGCCGAACTCGGTGCGACCAAGGTAGATATATCGCCCGAGTTTCTCAATAGCGATCACATCATGGGCGGCTGCATCATGGGCGACGATCCGTCGACGTCGGTCGTCGACGTGGATTGTCGCGCACATGATCATCACAATCTTTTCCTGCCAGGCGGCGCCGCCATGACCACTGGAGGCAGCGTCAACAGCACCATCACCATGGCGGCATTGGCGTTGAAGGCCGCCGACGCGATCGTTGCTCAACTCCGGCGCGCGTAGTCATGTGCAACATCAATATTCACCGCAGCCAACTGTCAGCGCTCGTAGTCGGAATGTTCATTGGCGTCTGCGTGCATGCCGCGGAGGATTCGAATCAGACGGCGGCATTGATCAAGCGCGGAGCGTATCTGGCGACGGCCTCGGACTGCGTCGCCTGCCATACCGCGCCGAACGGGAAGCCGTTTGCCGGTGGGCTGCCCATAAGCACACCAGTGGGCGTGATCTATTCGAAGAACATCACGCCGTCAATGGACAAGGGGATCGGGCACTATGCGGAAGAGGAATTTTCCCGCGCGCTTCGTCTGGGCGTCAGACGCGACGGTGCAAACCTCTATCCCGCGATGCCGTACACCTCCTACGCACGCTTCACGGATGCAGACACGCGAGCGTTGTACGCGTACTTCATGCACGAAGTGAAGCCTGTTGACGCGACGGAACCGAGCACGAGCTTGCCATTTCCGATGAACATGCGCGCGTCGATGACGATCTGGAACTTGCTGTTCCTCGACAAGAAGCCATACGCTCTTCAGCCGAAGCACTCGGTGGAGTGGAACCGAGGAGCCTATCTGGTGCAAGGGGCTGCGCATTGCAGCGCCTGCCATACCGCGCGTGGCTTCCTGATGCAGGAGGATGCAAGCCGTGAGTTGTCCGGAGCGCAGGTCGGACCCTGGAATGCGCCAAACATCACATCCGATTCCGTCAGCGGCATTGGCAGTTGGACCAAGGAAGAACTCGTGGAATATGTGCGTTCGGGCCGCGTAGCCGGGAAGGCTCAGGCAGCGGGCAGCATGGGCGAGGCAGTCGAGCGCAGCTTCCAATACCTTGATGCGGCGGACATTGATGCGATCGCCACTTATGTCAAAAGCGTTCCGGCTATTCGAGATGCCGCTGATTTGCGCACGCGATTCACTGCTGGGAAGATGTCCTCGAACTTGGCCACGCTGCGCGGAACCGACGGTATTCTGTCGGCCAACGATGGCAGCCCAAGTGGCGCCGAGCTGTTCCAGGGCAGTTGTGCGTCCTGCCACTCGGCTCAAGGTGAAGGTAGCAAGGATGGCTACTACCCGAGCCTCTTCCATAACTCGGTTACCGGGGCGCGCCATCCGAACAACCTGATTGCCGCCGTCTTGTATGGCGTGGACCGCAAAACACCGGACGGGCAGGCTTTCATGCCGGGGTTCGGCGGCAAGCCGGCCGATGCCATGCAACTCAGCAACCGGGACATCGCGCTCCTGAGCAACTACGTGCTGAAGCAGTATGGGGACGCCGATGCGACCGTCACGGAGGAAGACGTTGCCGTGGTTCGTCGCGGCGGACTATCGTCCAACCTGGTAGCGCTTGTACGAGGAGGCATGGCCGCTGGTGCAGTAGTCATATTGCTTATCGCGACTGTTTTTGTTGCTCGCCGTAGAAGGGGATGCGCTCCCTGATTTTCAATCGCGTAGCGGAGATTGTCAGTGTGCGTGGTCGGCATGCAGCATGCGGCGTTGGACTGCAGCGTCCGGCACGGGTGCAAGCTTGCTCGTGCATTTGCTCGAGATCTTGACAGTCACCGACCTGGAATCAGGATTGCCGCCGCCGTCGGGAATATCGTTTTGCGCGGCGACAACTGCTTCCTCCATGTTGTTTGCGACCACACAACAGAGGAGCTATCGCTGCGATAGAGAATTGCAAATGGTCTCGTCTGGATCTCCGGGCGAGACTCTGCCGTCTCGAAAGGCAGCATGGAGAAAGTTTGGCTCTCTTGAAATTCAAGTGGGTTGCCGGGCGTGCGGGTTGACGGCCTGGAAGTCCAGCTTGCCCGCGATCAGGAAGATGACGGTCTTGATGGTGGACAGACGGGTGAAGCCGCGCGCGCGGCGCTTGGCGGCCTGGAACAGGCCGTTGATGGCTTCGAGGAATCCGTTGGTCTGACGGGTCTGCGCCCAGGCAACGATGCCTTCCAGATGGCGGCGCACGAGGCCGGCAACTTCCTTCATCGGCTCGACCTTGGATCGCATGACGCAGACGCACCAGTGCAGGAGCGAATCGCGCATGACGTTGATCTGCTTTCGATCGAGCAAATCGCGCAGCTGCTCCTTGTAGATCCAGGCACGAGCCGTGAGCGTGAGTTTGGGCGCGGTGATCAGGCCGTGCAGCGCCGCTCCTGCTTCTGGCTTCAGGCCGAAGACGTCCCTGAGCAGCGTCCAGCGCAGGCCCTTTAGCGACTTGTCGGTGCGCTGTTCGATGCGCCGCGTCTTGTCCACGGCCGCGTTCGCATGCCCAATGACGTGGAACTTGTCGAAGGTGATCTGCGCGTTTGGCAGCTCGCTGCACACGCCCTTGATGAACGCCGGCGACATGTCGATGCTCACCGACGTTATCTGCTCTGGCGGGCAGCCGTGAGCCAGGAGATCGGCAGCCAGTGCTTCGATGGTCTTGGCATCGCGCCCCTCGGTGACGAAGATCACGCGCCGAGCCTGGGCGTCGGCAGCCAAGGTCACGTAGGCGTGGCCGCGAGCGCGCGAGGTCTCGTCGATGGCCAGCGACGTGATGCCGCCGAAGTCGGCCAATCCGAGTGCAATCTCGACGTAGCGATTGCAGACCTCCATGCACCGGTACGCCGACTCGCCCACGATGCGCGCGACGGCCGCGAACGGCATCTGCTGCGCCAGCATCAGCACCAGCGCCTCGAACAGCAACGTGAAGCCGGACAGACGCCCAGCAAAGTCGGGTTCGACCAGGCGAACCGAGCCGTTGGGGAGCTTCACGCGCGGGGTGCGGACCTGCAGGTGGCACTCGTGCTGGAAGAAGTTCAAGTGCCGGTAGGTCTTGACCACCGTGTCGTGCACGGGATGCAGGCCCTCATGGCCAGACACCTTGAAATGCGTGCCGGGCTTGAAGTCCACCGGCACCGTCAACACCTTGGTCACCTCGTCGAACTCGACTGCGCCCACCGACCACGGAGCGCTGATCCCCAGCGCCGCTTCAAACACCTTGGCCGTCATTCCTGTTCCCGTTTCAGCGTTCAACCAGCCGAGATCTTACCCACTCGTATTTTCAGAGAGCC
>Ga0302314_10022251_pt1 | contig 10401 bp, 9 predicted proteins | sample III_Palsa_N2_3_FD_200533 | JGI IMG/M metagenome (GOLD analysis project Ga0302314, IMG submission 200533) | Peat permafrost microbial communities from Stordalen Mire near Abisko, Sweden - III_Palsa_N2_3 | ecosystem: Environmental > Terrestrial > Soil > Palsa > Peat permafrost | place: Sweden... | reverse complement strand
GACGCCCCCAACCCCGAGCCCGCCCCAGGCGCCGCCCCAGCCGACGACCCCACCGCGGACCCGCTCGATCCCGACCGGGCGAGCGAGCTGCTTGCCGAAGTCCTCGACAAGCTGGGCGCGGCGCACCATCGCCCGTTCTCGCGCGCCTGACCGGGCCGGCCACCCACGCGTCGCCGGCGCGACCGTCGCGGATAACATGGCGCCCGCAATGCGTCAACGAGCTCCCGAGACCTACGAGGAACGACTGGCCCAGCTGGAGGACCTGCGCCAGGCGGCGCTGCACTCCGCGCCCGAGGCCGAGGCGAAGCAGCACGCGCGAGGCAAGTACACCGCCCGCGAACGCGTGGAGAAGCTGCTGGACCCAGGCTCCTTCCAGGAGCTCGACACCTTCGTGCGCCACCGCACGTACGACTTCGACATGCAGAAGAACCGGCCCTGGGGCGATGCCGTGGTCACCGGCCATGGCACGATCGACGGCCGGCGGGTCTGCGTGTTCAGCCAGGACTTCACCGTCTTCGGCGGCTCACTCGGCGAGGTCATGGGCGAGAAGATGTGCAAGCTCATGGACCTGGCGGCCAAGATCGGCTGCCCGGTGGTCGGCATCAACGACTCCGGCGGCGCGCGCATCCAGGAGGGCGTCGTGTCGCTCGGCGCCTATGGCGACGTGTTCGTGCGCAACGTCAAGTGCTCGGGCGTGATCCCGCAGATCAGCCTGGTCATGGGACCGTGCGCCGGCGGCGCGGTGTACTCGCCCGCCATCACCGACTTCATCTTCATGGTGAAGGAGACCTCGCACATGTTCATCACCGGCCCTGACGTGATCAAGACGGTGACCGGCGAGGAGGTCGGTTTCGAGGAGCTCGGTGGCGCGATGTCGCACAACACGAAGTCCGGGGTCGCCCACTTCGCCTCCGAGGACGAGGATGCGTGCCTGGAGGACTGCCGCTACCTGCTCAGCTTCCTGCCGTCGAACAACCTGGAGACGGCGCCGCGCGTGCAGCCCACCGATGACCCGTTGCGGATGGACCCCGAGCTCGACCGCGTCGTCCCCGACAACCCGAACAAGCCGTACGACATGCGCGACGTGGTCCGCCACGTCGTCGACGACGGCGAGTTCTTCGAGGTGCACGAGCACTACGCCAAGAACATCATCTGCGGCTTCTCGCGCCTGAACGGCTACTCGGTGGGCATCGTCGGCAACCAGCCCAACGCGCTGGCCGGCGTGCTGGACATCGACGCCTCAGCCAAGGCGGCCCGCTTCGTGCGCACCTGCGACGCGTTCAACATCCCCATCGTCACGCTGGTCGACGTGCCCGGCTTCCTGCCGGGAACCACCCAGGAATGGGGCGGGATCATCCGTCACGGCGCCAAGCTGCTGTACGCGTTCACCGAGGCGACGGTGCCGAAGGTCACCGTGATCACCCGTAAGGCCTACGGCGGCGCCTACGACGTCATGGCCTCCAAGCACCTGCTCGCCGACTTCAACTTCGCCTGGCCGACCGCCGAGGTGGCGGTGATGGGGCCGGAGGGCGCCGTCAACATCATCTACCGCCGCGACATCGCCGCCAGCCCGACGCCCGACACCCGACGCCAGAAGCTCATGGACGACTACAAGGCCCGGTTTGCCAATCCCTACACCGCGGCCGAGCGCGGCTACATCGACGATGTGATCATTCCGCACGAGACTCGCCCCAAGCTCATCACCGCGCTCGAGACGCTGCAGACCAAGCGGGAACCCGGTCCGCAGCGCAAACATGGGAACATCCCCTTGTGATGATCGCTAATCCGCCTGTCAGCCGTCATTCCCGCCGCTGTCTTGGCGCCGCAGCTGCGGCGGCCGCCATCGCCGCCGCCGCGCTTGCCCCGGCCGCCCTCGGCGCCGCGTTGAGCAGCCCGGCAACTGCGAGCGTCGGCGGCCGGGTCAGCGTGAAAGTGACCAACTTCGTGCCCGGGCGCTACCAACTGGAGCTGGCTTACACCGAGAAGCAAACCAAAGGCGGACAGCCGATCAACTGCAGCGCGACCATCGGTGCGGTCAAGACGGTCAAGAAGTCCGCCACTCTGAGCGGGACGATCCCGTCCAAGCTCGTGTGTCGTACCGGCGCCGGTCCGTCGCTCGGTACCCAACCGGTCAGTGCGGGGCGCTATGACCTCGCCGTGGGCTCGCCGGTCGGTGCCGGCACGTTCGACGGCAACAAGTCGTTCGAGCAGCGCTCGGTCACCATCACCGGCTGAGCCGGCTGAACCTCACAGCGCGACGGTCGTCGCGTCGACCCGGCCGTCCCGCCAGGCCTGCAGCACCGCGGCGGCGATCGCCAGGTCCTGGATGGCCAGGCCGGTGGAGTCGAACAGCGTCACCGCCGCCGCGTCGGGCCGACCCGGCGCCGAGCCGTCGAGCACGGCGCCGAGCTCGGTGACCTGCTCGCGGCGGACCACGCCCGAGCGCGCCGCGGTGGCCAGCTCACCGCCGTGGCTGGCCTGCTCCCACTCGTCACAAAACAGCGCGCACGCCGTCACCGCCTCCACGCTGGCCTCAGCCTTCCCGGCCGCGTCCGCCCCCAACAGGTTGAGATGCAGGCCGGGATGCAGCGAATCGCGCTGCACCACCACCTCGTGCCCCGGCGTCACGCAGCACACGACGTCGGAGGCGAACGCCTGCGCCGGCGACCCGGCTTGCCAACCGAGCTCGCGCGCCAGCCCGTCCGCGGCCTCCGCCCGCGGATCCACGCACACGCCCGGGCCGTAGCCGGCCGCGGCCAGGCAGCGCGCCGCCCAGGCGCCATGCAGACCGCAGCCGATGACCCCGACGCTGGCGGCGCCGGGCGCGGCCAGCGCCGCACTGGCGATCGCCGCCACCGCGCCGGTCCGCAGCGCCGTCACCGCGCCGGCGTCGAGCAGCATGAGTGGCCGGCCGTCGTAAGCGTCGGACAGGCACACGACGCCCATCACGGCGGGCAGTCCGTGCGCGGCATTTCCCGGGAACGAGGTGATCCACTTCAACAGCGCCAGCCCGTCCCCGAGCGCGGGCATGGCGCGAAAGTCGCCGTAGGGCGGACTGTCGAGATAGACCTTTGCCGGCATCCGCCATTCACCCCGGTGATGGCGTAGGAACGCGTCGCCCACGCGCTCGATCGCCTCGGCCGGAGCGATCGCCCCGAGCACGGCCTCGCGGCCGACCACCGGCACCTCGGTCATGGATGCCGGCGGCGACGCACGCGCACACGATCGCATGCCGGCCGCGCCTGCGTCAGACTGTGCCCCGATGGTCAACCGACGGCCCAAGCTGCAACTCGTCGCGCCCGGCGCCGCTCCGGAGGAGGCCGCGGCGATCGTGGCCGCGCTCGAACGCTTCATGCGCGAGACCGCGCCGACGCTGGCGCCGGCGCCTCCGCGGCGCAACCCGTGGCTGCGGGCCGCGCGGCTGGAGGGGATCGGCCGCGAGCCGCTCGGCCCGTCGCCCTGGGGCGACGGACAACACTGGGGCTGACCCGGGCCAACCCCCTACCATTCGCGGCAGCCGGACCACCTCCCCGCGGCCGCATAAATACCCGAAAGCCACCTGGCTTTCCTGTATATTTGTCGGTTCAGCTTTGTCCCCTCCCACAGGAGTTCGTCACTCAATGGAGCCTGCGTCCACCCCACCCAATGTGTCGGAGAGCTCCGGGCACGGCGGGCGATCGGGCACCCTCGCCAATCCCGAGGTGCGCGAGGACGTCCCGGGACACGTCATCCCGATCCTCGAGCGCGAGTTCGACGACTTCGACACCGAGGCGGCCAAGTTCCTGCGCGGCGAGACCCCCCAGGACCAGTTCATCGGCTTCCGCCTGAAGCAGGGCGTCTACGGGCAGCGCCAGGCTGACGTCCAGATGATCCGGGTGAAGCTGCCCTTCGGCGGCGTGTCACCCGAGCAGATGGAGGCGTTCGGCGACGCGATCGAGAAGTACGCGCCGCTGCGCAAGGGTCATGTGACCACCCGCCAGAACATCCAGGTGCATCACATGCCGCTGACCGACGCCGCCCGGTTCATGCGCGACATCAGCCCCTCGGGCCTGTCGTCCCGCGAGGGCTGCGGCAACACGATGCGCAACGTGACCGGCGACCCGTGGGCCGGCGTCTGCGAGGGCGAGCTGTTCGACCCGACCCCGTACGTCGGCGCCTACGTGCGCTACTTCGTGCGCAACGAGGTCTGCCAGCTAATGCCGCGCAAGTTCAAGACCGCCTTCACCGCCACCGATGAGGACCGGGCGATCACGGGGATCCACGACGGCGGCTTCATCCCCCGCGTCCGCGAGATCGACGGCGTCCAGGTGCGCGGCTTCGAGATCCGCATCGGCGGCGGCACCTCGATCATGCCCCGCATCGCCCCGACGCTCTATGACTTCGTACCCGCCGACAACGGTGAGTACCTGAAGGTGACCGAGGCGGTGCTGCGCATCTTCGACCGCCAGGACGACCTGCGCAAGAACCGGGCCCGGGCGCGCATCAAGGTACTGGTCGACCGCATCGGCATGGACGCGTTTCGCGACATGGTCGAGGAGGAGCTGCGGGGCGACTGGGTCAATGAGCGCGACTACTCGCTCGACCGCCTGCTGTTCGAGCACGACGAGCAGGCCCACGCGCCGGCGCCGCCGGTGGCGCCGTCCTCGCCCAACGGCGACGCGCGCGAGTTCGAGGCGTTTGCCCGCACCAACGTGCGGCCCCAGCGCCAGGCCGGCTTCGTCACCGTCGAGGTGATCATCCCGCGCGGCGACCTCACGCCCGAGCAGTTCCGCGGCCTGGCCGCGGTCATGCGCGAATTCTCCGGCGGGTACGCCCGTTCGACCGTGCAGCAGAACCTCGTCCTGCGCTGGGTGCGCGAGGAGTCGGTCTACGACGTCTGGCAGGCGCTCGCCGAGCTCGGCCTCGGCGGCGGCGGCGCCAGCGAGATCGGCGACGTCGTGTCCTGCCCGGGCACCGACAGCTGCAAGCTCGGGATCACCAGCTCGATGGGCCTCAACCTGGCGGTGCGCGAGAAGCTGGCCGAGATGTCGATCGAGGATCCGCTCACCCGCAAGGTCCACATCAAGATGAGCGGGTGCCCCAACGGCTGCAGCCAGCACCACATCGCCAACATCGGGTTCTACGGGGCGTCGTTGAAGGTGGGGGCTCGCACGATTCCCGCCTACATCGCCCACCTGGGCGGCCACTACGAGGGCGGCGAGGTCCGCATGGGCACCCGCCTGAAGTCGCGGCTTCCGGCCAAGCGGGTGCCCGATGCCCTTGAACGGTGGCTGCGCCACTACGAGTCCCAGCGCCGGGAGGGCGAGGAGTTCAACGCCTTCGTCGACCGCGTCGGCACGTCGGAGTTCGAGGCGCTGGTCAAGGACCTGTCGATGCCGGTCGACTTCAGTCTGGAGACGATGAACACGTTCATCGACTGGAGCCGCAACGAGCCCTTCCAGGTCATCCGGGGTGAGGGCGAATGCGCCGTCTGAATGCCCGCAACCCGGTCATGATCGGCTGACCATGGCCACGACGTCGGCCACCGACTTCGAGCTGCGCAGCGCCGAGGATCTGCTCGCCTACATGGTCGAGCAGCACCATCCGCGCCTGGCCATGGCCTGCTCCTTCCAGAAGGAGGAGAGCGTGCTGATCGACATGCTCATGCGGATCGAGCCGAAGGCGCGGGTGTTCACCATCGACACCGGCGTGCTGTTTCCCGAGACCTACACGATCTGGCGCGAGATCGAGCAGCGCTACGGCCTGGCGGTCGAGGTCCACGACGCCGCCAGCCCGGATGGCCAGCCCTGGACGGCGCAGCGCTGCTGCGGGGTGCAGAAGGTGGACGCGCTGCACCGCGCCGTCGACGGCCTCGGAGGGTGGATCACCGGGCTGCGCCGCGAGCAGGCCCCCACCCGGGCGGCCGCGCCCAAGCTCGAGTGGGACACCACCCGCTCGCTGTGGAAGGCAAATCCGCTGGCCGACTGGACCGACGCCGACGTGTGGAACTACATCTTCAAGCACGACCTGCCCTATCACCCACTGCACGACCGCGGGTACTCCTCGATCGGGTGCGCTCCGTGCACGCAGCCCGGCAGCGGGCGCGACGGCCGGTGGGCGGGCAGCGACAAGATCGAGTGTGGGCTGCACGTGGACGCCGACGGCGATCCGGCGGACGTTCTGCACCCGAGATCATGAGCACCACGGCCCGCGAGCTGACCCACCTGGACGAGCTCGAGTCCGAGGCGATCCACATCATGCGCGAGGTGGCGGCCGAGCTCGAACGCCCGGTGCTGCTGTTCAGCGGCGGCAAGGACTCGATCGTCCTGCTGCGGCTGGCCGAGAAGGCGTTTCGGCCCGGGCCCTTCCCGTTTCCGCTCATGCACGTCGACACCGGGCACAACTTCCCCGAGGTGATCGAGTTCCGCGACCGACGCGTAGCCGAGATCGGCGAGCGTCTGATCATCGCCTCGGTGCAGGAGTCCATCGATCGGGGCCGCGTGATCGAGGAGACCGGGCCGCGGGCGTCCCGCAACCGGCTGCAGACCACCACCCTGCTCGACGCCATCGCCGAGCACGGCTTTGACGCCGCCTTCGGCGGCGCGCGCCGCGATGAGGAACGCGCCCGCGCCAAGGAGCGCGTGTTCTCGTTTCGCGACGACTTCGGCCAGTGGGATCCCAAGAACCAGCGTCCCGAGCTGTGGAACCTCTACAACGGGCGGATCGCCCGCAGTGAGCACGTCCGCGTGTTCCCGCTGTCGAACTGGACCGAGCTCGATGTGTGGGAGTACATCGCGGCCGAGAACCTCGAGGTGCCACACATCTACTTCGCCCACGAGCGCCCGGTGTTCGAGCGTGACGGCATGCTCTACGCCTGGCGAGACGAAGCCGAGCTGCTGCCCGGTGAGGCGGTGTTCAGCGAGACGGTCCGCTACCGCACGGTCGGCGACATGACCTGCACAGGGAGCGTGCGCTCGACGGCCACCACGCTGGACGCTGTCGTCGGCGAGATCGCGCGCACCAGAATCACCGAGCGCGGGGAGACCCGCGCGGACGATCGCGTGTCGGAGGCCGCTATGGAGGACCGTAAGAAGGCGGGTTACTTCTAATGCCGACAGCGACCGGGCAGGCCGCCCGCCGCTCGCGGGTGAGCCCGGTGGCGCCCACAGCCGGCCAAGCGGGCCCGCAATGACCGTCGATCTGTTGCGCTTCACCACCGCCGGCTCGGTGGACGACGGCAAGAGCACGCTTATCGGCCGGCTGCTCTACGACTCCAAGCTCGTCTACGACGACCAGCTGGCCCACGTCGCGGAGGCCAGCCGCCGGCGCGGGGGCGACGGCACCCTCGACCTGGCGCTGCTCACCGACGGCCTGCGCGCCGAGCGTGAGCAGGGCATCACCATCGACGTCGCCTACCGGTATTTCGCCACCGACGGGAGCGCCAGCGGCGGACCCGGGCGCCGGTTCATCATCGCCGACGTACCCGGGCACAAGCAGTACACGCGCAACATGGTCACGGGCGCCTCGACGGCCGACCTGTCGATCGTGCTGCTCGACGCCCGCCGCGGCGCGGTCGAGCAGTCGCGCCGTCACGCCTACATCAGCGCGCTGCTCGGCATCCCCCATCTGGTGGTCGCGGTCAACAAGATGGATCTGGTCGATTGGGACGAGACGGCGTTCCGCGACATCGTCAGCGAGTTCGGCGAGTTCGCCGAACGCCTGCCGGTGTCCGGCCTGACCTTCATCCCGATCAGCGCCCTGCACGGGGACAACGTGGTCGCCCGCTCGGCGCACATGCCCTGGTATGACGGCACCACGCTGCTGGCCCATCTGGAAACGGTCGAGGTGGCCTACGACCATCCGGACGAGACGGCGGCGCGCTTTCCCGTGCAGTGGGTGATCCGCCCGGGCGGCGCCGCTGCGCCGGCCGGCGGGTCCAGCAACGGCCACCGTGCCAGCGCGCCCGCCTCCGACTACCGCGGCTACGCCGGTCAGATGGCCAGCGGAGCCCTGGCCGTCGGCGACGAGGTGGTCGTGCTGCCGGGGGGCCGCACAACGACGATCGCCGGGATCGACACCTACGACGGGCCGCTGGCCCAGGTCATCGCGCCGCTCTCGGTGACGCTGCGCCTGACCGACGACCTCGACGTGTCGCGGGGCGATCTCATCAGCCGCCCGGCCGACGCGCCAACCGTCGCCCGCGAGGTGGAGGCCACGCTGTGCTGGATGGCCGACCGCCCGCTGCGCGCCGGCGACCGCCTGCTGTGCAAGCACAACAGCCGCACGGTCAAGGCGATCGTCATCGACCTCATCGACCGCATCGACGTCGACACGCTGCAGCGCCAGACCGGCGTCGAGTCGCTGGGGCTCAACGACATCGGGCACATCCGCCTGCGCACGAGCACGCCGCTCGCGTTCGACGCCTATCGCGACAACCGCGCGACCGGCAGCTTCATTCTCATCGACGAAGCCACCAACGGCACCGTCGCCGGCGGGATGATCGAAGGCCCCTCGGAGCCGCTCGGCGCCGCCAACCACTAACCTGGCGAGCCGCATGTTCGGAAAAGTGCTGGTGGCCAATCGCGGCGAGATCGCCGTTCGAGTGATTCGCGCGCTCCAGGAGCTCGGCGTGGCGAGCGTCGCCGTGTACTCAGAGCTCGACCGCGACGCTCTGCACGTCGCGCGCGCCGACGAGTCCTACCTGCTCGGCGGCCCCACCGCGGCCGAGAGCTACCTGAACATCGAGCGGATCCTCGAGGTGGCCACCCAGTCGGGGGCCGAGGCGGTCCACCCGGGTTACGGATTCCTGGCCGAGAACGCCGCCTTCGCCCGGGCCTGCCGGGAGGCCGGCATCGTCTTCATCGGGCCGTCGCCCGAGGCGATCGACGCGATGGGCTCAAAGACCCGGGCGCGGGAGCTGATGGCGGCGGCCGGCGTGCCGATCGTCCCCGGGACGACCGAGACGGTGGACGACGTCCAGGCCGCGGCCAAGATCATCGACGCCGACATCGGCTACCCGGTGGCCATCAAGGCGGCCGGGGGCGGCGGCGGCAAGGGGTTCCGGGTCGCGCTGAGCGCGGACGAGCTCCAGGAGGCGTTTGAGGGCGCGTCCCGGGAGGGCGAGAAGTTCTTCTCCGACCCTACCGTCTACATCGAGCGCTACCTCCCAGACCCGCGTCATGTCGAGGTCCAGGTGCTGGCCGACGGACACGGCAACGTCGTCCACCTGGGTGAACGCGACTGCTCGATCCAGCGTCGCCACCAGAAGCTCATCGAGGAGGCGCCGGGACCCCTGGTGGACGCCGAGCTACGCGAGCAGATCGGCAAGATCGCCACCGACGCCGCTCGCGCGGTCAGCTACTCCGGCGCCGGCACCATCGAAGGGCTGCTCGGCGAGCGCGACGGGCACCGCGAGTATTTCTTTCTTGAAATGAATACGCGTGTCCAGGTGGAGCATTGCGTCACCGAGATGGTCACTGGGATAGACATTGTCAAGGAAGGCATACGCGTGGCGACGGGCGAGCCGCTGTCCTTCACCCAGGCCGACGTGCAGTTGCGCGGACACGCGATCGAGTGCCGGATCAACGCCGAGGACGCCGCCAAGAAGTTCGCGCCCGCGCCGGGAGCCATCACCACCTACCGCGAGCCGAGCGGCCCGGGCGTGCGGGTCGATTCCGGCGTCGGACCCGGCTCGGAGATCAGCCCGATGTATGACCCGATGGTGGCCAAGCTGATCGTCTGGGACGCCGACCGCGAGCAGGCCACCCGGCGGATGCTGCGGGCGCTGGGCGAGTACGAGATCGGCGGGCTGACCACGCTCATCCCCTTCCACCAGACCCTGCTCGCCACGCCGCAGTGGGCGGCCGGAGAGACCTGCCGGGACCTGCTCGAGGATCCGAAGTGGCTGAAGTCCACCGCGCCGGCGGCGCCGCCGGCTCCGGGCGAGGGCGACGAGTCCGAGGCCGACCAGGTCGAGCAGACCTACACGGTCGAGGTCTCGGGCAAGCGCTTTGACGTGCGGGTCATCGGCCCGCCGTTCGCCGGCTCGAGCAACGGCGCCGGGCCGGCCGAGGCGGTTCGCAAGGCGCCGCGCCGCGAGCGGTCCGGCGGCGGCGGTGCCGCCGGCGGCGGCGACGCGCTGGTGTCGCCGATGCAGGGCACCGTCCTGAAGGTCGCGGTGCAGGCCGGGGCGAACGTCGAGGAAGGCGCGCTCGTCGCGGTCATCGAGGCGATGAAGATGGAGAACGAGATCACCGCTCACAAGGCGGGCACGGTGGCCGAGCTGCCGATCGTCGTCGGCGCCGCCGTCGCCTCCGGCGACACCCTGGCCGTGATCACCTCCGCCTCGGAGTAGGACCGGCTCCGATGGGCGACGCCCCGCGCGTGTGGCTGGCCGAGCTCGACGAGGCCGCGATCGTGGCC
>Ga0302314_10022249_pt1 | contig 10401 bp, 9 predicted proteins | sample III_Palsa_N2_3_FD_200533 | JGI IMG/M metagenome (GOLD analysis project Ga0302314, IMG submission 200533) | Peat permafrost microbial communities from Stordalen Mire near Abisko, Sweden - III_Palsa_N2_3 | ecosystem: Environmental > Terrestrial > Soil > Palsa > Peat permafrost | place: Sweden... | reverse complement strand
TAGCTGGCGCCGATGGTGCCGAGCGAGCCATTGAACCAGGCCTGCTCGCGCAGCCACGCCACCGTCGCCTGTCCGTCGGCCGCCTCGTTCACGAACGGCTCGAACTCGCCGCCCGAACCCGCCGTCCCGCGGCAGCTCTGGATCAGCACGTGGAATCCCTCTTGCGCGAACAGCGCCCCGTACATCCAGTCGTAGGGGAAGCCGCGCCCGTACGGGCAGCGGACCAGCACGGTCGGGGCCGGCCCGTCGAGCACCGGCCAGTAATGGTCGGCGAGCAGCGTCACCCCGTCCGGCATCGGCACCGGCACCGCGCGCTCCAGTCGCACCGCGCAGGCCGGCGGCGGCAGGTGCCGACGGGACAGGCCCAGGAACATCCGCACATGCCGCGGCAGCCGCTCGCCGCGCCCGGTTGCGTGCGTTCCTGGTCCATGCGTAGCCGGCCCCCGGCCCGGGCGGCCATCCTGGTCTGTCACGTTGCGCGCCATCGCCGTCACCATGTCCCGCTCTGTTCGCGTACAGTGTTCTCGAATAGCAGGCTACTAGTTTGCGTACGGTGTTTGCAAACGCGGGGGATCATTCGCGCGGCCGGCGCGGGAAGGGACGACGATGGCTGCCGAGGCTCCGGGGGAGAGCATCTGGCTGCGCCCCGAGCGGGCCGCGGTCGGCCGGCCCGCCCAGCACACCCGGGCCGAGATCACCGTTGTGGCGCTGCGCATCGCCGACGCCGAGGGCCTCGACGCCGTTTCCATGCGCCGGGTCGCGGCCGAGCTCGGCACCGGCGCCGCCTCGCTCTACCGCTACGTCGAGACCAGGGAAGAGCTGCTTGACCTGATGACCGACGCCACCGCCGCCGAGTACCAGCTGTCCGCGCCAGCGGGCGACTGGCTGGCCGGCCTGGTCGCCGTCGGCGAGCAGGCCCGGGCCGTGCTGCGCCGTCATCGCTGGCTCGCCGCGCTGACCCTCACCCGCCCGGTCATCGGCCCGAACAGCCTGACCGTCATCGAGCACGTGCTGGAGATCCTGGCCGGCCACCCAGCCCCGCTTGAGGCCAAGATGGAGGCGTTCGCCATGCTCAACGGCCTGACCGCGACCTGGGCGCTGCATGAGCAGGCGGGCGGCCCGGCCCTGCAGGCCCGCAACATCGGCTACCTGATGCACGCCGCGGCTTCCGGCGGGCACCCCCGGCTGGCTGAGCTCTTCGCCCAGGCTCAGCCGCCCGCCCAGCAGCTGCCGCCGGACCAGCCGCTGCCGGACCAGCCTCCGCCGCCGGACCAGCCTCGGTCCGCGGTCGAGCAGGCCGCCGCCGATCTCGCCGACCGTTACCCCGACCTGCTGTCCCGCGTCCTGCTCGGCCTGCTGGGCGGCCACCAGTAACCGGCCGGCCGGCCGCCCGCGGTCACCGGCGGCGACGGGGAAGCGCGCATTCGTTCGGGATCAGCGGTTTGATCTTGTCTCCTCGGTAAGGTGTGGTGCATGGACATCACGAAGCCAGAAGTGGACTATCCCGAGGGCACGCCGCCGAAGGCGCTCGAGGTCACTGACATCTGGGAGGGCGACGGAAAGGTCGCCGGTGCCGGGGACACCGTCGAGGTGCACTACGTCGGGGTTGCCTACTCCACCGGCGAGGAGTTCGACGCGAGCTGGAACCGGGGCGAGCCGCTGGCGTTCCGGCTGGGCGTCGGGCAGGTCATCCAGGGCTGGGACCAGGGCGTGCAGGGCATGAAGGTGGGCGGCCGCCGCAAGCTGGTTATCCCGCCGGACATGGGCTACGGCAACCGCGGCGCGGGCAACTCCATCAAGCCGGGCGAGACGCTGATCTTCGTCTGCGACCTCGTCTCCGCCTGACCGGCAGCACTTCGACCGAAGCACACCGCACGAGACTTCTGACTGAGCACTCCGCACAACCCTGATAACAGCATAAGGCGGAAAGATCCCGGGTCAGCGATCCGGGATCTTTTCTGTTCCGCGGTCGCTTGACCCTCCTGTAACAGGAGCCCGGAGGCTCGGGCTATGACCAGCCAGAGCGTTATCTCCCAAGCGCAGGGCAGCCAGGAGCGGGCCGTCAACTGGGCGCCGCTAGCGGTGATCTTGTGCGGAACCTTCGTGTACGTCCTCGACTTCTTCGTCGTCAACGTCGCCCTGCCCAGCATCCAGCGCGGCCTCGCCGCGAGCCCGGCCGCGATCGAGTGGGTGGTCGCCGGCTACGCCCTGACCAGTGCCTCGCTGCTGGTCACGGGCGGGCGGCTGGGCGACCACTACGGCCGCAGGAAGGCGTTCTGCACCGGGATCGGTGCGTTCACCGTGACCTCGGCGCTGTGCGCCATCGCCCCGGACGCGGGCTTCCTGGTCGCGGCGCGGCTCGCCCAGGGTGTCGCCGCCGCCCTGATGGCGCCGAACGTGCTGTCCATCCTCGGTACCACCTACTCCGGCCCCGCCCGGGTCAAGGCGATCAGCGCCTACGGCATGGTGATGGGCGTCGCCGCGGCCGGCGGCCAGCTCCTCGGCGGCCTGCTGATCTCGGCCGACCTGGCCGGGCTGGGCTGGCGGGTGCTGTTCTGGCTGAACGTGCCCGTCGGCGTCGCCGCCCTCGCGCTCGCCCCGCGGCTGCTGCCCGAGTCCCGGGCCGCCGTCCCCGGAAAGCTCGACCTGCGTGGCGCGGCCCTGTTCACCACGGCGCTCGTCGCGATCGTGCTGCCGCTGCTCGACGGCCGTGCCCACGGCTGGCCCGCCTGGTCGTGGGCCTGCCTGGCGGCCGGGCCGGTGCTGCTGCTGGTGTTCGCCGCGCACCTGCGGGCGGTGGCCAGCCGCGGCGGGCAGCCGCTGCTCGACCCGGCGATCTTCGCCATCCGTGCCTTCCGCGCCGGGCTGGCCTGCCAGCTGCTGTTCTGGTGCCAGCAGGCGGCGAGTTACCTGCTGCTCGCGCTTTACCTGCAAGACGGCCGCGGCCTCAGCCCGATCAAGTCGGGCGGGGTGTTCGCCGTGCTGGCGGCCGGCTACCTGGCCACCTCGCTGCGCGCGCCCGCGCTCACCATCAGGTTCGGCCGCCGGGTGGTCGCCACCGGGGCGGTCATCGCCGCCATCGGTGACGTGGCGCTGGTACTCGCCGTGTCCGGCGGTCGCGGCGGCTACCCGGTCGCCGCGCTGTTCCCCGGCCTGTTCCTGCTCGGCGCCGGCCAGGGACTGTGCCTCACCCCGCTGACCTCGACCGTGCTCGCGCACGCCAGCGCCACCCGGGCGGGATCGGTGTCCGGTGCGCTGGGCACCGCGCAGCAGGTCGGCAACGCGATTGGCGTCGCCGTCAGCGGTGTCATCTTCTACGGCCTGCTCGGCCGCGGCGACGGCTACCCGGCCGCGTACCGGTGGAGCCTGGTCGAGATGGCCCTGCTGCTGGCCGGGGTGGTCGCGCTCACCTTCCTCGTCCCGCGCACGGTCACCAGCGCCGGCGCCGTCAGCAGCCCGGCCCCCGCTGGCCGGGCCACCGTCAGCAGCAGCGAAAGGTAATACTTTGCCCATGGAGACGCTACTCAGCATCGGCCAGTTCTCCCGGATGACCCACCTCAGCGTGAAGGCACTACGGCACTACCACGACATGGGCGTGCTGGCCCCCGTGGCGATCGACCCGCACTCGGGCTACCGCTGCTACGACGCCGGCCAGGTGACCGCGGCCCAGGTGATCAGGCGGCTGCGCGACCTCGGCATGCCGCTCGACTCGATCAGGAGCGTGCTGCTCGCGCCGGACCTGGACACCAGGAACCGGGAGATCACCGCCCACCTGGACCGGATGGAGCGGCAGCTCGAGCAGACCCAGGCCGCGGTCAGCGGCCTGCGCTCGCTCCTCGGCGGCCCGGCGCCGCGGCCGGGAATCGAGTTCAGGACCATCCCCGCGGTGCCGGCCCTGGCCGTCGCGCAAGCGGTGTCGGCGGCTGACCTGATGTCCTGGGGGAGTGACGCGTTCGCCGAGCTCATCGAGGCGTTCGGCGCCGCCGGGATGGTCGCGGCGGGGCCGTTCGGCGCGCTCTTCCCGGGCGAGTTCTTCGAGCTCGAACGCAGCGAGGTCACCGTGTTCGCGCCGGTCGCGCGGCCCGCGGCCGGCCCGGGAACTGGACGCCAGCAGCTGGCCGGACTGGCGCCGGCCAGCCGGGTCCGGCTGACCGATATCGCCGGGACAGAGTCCGCGGTGGCCGTGCACGACGGCCCGGTTGATGACGTCGACCGCACCTACGGCGCCCTCGGCACCGCGGTCGCCGAGCGGGCCATCGGCGTGGACGGGCCGATCCGGGAGTACTACCCGGACGGCTTCGACGACGATCCCTACCGCATCGAGGTCTGCTGGCCGGTCTTCCTGACCGCCAGCGGCTGACCGCCAGCGGCTGACCGTTCCCGCCCGCCGGGCCAGTACCGGGCGCACTGGATACTGGCCGGGCGGCGGGCGGCGGCAGAAAAGGATTCGCCTGGCGCCGTCGCGGCGGGGTTTGCTAGGCGCATGCGCATCATGCAAGCGGACGCCTCCGACCGGGCGACGACTCAGGCTTGCTTCGAGGTCGCCCAGGCGGCGGCCGAAACCGATGACCCGGCCGGGCCGCCGTGGTCGCTGCAGCGGCTGCGGGGCTGGCTTGAGTACCCGGCCGAACCGGCACAGACCTGGATCTGCGGCGACGAGACCAGCGGCACCGTCAACGGGTGGTACCGCCTGGTGCTGCCGGAGCGGGAGAACCGCGACCGGGCCTCGGTGTACCTCACCGTGCACCCGTCAGCCCGGCGGCGCGGAGTCGGCACGGCGCTGCTCCGGCACGCCGCCGAGCGGGTAGCCCGCGACGGGCGGTCGGTCCTGTCCGGCGGGGCGTTCCAGGGCTCGGCCAGCGCGGCCTTCGCTGCGCGCGCAGGCGCGACCCCGGGGCTGGTCGAGGCCCGCCGGGTGCTCATCCTGGGCAAGATCCCGGCTGGCCGGATCGCGTCGCTGCGCGAGCAGGCGACGCGGGCAGCGACCGGGTACTCGCTGCTGTGCTGGGACGGCCGCATCCCCGAGGAGTACCTGGACCGCTACGCCGAAGCGGAAAACGCGATGGCGGACGCGCCGCACGACGCCGGGGAGCAGCCAGAGATCTGGGACGCCGCCCGCGTCCGTGAGCAACTCGACAACCATCAGCGGCAGGGCAGGCACATCTACACGCTGGTGGCGCTGCACGACGCGAGCGGCCAGATCGCGGCGGCCACCGCGGTCGAGGCCGACCCGGACAATCCCGACTGGGGACACCAGCTGCTGACGGCGGTGACCCGCCAGCACCGCGGGCACCGGCTCGGCCTGCTGGTCAAGACCGCGATGCTGGACTGGCTGGCGGTGGCCGAGCCGGCCCTGGAGCGCATCGTGACCGGGAACGCCGCCGTTAACCGCTACATGATCGCCATCAACGAGGACCTCGGATATGAGCTCCTCACCCCCTCGGTCCAGGGCTACGAGCTGCCCGTCGCGGACCTGCTTGACTGAGGCCGCTGGCTGGTGGCCGGCCCCGGCATCGACCGTACCGATGGCGCGCTCGCGGCGCCGCGGGCGCCCAGCGGCCCGGGCAAGTAGCTGAAAAAGATCGCGGCGGGCAGCCGGGACGCGCTTAGCTAGGCGGCATGCGCATCGTGCAAGGGGATGTATCGGACCGGGCGACGACGCAGGCCTGCTTCGAGGTCGTGCGGGCAGCGGGCGAAACCGACGACCCGGCCGGGCCGCCGTGGTCGCTGCAGCGGCTGCGGGGCTGGCTTGAGCACCCGGTTGAACCGGCGCAGACCTGGATCTGCGCCGACGAGACCACCGGCGCCATCCACGGCTGGTACTACCTTCTGCTGCCCGAGCGGGAGAACCGGCACTGGGCCTTGCTGTACCTCACTGTGCACCCGTCATCGCGGCGGCGCGGAGTCGGCACCGCACTGCTGCGGCACGCGGCCAGGCGGGCGGCGGGCGCCGGGCGGTCGGTGCTCGGCAGCGGGGCGCTCGAGGGGTCGGCCGGCGCGGCGTTCGCCCGGCGCGCGGGCGCGACCCCGGGGCTGGTGGAGGCCCGGCGGGTGCAGGTGCTCAGCCAGCTGCCGGCTGGGCGCGTCGCGTCGCTGCGCAACCAGGCGGGGCAGGCGGCGACCGGGTACTCGCTGGTGTCCTGGGACGGACGCACCCCCGGGGAGTACCTGACCGGGTTCGCCGCGGTGCGAAACGCGATGGCGGATGCGCCGCACGAAGCCGGTGAGCAGGCACGGATCTGGGACGACGCCCGGGTTCGCAAGCAGGACGACATCCGCGAGCGGCAGGGCAGCCAGGTCTACACAGTCTCGGCGCTGCACGCCGCGAGCGGCGAGCTGGCGGCGATCACCGAAGTCGAGGCCGACCGTGACAACCGGGAGTGGGGATACCAGCTCCTCACAGCCGTAACCCGGGAGCACCGCGGGCACCGGCTCGGCCTGCTGGTCAAGACCGCGATGCTCGACTGGCTGGCGGTGGCCGAGCCCGCCATGCGGAGCATCCTGACCGGAAACGCCGCGGTCAACCAGCACATGATCGCGATCAACGAGGAACTCGGCTACCAGCTGCTGCGGCCGCTGGCGCAAAACTACGAGCTGCCGGTCGCGGACGCGCTTGGCTGAGGCCGCCGTCTACCTGGTTATCAGCTAACCGCACGCTTACGTTTTCTGCGTATGCTGGGGGTGGCCTCCCGATCGAGCCGCCTGCTCTCGGTTTCCACCGGCCCAGCTCATCAGTTCTCTCATCCCGCCGGACCTATCCCAGCTGCCTGGGACTGTTCCGCATGCTCAATGCCGCACCATCCGCGCAAGAGGAACCGCCGTGCCGTCCTACATCCTCACTGGCGCCCCTGGGGCCGGGAAGACAGCCGTCCTGCGCCTGCTCGAGACCAGCGGGTACCCGGTCATCGAGGAGGCCGCGACAGACGTCATCGCGCTCGGCAACGCCCTCGGCCGCGCCGAGCCCTGGCATGACCACGACTTCATCGACGCGGTCATCACTCTGCAGCAGCAGCGGCAGCAATCGCTGCGGGCAGCCGAGAGCGCCACCGTGTTCTTCGACCGCTCGCCGGTATGCACCCTGGCCCTGAGCCGCTACCTGGGCCGCACCCCATCACGCCTGCTCGCCAGCGAGGTCAGCCGGGTAGTCACGGAGGGCAGCTACCAGGCAACGGTTTTCTTCATCCGCAACCAGGGCTTCGTGCAGGCCACCGCAGCCCGGCAAATCAGTTTTGCGGATTCGGTCGCCTTCGAGCAGCTGCACGAGCAGACGTACGGTGACCTCGGATTCCAGCTCGTCGAAGTGCCCGCCGGCCCGCTCGCTGAGCGGGTTGCACTGATCCGGCGGCTGGTCCGCTAACGGCCGGGCTTGATTCACGGCCTGCCGTGATCTCTTTCGGTGGCCGGCCGGGCGGCTGAAAGCTTGCCTAGCGGACCGACATCCACAGCCGGGTGAGCCCGTGGATCGCGTCGACGAAGGGGGTGGGCACCCCGGTCAGCTCACCGAGCTCGCGCACCGCGCCGGTCAGCGCGTCCAGTTCGAGTGGCCGCCCAGCTCGCGCGTCCTGCAGCATCGACGGAACGAAGTCACCGAGCTTGCGGGTCACCGCGTGCCGGTCCTGCGGGGTCTGCGTGATCGGGCAGCCGATCCGCTCACCGATCGTCCGCGCCTCCAGCATCGCCGCCGAGATCAGCCCGCGCACCAGGTCATCGTCCAGCGCGGGGCCGGTGCTGGCGCCGGTGAGCGCGCAGATCGGGTTGAGCGTCAGGTTGCCCCACAGCTTGTACCAGACGTCCTCGCGGATCCGGGAGGACACCGTCACGTCGAAGCCGGCCGCACCGAGCGCCGAGCCGAGCGCGTCCAGCCGCGCCGACGGGCCGCCGTCCAGCTCCCCGATGATCAGCCCGTTCCCGCCGTGCCAGGACACCTCGCCCGGTGCGGGGGACGAGGCCGACAGGTGCACCGTCCCGCCGATCACCACCGGCGCCGGGAGCACCGACGCGATGGCGCCGCCGGGGTCCACGCTGTCCAGGTGCCGCCCGGCGGCCGGCCCGCCGAACCCGTCAAGGAACCACCACGGCACGCCGTTCAGGGTGGACAGCACCGCTGTCGACGGCCCGAGCAGCGGGCCGACCGAGGCAGCGACGCCCGCCATCGACTGCGCCTTGACCGCGACCACCACGAAGTCCTGCGGGCCGAGGGCGGCGGCGTCATCGGTGGCCGCGACCGGCACGGTGACCGTTCCCTCGGCCGACGTCAGCCGCAGCCCATGGTCCCTGACGGCGGCCAGCGTCGCGCCCCGGGCGAGCACCGACACCTCGACTCCGGCGGCGCTGCCCGCAGCGGCCAGCCGGGCCGCGAAGACACCGCCGATCGAGCCGGCGCCAACCACACAGATCCTCATGGGCCCATGTCTATCCCGATCAGGGCGGTATGCGAAAGTCGGAGCATGATCAATCCGAGCCTGGACCCTGCTATCGCCCGCTCGCTCGCGGAGGCGGTGCCGCGCCCCTTCTGGCTGGACCAGCCGGACGCCCCCGAGCCGCTGCCGGCGCTGGCGGGTGCCGTGACGGCGGACCTGGCGGTCATCGGCGGCGGGTTCACCGGGCTGTGGACCGCACTGCTCGCCCGGGAGCGGTACCCGGAACTTGACGTCGTCCTGGTCGAGGCGAAGACCATCGGCTGGGCGGCCTCCGGGCGCAACGGCGGGTTTTGCTCCGCCAGCCTCACCCACGGCATCGGCAACGGCCTCGAGCGCTTCGGCGACGAGATGCCGCTGCTGGAGCGGCTCGGCGAGCAGAACCTGCGCGAAATCGGCGAGACGATCGCCAAGCACGGTATCGACTGTGACTTCCAGCCAACCGGGGAGCTCGGCCTGGCGACCGCGGACTGGCAGCTGGACGGCCTGGAGGAGGAGGCGGTCACCGCGCGGCAACTCGGCCACGACGTCGAGGTGCTCGACGCGGCGGCCGCCCGCGCCGAACTCAGCTCGCCGCTGTGGCGGGGCGGCCTGAAGTACACGACCGGGAACGCGCTGGTCGAGCCGGGCCGGCTGGCCTGGGGGCTGCGCCGCGCCTGCCTGGAGGCCGGAGTTCGGATCTACGAGCACACCCCGGCGAACTCGCTGTCGCCCAGCGGAACCGGGATGACGGTCGCCACCCCGTACGGCTCGGTGCGCGCCGCCCGGGTCGCGCTCGCCGCGGGCGTGCCTGGCGGGAAACTGCTCCGGCGGATCAGCGCGTACCTCGTTCCGGTGTGGGACTACGTGCTGATGACGGAGCCGCTGTCGGCCGACCGGCTGGCCGCCCTGGGCTGGCGTGACCGGCGGGGCGCGTCCGACCTGGGCAACCAGTTTCACTACTTCCGGCTGACGCGGGACAACCGGGTGCTGTGGGGCGGCTACGACGCGGTGTATTACAACGGCGGTCAGGTGCGTGAGGAGCACGTCACCCGCCCGGCTACGTTCGCCAAGCTCGCCGAGCAGTTCTTCGCGGCGTTCCCGCAGCTGGAAGGGGTGTCGTTCACGCACGCGTGGGGCGGCGTCATCGATACCTGCAGCCGCTTCTGCGCGTTCTTCGGCACCGCGCAGGGCGGCCGGGTCGCCTACGCGGCCGGGTACACCGGGCTTGGCGTCGGCGCGAGCCGCTTCGCCGCCCAGGTGCTGCTGGACAAGCTGCAAGACCAGCGAGATTCCGAACGGGCGGGGCTTTCCCTGGTCAGCACCAAGCCAGTGCCCTTCCCGCCGGAGCCGCTGCGGTCGGCCGTCATCCAGGCCACCCGCGCGTCGATCGCCCGGGCGGACCGCAACGACGGGCGGCGCGACCGGTGGCTCCGGCTGCTCGACCGGTTTGGCCTAGGTTTCGACAGCTGACTTCGGGGAAGACTCATCTATGCCCCTTCGGGCGCCGGGAAACCGAGTGCTGAAGGTGCCTCGTGACGCGGGGGAGCGGCGACGGGGAACCTCAGGCGACGGGGCGCACGATGCTCGCGCTGGCGGGGAACAACCGGCGGCGCCTGGTGGTTATCACCAGTTCGGAGCCCCGTCCACACGGGGACCTAGAAATATCCGCAAGCGATTTGACGATGGTGGCTGGGACCCGTAAGGTTCTTCTTGCCCCGAGGGGGAGGGAACGCCGGATGGCGGTCCTGGACCCGGGGAGCCACCAGAAGTAAGCCTTGGCGGAGCCGCGTGCGCGTGCCGCACCACTCTGCAGAGGCTGTAGGCTGATGGCTCGGGAATTACCTGAAAAGCCAAATTGGCTAAGCGGTCCGATTAACGCGGACCGGCCGCCGATTTGACAAGAAGGAAATACCGGGTAAATTAAAGAAGTCGCCCCGGAGCGGAGAACGAAAGTTCAAAACACGGTGAGCGTCTGTTTCTTGAGAACTCAACAGCGTGCTAA
>Ga0302314_10022248_pt1 | contig 10401 bp, 11 predicted proteins | sample III_Palsa_N2_3_FD_200533 | JGI IMG/M metagenome (GOLD analysis project Ga0302314, IMG submission 200533) | Peat permafrost microbial communities from Stordalen Mire near Abisko, Sweden - III_Palsa_N2_3 | ecosystem: Environmental > Terrestrial > Soil > Palsa > Peat permafrost | place: Sweden... | reverse complement strand
CGCCATCGAGGCCTTCCCGATCCTCGGCGAGCGGCTCGGCCAGACGGCCGGCTCGCTGTCGGGCGGGCAGCAGCAGCAGCTGGCGCTCGCCCGGGCGTTCCTGTCGGCACCGGACGTGGTGCTGCTGGACGAGGTCTCGATGGGCCTCGCGCCGGTGATCGTGGACCAGATCTTCGAATCACTCAAGCTCCTTGCTGCAACCGGGGTCGCCCTCGTGCTCGTCGAGCAGTACGTCAGCCGGGCGCTGGAGATGGCCGACACCGCGTACCTGATGGCCAGGGGCGCCATCGCCTGGTCAGGCCCGGCCGCCTCCCTCGACACCGACGCGATCACCAGGGCCTACCTCGGCCACGCGGACGAGGTGCCCGTTCACAGCGAACCGAAGGAGAAGGTCACCAAGCGATGACGCTCGATCTGAAGGCAGCCGAGTACACACTCTCCGGTCTGCGCCCGTTCCCCGTCGCCGTGACCACGGTCGACCAGGGCCGGGCGAACGGGCTGATCTCGCTGTCGGCCGGGGCGGCGGCGATCGTGCCCGAGGCCCCCCGGGTGACGATCAGCCTGACCAAGTACAACCTGACCCACGACATGGTGCTCAACTCGGGCGTGTTCGTCATGCACCTGCTCGCGGCGACCCCCGAGCCCGCGCTCGACGCCTCGCTCCGCATCATCATGGGGCTCGGCGGCAGCTCCGGCCGCGACGGCGACAAGATCTCCCCGTTCGACACCAAGCCGGGCGTCACCGGATCGCCGATCCTGCTCGACGCGCTCAGCTACGTCGAGGGCCGGGTGGTGGCCTCGCTCGACGTGCAGGAGTCCACGATCTTCGTCGCCGACGTGGTCGGGGCCGAGCGGCTGCGCGAGGGGGAACGGCTGCGCGTCGGGACCGCCTGGGGCAAGCTGCCCCCGGAGTGGATCGAGCAGTACGAGGCCAACCACGTCCCGCAGCTTGAATCCGCCCGCCGCAACCGAGGGCTGCTCGACTGATGGCCGCCGCCTACGACCGCGATGAGGTCGAAGCCGCCTTCCGGCACTACTTCCTGACCGGCCCGGTCGGCGAGGACTGGGTCGCCTGGTCGCAGCTGTTCACCCCGGACGCGACCTACAACGATCACTTCTGGGGGACGTTCCGCGGCCCGGCCGAGATCCAGCGGTTCCTCGAGGGCACCATGTCCTTCGCCGCGCACGTGTACTCGCCGCTCCTGTGGTACAACATCGACGGCTCGCAGATCGTCTACAAGGTCGTCAACCGAGCGGACAACCCCGAGCCGGGCGGTGAGCACTTCGAGTTCCCCTCGCTCCAGGTCATCCAGTACGCCGGCGACGGGAAGTTCTCGAGCGAGGACGACTGGTGGACCGTGCAGGAGATGAAGCTGTTCAACCAGCGCTACGCGGCCGCCCGCGAGCGGGCCGGCGACAAGGCCCGCGACCCGCTGTCGCGCCTTGACTGGGGCAGCGACGTGGACTGGGCCCGGCCGCCGGCCGGCCACGAGACCAGGCCGTCCTGGCTGGGCAAGGACGTACCGCCGATCTACAGCATGGCCACCATGGACGTCGGCACGCGGCACCCGCGGCCGGCGTCCACCAGGCGCCCGTAGGAGTTTCTGACAACCTGTGCATAACGAGGACGAAGCGCTCGCCGACTGGCTCTCCCGCAAGCTCGCCGCGCGAGGCCGCCGCGACGTGCGGATACGCGACCTGTCGGCGCCGGACGCCGGGTACTCGGGGAAGACCATCTTCGTCACCGCGTCCTGGATCGGAGCGGACGGGGCCGAGTGCCTGCGGGAGCTCGTGTTCCGGGTGCAGGTGCCCGACAAGCAGCTCTTCGTCGCGCCCGACGCGCTCCGGCAGGCCCAGGTCATGTCCGCCCTGGCCGGCCAGCCGGGCGTGCCGGTGCCCGGGATCTGGTTCAGCGAGGCAGACCCCGGGGTCCTCGGCGCCCCGTTCTACGTGATGGACCGGGTGCGCGGCCGGGTGCCAGGCGACGTGCCGAGCTGGCACCGCAAGGGCTGGACGGTCGACCTGACACCCGGGCAGCGCACCCGCCTGCACGACAACGGCCTGGCCGCGCTGGTCGCCCTGCACCGGGTGGACTGGCGGCCGGCGCTGGGCTTCCTCGACCCGCCCGGGCCGGGCACCGCCCTCGACCGCTACCTGGCCCAGCTTGAGCGCTGGTACGAGTGGTGCGCGCCAAGCCGCCGATTCGGCCCCGACGTGCTGGCGGCCGGGCTGCGGCAGGTGCTCGACCACCGTCCGGGCGACCCCGGCGAGGGCATCGTGTGGGGCGACGCCCGGGTGGGCAACATGTGCTTCGCCGACGACCTGACGGTCGCGGCGCTGTTCGACTGGGAGGGCGCGACGATCGGCCCGCCCGGCATCGACCTCGGCTGGTGGCTGATGTTCGAGCGGTACCTGTGCGAGGCGCAGGGCCTGCGCCGCCTCGACGGCGTTCCTGGCCGGGCGGAGACGATCGCCCGCTACCGCGAGCTTGGCGGCGCCCCCGTCCCCGACATCGACTACTACGAGCTGCTGGCCGCCGTGGTCATGACCCTGATCACCAGCCGCCTGGCCGACGTCCTGATAGAAACCGCCCGCGTCACCCCCGACATTGCCGCCATCTACCCCACCCGCGCGGTGGCCCTGGTCGCCGACTCCCTAGCCCGCCTCTCCCCAAGCTAAAGCCCCCCGCGCCCCCCGTCCCCCGCAGCCGCCGCCGCCTCCGGCCCAGCGGGTCGATTGCGCAATCGACATGTCGCTAGCCCCGCCAGCGACGCTGCTGGCGGGGCTAGACGGGCTAGAGGGTCAGCTGGTCCGGGGGAAGTGGAGCATCCGGCGGGCGTTGGTCTCGACGATCATCTCGACCTCGTCGTCGGGGATGTTGGCGAGCGCCTCGGACGCGCGCTTGCGGCTGTTGGGCCAGTTCGAGTCCGAGTGCGGGAAGTCGATCTCCATCGTGATCCGGTCGATCCCGATGGCGTGCCGGTTCTCGAGGCCGTGCTCGTCGTCGATGAAGCAGCCGTAGAAGTGCTTCCTGAACAGGTCGCTCGGCCGGGCCTCTTTGTCGATGTCCTGGTACCAGCGGTGCCGGTCCCAGGTGTAGTCAGAGCGCTCGAGCAGGTAGGGGATCCACCCGATGCCGCCCTCGGCGAGCGAGAACGTCAGCTTCGGGAACTTCTGCAGCGCCCCGCTGAACAGCAGGTCGACCGTCGTCCACATCAGGTTCGAGGAGAACAGGATCGTGGGGATGACGAACGGCGCCGCCTTTGCCTCCGACGCGGCCGCCATCTCCTTGGCCGTCGGCTTAAGCGCCATGAACGAGAAGCCGGGCACGAACGAACCGGACCCGAAGTGCAGCGACACCGGCGTGTCAGTCTCCGCGCACAGCGCCCAGAGCGGGTCCCAGTGGTCGGTGTGGAACGACGGCAGGCCGAGCGGCACGGGGGAGTCGGGGAACGAGATCGTCCGCGCGCCCTTCTCGATGGCCCGCTTGGCCTCGGCCACGCACAGGTCAATGTCCCAGACCGGCAGGATCGCCATCGGGATGAACCGGTCCGGCGCCGTCCCGCACCACTCGTCGATGTAGAAGTCGTTCCACGCCTGCACGCAGAGCGCCGCGAGCGCCTTGTCGTTGGCGCGGAAGAACGTGCCGCCGCCGAAGCCGGGGAACGACGGGAAGCACAGCGCCGCTTGCTCGCCGTCCAGGTCCATGTCCTTGACCCGCGCGGCGGGGTCGTAGCAGCCGGGGATCATGTCCTCGTAGCGGACCGGGTCCAGGCCCCACTGGTCGCGTGGCTTGCCCGCGACGGCATTGAGCCCGATGGTCGGGAAGACCTGGCCGTCGTAGTGCCACAGGTGCATCCCGTTGACTTCCTTGATCCGCGGCGCCTCGTCGCGGAACTGGGCCGGGATGCGGTCCTGCCACACTCGGGGATGCTCGACGAGGTGATCATCGACTGACACGATCTGGTGATGCTCCTGCAGCGGCATCTTCGCCTCCAAAGTTTCTGCTCCGGCAATCTGACGCCGTGTGTACTAAATGTATATCCTGTGAGGGAAGCACACCAGAGCCGTGGAGGAGATTATGACAAGCCAGCCAGGCGAAGAAGCCACGGTGAAGCGGCCAGAGGACGTCGAGCGGCCGGAGGACGACGATCACGACCTGCTCACGTTCGGCGAGGCGGGCGCGCGGCTTGAGATCGAGATCCGGACGCTGCGTGCACGTCTGCGCGAGCTTGAAGAGACAAGGCCGCGCGACGAGGCGGCGATCGAGGCGGCCGCGGCCCGGCTCGCCGCGGTCCAGGAGAGCGCCGAGCGCAACCGGGCCCAGCCCATCAACGACGAGAACTTCGAGAAGTTCTTCGGCTACCCGGGCAAGGCGCGCCGCAATACGACCTGGCAGCAGTAGGGCTGCTACCTCACCATCAAGATTCCGCCGTCGACGGAGAAGATCTGGCCGGTCATGAACCGCGCGCCCGGCCCGGCCAGGAACACCAGCAGCGGCACGAGGTCGCGGTCGATCTCGCCGAGCTTCCCGTCGATCGGCATCTCGGCCTTGAGGGTCGCGTCGAGCGCCGCGAGCTGCTCCGGGGTCATCAGCGAGCGCGTCTTGGCGTACATCGGGGTGGAGATGGCCGGCGCGACCATGTTGACGGTGATCCCGCGGGAGCCCACTCCTTGGCCACGGTGCGGGTCCACGCGACGACCGCGCCCTTGCTCGCCGAGTAATGCGCCTTGTTGGCCAGCCCGGCCACGCCCGCGGCCGAGGCGAAGTTGATGATCCGGCCGCCGCTCTCCTTCAGGAGGCGGAACGCCGCCTGGTTGGTCAGGAACGTGCCCCGGGCGTTGACCGCGAACACGTTGTCCCAGTCCTCGACGGCGATGCTCTCGGCGGGCGCGCCCGGGGCGATCCCGGCCGCGTGCACCAGCACGTCAAGTCCGCCGAGGGCCTCGACGGCGGCCGCGAAGGCGGCGTCCACCGACGCTTTGTCCGACACGTCGGCCGCGATGAACCGGGCCTGTCCCGGGCCCGCGGCGGTCGCCTTGTCGGCGATCTCGGTGCCCGGGCCTGCCTGGATGTCGAGCGAGATCACCCGCGCGCCGTGCGCGGCGAAGGCGCCGACGATGCCGGCCCCCATCCCGCTCGCGCCGCCGGTCACGATGGCGCGGACGCCGCCCAGTGAATCGGTCATAGTCGAATCCTTCCGCTAGAGCACTGCGCCGGAGATTTTCAGCTCGATGATCTGGTCCATGGTGAGGCCGAGTTCGGTGAGGAGCTCGTCGGTGTGCTCGCCGTGCCCCGGCGCGCGGGTGGGCGTGCCCGACTCGCCGTTGAACTGCAGCGGCGCGGGCACCAGCTTGAAGGGAGTGCCGTTGGCGTCCTTGAGGTCCTTGATGTACCCGTTCGCCACGATCTGCGGGTCGGACAGGACGTCGATCGGCCGCTGCACCGGTGCCCAGGCGCCGCCGGTGGAATTCAGCAGCTCCACCGCCTCCGCGTACGGGCGGGCGGCGAACAGGGCCGCGAGCTCGGCGGCGGCCTCCTGGTGGTACTTCATCCGCGCGGCGTGGTCGGCGAACCGCGGGTCGTCGGCCAGCTCGGGCTTGCCGAAGGCGGTCACCAGCTTCGGCCAGAACCGGTCGGTCTGCAGCATGACCAGGAAGACGAACCGACCGTCGCCAGTCTGGTAGCTGTTGACCATCGCGTTGGGGGCATCCGAGGGCTTGTAGCGCGGTGACCGCTCCATACCGAAGGCGGCGGAGCCCGCGAGGGTGGCGCCAAGCGACCAGGCGCCCTGCGACAGCAGCGATCCGTCGACGGTCAGCGCCTCGCCGGTGCGCTCCCGGTGCAGCAGCGCCGCCGAGATCCCGCCCGCCAGGGTCAGCCCGCCGGTCACGTCGCCGAAGGCCGGCCCCGGCTGCGTCACCGGGTAGCCGAGCTCGTCCGGGCTGGCGGTGTCGGCCGCGCCGGCCCGGGCCCAGAAGGTCGAGTTGTCGTAGCCGCCGGTGTTCGCATCCGGCCCGAGCGGCCCGTGCGCGGACCCGCTGGCGAAGACGATGCTCGGGTTCACGGCCCGGATGTCATCGACGTCGATGCGCAGCTTCTTGCGCTGGTTCGGCAGGAAGTTGGTCAGGAAGACGTCGGCCGTCGCGGCCAGCCGCAGCAGCAGGTCGTGCCCCTCGGGGGTCTTCATGTCGAGGGCGACGCTGCGCTTGCCCCGGTTCGGCAGCTCCACCATGTGCGCGACGCCGCCGAGGGGGACCAGGCCGGAGGTCACCAGGCCCCGCTGCGGGTCGCCGGTCTCCGGATGCTCGACCTTGATCACGTCGGCGCCCCACTCGGCGAGGACCGCGCCCGCCACCGGCACGTAGGTCCAGGACGCGACCTCGAGCACTCGGATTCCGCGCATGATCTCGACCACAGCTTGCTCCTCGTCATTGATGGGTGCTGGCACGGCACAGCTGGCGCTTGGCATACTGGCCATGTCATCGTAATAAAGTATACTTGCTGTCAGAAACAAGGTGTGGTGGTGAAGGGTAACGATGCAGAAGCCTGCTCCCTCCCAGCTCAGGTCGATCTTTTCCTGAAGCACGACATAAACAACATGGCCGATTACGATCGGCGCTGACGGAGGCCTGAGTGGATCTTGACTTTACGGCGGAGCAGGCTGAGTTCCGCGAGGAGGTACGGACCTGGCTGGCGGAGAACGCGCCAACCGAGCCGAGGCCGCACTCCTGGGAGGGCGGCATGCGGGAGTACGACCTCGCCTGGCAGCGGACCCAGTGGGAGGGCGGCTGGGCGGGCATCGCCTGGCCGCAGGAGTACGGCGGGCGCGGGCTGGCCACGCTCCAGCAGCTGATCTGGTATGAGGAGTACGCCAAGGCCGGGCTGCCCGCCATCGACTCGACCTTCGTCGGGCTCAACCACGCCGGGCCGACGCTGATCGCCCGCGCCAGTGAACAGCAGAAGGCCTTCCACCTGCCCCGCATCCTGCGCGGCGAGGACATCTGGTGCCAGGGCTTCTCCGAGCCGGGCGCCGGGTCCGACCTGGCGGCGCTGTCCACCCGGGCCGAGGTTGACGGCGATCATTTTGTGGTCTCCGGGCAGAAGATCTGGACCAGCTTCGCGATGCTGGCCGACTACCAGGAACTGCTGGTCCGCACCGACCGCGGCGGTTCCAAGCACCACGGCATCACCTGGCTGATCTGCGACATGCGGACACCCGGGATCGAGGTGCGCCCGATCGAGACGATCGAGGGCGGCGCCGAGTTCTGCGAGTGCTTCTACGACGAGGTCCGCATCCCGATGGCGAACATCGTCGGCGAGCAGGACGGCGGCTGGCGGGTGGCGATGTCCACCCTGTCCTTCGAGCGCGGCACCGGGTACACCGCGAGCCAGGTCAGGCTGGCCGCCGTCGTGGAGAACCTGATCGAGCTGGCGAAGGAGCGGACCGGACCCGACGGCCGGCGGCCCGCCATCGCCGACGAGGAGATCGCCGTCCGGCTGGCGACCGCCCGGGCCGAGGTGGCCGCGCTGCGCGCGATGACCTACGCAGGCATCTGCCGTAACCTGCGCTCGGCCACGCCGGGTCCCGAGGGCTCGATGCTCAAGCTGTACTTCGCCGAGATCGCCAAGCGGGTGGCCACGCTGGCGATGGACATCCTCGGTGACGACAGCCTGCGCGCGACCAGTCGCTGGGGCCGGCCGTTCGGCTGGACCGGCAACTACCTCTACTCCTTCTCGACCTCCATCGGCGGAGGCACGTCGGAAATCCAGCGCAACATCATCGGCGACCGTGTTCTCGGTCTCCCGCGGTAGTCGGAGGCATCGGTGGATCTACTTCCCTCGCAAGAACAACTCGAACTCTCGGGGCTCGCCGCGGAGTTCTTCGCCGAGCAGCTGCCGATCAGCCGGATCAGGGAGCGGCGGGCGGAGCCGGCCGCGATCACCCGCGCTTCGTGGGCCGCGGCGGCCGAGCTCGGGCTACTCGGGGTGAGCGCGGCCGAGGACATTGGCGGCCTCGGACTCGGCCCGGACGACGAGGTTCTCCTTTTCCGCGAGATGGGCCGCCAGCTGGTGCCGGGGCCGTTCATCGCCTCGGTGCTCGGCGCGCGGCTGGCCGCGCTGGCCGGAGATGCCGGGCTGGCCCGCAAGATCGTGGCGGGCGACGCCATCGTCGGCCTCGCGCAGCGCCGCGCGGGCGTGGAACTGGCCGCCGGGGGGCCGCTGACCGGCCAATTCGACCTCTTCGACGCCTCCGACAGCGACTACCTGCTGCTGGTCGAGCCATCGGGCGCCGGCCTGGTCGAAACGGCCGCGGTCGGCGACATCCGCACCGTCGACTGCATCGACCCGGGGACCAGGCTGGCCCAGGTGCGGGCCGACGGCGCGCCGGTAGCGTGCTGGGCGCCGGCCGCGGTGGTGCCGCTGCGGCTGCGCGGGCTCGCCCTCGCGTCGGCCGTGCTCGTGGGCATCTCCCAGGCGGTCACCGAGCTGTCCGTCGAGCACGCGAAGAACCGCGTGCAGTTCGGCCGCCCGATCGGGGTCAACCAGGCGATCAAGCACGCCTGCGTGGACATGGCGGTGAGCACGGAGGCCGCCCTCCAGCAGACTCTCTTCGGTGCGATCAGCCTGCGCTCCGGCCGTCCCGACGCCGAGTTCCAAGTCCTGGCGGCGAAGGTGGTCGCCGGCCGGGCGGCCATCGACAACGCGGCGCACTGCATCCAGGTACACGGCGGCATGGGCTACACCGACGAGCACAACGCGCACCTGTACCTCAAGCGGGCGCACGTGCTCGACCACTTCTTCTGCGACAGCCGGATGAGCCTATCCGCACTGCTCGCAGCCGATCCGGCTCAGTGACCCGCATTGCAAATAAGTGACACAACTGTCAGAATGGCGATGGTTGTACAACGCAGCGAAGGAGCAGGTGTGCGCAGGATGGACCGGTCGTGGAGACGCTAGCCGCCGTGCTCTGGGAGCGCAAAGGGCGCTGGTCGGTCGAGCCCATCGAGCTCGACCCGCCGGGTCCGCAGGAGGTGCTCGTCGAGCTCCACGCCTCCGGCATGTGTCACTCCGACGAGCATATCGTCACTGGTGACATGCCATTTCGGTTGCCTTGCGTCGGCGGTCACGAGGGGGCCGGGGTGGTCCTCGAGATCGGCTCGCAGGTGACCTCGGTCGCGCCCGGTGACCATGTCGTGTTCAGCTTCATGCCGTCGTGGGGGCGCGGCCCGTCCTGCTCGACCGGCCACCAGAGCCTCTGCGACCTCGGCGCCCGGTTGTACTCAGGTCGTCAGATAGCGGACGGCACCGCCCGGCACCATGCGGGGGGTCAGGACCTGTCGGCCGCGTGCCTGGTCGGCTCGTTCGCCTACCACACGGTCGCGCATGAGGCCAGCGTGGTGAAGATCGACCCGTCGGTGCCGCTTGACCGCGCCTGCCTGCTCGGCTGCGGGTTCGTGACCGGCTGGGGCTCCGCCGTCTACGCCGCCGACATCCGCCCCGGCCACACCGTGGCCATCGCGGGCATCGGCGGCATCGGGGCGGCGGCCATCCAGGGCGCGAAGATCTCCGGGGCGCGGGTGATCATCGCGATCGACCCGGCGGTGGAGAAGAAGGACACGGCCCTCGCGCTGGGGGCGACGCACGTGGCCTCCTCGTGGGAGGAAGCTCCGTCCGTCGTCACGGAAGCCACCTGGAACCGCGGTGTCGACCGGTTCATCACCACCATGGGCGTCGGCGACGGGGCGCTGATCTCCAAGGCCCTGGCGATGACCGCCAAGATGGGCCGGCTGGTCGTCACCAACATTCACCCGATGGCCGAGAACTCGGTGAGCGTCAACATGATGGACCTGACCCTCAGCCAAAAGCAGATCGTCGGCACCCTCTACGGCTCGGCCAACCCGCGCGCCGACATACCGAAACTGCTCGAGCTCGCCGCCTCCGGCCAGGTCGACCTGGACGCGGTCGTGTCAAACACCTATCCGCTTGAAGCCATCAACGACGGCTACGCCGACATGCGCACCGGGCGGTTCCTCCGCGGCGTACTGCGGTACCCGGCCGCCGGGTGAGCTGCAGGCAACCATGTCGAAGAAGAGGAGCACGCGATGCGTGACGCGGTAATCGTAGACGCGGTCCGGACCCCGGTCGGCAAGCGCAAGGGGGCGCTGTCGAGCCTGCACCCGGCCGCCCTGTCCGCGCTGGTGCTGAACGCGCTGGCCGACCGGAACGCGATCGATCCGGTCCTGGTGGACGACGTGGTCTGGGGCTGCGTGGCCCAGGCCGGCGAGCAGACCATGGACATCGCGCGCAACGCGGTGCTGTCCGCGGGCTGGCCGCTGAGCGTGCCGGGCACGACGGTGGACCGGCAGTGCGGTTCCTCGCAGCAGTCGGTCCACTTC
>Ga0302314_10022247_pt1 | contig 10402 bp, 10 predicted proteins | sample III_Palsa_N2_3_FD_200533 | JGI IMG/M metagenome (GOLD analysis project Ga0302314, IMG submission 200533) | Peat permafrost microbial communities from Stordalen Mire near Abisko, Sweden - III_Palsa_N2_3 | ecosystem: Environmental > Terrestrial > Soil > Palsa > Peat permafrost | place: Sweden... | reverse complement strand
GCCGGTGCGCGGCCCCGGGGCGGCGGGCGCCACGCGCGCGCGGCTCGGGCCGACGCCGGCGGGGATGGTCACGAAGCCGGCCTTCTCGATGGCGGCGCGGTAGTCGACCTGGATGTGGTCGTACAGCGCGAGCAGGCCGGCCTGGTCCAGCGACTTCGCCTGGGCCTCGAGCTCGGGCGACAGCGGCGCCTGCCTGGGTAGCCGGGGCGCCAGCGCCGCGATCTCCGCGTCGGTCGCCAGCAGTTGCTGCTGCGCCAGCGCCAGCAGCGCGTCGGGCGTCCACGGCAACAGGTTCGCATGGCGCAGCCGCCACGCGTAGTTGTCGGTGCCCACCACCGCGAACGTGGTGCGATCCTTCACCGCGACGAGCCGTTGCCGATAGTCGTCCAGCGCGACGATCGCCGCGTCGTTATGGGCGCCCTGCGTCGTCTTCAGCACGGCGACGATGCCGTCGATCAGCCCCTCGCCGACGTCGGCATCGACGCCCGCGGGCCGGCAGATCGATTGCATCTCGGCCACCAGCGCGGGCACCTGCGCGGCGATGCCGTCGATCGCGTCGGCGCGCCCGGGCGCGTACGTGATGATGGCGATCAGGTCGTTGGCCACGGTCTCCAGCCACGCGCCGGGCCGATGCAGATACAGGCGCTCGACGTTGAGCTCGCGGTCGATGCGCGCCGCGTTGGCGTAGACCCAGCGCACGTCGATCTGCTGGTCGACGCTCCACTCGCGCCAGGGCAGCGCGCGCAGGCCGGCCATGTCGGCATGCAGGCGCTGCGTCAGCGCCGCGACATGCGCGGGCGCGAACGACGGCACGCGGATCGCGTCGTCGATCAGGCCGGACTGCGACGCGAAGTCGGGCGTGTGCTCGGTCTGCACCAGCGCGACGTCGCGGGCGATGGCGACGAAGCGCGCGTCGCCGGGAATGGCGATGGTGGCGAGGCGTGGCGCCGCCGGAGCGGCGGAGGCCACGCCGGCGCACAGGGCGAGCGAGAGAGACAGCAAGGCGGTACGGGTCATCGGCGCGAGGTTGCGGGATCGAAGTCCGCGACGATACATCCACCCGCATGCGAGGCCATTGGCGAAAGCCCTCGCGGCGGCTGTCTCAGCGTCTCACGCCCGTCAACTCCTTCGCGACATCCGCAGCCAACTCGCGCAGGCTGCCGCGGTACAGCCACAGCATGCCGCATAGTCCGTACAGCGCGAGCGAGGCCGGGAAGTTGTTCGCGCGCATGAGGTCGAGCACGACCGGGTCCTTGAAGTGCCAGTAGAGCGCGTAGCAGCCGTCGACGGTGGACCACGTGGCCAACAGCGCGACGGGCAGCAGCTTCCAGCGACGCTTCAGCAACACGCGCATGCTCCATGGCGCGGTGAAGTAGGCGAGCAGCGCCATGATGAAGCTGATCGGGATGTCCCAGTCGGGCGCGATCCCGCGCAACGCCCCGATCACCAGCAGCACGATGCCCGCGGCCAGCGTGAACAGCTTCCAGGGCCGCAGGTATTCGAGCAACGGTGATGGAAAGGCGACGGGCATCCGGTTCGTGGCGTGCGACTCCACCGAGGAATGTCTCAGGGAACCAGCACGATACGCGATCGCGCATCGCCCGCGTCCCACGCCTGCGCGACCTGCGCCAACGCCATCGTGCGGGCGGCGATCCTGAAGCCGGCCGACGACGCGGCCTCCAGCACGCCGCGGATGGCGGCCACGATGCGCGCCTGCGGCACGCTGCCGATGCCGCTGCCCATCAGCTGCAGCGCGGACGAGCGCAATGCCGAGCCTGGCAACGCGATGTCGGCGCCGCTCATGGCGCCGATCTGCACGTAGCGGATCGGCACGGCCTCCGGGCCGGCCTTGGCGGCCGCGACGATCAACGCCTCGGCGCTCGGGCCCCAGACGTAGTCGAGCACGACGTCGACGCCCTGGCCGAACTCGTTCCTGAACGTCTTTTGCATCGCGTCGCGGTCATCCGTCAGCGCCAGCGTGACGTCGGCGCCGAGTGCGCGCAGTTCGTCGAACGCCGCTTCGTTGCGGCCGGTGGCGATCACCTTCTTCGCGCCGAGGTGCTTCGCGATCTGGATCGCCAGCCGGCCCGACGCGCCGGTGGCACCGTTGACCAGCACCGTCTCGCCCGCGCGCAGGTGCGCGCGCTCGACCAGCGCGGCCCACGACGACATGCCGGGAATCGCCATCGCGGCGGCTTCGACGTCGCCCAGGCCGTCGGGCAACGCGACGCAGCGCCGGCTGTCGACCAGGCAACGCTCGGCCATGGCGCCGAACGGTGCCTCGGGCAGGATGAAATAGACGCGACGCCCGCTCTCGTCGAGGCCGGCGCCGTCGATGCCCGCGACCAGCGGCAGGCCGCCTTTGACGCTGTAGTGCGCGCCCGAGGCGCGGCTCTTCGTGACGTGGCTGATGGCCGACGCGGCGACCCGCACCACGGTCATGCCGGGTGCGGGCGACGGCTCGCCAAAGTCTCCGTACACCGGCGCCTGGCCGGCCCGTTCGACGATCGCTGCTTTCATGTTCAACTCTGCTGGATGAGATTCCGGCCGGCGCGCGGCGCCTGGGTCGGGTTGATAATGAGTGTATTATGCACTCATTATTTCGCGGCCTGAGCGAGAACCCATGAAACGAGAGTTGTTGCAATTGCGCGAGGCGTTGCTGGACATCAACGGCATCCTCAATCGCCCGCAGCCGGATGCCGAGTTGATCGAGATGGCCGGCGTCGATCTCGATCGCGCGCTGTTTCCGCTGCTGATGCGCGTGGACCGCCGCGGGCCGCTGGGCATCGGCGAACTGGCCGAGCTGTGCGGCCGCGACTACACCACCGTCAGTCGCCAGGTCGCGAAGCTGGAGAGCCTCGGACTGGTCGGCCGCCAGGTGAACGCGCAGGACGCGCGCATCAAGGAGGCCGTACTCACGGAGCAGGGCCGCACGATGACGCGGGCGCTGGACGGCGCACGCGAGAAGTTGTGGATGTCGGTGCTGGCCGGCTGGGACAAGGCGGACGTCACCGACCTGTCACGGCTGCTGCGCAAGCTCGCGGACAGCGGGCTCGAGTTCGTGAAGACCGAGCGCGCGCGCCAGGCGCCGGAGGCGTGACGCAGGACGCCGAACCCGTCTGGCCGTGCGCGCCGCCTCTCGCGGACAGCGCCGGGCAGCCGTGGGTGCTCTACCTGATCGAGTGCGCCGGCGAGCGCCTGTACGCCGGCATCACCACCGACCTCGCCGCGCGTTTCCAGGCCCACGTCGACGGCCGCGGCGCGCTCTTCACGCGCGCCTTCGCGCCGGTGCGCATCGTCGCGGCCTCGACGCTGCCTTCACGCTCCGCGGCGCTGAAGGCCGAGTACGCGCTCAAGCAGCAGCCGCGGTCGAGGAAGCTGTCATTTCTCCTGGCGTGCGGGACGCCGGTGGCGCTGCTGGAAATGACCGCGTCGTCCGACTAGGGCCCCGCGTCCGGCAACGTGTAGTCGAACCGATACGCATGCGCCCCACCCGGCGCGATGTCGACCACCATGCGGCCGGCGAGGCCAGCGAGTGCGTCGGTGCCGGAGTCGGGCACCACCGTGATGGACTGCGTCGGCTCGCCGCGGGTCAGCGTGGCGCTGTGCTGCAGCACGAAGCTGCCGGCGCGGCCGTCCAGCGCGCCGCGTACCGTCTCCATGGCCACGTAGCCGGCCGAGCCGGCGACGGCGCTGCGGAACGCGATCATCTCGCCGGTGCTCGCGGCGTCGAGTGCGCCGTGGTATTGCTTGTCCAGCGACATGCGGCCGAGGCCGCTGTGCTCCGCGACGCTGCTGAGCGCCTGCGGCGCGAGCTTGACGTCGAACGGTCCGGTGGCGAAGTGGGAAGTCACGGCGGTCTCCTTCGAGGAGGGAGGGTGGTCGGCATCGGCGGCGCCCGCGGCGCTGGCGGCCAGCAGCAGGCTCGCAACGAGGGCGGCGAAGGTCTTGAGGGTCATCATGGCATCATGAAATCGATGAGCCCGGGAATCGGTCCGACGCCCATTGAAGCAGGCAAGCCATGGACACGATTGGAAAAACGCGACGCCCGTCGAGCCGCGAACCGCGCGGCGTGCTGCACCGCCTGGCGGTGGGCGAGTTCGCGCATGGCCGCGTCGAGGCGCCGCCCGATCTCGCCGACCGCATCGAGCATTTCTGGAGCGTGCGCTGGAACCTCGAGGGCTTGCCGGCACAGGTGCAGGAGACCTTGCCGCACCCGAACGTGCACCTCGTGATCGAGCCGGGCACGATGGCGGCGTGGGGCGTGCACAGCGGTCGCTGGAAGCGCGTGCTCGACGGCCGCTCGTCGGCGTTCGGCGTCAAGTTCCGGCCGGGCGCGTTCCGGCCCTTGCTTGGCCGCGCCGTCGCCAGCATCGCCAATGCATCGATCGCGGCTACCTCATTGTTCGGCTCCGAAGCCGCCCTGCTGGACGAGGTGCTGGCATGCGACGGCGACGCGGCCGCGGCAACGTTCGCGTCCCGGTTCCTGCGCTCGCGCCTGCCCGCGCTCGACGCCCAGGCGCTGCTGGCCGGGCGCATCGTCGACAGCGCCGTCGACGACCTGCAACTGCATTCGGCCGAGGCGCTGGCGCGCCGCTTCGACATGAGCCTGCGCTCGCTGCAGCGGCTGTTCAACGACTACGTGGGCGTCGGCCCGAAGTGGGTGATCAAGCGCTACCGGATGCACGAGGCCGTCGCGCGCGTGCAGGCGGGCGAGCCGGTGTCGTGGGCGGCGCTGGCGCAGGACCTGGGCTACTTCGACCAGGCGCACTTCATCGCGGACTTCCGCAAGCTGGTCGGGCGGACGCCAGGCGACTACGCGCGCGTCATGCACAAGACGTGAGCGTGGCCTTTGGCGCGTGACGGCCGCGGTCGCGCCAGGCCGGCCACGGCGCACTGACTACACTGCCGGCATGAGTTCGCCCGCGTCCCTGTCGACCGCCATCAACCGGCTCTGGACGCCGCGGCTGGCGCTCGGCGGCTGCGTGCGCGGCGTCATGGGCCGCGACACGCGCGGCGCCGCACTCGCCGAAACGCAGCGCTTCAACCATTTCCCGGCAACGCCGATGGTGACGATCAGCTGGTGGTTGTCGGGCACCTCCGAGCGCCTGGCACCGGGTGCGGCGGCCGACCTGGCGGCTCCGCGCACGCCCGCGCCGGCGGCCATCCTGCTCGGGCCGCAGGGCCGGCCGACCGTCAGTTGGAATCCCGGCGAGGTCCACTCGCTGACGCTGGTGCTCGCGCCCGACGCGTTGCAACTGCTGACCGGACTCGACCCCGGCGCATGGGTCAACCGCTGGGCCGCGGCCGCCGACGTGCTGCCGTTGGACTGGCTGGCGATGGGACAGTCCGTCATGACCGCGCCCGACGACGACACGCGCGTAGGCCTGATGCAGGATTTTCTCGAGCCGCGCTGGCAGTCCGCGCGTCCGGCCTCGGCGTTCGGTTTCACCCGCTGGCGCGACTGGACCCAGGCACTGGCGCTGCGCGCCGGCATGTCCGCGACGGGGCGCAGCGTGCGCCAGGTCGAGCGCCGCATCAAGCAATGGACCGGCCAGCCGCTGCGCGAGCTGCGCGGCGCCGGCCGCTCCGAGCAGGCGTTCTTCGAGGCGGTGCTGGCCCACGGCAATGGCAGCCTTCAATGGGCGGATGTCGCGGCCAGCGCGGGCTATTCCGACCAGTCGCACCTGTGCCGCGAGACGCGGCGCGTGTCGGGTTTCGCGCCGGAGGAATTGCGGCGGCGCATCCGCGGCGACGAGACGTTCTGGCCTTACCGTGTCTGGCGTTGAGCCGGGGAAACTTCACATGTCACGCTTCCTGCAATCCATGATCGTTCTCGCCAGCCTCCTGCCGGCCGTGGCCTGCGCCGCGAACGTGCGCGTCTTCGCCGCCGGTGCGGCCAAGGCCGGTGTCGAGGCGCTGCTGCCCGGCTTCGGGCAAGCCAGCGGCGATGCGGTCGACGCCAGCTACGACACCGCCGGCGCGCTGCGCGACCGCGTGCTCAAAGGCGAACGGCCCGACGTGGCGATCCTGTACGACGCGGCCGTCGACGCGCTCGTGGCGCGCGGTCTCGTCAGCGACGGCGATCGCCGCGAGATCGGCGTCGTGGTGGTCGGCCTGGCGGTGCGGCAGGGCGCGGCGCTGCCCGACATCTCCACCGTCGACGCGCTGCGCCGCACCCTGCTCGCTGCCAAGGCCATCGGCTACGCGGACGCCGCGCACGGCGCGACCTCGGGCGCGCAGTTCGACAAGGCGGTCGACGGGCTGGGCATCCGCGCGCAGGTCGCCGGCAAGGCCACCGTGCTGCCCACCGGCGGCGAGGTGCTGCAAGGCGTGGCCGCCGGCAAGTTCGACGTCGGCGTGAGCCAGTCCAGCGAGATCCTGCCGGTGCCCGGCGTCACGTTCGTCGGCGGCCTGCCGCCGCCGTTCGAGCTGCGCACGCCTTACGCGATCGTCGTGCTGGGCGGCAGCGAACCGGGGCGGCGCCTGCTGCACTATCTCGACACGGCCGCGGCGCATGCGCGGTTCGCGGCGAGCGGGTTTTCGGCGCGCTAAGGAATCGTCGGCAGCCCGGCCCGCTGCATGCCACCCGGCCGTTCGGGCGTGGTAAACACGGCGCATGAACACCCGGCAAAACCTCCTGCTCGACGGTCCGATTTCGCGCGCGCTGCTGTCGCTCGCGGTGCCCATCATCCTGGCCAACGTGCTGCAGACCGGCTACCAGTTGACGGACGCCTTCTGGGTGGGCCGGCTGGGCGCCGCGTCGGTGGCGGCCATCTCGGTCAGCTTCCCGGTGACCTTTCTCGTCATCGCGCTCGGATCGGGCCTGGCCATGGCGGGCGCCACGCTGTCGGCCCAGTACACGGGTGCCGGCCGACGCGACATGGTCGACCACGTGGCCGCGCAGACGATGCTCATGGTGGTCATCACCTCGGCCGTCTTCGGCACGCTCGGCTACATCGCCGCGCCCTCCCTGCTGCACCTGCTGGGCGTGTCGCCGGACGTCTACGCGGCCGCGCTCGGCTTCATGCGCGTGTCGTTCGTGGGCATCCTGTTCGTGTTCACCTACGCCATGTTCCAGGCGCTGATGCGCGGCGTGGGCCAGACCAAGGTGCCGCTCGTCATCGTCGGCGCGACCGTGCTCGCCAACTTCGTGCTCGATCCGTTGTTCATCTTCGGCTGGGGGCCGATCGCGCCGCACGGCGTCATGGGCGCGGCCATCGCCACGCTGGTGACGCAGGCGGCGGCTTCGGCGGTCGGGCTGGTGATCCTGCTGCGCGGAAAGCACGGCATCCAGGTGTCGTGGCGCGGCTTCATGCCCGACCCGGCCTACCTCCAGCGCGCGTTCTTCCTGGGCGTGCCCGGCTCGATCGAGCTGTCCACGCGGGCGCTGGGCTTGATGGTGATGTCCTTTCTCGTCGCGAGCTTCGGCACCGTGACGATCGCCGCCTACGGCGTGGGTTCGAACATCCTCCAGATCGTCACGATCCCGGTGATGGGCCTGTCCATGGCGGTGTCCACGCTGGTCGGGCAGAACATGGGTGCGGGCAACGTCGACCGCGCGGCCCGTGCCACCACGCTGGGCACGGCCGTGAGCTTCGCGCTGCTCAGCGCCATCGGCATCGCCGGCTGGTTCGCGGCGCCCTGGCTGATCGGCTTCTTCATTCCGGGCGACGACATCGTGATCACCGAGGGCACGCGCTTCATCCGCATCATGTCGCTGGCGTGGGGCGGCATCGGCATCCAGCTGTGCATCGTCTCCGCGTTCCGCGCCTCGGGCAACATGCTGATGGCGATGGTCATCGCGATGGTGTCGCAATGGATGGTGCAGTTCCCGCTGGCCTACGTGCTGTCCAGGCACACGACGCTCGGCGCGCAAGGGCTGTGGTGGTCGTTCCCGGTCACCAACGTCGTCGTCGCGCTGGTCTCCATCGCCTGGTACGCGCGCGGCAGCTGGAAGAAGACGCGCGTCACCGAAGAAGATCGGCAGATCGCCGAGACGGTGGAGAACGTCTACACCGAGGACGGGATCCGTTGATCGCGCTCGCAGCCATCGAGTCTGCTCTAAGATCGCCGTTCGAACGACCGCAAGCCCGGCAACCTGGCTGTCCCCCATGAAGCGGCTCCATCAAGAGAAATCCCCGGACGGATCCGCGGCCTTCAACGGTTTTTCAGGCTCGTTCGGCATGCATGCCGAGCCGCGCTGGCGCTGGCTGGCCGCGATGGCGGCCTTGCTGGCCGCCGCCACGTTGGCGGCCTACCTGGTCGCCGAGCGCGTGGCGATCGCCTCCCTGCTGGCGGCCACGTCGCGTCAACAGGATCTGTACGTCGCCAATCTCGAGAGCGAGATGCGGCGCTACGACTACCTGCCCAACGTGGTGGGGTCCGACCCGCGGGTGCAGGCGTTGTTGACCGGATCGTCCGACAACGCCGCGCGGCTGGCGGTCGACAGGCAGCTGGAGTCCGTCGGCGCGTTGACGGGCGCGGCGGCCATCTACGTGATGGATCTCCATGGCATGACGCTGTCGGCCAGCAACTGGCAGATGGCCGACAGCTTCGTCAACATGCAGTTCGCCTATCGGCCCTATTTCCAGGACGCCGTGAACGGACACGCCGGCCGCTTCTACGGCATCGGCACCGTCAGCCGGGAGCCCGGCTACTACTTCGCAGACGCGGTGCGCGACGGCGGACGCATCGTCGGCGTCACGGCCGTCAAGGTCAACCTCGACAAGCTCGATGAGAAGTGGGGCCGTTCGGGCGAGCACGTCGTCGTGGTGGACGGCAACGGCATCGTCTTCCTGTCGTCCGATCCGCGCTGGCGCTTCAAGGCGCTGCGCAGCCTGTCGGCGGAAACGATCGGCAAGCTGGCGGCGACGCGCCAGTACTGGAAGCCGGGCTCGCTGGAGCAACTCGGGCTGACCGACGAACGCGACATCGATGCGCGCACCTCGCTGTTCTCGGCCATGCCGCGCTCGTCGGCCTCGCTGCAGCTGACCGGGGATCGATACATGATCCATCCCAGCAACGTGCCCGGCACGGACTGGCAGCTGTTCATCATGGCCGACATGCATCCCGCGGTGGCGACGGCGCGGCTGAGCGCCGCGTTGACGTCGCTCACGCTGATCCTGCTGGCCACGGTGCTGCTCTACATGCGCCAGCGCGCGCGCTTCATCGCGCAGTCGGTTTCCGCACGCTCGGCGCTGCAGCGCGCCAACGACGAACTGGAGCAGAAGGTGCGCATGCGCACCGAGGCCGTGACGGAGGCCAACCAGCATCTGCAGAGCGAGATCGTCGAGCGCCGGCGCGCGGAGGACATGCTGCGCTCCACGTTGCAGGACCTGGTGCAGACCGCCAAGATGGCCGTGCTCGGCAAGATGTCCACCAGCATCACGCACGAGCTGAACCAGCCGCTCGCCGCGCTGCAGACCTTGTCGGAAAACACGTCCAAGCTGCTCGATCGCTCGATGTTCGCCGAAGCGAAGGTCAACCTCGACATGATCGCGCGGACGGTGGCACGCATGGGCCTGATCACCGGCCAGCTCAAGAAATTCGCGCGCCGCTCCGACGTCGAATCGGTGCCGGTCCAACTCAACGCCGTGCTGTCCGACGCGCTGTTCCTGCTGAACCAGAGCGTGCGCGGAAGAAACATCCGGCTCGACACGCACGTGCCCGACATCGGCGTCTGGGCGATGTGCAACGCGAACCGCCTCGAACAGGTGCTGGTCAACCTCATCTCGAATGCCGCCGATGCGGTCGAACACGCGGAGCAAGGCATCGTCGAAGTCGTGCTGCGCCACGACGAAGGCTCGGCGTTCGTCGAGGTGCACGACAACGGCCCCGGCCTGGGCGCGGCGGCCACGGCGCACCTGTTCGAACCCTTCTTCACGACCAAGGAACAAGGCGTCGGGCTGGGCCTGGGGCTGGCGATCTCGAGCGACATCGTCCGGCACTTCGGCGGCAGCCTGTCGGCGGATCGCAGCGAACGCCTGGGCGGCGCCCGCTTCGTCGTGCAACTCAGACTGGCCCGGCACCATGAAACCATCGCCTGACCGACCGTCCATCCTCTACGTCGAGGACGATCCCACCGTGCGCTTCGGCAGCACGCAGGCGATGCAGCTGGCCGGCCATCAGGTGCGCGCCTTCGAATCCGCCGAGCAGGTGCTCGCGCACATCGTGCCGGGTTTTTCCGGCGTACTGCTGACCGACGTCAAGCTGCCCGGCATGAGCGGCCTGGAACTGCTCGAACGCGCCAGGCAGGTCGACGCCGACCTGCCGGTGATCCTCGTCACCGGCCACGGCGACATCTCGATGGCCGTCCAGGCGATGCGGCTGGGCGCCTACGACTTCATCGAGAAGCCGTTCACCACCGACCGCCTGAACGAGGCCGTCGGCCGTGCGCTGG
>Ga0302314_10022246_pt1 | contig 10403 bp, 11 predicted proteins | sample III_Palsa_N2_3_FD_200533 | JGI IMG/M metagenome (GOLD analysis project Ga0302314, IMG submission 200533) | Peat permafrost microbial communities from Stordalen Mire near Abisko, Sweden - III_Palsa_N2_3 | ecosystem: Environmental > Terrestrial > Soil > Palsa > Peat permafrost | place: Sweden... | reverse complement strand
ATCGCTCTGGGCGATGACCTTGACGGTGGCGCTCGGTTCCTTCGTGTCGGTGCCGATGTAGCGGCCGGCGACGAAGAAGAACGCCTGCTGCGCGTAGCCGCCGCTGGAGCCGGTCCTTGCGCCCACAAGCACCCGCAGCGTTTGGTCGGCGTGGTATTGAGATGGTTCAACCGGGGTATAGCCGCGGGCTTTGAGCGTGGCGAGGGCTTCGCCTGCACCTTCGCCATGGGCTTCCTGCTGGGTGAATTCGGGCTCGGGAGCGGTGTGGGTGCCTTCCGGCGCGGCGGTGCCGCCGGCAGTGCTCGTGGGGGCGGGCGTTGTGCTGCTGGTGGTCGTGGGGGTCGTCTTTGGGGGTGTTGTGCTGGTGGTGGTGGCGGTGGTTGCGGTGCTCTGCGTGACTTCGGGGGCACCGGCGACGGACAGGGTTTTGGTTTCAGAGCCGCCGCAACCGCCGAGGACCGCGCCTGCGCCGGCACCAAGGGCGAGCGTCGCGAGCGCTCCGATCAGGTTTCGTCTCATCACACCCATGGTATTCGCCGCCCGTACGGTGCTTCCCTCGCGGTTGGGAGGGGTAGGATCATGTAACGACGATGTCGACGCCTCCAGCCCAGAAGCCGGCCCCAGACCGTCAGCGCAAGCTCGGCCGCAAAGGCCGCGCGAACAACACCGAGATGGTCCGTGCCAGCTCGCTGTTCATCCTTACGGCGCTTGCGATCGTGTTCGCGCTGCTCAACCTCGACGACGTCGAGGTGCACTGGGCGTTCGGGTCGGGTAGGGCTCCGCTGATCGTCGTGATCGTGATCTCGCTGCTGGTAGGGATCGTGCTCACGTACTTTGCGGAACGCCTGTCGCGCAGGCGTCGCGGCTAGGCCGACGCTCCTCCGTAACGATCTCGACAGCGGCCTCAGCGCCGATGTAGGGGGCGAGCACGATGTAGGTGAGGTGGTCTGAGAGCGCGGCGAGCAGCTCAATGCGCCCGCCGGTCACCTGGCAGCGCATCGTGTGCCAGATCGCGCCTGCGACCGCATCGGTTGTGAGCGTGCCGTCCGCCTCATACGGCGCGCCCTCGGTGAGCAGCGTGGCGATGCTCTGGGAAAGCTCGATCGTTCGCTCGAGCGCCTCGGTGCCGGCGAAGAAGGCCTCCTGGACAAGTGTGCGGGCCTGGAGCGGATGATCGGCGAGGTAGCCCGTGAGCTCGGCGAGCACGCGCCGCACAGCGCGCGGCCAATCGCTCGAGACGAGGTCTGGATCGGCGGCGATTGCCAGCAGCTCATCGCCGATCATGTCGAGCGCAGCCAGGAAGCAGTCCTGCTTGTCGGTGAACAGCTCGCAGAACGTGTCGACCGACACGTTGGCCTCGTCGGCGATCTGCGGCGCGCTCAGCGCGTGGTAGTCATCACGCGTCACCAGGCGCAGGATCCCCTGCAGTACGCGCGTGCGCTCATCGCGGCTCGGCGGTTCGGCGTCGCCGAGCTTGTGTCCGGCGGCAAGTGAGATCTCGCGCATGCGGGCCGCCAGCCCGGCGGCCATGCGCTCGGACAGGTTCGCCGCGGCGGGTGTCTGGAAGAGAAGCGTCCAGCGCAGCATCTCCTCTGCGAGCTTGGTGCGTTCGCGCCCGGCGCTCGGCGGCTGGCGCAGGAACGTCAAAGCCGTGCCATGCAGGCCGCCGGCGATGCCGCGGATGATCGGCGCCGGCAGCGCCACCATGTCGGGCGCTTCGGCGAAGCCGCGGGTGAGCATCTGCTCACATGCGCCGATCGCCCTGCGCAGGTGCAGCACTCCCGCAGCGCCGGCTCGCTGTGCCTCGAGGAGCACCAGGATGCTTGCGTTGCGATCGTCCTCGACGGTCTTGGCGAAACGCAGGAACGCCGCCCTGGCACGCTCTTCCAGCGATCCTTCGGCAGCGAGATAGGCCATCCTGATGTGCTTGACGTCGCGTCGAGCGATCAGGTCGAAGGTGACGAGGAAGCACTCTTCCTTGTTCGCGAACTGCTCGTAGAAGGAGCGGCGCGAGACGCCCGCCAAGCCGATCACCTGCTTGACGCTGGTTGCGTCATAGCCATCTTGCGCGACGGCCTCGACCATCGCGCCGTGGATGCGGGCGCGCTGGTTGAGAATGACTTCGTTTCGCTCGAGCCGGTGCGGCCCGTGCGGCAGTCGCTTGTACAGCGGCGCCACTCGCCCCGAGGGCGTTCGTGCCGATCCCTTTGCCCTGTTTGCGCTCTTTCCCGTCCTGCTCGCGCGTGCTTCGCGCGCCGTCGTCGACGTCCTGCGTCCGGATCCCATGCTCCCTCTCCTTCAAAAAGATCTTTCGAACCTGCGAACTGCTGTCATGTGTCTGGCGTCACAGATCATCTCATGTCAGTAATTTTTTGTCTACAGCTGACCGTGCAGGATCGCAGGCGCGGCGGTCGAGCCTTTCGGATCATCAGTGCAGGACGATCTTCAGCGCGAGGATCGCGACGCCCATGGCGGCGCCCACGGCCCCCTCGAGCGCGAGCTCTCGCGGGCTGGCACGCGCGCGGATGCCGGCGATCAGCTCGAACGCCACGAGGCTCGCGATCGTGCTCCACAGCGCCGCGGTGACGGCGGTCTGCTGGGCGGCGCCCACAGCCCATGCGATCACGAGCGCGGCCAGCGGCAGCGTGGCGCCGCGGATGATCGCCCAGTCGTGCGCGAGCGCGCGCCAGAGTGACGCGACGCTCAGGCGCTCATGCTGTGCGAGGCGATGGCCGAGCACGTCGGCATAGGCGTGTGCGAACCAGTAGAGCGCGGCGGCGATTGCGGTCGACGCGACCGTGTCCAGGTAGGTCTCGTGGCGTCCGCTCTCGGCCGCCAGCAACGCGCCCACGACGATCATCCCGTAGACAACGCCCGCCGGGTTCTCGCTGGGCGCGATCCGCTCGGCGACGCGCGCAAGCCACTCGCCGGTGGATCCGCGTGACGGCGCCGGCGGCGCCGGCGGTTGCGCTGGACGGTGCGGAACCTGGTCGGGCTGGGGCGAGGTGGGGGGCGGGGGCGCTTCGATCGCCGGATTATCCGCCGAGGATCAGCGGATCAGCACGGGCGCGCTGTAGGCGGACACGTGCGCGCCGTCGGAGATCTTCACGAGTGCCTTGTAGAGACCGCGTCGCACACGCACGACGCGGCTGAAGGTGGAGACGGTGGAGCTGCCCGCTTTGACAACCGTGCCGCCGGTGTTGATCGACCTTCCCGGCGTCAGCAGCTGGAAGCCGACAAGCGCGCCCGTCTCGGCCGGCGCGACGGTGCCGTAAAGGCGCGCGTAGCCGCGCCTGCCGGTGGCGCGCGCGTGGAGCACGACATGCACGGCGACGCCCTCGACGAGCACGGGGCTCGAGACTTCTGGTTTGCCGATCGTGACGACGCGCAGCTGAGCGTTCTCGAGCAGGCCCAGGTATGGGAAGGAGAAGCTCCCGGACGCATTGGTGAGCTCGGCGTTGCCGACGGTCTGGAAGCCGGCGAGATAGGGGAACGGGTTGGCTTGAAGCGCAACCTCGTGGTTTGCGGCGCCGGTGCCGGACAGCGTGCCCTCGACCAGAAACGGGCTGCCGAAGACCACCGGGTTGGGGGTGCCGGCGATCGCCAAGGAGAGCGGCACAGGGCCGGTCGCGAAGGTGCGGTCGTTGCCCGCGGTGGCGCCCGCCGGGCTGGTGGCGAGGATCCGATAGTGGTAGGTGCTCAGCGGCTGCAGCCCGGTGAGCGTCTGGCTGACGGTGATTGAGCTGTCGCCGCTACCGGCCGGAGCAAGCGGCGTCTGCGCGCCATAGCTGCGCGTCGTTCCGTACTGGAACACATAGGTGGTTGGCTGTGCGTGTGGATTGACCGTTCCAAACAGAATCGCCGAGGAGTAGGTCACGCTGGAGCTGTGGCCGGTGGCGACCGTCGGCGCGGCGGCGCTGGCGCCGGCGGGCGCGCTCGCGTAGACCGCGCTTGCGCCGAGCCAGAGCGCAAGCACGAGCAGTGCGCGCGGGCTGCGCGCGGAGGAGCCTGATCGCCGGCTGCGCATGGGCATACGAGCAAGCTATCCGCTTTTGGGGCCGATCAAACGCGCGCTTTGCGCCTGCATGCTTAAAGCCACGGGACGCAGCAGACGAGACGACCGGTGCGATGTCTGCAAGTTGGCTCTGTCCTACTGACCGGGACCGTGGGCGGGTGCTCGACGCGAGTCCGCGTGTGCGCACGATCCGCAAGGTCGGGTCGGGTGCGATCGGGCTGACGCTGTTGATCTCGGCGCCGTGGCTCGGCTGGTGGACGCTGATCCTGTTCGCGCTGTCGGCGCTGAACCTGTTGAGCGTCGATCGCAGGATGGATCACAGCGAGCGCCCGGAGTGGGTGAGCGTGGATGCGATCGTGATCACGCTCGTGCTGCTTGCGACCGGCGTGGCCCTCAGCGGCGGACCTAGGAGCCCAGCGCTCCCCTGGCTGGTGCTGCCGGCCGCGATGGTCGCGGCGCGCTTTCGCCTGCAGGTCGTGATGGCAGGCCTGGCGGTCACCGTCGCGGTGATCCTGGTGGTCACGCTGGGAGTGGACCCGCGCGCGACGTTGCACGATCCGGTGCCGGTGTTCACGACGCTGTCGCTGTTGACGGCGGTGGTCTCGATCGTCTGTGCGTTGCAGGCCGCGGAGCTGTTCCAGCGCGGCGAGGCGACCGTGGATCCGCTGACGGGGCTCGCCAACCGCCGCCAGCTTGCCGAGGACCTGCAAGCGGTGTGGACGCAGGCGAGCGTGGAGCAGCCGGTGCGCCTGCTGATGTTCGACCTCGACGGCTTCAAGGCCTACAACGACAACTACGGGCATCTCGGCGGCGACCTGCTGCTGCGACGTCTCGCGCAGTCGTTCAAGCGCGCGGTCGGCTCCAGCGGCTGCGCATACCGACTGGGCGGCGATGAGTTCTGCACGCTGCTGTGGTCAGACAACGGCGAGACGATGGTGGGCGATTGCCTGCACGCGCTCAGCGCGGAGGGTGACGGCTTCACGATCACCAGCTCGTTCGGCTCGGTGACGCTGCCGGAAGAGGCCTCCGATCCCGAGCTCGCGCTGCAGCTCGCGGACGAGCGGATGTACGCATACAAGGACTCCAATCGCGCGAGCGCCGGCAAGCAGACGCGCGACCTCGCGCTGCAGATCCTCGCGGCGCACGAGCCCGAGCTGCACAGCCACTCCTCGCATGTGGCCGAGCTGACCGGCGGCGTGGCGCGTCGTCTGGGGCTCACGGGCGTGGAGCTCTCGGACGCTGTGCGTGCAGCTGAGCTGCACGACATCGGCAAGGTGGCGATTCCGTACTCGCTGCTGCACAAAGAGGGCCCGCTGGACGATCACGAGTGGGGGTTGATGCGCCACCATCCGACGATCGGCGCGAGCATCCTCGCCGCGGCGCCGGCGCTGGCGCGAGTCGCGGAGATGGTGGGCGCCACGCACGAGCGCTTCGACGGCAGCGGCTACCCGCGCGGGCTCTCCGGCGCAGAGATCCCGTTGGCGAGTCAGATCGTGTTCGTATGCGACTCGTTCGACGCGATGATCTCCGACCGTCCGTTCGGAGAAGCGCGATCGGAGCTCGACGCGCTGCGTGAGCTGCGTAAATGCGCCGGCACGCAGTTCGACCCGCGCGTGATCGATGCGTTCATGACCGAGTACGCCGCCCGACGGGCGGCGCAGCTCGGTGGCGAGCGAGTGCCGGCGGTGCCGGCGGGCGAGCTGGCGCCAGCCGCGCCGAGCCGGGCGACTCGCGTGTGACGGTAGCCTTCTCGTCGTGGACGGCGAGGGGGGAGCGAAGGTCAGGCTGCGCCAGGCGGTGCTGGTGGCGCGGGAGCTCGAGCCGGTGGCGTCCGAGCTGCGTGCCGCGCTCGGCCTGCAAGAGCCGTTTCGCGACCTGGGTGTCGGCGAGTTCGGCCTGGCGAACACCGTGTTCGCGCTGGGCGACTGCTTCCTGGAGGTGATCTCGCCGACGCGACCCGACACCGCGGCAGGCCGCTATCTGCAACGCCACGGCGGTGACGGCGGTTACATGGTGATCTTCGACCTCGAGGACCTCGAGGGAGCGCGCTCGCGCGCGCAGGAGCTTGGCGTGCGTGTGGTCTGGCAGATCGACCTGCCGGACATCTCGGGTACGCACCTGCACCCGGCGGACATGCGCGGCGCGATCGTCTCGCTCGATCGCTCGCAGCCATACGGCAGCTGGCGCTGGGGCGGACCGCAGTGGACCGGGCGAACCGGGGTTGGCGCGCTGGGGCACCTGGCGGGCATCACCGTGGCGGTCGCCGATCCCGCGGCGGCAGCGTCGCGCTGGGGTGAGGTGCTGGGCGTGCCGGTAAGCGACGGTAGGCAGGCGCCGGCACTGCGCCTGGACGGCGGCGAGGTGCGCTTCGAGGCGGCGGCGAGCGAGCCCGAGCAGGGGCTCGTGGAGATCGCGCTGGAGCTTGCGCAAGGACTTCCTGGAGATGCACAAACAATCAAGCTGGGTGGTGTGCGCCTGCGTGTAGGATCAGCCGATGGCGGCTGACAGCCAGATCGTCACCGGCGTGGACTTCGTGGCGGTTCCGACCGACGATCTCGACGCGGCGGTTGAGTTCTACGGCACGAAGCTCGGCCTGACGCGCTCTGTGTACAGGCCGGAGAACCACTTCGCGGAGTTCGAGACCGGCACGGTGACGCTCAGCGTGATCGTCTCCGAGAAGTTCGGCCTGGGCTATCACCCGAATCGCAATGCGATCGCGCTGCATGTCGAGGACGTTGCCGCGGCCCGCGCGACGCTTGCTGAGCGCGGCATCGAGTTCGTCGGAGACACACTCGACACGGGTGTCTGCCACATGGCGTTCTTCTCCGATCCAGACGGCAACGCGCTGATGCTCCATCACCGCTACTCTCCGCGTGTGACGGAGTCCTGAGCGATGCTCGGGGGGCGGATACAGGTTCGGGCGCGGATCGCGCTACTGGCGGCTTGCGTGCCGCTTGCGATGGTCGCGGTGGGGGCTCCGGCAGGCATGGCGCACACGGCGAGGACCGGACTCTCCGGCGCGTACAAACACGCGCGCGCGGCCGAGCACTTTGCCTGCAGCACGCCGACCTCCGCCCACCGGCCGTGCTACTTCTCCACCCCCACCGGCAACGTGCGCTGCGTGTGGACGCCCAGCCCCAACAGCGTCACCTGCGAGCTGCTGGCCACCAGGCGCGCCTACCGCCTGCACCCGACCGGACACGCGAAGACCGTCCACGTTGCGCTTGCTCGTCGCGGCGAAACGCTGCCCTCCAACCAGATCCTGACGTTCCCGGAAAAGCTCTCCTGTCAGGCGACAAAGACCGCGATGACGTGCAACCAGGATGAAGGCTTCGGCGAATTCAAGCTATCGCCGCACGGCTCACACGCCGCCTGAGCGCTAGACCGCGAGCGTCGCGAAACGCGGGTCGCGCCGCTCGACAAAGCTCGTAACGCCCTCGACGAAGTCCGGGGCGGTGAACGACGCGAGCATCAAGCGGTCGGCCTCTGCGAGGGCGTCAGGCAACCTGTGGTCGAGGTCGGCGTAGACCTGGCGCTTCATCGTGGCCATGCTCGCGGGCGAGCAGTTGACGACGAGCTCGCGGGCATAGTCGAGCGTGGCCTCGAGCAGCCGGTCAGGCGCGAGCACGCGGTTGACGAGGCCGAGCGTCTGTGCCTCCTCCGCGAACACGACGCGGCCTGAGAGCAGCAGGTCCAGCGCATTCGCGGGTCCCACGAGTCGCGGCAGAATCCACGAGATGCCGTGCTCGGCGACCAGTCCGCGGCGTGCAAACGCAGTCGTCAGCTTGGCGCCCTCGGCGGCGAAGCGCAGATCGCACATAAGCGCCTGGACCAGTCCGATGCCCGCGCACGCACCGTTGACGGCAGCGATTATCGGCTTGGGGATCGACAGCGGGAAGCTCTGCGGGCGGCGCTGCTGCGCCGCCGCGTCGGACGCGCTGAGCGTCCCGTCGCCGAGCGCTTGCAGCTCCTGCATGTCCGCGCCCGCGCAGAAGCCGCGCCCGGCTCCGGTCACGACGATCGCGCGGATCTGCTCATCCTCTCCGCACTGCTCGAGCATCGCGAAGTACGCGTGCTCCATCTCGGTCGTCCATGCGTTCAGTCGATCGGGCCGGTTCAGCGTCAACAACGCCACGCCGTCCTCGACCTGCATCTGCACCACTTCGCTCATCGTGATCCCTCCGCTCGCTGCGCCGCTACGCGCTTTCCGCGCCGCTACGCGCACTCCTTCGAGGGTACCGCGTGTCTAAGCCGGCTGAGGCACGGGCGTGGCGGCAGATCGCAGCACAGCCTCGAGCAGGCCCGGAAAGCGCTCGTCGAGCGCGTCGCGGCGCAGCGTCGTCAGCTTCGCGGTGCCGAGCGCCTGCTGCGCGATCACGCCAGCCTCGCGCAGCACGCGGAAGTGGTGCGTGGAGGTCGACTTGGAGACGGCCAAGCCGAAGCTGCCGCACGGCCGCGGCCCGGGGTCGCGATCGAGCTCGCGCACGATGTGAAGGCGCTGCGGATCGCTCAGCGCGTGGAGCACCGCCGGCAGCTCAAGGTCCTCGGGTACTGGGTGGTAAAGGCTCATCTGCTCATTGTACGACGATCGTCGTACATCTGTTACGATCATCACCGTACTTACGAACGAAGGATAACGCAGATGGCTGTAGCCGTGAGAAGAGACCCAGCAGTAACGCAGCGCCCGGCTGGGGAGCCGAGCGTCGAGCGCGAGCCCGCGGCCAAGGAGCGCCAACGCGCGCTGCTGGTGCTCGTGTGCCTGGCGCAGCTGATGGTGATCCTCGACGTCTCGATCGTGAACGTCGCGCTGCCCTCGATCCGCGACGGCCTGCGCTTCTCCACGACGGGGCTGCAGTGGGTGGTCAACGCCTACACGCTCACGTTCGCCGGCTTCCTGCTGCTCGGAGGGCGCGCGGCGGACCTGCTGGGGCGCAAGCGCGTGTTCCTTGCGGGAACCGCGCTGTTCGCGCTGGCATCGCTCGCGTGCGCGCTCGCGGACTCGCGCTCGTTGCTGATCGGCGCACGCGCGCTGCAGGGGATCGGCGGCGCGGTGATCTCGCCGGCGAGCCTCGCGATCATCGCGACGTCGTTCAAAGAGGGCCGCGAGCGCAGCCGCGCGCTCGGAGTGTGGGGCGCGATGGGCGGCCTCGGCGGCTCGCTCGGTGTGCTGCTCGGCGGCGTGCTCACGCAAGCATTCGGCTGGCCGGCGATCTTCCTGGTGAACGTCCCGATCGGGCTCGCGGTGATCGCGTTCTCGCGCGGGCTGATCCCGGCGGGCCGCGCGTCCTCGGCGAGCCGGCACTTCGATGCCTCCGGGGCGCTGCTGGTCACAGGCGGACTGACCGCGCTGGTGTACGGCATCGTGCGCACCGACACGCTCGGCTGGGGAGCAACCGGCGTGCTTGCGCCGTTGGCGCTCGGCGTCGCGTTGATGGGCGCGTTCGTGTTCGTCGAGGGCAGGATCGCGCGCGAGCCGCTGATGCCTCTGCGGGTGTTTCGCATGAAGCGCCTGCGCGCGGCGAACCTGATCATGTTCCTGCTGTACGCGGCCGTGTTCACGATCTGGTTCTTCCTGTCGCTGTACCTGCAGCAGGTTCTGCGCTACGACCCACTGCAGACGGGTCTGCGGTTCCTGCCGATGACGCTTGCGATCATGCTCGCCAGCACGCTTGCGCCGCGGCTGGTCGCAGCCTGGGGCGAGCGTCGCGTGCTGAGCGCCGGGATGCTGTGCGCGACCGTCGGCCTGTATCTCCTGACAGGCGTGCGCGGCGGCGGCAGCTACACCGCGGATGTGCTGCCGGGCGGGCTGCTCGCGGCGATCGGCCTCGGCCTGTCGCTGGTGCCTGCGACGATCGCCGCGGTGGCGGGCGTGCCCGCCAAGGAGAGTGGGCTGGCGTCCGGCATGCTCAACACCTCGCGTCTGGTCGGCGGGGCGCTCGGGCTGGCTGTGCTGAGCACGATCGCCGCGTCGCGCACGCGCGCGGACCTGCTCGTGGGTGCCTCGGGCCCGTCGGCGCTGAGCGGAGGCTTCCGCCTGGCGTTCGCGGTTGCCGCTGGTTTCAGCCTGCTCGGCGCGCTGGCCGCAGCGGTGCTGCTGCGCCCTGCCGGCCCGCAGGGCGCCGAGCCCGCCGAGCGCGACGCGCGGGCGGGTGCCCGCGCGCACAGCGCTGACGCGGGCGCGCCCGTCTGACGGCGAGACCCGTGGCAAGCTGTGGCGCATGAGCAGCGCGCACCGCTATGTCGTGCTGGACGTGTTCACGGATACGCCGCTGGAGGGCAACCAGCTGGCGGTCTTCCCCGAAGCCCCCGGGTGGACGAAGCTCCAGATGCAGCGGCTCGCGCGCGAGCTCAACCTCTCAGAGACCGTGTTCGTGCTCGGCGCCAAGCA
>Ga0302314_10022245_pt1 | contig 10403 bp, 8 predicted proteins | sample III_Palsa_N2_3_FD_200533 | JGI IMG/M metagenome (GOLD analysis project Ga0302314, IMG submission 200533) | Peat permafrost microbial communities from Stordalen Mire near Abisko, Sweden - III_Palsa_N2_3 | ecosystem: Environmental > Terrestrial > Soil > Palsa > Peat permafrost | place: Sweden... | reverse complement strand
GGCACGTCTTCGAAGGACACGACGATCTCGGCCGAGCGGTCCTGCATGCGCTTGCCGGTGCGCAGGAAGAACGGCACGCCGGCCCAGCGCCAGGTATTGATCTCGGCCTTCAGTGCGACAAAGGTCTCGGTCATGCTGCCGGCCGGCACACCCGGTTCCTGCAGGTACCCCGGCACCGGCTTGCCGTCGACCGCACCGGCGCGGTACTGGCCGCGCACGGTCTTGTGCTGTACGTCGAGCTCCGTCATGGGCTTGAGGGCGTGCAGCACCTTCAACTTCTCATCGCGCATGGCATCGGCATCGCTCGAGGCCGGCGGCTCCATGGCGAGGATGCACAGCAGCTGCAGCAGGTGGTTCTGAACCATGTCGCGCATGGCGCCGGTCTGGTCGTAGAACTCGCCGCGGCCTTCGGCGCCGACGTGCTCGCCGACGGTGATCTGCACATGACTGATGAAGCCACGGCGCCACAGGGGCTCGAACAGGGTATTGCCGAAGCGCAGTGCAATCAGGTTCTGCACCGTCTCCTTGCCCAGGTAATGATCGATTCGATAGATCTGCTTTTCGTGGAAGATCGAGCCGACCAGCTGGTTGATGGCCTCGGCGGAGGCGCGATCCTGACCCAGCGGCTTCTCCAGCACCACGCGCGATTTCGGCGTCACGATGTTGGCGCGGCCGAGATTCTCGCAGGTCGATGTGAACAGGCTCGGCGCCATCGACAGGAACATCACGCGCACCCGCTCTTCGGCACCGCGCAGCTTCTCCGCGAGCCGGTCAAAGTCCTCCGCCACCGTCGCGTTCACCGGCAGGTAGTCGATGACTGCCGTAAATTCCTGCCAGTGCGCCGCGGTGAATTCACCTTCACTCAGGTGCGGGCGGCATTTCTCTTCGACCTCGGCGAGGTAGCCCTCACGGGTATGGCGGCTGCGTGCGACCGCGATGATGCGCGACCCTGCCGTGACCTGGCCGGCACTGACCCGCCGGTACAGCGCGGGCAGGAGTTTGCGCATGGCCAGGTCGCCGGTGCCACCGAAGAGGATCAGATCGAACGGTTCAAGCTTCTGCATCGTAATGGCGCCCGTAATGCTGAAGGCAGCAGAATAACGCAGATTTCTTTTCAGGAAAGGGGCAACGCATGAGCACCAACAGGGCACCCCTGCAGCCGCGGGTCGCGGAGGTGACCGAGCGCATCCGCGAGCGTTCCTGGGCCGAACGCGACGATTACCTGAAACGCATGGCCGCGGCGACCGCAAAAGTCACGACACGTTCACGCCTGTCGTGTACCAACCTGGCGCACGGCTTTGCCAGTTCCGAGCCCACCGACAAGGAGGCGATCAAACAGCTGCGCTGGCCGAACATCGCCATCATCAATTCCTATAACGACATGCTCTCGGCGCACCAGCCGCTGGAGCGCTATCCCGTGATCCTGCGTACGGCGGCGCGCGAAGTCGGCGCCACCGCGCAGGTGGCCGGCGGTGTGCCGGCGATGTGCGATGGCATCACGCAGGGCATGCCGGGCATGGAGCTGTCGCTGTTCAGTCGCGACCTGATCGCCATGGCCACCGGCGTGTCGCTCGCGCACGGCATGTTCGATGCGACGCTGTGCCTGGGCGTGTGCGACAAGATCGTGCCGGGCCTGCTGATCGGCGCGCTGGCGTTCGGCCATCTGCCGACCATTTTCGTGCCCGGTGGACCGATGCCCTCGGGCGTCGCCAACAAGGACAAGGCGCGCATCCGCAAGCTGTTCGCCGAAGGCAAGGTGGGACGCGCGGAGCTGCTGGAATCCGAGGCCGGCAGCTATCACTCCGCCGGTACCTGCACGTTCTATGGCACCGCCAACAGCAACCAGATGCTGATGGAGGTCATGGGGCTGCACCTGCCCGGCAGCGCGTTCATACCGCCGAACACCCCGCTGCGTGATGCGCTGACGGCCTACGCCGCCAAGCGCGCGGCGCAGATCACGGCGTTGGGGACCGACTATCGGCCACTGGCGCGCATGATCGATGAGCGCGCCATGGTCAACGCGGTGGTCGGCCTCCTGGCGACCGGCGGCAGCACCAACCATACGCTGCACCTGATCGCCATCGCGCGGGCCGCGGGGCTGATCCTCGACTGGGAGGACTTCCATCATCTGTCGGATGTCGTGCCGCTCCTGGCGCGCATCTATCCCAACGGCAGCGCCGACGTGAATCATTTCCACGCCGCCGGCGGCATGGGTTTCCTGGTGCGCGAACTGATCGATGCGGGACTCATGCATGGGGACGCGCGCACGGTGGCCGGTGCGAACCTGCGCGATTACGCCAAGGAGCCATGGCTGTCACCCGAAGGCCTGGCCTGGCGCGATGCGCCCAAGGTCAGCGGCGACACCTCGGTGCTGCGCCCGGCCAGTGATCCGTTCAGCAAGGACGGTGGCCTCAAACTGCTGCGCGGCAACCTCGGGCGCGCCGTCATCAAGACCTCGGCAGTCGCCGAGGCGCATCGCGTGGTCGAGGCGCCGGCGCGCATCTTCAATGACCAGGAGGGAGTGCTGAAGGCCTTCCGGGCCAAGGAGCTCGAGTGCGATGCGGTCGTGGTCGTGCGCTACCAGGGGCCGCGCGCCAACGGCATGCCCGAGCTGCACCAGCTGACCCCGGCGCTGGCCTCGCTGCAGGACCGCGGCTTTCATGTCGCGCTGGTGACGGACGGACGCATGTCCGGTGCCTCGGGCAATGTCCCGGCGGCGATCCATGTCACGCCCGAAGCCCTGCACGGCGGGCCGCTCGCCCGGCTGCGCGATGGCGATGTCATCCGACTGGACAGCCATACTGGCATCCTGGAGGCGAAGGTCACCGAGGCGACGCTGCATGCCCGTACCGTGGAACCGGTCGACCTCAGTGCCAATGACAGCGGCATGGGTCGGGAGCTGTTCAAACTGTTCAGGACTTACGCGGCCGGTGCCGAACAGGGCGCGGGCGTGGCGGCTTACAAGGCGGACTAGATGAAGATTCGTGAGGTTCTCAAGCTGGCGCCGGTGATTCCGGTGCTGACGGTGGAGAAGCTGGAGCACGCGGCGCCGCTGGCCAAGGCGCTCTACGCCGGTGGACTCAAAGTGTTGGAAATCACCTTGCGCACGCCGATTGCGCTGAAGGTCATCGAGGCGATGCGGGTGGCCGCGCCGGATGCCATCGTGGGCGCGGGCACCCTGGTCAAAGCTGCCGATTTCCAAAGTGCGGCCGACGCCGGCGCGCAATTCGCTGTGACGCCCGGGCTTACGCCGCAGCTGGCCGAAGCCGCTGCCGAGGTCAGCTATCCGCTGCTGCCCGGCATCGTGACCCCCGGTGAGATCCTCCAGGCGCTGGAGTTCGGCTACGACACCCTGAAGTTCTTCCCGGCCCAACCCGCCGGGGGCATCCCCATGCTGCAGGCGTTCGCCGGGCCCTTCGCCCATGTGGTCTTCTGCCCCACCGGCGGCATTTCCCGGGACTCCGCCCCCGCATTCCTGAAGCTGCGCAATGTGCTGTGCGTGGGCGGTTCCTGGGTGGCCCCGTCACACCTGGTCAACTCAGGTGACTGGGCGGGCATCGAGACCCTGGCCCGGGACGCCGCTGCACTTCGCCCGTGACCGTTTGGTGACACTTCCGCCGCCGCCCGGTGGTCTGCTGCCGGCATGCACAGGATCGGCATTGTGGGGGTGTCGTACCGGCACGCAACCGCCGGTCAGGTCGCGCAGTTTGCGGTGCCCAAGGATGCGCTCGCCCATCGGTTAGTCGTCCTGCGCGAGGCGCTGCAGGGCGCCGAAGTGATGTATCTGTCCACCTGCAACCGGGTGGAAATCATCTATGCCACGGCCGAACCGGCCACCGATCGCCGGGCCGATGTCTTTCGGGCCCTGACTGGCCGCGCCGCGGTGAACGGCGAGGCGACCTCCGCCCTGCGGGCGTGGACCGGGGAGGCGGCCGTCGAGCACCTGCTGCTGGTCGCCTGCGGCATGGATTCGGCACAGGCGGGTGAGCAGGATGTCTATGTGCAGCTGCGCGCCGCCTGGCAGGCCGCCCGCGAAGCCAAGGTGTCCGGTCCGCTGCTGGACCGCATCGTCAGTGAAGCCATGAGCATGGCCCGCCAGGCCCACCGCATCGTCACGCACGATGCGCCCTCGATGGCAGACCTTGCCGTCGGCCGGGTGTTGCAGCAACTCGAAGGCCGGCAGGCCGACCCCGTGGGCCTCGTCGGCGTCTCGCCCATGACCCGCCGCTGCGGGCTGATGCTGCGCGAGCGCGGCGTGCCCGTCACGGTCATCAACCGCACCCTGGACACGGCGCAGGAGCTGGCCAGCGAACTGGGTGCCAGCGCGGTCTCGCTGCAGGCGTTTCGCCAGGATCCGCTCGCGCCGGGCTGTTCGGTGCTGATCTGCGCCAGCGGTGCGAGCGCGGCGCCGATCGATCGCGAAGTGCTGGTGAAGCTCGCCACGGCACGGCCGTTGCTGATCGATTTCGGCCTGCCGCCCAACGTGGACGTGGATGCCGCGCGGGTGCTCGATTTCACGCGTGTCGGCATGGATGATCTGGTGCAGACTGCGCGCAGCGGCCGCGTCGAGCACCTGATGCGGCTGGCGCCGGTGCGCGCCGCGATCGATTCGCACCTGACGCGGCTGCGCAGCGAACTGGCCGCGCGGGCCATCGGCCCACAGCTTGCGCAGCTGCGCGATGATTTCGAGCGCATCACCGCCGGGGAAGTGGACCGGTTGCTGCGCGACGTGCTGCAGGACCTGACCGAAGGCCAGCGCAACCAGCTGTCCGGATGGGGTCGCACGCTCGCGCATCGCCTGGCGCACCTGCCGCTGTCGGGCATGCGGGCGGCCGCGGAGCACGCAGGTCCCGAAGCCACCGAAGCCTTTTTCAGAGAAGCCCGCCTGAGCCGCAAGGCCGGTGCGGGCGATACCGAGTGAACCATGCATAAGAAAGAACCCCACGTCCGCTCCGAGCAGATCTACGAGCGCGCGCGGCGCGTCATTCCCGGCGGCGTCAATTCACCCGTGCGCGCGTTTCGCGCCGTGGGCGGCACCCCGATCGTCATCGCCCGTGGCTCGGGCCCCTACATCTTCGATGTCGACGGCAACCGCTACCTGGACTTCGTCGGCTCCTGGGGGCCGCTGATCCTGGGTCATGCGCATCCGCAGGTCATGGAGGCCATCCACCAGGCCTGCCGCAACGGCACCACCTTCGGTGCGCCCTGCCCGGGGGAAGTGGAACTGGCCGAACGGGTCGTGAAGTCCTATCCCGGGCTCGAACAGGTGCGCTTCGTGTCCTCGGGCACCGAAGCCACGATGAGTGCCATCCGCCTGGCGCGCGCCGTCACCGGGCGCGATCTGATCGTCAAGTTCTCGGGCTGCTACCACGGCCACGCGGATCACCTGCTGGTGGCGGCGGGCTCCGGACTTGCGACCTTTGGTACCGCCTCCTCGGCCGGTGTGCCGGCGGGGTTCGTGGCCTCGACCCGCGTGTTGCCGCTGGATGATGAGCAGGCCCTGCGCGAGCTCTTCGCCAAGGAAGGTTCCGCCATTGCGGCGGTGATCATCGAGCCGGTGCCCGCCAACCACGGCCTGCTGCTGCAGCGCAGTGCCTTCCTGCATCTGCTGCGCGAGGAGACGCGGCGCCACGGGGCGCTGTTGATATTCGATGAGGTGATCTCCGGCTTTCGCGTCGCCCGCGGTGGCGCGGCCGAGCATTACCGGATCACCCCTGACATGGCGACCTTCGGCAAGATCGTGGGCGGCGGCATGCCCGTGGGCGCGTTCGGCGCCTCCCGCGCCATCATGAGTCGGCTGGCACCGGACGGGGATACCTACCAGGCCGGCACGCTGTCCGGCAATCCCGTCGCCATGGCCGCCGGCATCGCGACCCTCGATGTCCTCGAGCAGGAAAAAGCCTGGGAGCAGCTCGAAGCGCGCGGCGCGCGTCTCGAACAGCTGCTCGCGCCCATCGTCGGCACGGCGCCCTTTCCGCTGCACCTGGTGCGCTTGGGATCGCTGCTGTGGCTGTCGTTCCATGATGAGCCGACGCTGCGGCGCGCGGGCACGCTGTCGCCGGAGGCGTCCGCGCGCTTCAGCAAGGTGTTCCATGCCATGCTGGAGCGCGGCGTCTATATCGCACCCTCTGCCTACGAGGTCATCTTCGTCTCACTCGCGCATTGCGAGGATGATCTGCAGCGCTTCGCCGCCGCCCTGGCCGAGTCCGTGAACGGATGAAGCGCACCCGCTTATTCCAGATCACGGTATTGCTGCTGGTGCTCGTGGCCGCGGTGCAGGACGGCTATTGGCTGTTTGACCAGCATCTGCGGGGCGCGGAGAAAACGGTGAGCCTGATGCGGCTCTACGATCAGCAAAGCGCCGCAGCTGAGGCGATGCTCGCAGCCGGCGTGCCGGCGGCGCGCATCCAGGCCCTGTTTCCGGATCTGTCCGTGAGTGCCGACCACGTCGCATTGGCACCGGAGCATCGGGCCGGCCTGATCGATGAACAGCAGCGCCGCCTGACGCAGTACCTGTGGGAGGGCGGCTTCTTCCTCTTTGCGCTGTTCGCCTGCATCGGGGTGATTTTCGCCGCGCTGCGCGGCGAGACCCGCGTGTTGAACGAACAGGAACAGTTCCTGGCGCTGGTCTCGCATCAGTTCAAGACGCCGCTCGCCAGTTTGCAGCTGTCGCTGGAGACCATGAGTCTGCGGCAGCTGCCGGCGGAGCACTCCCGGGCGCTCATCGACCGGATGCTGTCGGACCTGACGCGCATGGAAACCATGGTCGGCCAGATCCTGGACAGCTCGCGGCTGTCCCACGGTCGCATGGAACTGAAGAGCGAAGCGGTGCTGCTGGATGCCGCGGTGACGCGCGTCGTGAGCCAGTACCTGGAGCGCGCGCAGACCGATCACATCAGTATCGAGTCGCAGATCCCCGAACAGCTGCAGGTGCTGTCCGATCCCATCGCGGTGGATGCGGTGGTGCGCAACATCCTCGAGAACGCCCTGGCGGCCGTGGCGCCGGTGGGCGGGGGCAAGGTCACGCTGACCGCGCGCAGCCTCGGCACGGAGATCGAGCTTGCCGTGCGCGACAGCGGCATCGGTTTTCGCGCCAGTGATCAGTCGCAGCTGTTTCGCAAGTTCTCGCGGCTCAACGCGGGGGCGGGCAGCAGCTACTACGGCACGGGCCTGGGCCTCTTCATCGTGCAGCGGCTGATGCAGCTGACCGGCGGACGCGTCAGCGCCAGCAGCGAAGGCCTGGGGCGCGGCGCCGAGTTCCTGTTGCACTTTCCGGCGGTGCTCGCATGAGCGAACCGGTCTACCACGTGATGGTCGTGGAGGATGACCCGCACCTGGCTGCCGGCGTGGTCGAGAACCTGCGCGCCGAAGGCTACGAAGTCGACTCCGTGGGGGATGGGCGCAAGGCCGTGGAATGGTTCGAGTCGCACAGCTGCGATCTCATCATCCTGGATGTGATGCTGCCCGGCATGGACGGCTTTGCCGTGTGCAGCACGCTGCGCGAGCGCGGCACGACCACCCCGGTGCTGTTTCTGACGGCGCGCGGTGATGCCGTGGATCGCATTCGCGGCCTCGAGGCCGGCGGCGATGATTACCTCGCCAAGCCGTTCCATCTGCAGGAGTTCCTGCTGCGCGTGCGCGCCATCCTGCGCCGCTGGGACTGGTACCGCGCGAGCGCCCGCACCCAGGGGTCGGATGTGCTCAGGTTCGCCGGCAACGAGGTGGACTTCCGCGCCTTCCGCGGCCGCTCCTGGAATGGGGAGGCGCAAGAGCTGACGGAAAAGGAAGCGATGATCCTCAAGGTGCTGGCGGAGAAGCCCGGCGAAATCGTCTCGCGCGAGGACCTCCTGGAGAAGGTCTGGGGCTATGACGTGTTCCCCTCCACGCGCACCGTCGACAATTTCATTCTCAGGCTGCGCAAGCGCTTCGAGCGCGACCCCGCCACGCCGGTGCACTTCCTGACCGTGTGGGGCGTGGGCTACCGGTTCATGTCGGGAGAGGAATCATGAGCGTGCGCCCGTTGCGCATCGGCACCCGCGCCTCGGCGCTGGCGCTGTGGCAGGCGAACCGCGTGGCGGATCTGATCCGCGCCCAACCCGGCGCGCCGCCCGTGGAACTGGTCCATATCAAGACCGAGGGCGACCTGCGCACCGATATTCCGTTGTGGGCCGCGGGGGGGCGCGCGTTCTTCACCAAGGAAATCGATCGCGCGCAGCTCGACGGCGAAGTCGACATCGCCGTGCATTCGCTCAAGGACCTGTCGACCGTGATTGCCGAGGGCCTGGAACTGGCCGCGGTGCTGGAGCGCGAGGATCCGCGCGATGCGCTCTTGACCAGCCATGGCGCGCACCTGGAGGACCTGCCGCCGGCCGCGCGCGTCGGCACCAGCAGCCTGCGCCGCCGCGCCTTCCTGCTGCGCGCGCGCCCGGATCTGACGCTGCTGGAACTGCGCGGCAACGTGCCAACGCGCATCGAGCGGCTGGCAGAGGGCAAGTACGACGCCATCGTGCTCGCCACCGCGGGCCTGCTGCGGTTGGACCTCGCCGCGCAGATTGCCGCGCGCATCGAAACCAGCGTTCTGCCGCCCGCCGTGTCGCAGGGCGCCATCGGCGTGTGCGCGCGAGCGGGCGACGAACACGCGCTGCAGTGGCTGCGCAGTCTGGACCACGCCGCCACCCGCGTGGCCGTCACCGCAGAGCGCGCGTTGTTGCGGCGGATCGAGGGCGGCTGCCAGGTGCCGCTCGGGGCGCTGGCGACCCTTTCGGGTAACCGCCTGACCTTAAGGGCCAGTGTCTGTGCACTGGATGGTTCGGTGTCCATGGATTGCGACGAACGGACGCACCTGGATGGCAATGAGTCACCGCTGGCCAAGGCGGCGGAGCTGGGTGTCCACGTCGCCGAGAAGCTGCTGGCCCGCGGCGCGGGCATCATCATCGCCGAGCAGCGCCGGCCGGCGAACCAGGATCTGCCATGACCGCGCAGCGTGCCGAGACCTGGCCGGTGGTCGTGACGCGGGATGAGCCTGCCGATGGCCCGCTGAGTCGCGAACTGCGCGCGTTGGGAATCCCGGTGCTGGGGTGGCCGGTGCTGAGCATCGGGTCCGCCGGCGACGCAAGTCACCTGGAACAGGCGCTGCGCCGGCTCAACGAGTTCGAGTGGCTGGTGTTCGCCAGCCAGCATGCCGTGGCCGAAGTCGTGCGCCGGGTACCGGTGCCCCCGGCCTACCTCAATATCGCCGCGGTGGGACCCCGTACGGCGCAGGCCCTGACCGACGCCGGCTGGCCGGTCGCCGTGGTGCCGGCGGATCAGACGGCAGAAGGTCTGGTGGCCGCGCTGCGCCCGCGATTGACGTCCGGGACAAAGGTGCTCTTTCCCGCCGGCTCCCGTTCGCTGCCCACCCTGAATGAGGGTCTGAGCGCATCCGGTGCGGCGGTCACGCAGGTTGACGCATATTCGACCCGTTCTGCGCCATTAGACGTATCAGCCTGCCGGGACTGGATCGGACGCCGCGCCATCGGCGCGGTCACCTTTACCAGTCCCTCGGCGGTCGAAGAACTGGACCGGACACTGGGGACGAATACCTTTGATGAGCTGCTGGAGGGCGCCACCGCCATCACGCTGGGTGCGACCACCGGTCGCACCTTGGCGTCACGGGGCTTCCCCAGCGTACTGGCCATGCCGGCAACGCTGCTCGGGATGGCCCGGACCACTTACCGACTGTTGCAGACGAGACCGTAACAATGGCATTTCCGAAAGCAAGACCGCGGCGCCTGCGGCAGAACGACAGCTGGCGGGCGCTGGTGCGCGAAACCGAACTCAGCGTCGCGGATTTCGTGTACCCGATGTTCATCGTGCCGGGCAAGAAGGTACGACACCCCGTCACGAGCATGCCCGGCGTCTCGCAGTTCTCGGTGGATGAAATCATTCTCGAGGCCCGCAAGGTCGCCGCGACCGGCGTGCGCGCCATCATCCTGTTCAGCGCACCGGATACCAAGGATCCGCAGGCTTCGGCCTTCCTCGATCCGGAAGGATTGGTGCCGCGGGCCGTGGCGGGCATCAAATCCGCCTGCCCGGAGCTTCTGGTGTGGACGGATGTGTGCCTGTGCAGCGCCACCGATCACGGCCACTGCGGCCACGTACTGCCCAACGGCGTCATCGATAACGACTCCTCGATCGCGACGCTGGCGAAAGTGGCGCTGGTGCATACCCGCGCCGGAGCGGACGCGGTGGCGCCCAGTGACATGATGGACGGGCGCGTGGCGGCGATCCGGCAGCTGCTGGACGAGAACGGGTTTTCGGGCACGCCGGTCGTGTCGTACGCCGCCAAGTATGCGTCGGCGTTCTATGGCCCGTTCCGCGAAGCGGCGGATTCGGCACCGGCCTTCGGGGACCGGCGCTCCTAC
>Ga0302314_10022243_pt1 | contig 10404 bp, 7 predicted proteins | sample III_Palsa_N2_3_FD_200533 | JGI IMG/M metagenome (GOLD analysis project Ga0302314, IMG submission 200533) | Peat permafrost microbial communities from Stordalen Mire near Abisko, Sweden - III_Palsa_N2_3 | ecosystem: Environmental > Terrestrial > Soil > Palsa > Peat permafrost | place: Sweden... | reverse complement strand
CGGACTGCTTCAGGCCGCGGCATCGTTAGAGCCGGATGATGTTCAGAAACGCTTGAAAGAACAGACGCTCGAGTATGTGAGCCCATTTGACCGCTACGAGCAGATCGATGGGGACGCGGCGACCTTGGTCGACTCCCACTTGAAGGATCTGAAGCCCCTAGTCAGTTCAGACGTCTCTCCAAAAGACTTTTGGCCGATTTTGGTCGAGGTAAATGGACAGGGAAAGCGGCTCAGCGAACGTCAAACGCGCTGCATACTTCAAGCGCTAAAGAAATCCTCCCTGGACGTGCCCCACGGTGCACTTGCGGAATTGAAAATGATCGCAACGCCTGCGTCGTTAGACCATTTTGCGCGTAGTGTGTTTAACCAGTGGGTCACTTCGGGATTCCCAAGTCAGGATCGCTGGAAGATGACGACGCTTGGTCTCCTGGGAGGAGACCGCTCGACGAACCGTCTGTCAGAACTTGTCCGTAAATGGCCCGGAGAATCCCAGCACGCGCGAGCAGTCCATGGCCTTGATTGCCTTGCGTCCATAGGCTCAGAGGCCGCACTGATCGAAATCTATCGTCTGTCTCAAAGGTCCGAGTTTCGTGGTCTCAAAGGAGCTGCTCAAGCGAGCATGGATAAAATCGCCGCAAAACGCAATCTTAGCCGTCCTCAGCTTGAAGACTTGTCTGTACCCAGTTGCGGCCTCGACGAACGCGGATCCCGCACCTTCGATTTCGGTCCGCGCCAGTTCGTGCTGTCAATTAATTCCGATATGAAACCCGTGCTCCGCGAAATCGTAGACGGCAAAGCCGTGCCCAAACTCCTCACCGACATGCCCAAGCCCAACCTGAAGGACGATCCAACCAAAAGCGAAGAAGCCGTCGCCGAATGGAAAGCCCTCAAGAAGCAAGTCGCCGAAACCGCCAAAGTCCAGGCCGTCCGCCTCGAACAGGCGATGGTCACCGGCCGCCGCTGGTCCGCGGAAGAGTTCGACATGCTGCTGGTCCATCACCCGCTAATGACCAACATCGTCCGCCTCTTGCTATGGGGAACCTTTGATTCAGAGGGCGCGTTGGCGCAGACCTTCAGGATCACTGAAGATATGACAGCAGCAGATTCGTCGGATGAACCCATCATGATACCGTCGTCCGCTCGGATTGGCATAGTTCACCCAATGCAACTGACCGAGGTCCAAAAGAGCGCCTGGTGGGAAATCTGGAGCGACTACGAGCTCGTTCCGCCGTTCCCACAGCTTGGCCGGCCAATCCACAAGCTGAGTCCGGAAGAAGCCGATGTCACCAACCTGGAGCGTTTCAGCACGGCTTCCCTTCCGGCCCCAACTCTCGTTTTCGGACTCGATAAACTGGGCTGGATACGAGGCCGACCGGCCGACGCTGGTGGTTTCAGCGAACACGTCAAACCTTTTTATTCGTCTGGCGTAACCGCCATTGTGGACTACGACCCAGGAGCCTACGTATCAAGCATCGCCGACAGCGAGGATCAAACCATTACAGGAGTCTTCTTCGTCCCCAGGATCTATTCCGCCACAGAACACTGGCCATCGCACGACGACCGTATTCCGTGGAATCAGGTAGACCCGATCGTCGTAAGCGAAGTTCTTGCGGATCTGACGAGTGTCGTATCGAAGGCCCAGTAATCATGACAAAAGTCAATCGCGTAACTGTCCACTGTTCCTGAGAGCGATCTATTGGTCTCTCAGGACCTCCGCTCTTGAGTCCGCCTTTGCGGACTTTGTGGGCGTCTTCGCCCGTTCAGCGCAGGAATTTATTCCGGAGCGAAACAAGCGCTTCAAAAAAAACCGGGAGAGGCTCCATCCTTCTTTCTCCAGGCCGGTTTACCGGCCTTGTCGCGCCAGGCCGGTCGTTTACGGCCGGTGCGAAGGCCAATCATTGACTCGCAAATAAATGTCTGGTAGATTATTGTCCATGACCGAAGAGTTTCAATATCCAAAACCTCCATCTACGTCTGGCAGAATCTACGAAGATGACCTTAACCAGGACTACCGATGGGCGTTCAATGAGGGCGGCCTGCACTTCGAGAACGCCAGCCGCGTGCACAAGGCGATGCACAAAATCGCACAACGCCTTGATGAACTGAATGTTCCCTACGCCGTAGTTGGCGGAATGGCGCTTTTCCATCACGGATACAGACGGTTTACCGAACACATTGATCTTCTCGTCGCCAGAGACAGCCTTAAGACCGTTCACGATAAGCTGGAAGGAACAGGCTATCGACCACTATTTGCGAATAGCAAGAATTTGCGCGATACTGAGCTGGGAGTGCGCATCGAGTTCCTTGTGGCAGGAGAATTCCCAGGAGATGGCAAGCCAAAGCCTATAGCGTTTCCACCGCCAGGCACTGCATCCGAACTCGAAGACGGAATACGATATCTTAACCTTGTATCCGTAATAGAGCTCAAACTGGCTTCAGGGTTGACCAATCCCCTGCGTCTTCGAGACATTGCTGACGTTCAGGATCTTATCAAGCACGCAAGGTTGGACAAGGCGGTAGCTGACCGCTTGAACCCTTTCGTGCAGGCAAAATATCTGGAGCTGTGGGAGTATGCACAGATCGACCGGGCGACTCACGATGATGCAACGTTTTCAGACGAATAGGCTAGGCAGACGCTCTGTCGCTCTCTTCAGGCCGGTTTACCGGTCTTGTCGCGTCAGGCCGGTCGTTTACGGCCGGTGCGAAGGCCCTCTGGGGACCCAACGATTTCAGAAGGATTTTAACGATGCCAGTGTCTCTTGAAGACGAACAATCTCAACTGCAGCGGCCCTCCGCCGAGATCCTCCACGCGGAGGAACTTAACCGACTGCGGCAGCTCGACGCCAACAAGCCCAAACCCGCAGGCTGGCTCCTAACGCCCCGTTCCGTACTTGCCTTCATCCAGGGCGATCCCAAACTGGGCATATCCACAAAGTTCGTCGGCAGTACAGCCCAGATCGAACGCTGCATCGTAGCCCTCGCGACCAACCGCGGCCTCATGCTCATCGGCGAACCGGGAACAGCCAAAAGCTACCTCAGCGAACTCCTAACCGCGGCTATTTCCGGCGACACCACCCTAATCATACAGGGCAGCGCAGGCACCACCGAAGACAACATGAAGTACTCGTGGAACTACGCCTTTCTCCTGTCCGAGGGACCAACCGACCGCGCCCTCGTTCCCGCACCCCTATACCGCGGCATGAAGGAGGGCAAGCTGGTGCGCTTCGAGGAGATCACCCGGTGTCCCCTCGAAATCCAGGACACCATGCTCTCCATCCTGAGCGACCGGGTTATGGCCGTGCCGGAACGTGAGGACGAAAGCCGCAGCCTCTATGCGCGCGTAGGCTTCAATGTCATCGCGACAGCCAATACGCGCGACAGAGGCGTCAACGAGATGTCCGCCGCCCTAAAGCGGCGCTTCAACTTCGAAACCATCCCACCCATCAACGACATCGCCCGCGAGATGGCCCTCGTCAAAGGCGAGGCCGACAAACTGCTCGCCCGCGCCGGGATCCCCGTCACGCTGCCACCCGACATGACGGAAATACTCGTCACCACCTTCCACGAACTTCGCACCGGAAAGACCGCTGACGGCAAGGCCATCGATTCCCTTTCCACCGTCATGAGCACCGCCGAAGCCGTTGGGGTAGGGTACGCAGCTGGAATCCACGCCTATTATTACGACAACGGCAAAATTACCCCCGAACACATCGTACAAAGCCTGCTAGGATCGGCGTTAAAAGACTCAACAGACGACATCAACAAGCTCCGGCACTACTTCGACCACGTCGTCAGCCAGCGCCGCAAAGAACCATGGACCGCCTACTATGACGCCCGCCGGCACATCGTCTGAACCCGTATTTCCGGAAGGCCTGCTCGATACGTCTGCGGATGTTGTCTACTTTCCCGTACGGCACCACAGCCCGGCCGCCGCACGCCTGGTGGACAGACTCATCGAAGACGTCCATCCAACCGCCGTCCTGATCGAAGGCCCCAGCGACTTCAACGATCAGTTCGCCGAGCTCTACCTGGATCACACGCTTCCCATCGCCATCTACAGCTATGTCGGTGCGGGCGACCACGGACGCCACGGCGCGTTCTACCCATTCTGCGACTACTCCCCCGAATGGCGCGCCCTGCTCGCCGCCCGTCACCTAGGCGTGCCAGCACGCTTCATCGATCTTCCTTGGGCCGATGTCCTGAAATATGGCGCCAGCACCGAAAACCGCTACGCCGACGGCGAAATGCGCGGCAGCGACTACGTCGCCGCCCTCTGCCAGGCCGTAGGAGTTGAGGACCTCGACGCCCTCTGGGACACCATGTTCGAAATTGAACCGGATCTCACCATCGACGACTACCTCCGACGATGCCATCGCTTCTGCTTCAACATGCGCCGCGTCGACTCACAATCGCCCGAAGAAGACAACGCCCGGGAGGCCTACATGGCCGCGCAAATCCAGTCGACCTTGAAGGAGCTGGGAGGTCCCATCGTGGTCGTCACTGGCGGATTCCATTCCATAGCCTTGTACGAACGAATGCAAACCGGCAGCCTTAGCCCGGACGCGGATGACTCAGATAACGATGAAGTAGGCACCGTCCGCGGCATAGCACTCACTCCCTATTCCTACACCCGCCTCGACGGGCTGTCAGGCTACAACTCCGGCATGCCCAACCCCGGCTTCTACCACCAGGCCTGGATCGACGGCGGCGACGAAAAGACCTCGACCTGCCGCACCCTCCTGGCCAGAGCCGTCACCGAACTGCGACGCCGAGGCCAAAAGGTCAGCGCCGCGGACCTTATCGCAGTAGAGACCACCGCGTCTGCTCTTGCGTCCATACGCGGACACGCGCGCATCTGGCGGCGTGACTTAATCGACGGCATCATCGGTTCCCTGATCAAAGATGAGATCGCAAGCGGCGTCAACCATCCATTCTTAGAAGTCGTCTACGAAGTCTTTCGAGGCTCCAAGCGTGGCGCACTTTCCGATAGGGCCTCACTGCCCCCTCTCGTCCACGACATCCGCCGTCGCCTCCGCGAGCACGACCTGGAGCCCGGCAACGAGCCGCGCGAAATCCCGCTCGACCTGGCCCAGTCCAGCGGACTCGAGAAGTCCCGCACGCTTCACGCCCTGCGCCTGCTTGGCGTGCCGGGAATTGTCGCGGCGAAAGGCCCTGAATTCCTGGCCGCAAGCGGCCCAACTACTGCAGCGGAGCTGTGGAAACTGGCCTGGGTGCCGGAGATGGATTCGGCCATTATCGAGGCGTCCATCTACGGCGCGTCGCTTTTTGAAGCCGCGTCATCCCGTCTGTCCGAACGCGCACGCCGCAACGAGCGAAGCGCCGAGGCTGCGGCCCTCATACTCCTCGATGCCGGTCAAGCTGGTCTTTTTACATTTGCACAGGCATATCAGCCGGAACTCCTCAACCTTGTGCAGCAGGATGCAGACTTCTTCCGCGTCGCCAAAGCCCTCAGGCACCTGCTCTATCTCTATCGCTACGACGAGTTCCTTGGCACAAGCCAGTCCACCGGATACGGCGAAGTGCTGCGCGAGGCCTATGGCCGTGCGCTCTGGCTCCTGGAAATGGTCGGACAGACGTCCGGTCAGCAGAACGAGCTGATGGCGGGCGTAGCCTCCATCGTCGAAACAGTCGACCGCTGCCGTGGTCTCGAACTTTCACGCGAGGAACTTGTCGATGTCCTGCGCCGCGTCAGCCGCTACGGCGCCGCCAATCCCACGTTGTGCGGCGCCGTGCGCGGTGCGCTCTGGACCCTTCGTGATCTGACCACCCTGGACCTCCTGCACGACTTCGCCTCAATGTCGAGTCCGGATGTGCTGGGAGATTTCCTGACCGGACTTTTCCATCTGGCGCGCGAGACGGTGCAGCGCCATCCCGAACTGGTCACCAGCCTCGATACCACTTTAAATGGATACTCCCTGGATGAGTTTATGGAAGCGCTGCCGTCGCTGCGCCTCGCCTTCTCCTACTTCGCGCCGCGCGAAAAGCACCATATGGCCCGCACCCTCCTTGCACAGTTCGGAATTACGACGCCCATGGATGACCTGACCGCCATCGTAGACGTCGAATCGACCGTCGGAGCCTTGCGCTTTGAAGAGGAGCTGTTCAGCCGCCTGCGACTCTATGGCCTCCGTGGAGGAACGCATGAGCACTAACCCCGACCGACTGACAAGATGGCGTCTCGTACTCGGCAGCGAATCCGAATCGGCATTTGGAAAACTGGACGGCGAATGGCAGCAGCGCGACGCCGTCCTGGAGTTTCTCTACGGCCGCGAATACGGCCAGGGCCGCAACACCCGTACCGGCGAACGCAGCGCCGGACTGGGCGATTCCCAATTGAATGTGCCCGACTGGATCAACGCCGTCCACGAGCTCTTTCCGCAGAAGACCATCGAACGTATAGAAAAGGACGCACTAGAGCGCTACAACCTGGAGGAAATGGTCACAAACCCCGACCTGCTCGCCCGCGCGGAGCCCAGCCAGACACTGCTTAAGGCCGTCCTGCGCACCAAGCACCTGATGAACGAACAGGTCCTTGCTCTGGCCCGGGAGATGGTGCGCCGAGTCGTCGAACAGCTCATGGAAAAGCTGGCCCGAGAAGTACGCACGCCCTTCGCCGGAGCCATCGACCGCCGCCGCCGGACATCGCTCAAAATCGCCAAAAACTTCGATATCAAAACCACCCTCCAGCAGAACCTGCGCTACTGGGATCCCGACCGGCAAAAGCTCATGCTGCACCGCGCCACCTTCTACTCGCGAATCCGCCGCCAGGTCGACCGCTGGCAGATCATCATTCTGGTGGACGAATCCGGAAGCATGCTCGGCAGCGTCATCCACGCTGCAGTTACCGCGTCCATCTTCTACAGCATCCGCACTCTGAAGACCCACCTGTGCATCTTCGATACCAGGGTGGTGGACCTTACCGACCAGTGCTCGGACCCCGTGGAAACCCTTATGAAAGTCCAGCTCGGCGGAGGCACCGACATCGGTCAGGCCGTAGCCTACGCCGCCGGATTGGTCGAGAACCCCAGCCGCACCATCGTCATCCTGATCACCGACTTCTTCGAAGGCGCTCCCGTAGGCCGCCTCCTGCACGAAGTAAAAGCGCTCGTCGAAAGCGGCGTCTCGGTCCTGGGCCTTGCCGCACTCGACGAAGACGCCAAACCCAACTACGACCGCGGCATCGCCGAGCGCCTCGTGACCCTGGGCGCGCACGTTGCCGCCATGACCCCAGGCGAACTCGCCCAATGGGTCGCGGAGAAGGTGCGCTAACATGCCCAGACAAGACCTGCTCGCACTCACCTTCGACGACCTCGTCACCCTCAGCAACCGCGGCATCACCAAACGCGCCACCCAGGAAGCACAGGACCTGAAAGCCGAAGTTACCGAAGAGGACACCGGCGTCGTGCAAGTAATCTGGGACGACGCCACCTGCCGCCTCCTCGTAGGCGTCACCCTCGCCCAGGCCGAATGCACCTGCACCTCCATAGGCATGTGCCGCCACATAATAAGATCCGTCCTAGCCTACCAGGCGCACGCATCCGCGTCGGTTAATGAGGCCACTGACTTTGGAGGGGACGCTAATTCCGAGGCTCCTGCTCCTATCGCATCTAAGCCATGGGATCCCGGCGCAATTACCGACGAGCAATTGGAATCCCTCTACCACAAGAACACCCTTCGCCGAGCCCGCACAGAGTTCGAGCGCGGCCAGGTGCTGGAACTCGTACGCTCCGCAAAGCCGGTAGCAACAGTCCATTCCATGTCCTGCACCGTGCGCTTTCTGGTTCCAGGCGACCCGAACTACACCCACTGCGACTGCGCCGAACCCGCGCCCTGTTCGCACGTCCCGCTCGCCGTCTGGGCCTTTCGACTGCTCGAACCCGCCAAAGAAGCCGGCCTGGTCACCACACACCGAGATCCACCGTCGATCCCGACGGACACCTTGGGCGCCGTGGAAAAGACCCTCGCTGAAATCGCCATCATTGGATTGGCCCATACACCAGCGCCCATTCTCGAACGCCTGCGACGCCAGGGAGAAGAGCTTCGCAAGGCTGGTCTTGTGTGGCCCGCGGAGATTGTAGACGACATCCTTCTTCAGACGCAGTCCTACCAAACCCACGACGCCCGCTTCGACCCGCGACGTTTCGCCGACCTCTGGTCCGAAATCCACGTCCGCTTCGACGCCATCCGCAGCGATACCGGCTCTATCCCGCAGCTCTTCGTCCGCGGAGCCGCAAGCGACCGCACCACCGAAGTGGGCTCCGCCCGCTTGATCGGCCTCGGCTCCATGGTCCACAGCCGTCAAGGAGTAACCGAAGTTGAGTCCTACCTGCAGGACATGGATTCCGGTCTGGTCGTCGCCGTCCAGCGCACCTTCAACGACCCTGACCCAGCCTCCGGCGAAGATCCCCGCCCATTCTCCAAACTAGGCCAGGTCCCCGTCGCCAAAGGCGTCAGCCTGTCGTCGCTCGCCGAAGGCCAAATGCTCATCAAAGGCGGCAAGCGCACAGCCCGCTGCGAATTCATCATTGGCCGGTCGCCCGCGACCTTCAATCCCCAGAGTTACCAATGGGAGCGCTTGCGTCCACCGCTGCTCGTAGAAAACCTCGAAGAACTAAACGCCCGCCTTGAATCCAGGCCCCCTCAGTGCCTTATGCCAAGGCGCGTCGGCACAAACCTCTTCGTGCTCCCAGTTGCAAGCGTAGAAGCCTGCACCTACAGCGACGAATACCAGGAACTCCAAGCCGTCCTCGCCGACGAATCCGGCCGCCAGACCCTGCTTACCCTTCCCTACTTCTCAAGAGGGGCCGAAGGCCTGAACGCTACGCTATCCCTGCTGCAGTCCCCCGAATCCACCCTGAAGTTCGTAGCCGGCGAATTCCACCGCACCGCCGCCGGCCCAGTCATCCACCCCATAAGCCTGATCTTCGAAAAAGAAGGCCACCGCATTATGCACCAGCCCTGGCTGTCAAAATCCGACGATGCTAGCAGTAACGCCTCCACCACCCAGATCTCCATACCCCACGAAGCACCATGGAACGCCTACCTCGCCCGCCTCTCCACAGAAATCTCCGAACTCCTCCTCCTAGGCATCGACACATCCAGCGACCTAACCGTCCGCCAATGGTCCGACCTAACCCAACAAGCCCAAAAATCCGGCCTGAAAAACATAGCTGTGCTGGTGGAAGCCGTCACCCGATCCCTGGACGAAAAAAGAAACACCCCCACAGCCCCCTCCACCAAAACCGCCGCTGCCCTTGCCAACCTAGCCGTAGTAGTCCTAATGACCCGTATGTAACCACGTAACCCCTCGTGAACAGCCCGGCCCCTCTGGTCCCCCTGCCGAGAATCGGAGGGGATAGGGGAGGTCGGCTCCTTAAACCAGTGCACTGCTTCAATGTTGCTCAGCTGCTTCCGTCAAGTCCCCGGCTTAAATAACATCGTTCGCACCTCGACGGGCGCCCGGCACGCAACCGTAGCCTTACTACCCCACGCCAGGGCCTCGTCCAGGTCAGCGGCTTCCAGTATCCAAAAACCGCCTATATACTCTCTGGTCTCAATGTACGGCCCGTCGGTCACGAGCACCTTGCCATCGGGCTGCGCCCGCAGCGACTTCGTGCTCTTTGCCGGCTGCAGTCCGCACGCGAAAATCCTGGCGCCCGCAGCCTCCATCTCTCTATTGAGCGCATGAATATCTTCCATCATCTCTTCGCCCTCTAAAGAGGGATCGTAGTTTTCGGCATGGTAAATAGCAACCAAATAATTTGGCATAACTTCTTCTCCTGAATCTGTCTTTTAGCAGGTCGATGACCCGCCTGCATTAAATTGTCGAACCGCCGGGCCCGAATTCGACAACTCTTACAAAAAAAATCCAGCCGCTGCCCTATCCCGCAAGTGCAGGAAAATCGAGCGCACCCACTTAACTCTATTCGCACAACACGGGTTAGGAGGCGAATCGATGAAACGCGTCACTGGCATTGGCGGAATTTTCTTCAAGTCGAAGGATCCAAAAGCGTTGACCGATTGGTACGCAAGCCATCTCGGCATTCCGCTAGGCGAGCACGGCGAAGTGATGTTCCAATGGCGCGGTGCGGACGACCCGGCCGAGGAAGGCATCACCGTTTGGGCCCCGTTTCCCGAGGATACAGACTATTTCGAACCAACAAAAGCTTCGTTCATGGTCAACTACCGAGTCGACGACCTCGACGCACTCCTTGAAGCCCTAAAAACAGAAGGCGTCGAAATCGATCCCAAGCGCGAAGATCTCGAATACGGCCGATTCGCCTGGATCATCGATCCCGAAGGCAATCGGATCGAACTGTGGGAACCTCCAAAAGCACAGCAAACTGAATAGCGGTGGCTAGTTTCCTGACCTCCTCTGGCCCC
>Ga0302314_10022242_pt1 | contig 10404 bp, 12 predicted proteins | sample III_Palsa_N2_3_FD_200533 | JGI IMG/M metagenome (GOLD analysis project Ga0302314, IMG submission 200533) | Peat permafrost microbial communities from Stordalen Mire near Abisko, Sweden - III_Palsa_N2_3 | ecosystem: Environmental > Terrestrial > Soil > Palsa > Peat permafrost | place: Sweden... | reverse complement strand
AGTGTCCCGGGAGAGTGGACGACCTTCACCATCACCCTGCCCCGGACATCGGACATAGCCCAGGCCCCCGCAGACGACGAGCGTGTACCGGTTCCGCGGATCGCGCCAGATGACTCCGCGGGAGAAAGCATCCACGTTCTGTACATCGAGGACAACCCCGCGAACATCGAAGTGGTTACCCGGTTCCTGAAGACCAGGCCCAGCATGCGGCTACGATCGGTCACCTCCGGCCAGGCCGGACTCGAATCCGCGACCCGGGAGATCCCCGACCTCATACTCCTGGACCTGCACCTGCCCGGCCTGCACGGCGACGAGGTCCTGAGACGGCTCAAGGCGAATCCCGCCACGGCCGGCATTCCCGTCGCCATCCTGTCCGCCGAGGCATCACCCACCATCATCCGCCAGCTGCGCGCCAGGGGTGTGATCGCCTACCTCACCAAGCCACTTGACCTCACCGAACTGGGCCAGCTACTCGACTCCGTCGCGGCCGAACACGACCGCGAGGCCGGCCCGGCCTCCCTGACGGCGCCGATGCCGTGAACGGCGTCGTGCTGTACATCGACGACAACCGGGACAACATCCTGGTCGTCCATCGCCTGTTCAAGCGCAAGTGCCCGGACGTCCAGCTGCACACCGCCATGACTGGCAGCGACGGCATCACAGTGGCGATCGACGACCAGCCGGCCCTTATCCTGCTCGACAACCGACTTCCCGACAGCAGCGGCGAGCAAATCCTGCGCCAGCTCGCCGCCACCCCAGCCACCGCCGCGATCCCGGTCGTCATCCTCAGCGGCGACTCGGACCCGGCGACCATCAACGAACTCCTCGCGGCGGGCGCCGCGGATTTCCTGGCCAAGCCGTTCGACATTCACGAGCTCCTGGCCATCGTCGGACGTTACCTCCACTGACCCTCCGCGCCCGACAAGGGTTAGCTGGCCCGGGACGGGCCGATTCAGTCTTCATGGGCCTTCAGCAGGCTGCGTACCTTTTCGAGCAGCGCCGGGGCGGTGAACGGTTTCTGGATGAACGGCAGCTCTCCGTCCCGGATGCGCTCGGGGTCCAGCACCCCGGCGGTATAGCCCGACATGTGCAGGACGGGCACTCCGGGCTTCATCTCGGTGATCATCTCGGCCAGCGTGGCGCCGGTCATGCCGGGCATCATCGAGTCGGTCAGGAGAAGCTGGAAGTCGCGCGAGGACGCCAGCGACAGCGCTTGCTCGTAGGTCCTGGCCTGCAGCGTTGTGTAGCCGTTTTTGCGCAGGATACGCCCGGTGACCTCAAGCAGGGCGGGCTCGTCGTCGACGACGAGGATCGTGGTCTGGCCCGGGCGGTCGCCCGGGGCGGCGTCCGGGGTCCCGACGGCGGCGTCGACCGCCGGGAAATAGAGGCGGATGGTCGTGCCGGCGCCCTCATCGGACTCGACCGTCGCCGTCCCGCCCGCCTCGGTGACGATGGCCTGCACGGTGGTCAGCCCCAGGCCGGTGCCCTTGCCGGCCGGCTTGGTGGTAAAGAAGGGCTCAAAAACGCGGGCCGCTACCTCCGCGCTCATGCCGATCCCGGTGTCGCTCACCGTCAGTTCGACGTACCGGCCGGGGCTGGCGCCCGGACGCAGGCGGGCATCGCCCTCGCCGAGTTCGGAGAGGCTGGTGCCGATCGTCAGCGTCCCGTTCTGGGATATCGCGTCGCGCGCGTTGACGGCGAGGTTGAGCAGTACCTGCCCGACCTGGCCGCGATCCGCCCTGATGGCGGGAAGGTGCGCCGCCGGGTCGATTCGCAGGTCAACGTGCGCCCCGACCGCGGTGGACAGCAGCTCGCGGATCTCGGCGATGATGACGTTCAAGTCCAGCGCCTCGGGCTGGGTCACGTCCCGCTGCGTGAAGATGAGCAGCTGCCTGGTGAGCGCGGCCGCGCGCTGGGCCGCCGCCTGGATCTGCTCGGCGTCGGCCCGGACCCCGGGGCGGTCGTGTGACTCATCGGCGATGAACGCGGCGTAGTTCGTGATCGCGGCCAGCACGTTGTTGAAGTCATGGGCGATCCCCCCCGCCAGCCGGCCCAGGGCCTCCAGACGCTCGGCCTCCTGGAGTTGTCGCTGCAGAGCTAGCCGCTCGGTCTCCGCCCGGTTGCGTTCTGTCATGTCGCGGGCAACGCTCGATACCCCCGTCACCACGCCGCCTTGGCTCCGGATCGGAGACAGGGAAATCGACACGTCGACGATGCTGCCGTTCTTGTGCCGGGCTTGCGTATCGTAAACCTGGACGTGTTCTCCCTGCGCCAGCCGGTCCATCACGGGCGCGATCTCTGCCGCCCCGTCCGGCCGGGTGAGTTCGGACATGTGGTGCCCGACGATCTCATCGGCGGCGTAGCCGAGCATCCGCTCTGCCCCGGAGTTCCACTGGGTGACGACGGCGTCCAGCGTCCAGCCGACAATGGCGTCCTCCGACCACTCGCAGATCGCCGCCCACCGCGAAGCCCGGTCAAACTCCCCCATAGCCGCACTGCCCGCGTCCTCAGCCCCCACTGCCCCTCCAGAACGCTAGCCAATATCGCCTGATATCAGAATGCAATCGCATGATTACTTAAAGTTACATCGAAACCGAGGCGGCTGCAACCGCAATGGGCGGCCACGCAGAACGGTCCCGTGGTGCCGGTTAGCGGGACCACGGGACCGTTCGGATATCTCAAGGTTTGGCTTTGTTTTCCCCGTTCGCCGCCGGGGCGAACGGGGCCCGTTGGCGCGCGGGGTCTTACTCGCCCCAGATCTCGGCGGCGGTGGAGACGATCAGGGAGAGCTTGTCCCACTGCTGCTGCTCGGTGAGGTCGTTGCCCTCCTCGGTCGAGGAGAAACCGCACTGGGTCGACAGGCAGAGCTGGTCGAGGTCGGCGTACTTGGCGGCCTCGTCGATGCGCCGCTTGATGAAGTCCTTGGACTCGAGTTCGCCGCGCTTGCTGGTGACCACGCCGAGCACGACCCGCTTGCCCTTGGGCAGGTAGCGGAGCGGCTCGAACCCGCCGGAGCGCTCGTCGTCCCACTCGCAGAAGAAGCCGTCCACGTCGAGGTTGTTGAACAGCGAGTCCGCGACGAAGTCATAGCCGCCCTCGGCCGCCCACATGGACTGGTTGTTGCCGCGGCACATGTGGGTGGTGACCGTCAGGTCGGCGGGCCGGTTGGCCAGCGCCTTGTTGATCACGTTGATGTAGGTCTCGTGCTGGTGCAGCGGGTCGCCGCCGATCTCCTTGACGTGCTCACGCTGCGCCGGGTCGTTCACGTAGGCCAGGCTGGTGTCGTCCAGCTGCAGGTACCGGCAGCCGAGGTCGTACAGACCCTGGAGCTCCTGGGCGTACGCGGCCGCGAGGTCCTCCCAGAACTGGTCGAGGTCGGGGTAGACCGACGCGTCGATCGCGGACCGGCCGCCGCGGTAGTGCACCATGCTGGGCGACGGGATCGTGATCTTGGCGGTCTGGCCCGGTGTCACGTTCGCCCGGAGGAACTTGAACGCGCTGGCGAAGATCGTCTCGGGCAGCGAGATGGGCGCGGTCACGTGCGCCGACGGCGGCGTGTACTCGAAGTTCTTGTCCTTGCTGTGGAACGACACCCTGATCGTGTCGTCATTGACCTTCGTGATCCCGCCGAGCTGGTAGATGAAGTCCATGTGCCAGGACTGGCGGCGCAGCTCGCCGTCGGTGGCGGACTTGAGCCCGACCTCGCCCTGCATCCGGATGATCTCCGCGATGGCGGCGTCCTCGACCTGCGTGAGCTGCTCGGCCGTGATCAGGCCCTGCGCGAACTGCTCGCGGGCCTGGAGCACCGCCTTGGGACGCAGCAGGCTGCCGACGTGGTCGGCGCGGAAGGGCGGACGGACGTTCTCTGCCATGCGGCTAGCTCCTTCAAAATGGGCCCGCGATGTCCCTGCGGACGCGCGTGGTGTTTTGCGAGGTATCCGCCAATCGTAGACAACTGTGGCGTGACCTGGGTAACCAGTCCGTGGATTTGACGGCTGGTCACAGGCGATGACGGTCTACACCGCCACCGTCATCGAGCGCCGCTAGGACAGGGCGGGAAGCGCGACGGGGACGGCCGCGAGCGCGAAGAGCACGGCCGACACCGCCAGGCCGTGGCAGGTTCGGCGGGTCCGGCCGGGGGGATCAAGCAGCCGGCGCACGCGCGCGCTCACGACGCCGCCGGTCGCGGCCAGCGCGGCCGCTGGCGTCGGCAACCGCGAGCCGGTGCCCATCGCCACCAGCGCCTGCAGCAGCGTGTCACGCCCGCTGCGGCGGGCGGCGACGTCATCGGCTCGCATCTCGGCCAGCCGCGCGACCTCCTCGGCGCCCCGGCTGACGAGCGGGATGGCGGGCAGGCCCGCTCGCATCGCCTTGCCGAGCGTGATCAGCAGATGATGGCGTCCCGCCAGGTGAGCGCGCTCATGGGCGAGCACCGCGAGCAGCTGCGTCGGCCCGAGAACCGCGAGCGCCCCGGTGGTGAGCACGATGGTGGCCGGGCGGCCGGGCACGCAGTACACCGCGGGCTGCTCGGCCTCGAGCACCACCGCCGTGGACAGCGGCGGAATCCCGGCGGCGGGGAATCGGCGCCCGGTGATCCTGGCGGCCTGCGCGTGCTCCTGGGCGCGCCGCCGGGAACGGCGCACGGTGCGGCTGTACTGCCAGGTCAGCGTGATCAGGATCAGCACCGCCAGGCCCGACGCGGTCGCCAGCGAGAGCTCGAAGATCGCGCTTCGGTACACCTGGGGCGGGCACGTTCCGCCGTAAACCGAACGGCAGATTGTGCCTGCGAACGTCGGCCAGCCCGCGACGGCTGCTCTGACCAGGAACGCCACCGCGACGACGGCGGAGGCGAGGGCGCTCAGCACGGCGACCAGCCACACGGCCAGCCCGAGCCGCGCGTTGACCCCGCGCACCGTCAGGCGCGCCAGCGGCCCCGGGCCGAGCCACGCCAGCGCGGCGGCGTAGCCGAGCATTACCAGCGCGGGGGTCATGCGGATCGCCCGCCGCGCAGCTTGCTCAGCACCGACCGGAGCGCCTCGGACTCGTCACCGTCGATCTGCGCCAGGAAGTGGCTCAGCACCATCTCGGTGTCGCCGCCGTCGGCCAGCGCCTCGCGCATGAGCCGGGCGCTGTACTCCGCCCGGCTGGCGGTCGCGCTGTAACGGTAGGCCTTGCCTTCCTTGACCCGGTTCAGCCAGCCCTTGCGGTGCAGGTTGTCCATCGTGCTCATCACGGTGGTGTACGCGATGACCCGCTCCGCCGCGAGCTCGTCATGCAGCTCGCGCACCGTCACCGGCTCCGCGTGCTCCCACACGCGGTCCATGATCACCGCTTCAAGATCGCCGAACCCGCGCACGCTTCCTCCGTCATGGGCGCCCGTCGTTGGCGCCCGTCGTGGGCTCCCGCTCCCGTCATGGGCTTACGGCGCAAGCATAGACGGGCTCGCGCTTGATTACTACTGTCTACGTACGTACTATCTACGTACGTAGACAGTAGATAGCGAGGGAGGCCGCATGGCTAAGGCATCGAGGGTGACGGCAGGCAGGCGAGACCGCGCCCAGCCGGCTACCGCACGGCAGAAACTGGCGGCCAGCAACGCCGCCGCGCAACAACGGGCGCAGGTCCGCCGCCGGCTGCTGACCGCCGGCGCAAGCGTGGCGATTGTGCTTGTCTTCGTGGTGGCGCTCGTCGTGGTGAAGCTCAACCAGTCCGGACCGCCCGTCACCCCACAGGCCGCGCAGACCGACCCGCGCGTTGCGGCGGAAGTGGCGAGCGTCCCCGCCAGCACGTTCAACGCGGTTGCCACGGGCACCGCGACCGGCTTGAATCCGCTGAGCGGCGTGTCCGAACTCACCGCGGACGGCAAGCCCGAGGTCCTCTACATGGGGGGCGAGTTCTGCCCGTTCTGCGCCGCCGAGCGCTGGGCGCTCGCCGCCGCGCTCAGCCGGTTCGGGACACTGTCGGGGGTGAGCTTCATCCATTCCTCGCCGACCGACGGGAATATCCCCACGCTGTCGTTCTACAAGTCCAGTTACACCAGCAAGTACCTGGCCTTCACCCCGGTGGAGTGGTTCGGCGAGGCGGACGACCCGAGCACCCCGTTCGGACACGTCTACCTGCAGCAGCCGACCGCGCAGGAGGCGGCGCTTTTCGCCCGCTACGCGAACGGCTCGATACCGTTCGTGGACATCGCCAACCGGTACGTGCTGCCGCAGACCCAGTACTCACCGCAAGACATTTCCGGTCTCACCTGGGCGCAGATAGCCACGGCGATGCAGGATCCGTCGAGTCACGTCGCCACCGACATCGACGGCGCCGCGAACACGCTGACCGCGGCGATGTGCACCCTCACGCACGGACAGCCGGGCAGCGTCTGCACGTCCGCGGGCGTCAAGGCGGCGGAAGGGTCGAAATAAGCCGGTCGACCCGATCCCGAACCTGTCAGTTAAGGCGTTAGATTTCCGGATCCGAATCAGCGCTGAAAGTACGGCCGGTGATGGGCGGTCAAACTTTCAGCGCTAAGGGTGCTGCCATCCTTGGCGGCGGGGCAGGGGCGCTCTCGTCAGGTGCCTGCGGCGGCGCGGGCGGCCGTTTCCAGTCGGTCGTGGTAGTCGCGCCACCAGTCCTGGTCGGCGTCCGGGAGGTTGCTGTGCTCCTTGAGCAGTCCGGCCGCGCCGTCGATCAGTTCGCGGACGATGTCGGCGTGACCGGCGTGCCGCTGGGTTTCCGCGGTCATGTGGACGAGGACATGGTGCAACGTCACCTCGCCGTGCTCTCCCCACCAGAGCTTGACCAGCCCCAGGAGGTTGGCGCCGGTCGGGGTAAGCGGTCGACGGATGTCATACTCGCCGAGCCCGTCCAGCTTCCACAGCAGCGCCTCCCGGGCGCCTTGAAGATAGTCACGCAGGTCTTTTTGGCGTCAAGTCCCGTCATTCGCCCGAGTATGCCGGCCGGCGGCTGAGACGGCGGGGACCGCGTCATCCCAGTCCACCAGCCAGACGCTCGAGTCGTCGTCGGCGCCGGTCTTCGGCGCCAGGACGTTGCCCAGGTGCGGGTCGGCGTGGCACAGCACCGCTGGCGTGATGTGACCGGCCAGCCGCGGCACCGCCTCGGCTGCCGCCAGGATGCGGCCGCGATGTTCACGCCACAAGGCCGCCGTCGCGTCCTGGGGGCCGTCCCGGTCATCGCCGACCAGCGCGTCCGTACGGGTAACGGCGGCGAGCTCACTGGTATGGCTGACCGGCGGAAGAACGGCGCTGATGTCGTCGGCCGGCTGGTAGGAATGCACGGCCACCAGCAGCCGGCCGAACGCGCGCCATTGGGCCTCGGACAAGCCGCCGACCAACGCCTGCCGGGCACCAACCCACGGCACGACGCTGAGCCGACCGACGTCGCCCCCAGACGAACCGGCGGCGGCCCGGCCGTCCGCCTCAGAAGGCCTCGAACGGGATCGGTTTCCCGGAGGCATTCAGAGGCTGGGGAGTCTTCAGGTAAGTCCCCTCGGATGCCATGGGCGGCTCGCTTTTACCTGGCCCGATCTCCACCCAGTAGTGGCCAGAAGGAAGGCCGACGCCTGAGGGGAAAGCCGATGCCGGCAGGATCAGCCTCGTCGCCACCCTGACCTGGGTGGCGGCGAGGGGCAGCGGTCCCGTGCTGTAGTAGCTTCCCGCCGGGCCGATCCCGCTGTCGATGTAGCCGGGCTCAGGCTGCCCCTGCTTGAAACCGCACTGGCCGCCGGACGGGTCGGAGGCGGGCGCGTTCGCCGCGTCGGGGCCGCCTGTGCCCGCCATTGCCATGCACAGTTCCCCTTTGTCAGTCCAGGCCCACAGGCCCCACCAGACATCGTCGTAGGTTCCGCTGGTGAGCAGAACCTTCTGCGTGAGCACGTCCGCGGGCGATGAGCAGCCGCCGATGAGAACGGCGGAGGCCGCAGCGGCGCCGAAGGCGGCGGTCAAGGCCGCCGCCCTGCGTCGCAGCGCTCCGCGTGAATCAGAACGCACGTGTACCTGTCTCCTTAATATCCCGGGATGGCGGCCCACACGCTGAGGTTCGGGGCGCTCCGCTGCCATGTGGTTACGTTGGGAACCTTGAACAAGGGCACGTCCTTGGAGTTGTTCGTATGCTGGTCGATGTAAATGTTGGCGGATGTGACTTTGGCGATCACGCCGGTGTGGTCGATGCAGTTCTGGTCCGTGGTGCTGGTGCATCCGCGCCATTTGTCGCCGTCCCAGTCGACCCAGATGAGGTCCCCGGGGACTGCCTGCCAGATGTTGCTCAGGAATGTCGCGTCGTGCAGGTAGAAGAAGTCGGAGTTATTGAATGCCCCGCCCCAGCTGTGGCTCGCGTAGGCACTGTTGTGGTACCAGTACTGATCGTTCGCGGTGTTGGGCCAGTTGAGTGTCTCGGGTAGCCCGCCCCGGAGTGCAGGGCACGGGACGCGAAGTCCGTGCAGTCGTCGCTGTATCCGTCGTCATTGCTGCTTGTGGCGTCAGTTCTACGCCCAGGTGAACGCGGGCCGCCTGCGTCTACGGGAAGTCGTGGGAAGAAACCCATGCTGGCTGGGTGCAACTCAAGGCCAAGGCCGCTAAGCAGCCCATCCCTGTCAAGACACCTACGGTAGCCGAGTACCTCGGGTACCGGCTAGGGCAGCCGCCAATCGCTAGCTGACCAGGGTAATCGCGTTTGCGTGGGTTACTGGTGCTTGCCTGCCTGCCGGATGTGCAGGTGCCCGTCGTCGGGGAACTCGGGGAGCAGTGGCGGTAGTACTGCGGACAGGGCGAATCCGGCCTTTTCTGCAACGCGGCAGGATGCGTGGTTGCCGACGGCGTGGATGAGTTCCAGTTGTTCCAGCGGCCGGTTCCGGTGCTGGCGGAAGGCCCACTCGCATGCCGCGCTCAGGGCCCGGGGCGCGATGCCCCGCCCGCGTGCTGGTGCCGCGACCCAGTAGCCCACTTCGCCCGAGGTGGCCTCGCTGGCCGGTACGCGGATGCTGACGGCGCCGACCAGGTCGCCGGTCGCGCCGTCGGCGCAGGCCTCTAGTACGGCGAAGCTGAAGCCGGTCCCGGCCCGGCGCGCGGCGATGATCCGGTGCGCCTCCTCTGCGGTGGTGACCGGGTGCCGGAGCCACTGCCGCATGACCGGATCGCGGTGCGCGGCGATCATCGCGGGGATGTCCTGCTCGGTCCACGGGCGCAGCAGGAGGCCGGGCGCTGCTGCCAACGGCTGCACAGTGAGCGTGCAGTCCGTGCCTGGGGGTTCGCCCTGATGACGGAATGCCATGCGTGCCTCCCCTGGGCCGTCGTGACGGCTGGATCGCCGGGCGCCAGCATACTCATGTGCTTGTGATGACAAACGAGTCGAAGGTGCGCGCGCTACGGAGTTCGCCGGATCACGCTGCACGATACGCGCCGGACATGCGGCTCACTGCTAGCCGCACTCGACGTGCACCCGCGCGTGGCGATGGTGATACTCCGGCACAGTCGCATAGCGATCACGATGGAGATCTACACCCAGGTACCCGACAAGGTGATGGGCCACGATTGTGAGTGACTGGCGCAACAGGGCGCTACCTGTGGTTTCGCTGCTCGCAAAGGCTGGAGCTTGCGCACTAAGCCTGGCCGTGGGATGACGCGGTGCCCCCGTATGCCTGGTAGGTGTCGGCGAGGTGGTCTTGGAGCTCCGCGTGGCGAAATTGATAGACGGGACCGACCGCGCGCAGGAGGCCGAGCCTGAGAGCATCATCGAGGAAGGCCATCAACCGGCAGGGTAGACGTTTATGAGTTGCCAGCCAGAACATCGCCACAAGATAGCCCTGCCAGGCGTGACGACTCCCAAGCATGACACCGAACGTAGGACCGATAACGATTACGGTCTCGATCCCGGACGTTATCCCGGTGGTCATCCCCCACATGATCCCCATCACGAGTCCGATAATGGCCATTCGCAGGAGGTTGAGGGTCCGGTCGGCATGATAGGTGGTGATCGGAGAGCTGGCCCGGTCTGTTGCCACCGGTGATTCAACCAGATCCGCGATCCCAAACCCCGGGAATCCCCCCCAGCCACGATCCAGGTCCCGATGCCGAACACGAGCGCGAACGCGAACGCAATCCCGATAAAAGCCCGAGGCCGAGGCTTTCGGCCAGATCCTCTCCGGCTGCAAGCGGACGATCGGGTCCCTCCGAGATCCCGGCCGCGAGCCCGCCCACGAGCCCGAGTCCGAGCCCGACCAGGGAGGTGCGCAGGGCCCTGGCAGGCAGTGTTGCAGTCAGTTGCCACCGGGCCAGGTCGCGGGTACGCGGCTGCCCGTCGGGGGCCCTGGGGTAGGTGAGGTGGTGGGCGACTTAGCCGAGCCAGCGGGTGGCCTGCTGCGGGTCGTGGCGCTTGCGGGCCGGAAGAAGTCAGCAC
>Ga0302314_10022241_pt1 | contig 10404 bp, 8 predicted proteins | sample III_Palsa_N2_3_FD_200533 | JGI IMG/M metagenome (GOLD analysis project Ga0302314, IMG submission 200533) | Peat permafrost microbial communities from Stordalen Mire near Abisko, Sweden - III_Palsa_N2_3 | ecosystem: Environmental > Terrestrial > Soil > Palsa > Peat permafrost | place: Sweden... | reverse complement strand
CGATCTTGACGCCGGACAGGCTCTTGCCCGCCAGCTTGCCCTGGATCGTGGTCGTCAGCGCCTGGAGCTGCGCGTCGTTGAACGAGGACGAGCCGACGATGGAGCTGGCGCCGCCGCTGGCCGCGGTCGGCGACGAGCTCGCCGCGGCCGGGGAGCTGGCCGCGGCACTGGTGGCGGCTGGGGCGCTCGACGCGGCCGCCGAGCTGCTGCTGCTGCTCGACGAGCTGGAACAGGCCGTTACGGCGAGCAGCGCGCCCGCGCTGGCGGCGATGCCAACGGCCAATTTTCTGTTCATGCATAATCTCCTTGTTGCGGGGGGGTTCCAAGGACAGCCAGATACGGCTGAACTGCAGTACGCGTGCGCCTTCACGGGTACCTGGTATTGCCTGCTTACTTGCATTTGAATGGTCTTTTCGACCATAGAACCGATTTGCTCGGAATGTCAAGATGTGACAATGAATCGTTTTATTGCGGGGTGGCGTGCACAACGAAGGGCAGAATGGGTCGCGTTGAGCAGGGGAAACGTGCGCGTGAGCCGATAAGAAGACGCATATCAATATGCGTGCGCGCTCATAGAATTAGGGCACGTCAAGACAGCGTGAGATCGCTGCGAGCGGGTCGGGGCGGTCTCGGCTATTAAGCCGACCGAGGCTTCTTTACTAAATGCTAATTATTGAGTATTGACCTCCCCTGCTCAGTTAGATTCCGCGTGCGAGCCTGTAGTACGCGGCGTTCCAGCGGATCTCGCTTTCAAACGCCTGTGTCGTTGTCACCTCGTCGATGACGAGAAGTTCGGTGCCCGCGATCCGGGCGTAGTCCGCGAAGGCCTCGATGCCGACCGCCGTGGACATGACGGTGTGATGAGCCGCGCCGGCCTGCAGCCAGGCCGTCGCCGAGGTGCGGAAGTCGGGGCTCGGCTTCCACACGGCCCGGCCGACGGGCAGCTTCGGCAGCGGCGCGGACGGGGGGACGAGCTCGACGACGTTCGCGACCAGCCGGAAGCGGTCGCGCATGTCCGAGAGGGCGGCGACCACGCCGGGCCCGGAGTCGGCGGTGAAGACCAGGCGCACCGGGTCCTCCCGGCCGCCGATGGACAGCGGGTGGATCTCCAGGCTCGGCCTGCCCGACGTCAGGGTGGGGCAGACCTCGAGCATGTGGGCGCCGAGGATGAGCTCCTGGCCCGGCGTCAGGTCGTAGGTGTAGTCCTCCATCAGCGAGGCCCCGCCGGGCAGGCCCGAGCCCATCACCTTGGCCGCGCGGACGAGGATGGCCGTCTTCCAGTCGCCTTCCGCGCCGAACCCGTAGCCGTCGGCCATCAGGCGCTGCACGGCGAGCCCGGGAAGCTGCTTGAGGCCGCCGAGGTCCTCGAAGGTCGTCGTGAAGGCGCCGAACCCGCCGCCGTCGAGGAACGAGCGCAGCCCGAGCTCGATGGCCGCGCCGTCGCGCAGCGACTTGTGCCGTTCACCGCCCGGCTTCAGCTCGGGCGCGACGTCGTAGCTCTCCTGGTACTCCTCGACCAGCGCGTCGATGTCCGCGTCGGTGGCCGCGTCGACCGCCGCCACCAGGTCGTTGACCCCCCAGGTGTTGACCTGGACGCCGAAGACCGACTCCGCCTCGGTCTTGTCGCCCTCGGTCACGGCGACGAAGCGCATGTTGTCGCCGAACCGGGCGAGCTTGAGCGAGCGGGTGGCGGCCCAGCCGGCCGCGGCCCTGGTCCAGGTCGCGACCTCGGCCACGACGCGCGGGTCGGACACGTGGCCGACCACGGTCTTGCGCCGGACGGCCAGCCGGGTCTGGATGTAACCGAACTCGCGGTCGCCGTGCGCGGCCTGGTTCAGGTTCATGAAGTGCATGTCGATCTCGGCCCAGGGCAGCTCGACGTTGGCCTGGGTGTGCAGGTGCAGCAGCGGCTTGTCGAGGGCGTTGAGGCCGGAGATCCACATCTTGGCCGGGCTGAAGGTGTGCATCCAGGCGATCAGGCCGATCACCCGGTCGTCCTCGTTGGCCTCAAGCATGACCCGCCGGATCGCGTCCGGGCCCGCGAGCACCGGCTTCCAGACGATCCGCACCGGGACGGAGGGGGCCGACTGGAGCGCCGCGGCTATCTCGGCCGACTGCGCCGCCACCTGGCGGAGCGTCTCCTCACCGTAAAGATCCTGGCTACCGGTGAGAAACCAGACCTCGAGGTCGCCAAGTTGGGTCTTCGCGGGCATGAGCGCCATGCTCCTTCTTCAATCATCGGTGACGGAAGTTCGTGGGCCTTCAGCGGTGCTGTCCGTAGACGTTCTGGTAGCGGTCGTACAAGCGGTCAATATCGGTCTTGGCGATCGGCACGGGCTCGCCCAGCTGGCGGGAGATGTGCACCGTGCGGGCCACGTCCTCGCACATCACGGCGGCCTTGACCGCCGCCCGGGCGTCCTTGCCGATGGTGAAGGGGCCGTGGTTGGCCATCAGCACCGCGGGGGAGCGGTGCCCCCGCAGCGTCTCGACGATGCCCCGGCCGATGGAGTCGTCGCCGATCAGCGCGAACGGACCGATCGGTATCTCCGCGCCGAACTCGTCGCCCATCGCGGTGAGCACGCACGGCACCGGCTCCCGGCGGGCCGCCCAGGCGCAGGCGTAGGTGGAGTGGGTGTGCACCACCCCGCCTACCTCTGGCATGTGCCGGTAGACGTAGGCGTGCGCGGCGGTGTCGCTCGACGGGGACAGGTCGCCCTCGACCACGGTGCCGTCCAGGTCGCAGACGATCATGGCTTCCGGCGTCAGCTCGTCGTAGGAGACGCCGCTCGGCTTGATCACCAGCAGGTCGTGCCCGGGCACCCGGGCCGATACGTTGCCCGCGGTCCAGACGACCAGGCCGTAGCGGACGAGCTCGGCGTGCAGCGCGGCCACCTGGGTGCGCAGCGCCGCGATCTCGGTGGTGATGGTGCTCATGCCGGCCTCCCTCCGTCCGTGGCCTCGCTCGTAGCCTCGTTCGCGCGCTCGTTCCTGCGCTTGCGCAGGCGGTGCAGCACGTTGTTGGCGCCCTGGCCGCGTCCGGAGAAGTAGTCGTGCAGGACCACGTACTCGGCGTACAGCTCGTCGTAGGCGTCGGCCCGGGCCGGGTCGGGCAGGACGGCGGCGCGCTCGACCCGCCCCATCGCGGCCGCCGCCGCGGCGACATCGGGGTACACGCCGGCGGCGACGGCGGCGTGGATCGCCGAGCCGAGGGCCGGCGCCTGGTCGGAGGAGGCGAAGGAGACCGGGCGGCGGAGCACGTCGGCGTAGATCTGCATGAGGAACCGGTTGCGCTTGAGCCCGCCCGCCACGATGAACTCGGTCACCGGCACGCCCGACGCGACGTAGCCGTCGACGATCATCCGGGTGCCGAAGGCCGTCGACTCCAGCAGCGCCCGGTAGACGTCCTCCGGCGCGGTGGCCAGGGTCAGGCCGACGATGACGCCGGAGAGGGCCGCGTCGACCAGGATGGACCGGTTGCCGCCCATCCAGTCGAGCGCGACCAGGCCGTGCGCGCCCACCGGCTGCCCGGCCGAGCGGGCCGACAGGTACTCGTGCGGGCTCTCGCCCCGCTCGCGGGCGGCCGCGACGTAGGACTCGGGCAGGCCCTCGCCGATCCACCAGGCGAAGATGTCACCGACCGCGCTCTGCCCGGCCTCGTAGCCGTAGGCGCCGTCGGTGATCCCGCCGTCCACCACCCCGCAGATGCCGGGCACGTCGACGAGGACGTCGGCGTTCATCACGTGGCAGGTCGAGGTGCCCATGATCGCCAGCATCTGGCCGGGCGCGATCGCGTCGGCCGCGGGCGCGGTGACGTGGGCGTCGACGTTTCCGGTGGCGACCGCGATGCCCTCGGGCAGGCCGGTCCAGGCGGCCGCCTCCGCGGTCAGCGTGCCGACCTTGGCGCCGAGCGGGGACAGCGGCAGGCCGTCGAGCCGGGTCTCGGCGAAGTCGGCGAAGTCCGGGTTGAGGGCGGCGAGGTACTCGGGCGAGGGGTAGCGCCCGTTCTGGAAGATTCCCTTGTACCCAGCCGTGCAGGCGTTTCTCGTCTCCCGGCCGCACAGCTGCCACACGATCCAGTCGGCGGCCTCGATCCAGCGCCGGGTCTGGCGGTAGGTGTCCGGGTCCTCCTCGAGCAGCTGCAGCGCCTTGGCGAACTGCCACTCGGCCGAGATCCGGCCGCCGTAGCGGCTGATCCAGCTCTCCTTGCGCTCGTGGGCCAGGTCGGTGATGCGGTCGGCCTGGGGCTGCGCGGCGTGGTGCTTCCACAGCTTCGGCCAGGCGTGCGGCCGGTTCCTGAACTCGGTCACCTCGCACAGCGGGGTGCCGTCGGCGAACACTGGCAGCACGGTGGACGCGGTGAAGTCGGTCGCGATGCCGACGACCGACGCCGGGTCAACGCCCGCGTCGTCGATCGCGCCCCGCACCGCGGCGGCCAGCGCGAAGCGCCAGTCGGCCGGGTCCTGCAGCGCCCAGTCCGCGGGCAGCGGGCGGTCGTCGCCCGGCAGGGACCGCTCGATCACGCCGTTCCGGTAGTCCGCGACGCCGGTGCCGAGCTCGGTGCCGTCGCTCGCCCGCACCACGACGGCCCGCGCGGAGAGCGTGCCGAAGTCCACACCGATCACCATGGCGTCGGTATCGCCGCTGGCGGGGGTGGCCGCGCGGCCAGATGTCACGTCGTCTCCCGATGGTGCCGCGCCCGCGGGCGCGGCGTCGTGTTTCTGCCCATGTCGATCCAGCGACCTGTCTGTGTCACGTGCCGTGGCTCAGATTGTTAACGTGAACAACCTGGGCGTCAAGTGTCTGCAACCATCTTGTGACATCGGCTTCACCTTAGATCTGCTGTCGGTCTAGGCGTCTTTCATCAGGATTTATCCGCTAGTGTCTGGAAACTCTGTACAAGTGGCACTAGACAGGGCAAGCTGTTAGCGCTAACAATGGCAATTGTGACTTCCGGGCATCGTTGCAGGCCAGCGCGGTATAGCGTCAGCGTTCCGCGTCCTGGGCCGGAAGATGGCCATAAGTACAGTGTTGTCGCCGATAAGAGCACCCGAGTCAGCAGTCGAGTGGGGATGTACGTTGGTCCGACCTGCCCGTGAGCCGGCGATGACAGACGTCGCCAAACTGGCGGGCGTCTCCCACCAGACCGTCTCGCGCGTCCTGAACGATCACCCCAACGTGCGGGAGCAGACGCGCATGCGGGTGCACGCCGCGATCGCCGAGCTCGGCTACCGCCCGAACCGGGCCGCGCGGGTTCTGGTCACCGGGACGTCGCAGGTCATCGGCGTGGTATCGCAGTCCTCGACGCTCTACGGCCCCGCGGCCACCCTGACCGCCCTGGCCGAGACGGCGCTGCGGCACGGCTTCACCGTCAACGTCGAGAGCGTCCGCGCGCTCGACCACCAGCCCATCGCCGACGCGATCGGCCGCCACCTCGACCAGCGGGTGGCCGGCCTGGTGGTGATCGCCCCGGTCGAGTCGGCCAACGACGCGCTCGACGACCTGCCCGACGACATCCCGCTCGTCAGCATCGACGGCGACCCCAAGCGGACGACGGAACTGGTGACGGTCGACCAGGAGGCGGGCGCCTACGCGGCCACCAAGCACCTGCTCGACGCGGGCCACAAGACCGTCTGGCACGTATCGGGGCCCGACACCTGGTTCGACAGCCAGGGGCGCCTGGCCGGCTGGCAGCGCGCCCTCATCGAGGCGGGCGCGGAGATACCGCCGGTCATGTCGGCCGACTGGTACGCGGCCTCCGGCTACCGTTCCGGCCAGATCCTGGCCCGGATGGCCGACGTGACCGCCGTGTTCGCCGGCAACGACCACCTCGCCCTCGGCATCCTCCGCGCGCTGCACGAGCGCGGGCGCCGGGTGCCCGAGGACATCAGCGTGGTCGGCTTCGACGACGTGCCCGAGGCGGCCTACTACATCCCCCCGCTGACCACGGTCCGGCCCGACTTCGACGCGGTCGCCGCGGCCAGCGTCGACCTGCTGCTGGCCCAGATCCGGGCCGGTCACCGACTCGGCGACCGGCGCATCCTCACGCCGACCCTCGTCACCCGGGAGAGCGTGGCCCCGCCGCCGCCACGGTAACGGGGCTGGGGCAGTCGGCTCGGTACGTTCACCGCGACTGGATTTTCGGTCTTGCTCTTGACGGAGAGACATGGGTTCGCTCGGCTGCGATGTATCCGTATGTGTCGTCCGGCGGCTGGGGTAATGTCGTAGCTCGTGACTGCCTTCAGGACGCCGACGACCGGGACGGCGGAGGTGTTTGTCCTCCACAACGGGTACGCCGGGCTAGACGGCGACGACGAGCGGGTGAGCGGCACGGTCACGCTGATCGTCGAGGCCGGCTCCGTGATCATCGTCGATCCCGGCATGGTCGCGTCCCGCGAGGCGCTGCTCGCGGCCCTCGCGTCGCACGGCCAGCGGCCGCAGGACGTGACCGACGTCGTCTTCAGCCACCACCATCCCGATCACACGGTCAACGCCGCGCTCTTCCCGGCCGCGCGGATTCACGACCACTGGGCGGTCTACGAGGGGGACCGCTGGGTGTTCAGGGACGCGGACGGCGTGCTGCTGGCCCCGTCGGTGCGGCTGCTCCGCACCCCGGGCCACACCGCCGAGGACATCGCCACGGTCGCGTCGACCCCGGACGGCACCTACGTGTGCACCCACGCCTGGTGGGACGCGACCGGGCCGGATACCGATCCCCTCGCCACCGACCAGACGGCGCTCGCGGCCAGCCGGGAGCGCCTGCTCTCCCTGGCGGACGTGATAATCCCCGGGCACGGGGCGCCGTTCCGCCCCGGCATCCCCGCGTAGCGTCCATGACCACCCCCCGCGAGCGGAACCGGCGATGGCTGACTGGCCGCTGACCTCCGACCTCGGCCCGCTCGGCGCCCTGCCGACCGCCCCGCGTCTCGCCCGGGGCTTCGCCAGCGTCGTGCTCAACAGCTGGGGCCTCGACGGGCTGGTCGACGTCACCGAGCTGCTGATCAGCGAGCTGACGACCAACGTCGTCCAGGCGGCGACGGACGAGGACGGCACCTCCAGGTACGACGACGAGGGCAAGCTGCCGCTGCTGTGGGTGCGGCTGCTGTCGGACAAGTCCCGGCTCCTGATGGAGGTGTGGGACACCCTCCCGGCCGTGCTCGGCGCGCCGGTCGTCCGCCACCCCGACCCCGACGAGGAATCCGGCCGCGGCCTGGAAATGATCGACGCGCTGGCCGAGGACTGGGGCTGGGAAGCGGTACCGGGCTGGAACGGCAAGCGCATCTGGGCGGTCTTGCAGCTCGACGCAGACGAGATGAAAGCCGACGAGGCGAACTAAGCGCGGCAAGCACACAGGTCAACGATCGTGCGGTTACTCGCCCAGGTCGGCGGCGACGCGGCGGTGCGCGGCCCAGATCGCCTCGGGGAGGTTCTCGAACTGGGCCAGGTGGGCCTCGCGGAAGCCCATCTCCTGCCTCCAGCGGTCGGTGTCGATCGTGAGCAGCGTGTCCAGCTCGGTCGGGTCTATCTCCAGGCCGTCGGTGTTCAGCTCGCCCTTGGCGGGCAGGATGCCGACCGGGGTCTTCACCCCTTCGACCTCGCCGTTCTTGAGCTGCATCAGCCAGATCAGCGCGCGCAGGTTGTCGCGGTAGCCGGGCCAGAGGAAGTGGCCGTCTTCGGCGTCGCGCTGGAACCAGTTGACGTGCGCGAAGATCGGCTGCTCGGTGGCGGCGCCGATGATCTTGAGCCAGTGGGCGGCGTACGCGCCCTCCGGGTAGGACATGAACGGGCGCATGGACATCGGGTCGTAGCGGAGCTGGCCGTCCAGGCCGTCGGCCGCGAAGGTGGCCTCCGCGCCCAGCGTGAGGCCGTCGTAGACGCCCTCGGCGAGGTCGGTGATCGCCCGGATCAGCGGCTCGCGGTCGCTGGTGCGGCCGCCGAAGATGATGCCGTCGACCGGCACGCCGACCGGCTCGTTGTAGTCCTTGGCGACGTTCGGCACGTTGTCAAGGGAGGTGGTGAAGCGGCTGTTGGGGTGCGCCCAGGGGTCGTTCGCCTCGGCCGGGGAGCGGTCGGCGATCCGCTGGCCCTTCCAGTCCAGCCAGCCGTCGGTGTCGGCCGGCGGGTTCTTGGTCCGGCCCTCGAACCAGACCTCGTGCGTCTTGGAGTTCCAGGCGATGTTGGTGAACAGCGCTTCCGTGCCGGGCGCGATCGCGTCGATCGCGGTCGGGTTGGTCTTCTCGTTGGTGTCCTTGGCCACGCCGAAGACGCCGTTCTCGGGGTTCATGCCGTACAGGCGGCCGTCCTCGCCGACCCAGAGCCAGGCGATGTCGTCACCGTAGAAGTCGACGTAGTACCGGTCGCCGAGGGCGTCAGGGGACAGCGTCATCGCCAGGTTGGTCTTGCCGCTCGCGCTGGGGAAGCCGCCGGCGATGTGGTACTTCTTGCCGGTCTGCTTGTCGGTGATGCCGAGCAGCATGAACTGCTCGGACAGGAACTTGCCCGAGGCCCAGCCGTCGTAGGCGGCCTGGCGCAGCCCGTGGGCGATCTTGCCGAGCAGCGCGTTGCCGCCGTAGGACGACCCGAAGTGCAGGATCGTCCGCTCGTCGGCCACGGTCACGAAGTACCGCTTGTCCTCCGGGGTGCCCTGGCCCAGGTTCTCCAGGTCGCCGGTCACGTGCACGGCCCGGACGAAGCTCTCCTGGTCGGCCAGGTTGTTGATGAAGTCGACGTGGACCCGGGCCATCCGGTTCATGTGCAGCACCACCGCCCGGTTGTCGGTGAGCTCGACGCCGGCCGCGTACTTCTCCAGCGGTGAGCCGGGCGGCGCCATCAGGTACGGGATCACGTACATGGTCTTGCCGGCCGAGGCGCCGGTCATCAGGCCGGTGAGCTTCTCCTTCATCTCCGCGGCCGGGTACCAGTTGTTGTAGACGCCCTTGTCGGCCGGGTCGCTGGTCGCGACGATCGTGCGCTCCTCCGAGCGCGCCGTGTCCTTGTAGTAGCTGCGCGAGTAGTAGAGGCCCTCGCCGGCCGGCTGGATCTCGCCCGCCGCCAGCGCCTCCTGAATCAGCCGGGCGTCGTCATCGGCGCTAACGACCTCGATGTTGTCGGCGCCAGTGATCCCTGCCCAGTACTTGACGTACTCGCGTACGTGTTCGTTCTTCAGCTGAGCGTCTTCCAGGATGGCATCAACATCGACCACGGATTTGGTCCTCTCATCGGCCAAGCGCCCGCTTGACGAAACGTTGCGATTCTCCATCTTGACAGGAGAGCGCTCGTCTGTTGAGTGCGCAAAATCACGTGCGGTTCTGCCCTGTGCAGCAAAGGTCTGGACCTTCTGACCTGCGCCGCCGGTAAACGTGGGTATTCGCGGTGAACTTTTGCCGGCCGCCCGGAAAATGGTGAGCACTCTCACACTCGGCCCTTGACAGCGCTTGACCGCGCTTGGAATGGTTCAGGTAAAGCAAGGGCCTGGTTCAGGCAAACCTAGGCCGGCGAAGGCGATATCGTCCGCTCGGCGTTCGCCTTGCTGCGCTTGACGAGTTCCCCGTTCGGGCGGTCGCTCCGCTCGACCCAGTCCCGGGCCGCCGGCGCCGCCTGCCCGCCCGCGACCTGCCGGGCGAACAGCCGCTCCTCCCGCAGCGAGTCGGCCGCGTCGACGTACCAGAGGTGGTCGATGAGCCGCCGGGCGGCGCGCCAGCCGGGCTCGTCGAGCCCGAGGTAATTTCCCTCGGTGACCACGAGCCGGGCGGGGGCCGGAACCAGGAGCCGGGCGGCGACGGGCTCATGCAGCACGCGATCGTAATCGGGGAGATAGATGTCGGTACGGCCATCCGCGGCCACCCGGGAAAGCATGGCGACATACCCGTCGATATCGAATGTGTTCGGCGCGCCCTTGCGGTCGAGGAGGCCGAGCCTCTTCAATTGCGCGTTGGACAGGTGATAGCCGTCCATCGGGAAATAGGCCGCCCAGGAATCGCCCATCCGGGCGCGGGCCCGGCCGACGATGGCCATCGCCAGGGTCGATTTTCCCGCGCCCGGCGGGCCGGCCAGCCCGAGCACCACCCGCCGGCCCCCGGCCGCCAGCGCGGCCTCGACGGCATCCCGGGCCGCCTGGTCCGTCCCGGTCATCGCCGGGTCACCGGGTTGTCCCGTCGTCACCGGGCTTTACCGGCGACCTGGGCGTGGTTGTGCAGGCTGGCCAGGTCGGCGGCGGCCCGGCCGGAACTCCAGCCTTCCGCGTCGGTCGCCCGGGGCGAACGGCCCCGGGTGAGCCGGGTGCCGAACATCGCGTCCACGGCGTCGTCCACCGCCTCCTCGCGGGCCGCGAGAAACGGCACGAGGTCCATGCCCCGGCCGGGGGCGCTGCCGTGGTCGCCGCCGCCGTTGCTGTCGTCGTGGTCGGTG